>Ga0302184_10003166_pt1 | contig 10285 bp, 8 predicted proteins | sample I_Palsa_N3_3_FD_200233 | JGI IMG/M metagenome (GOLD analysis project Ga0302184, IMG submission 200233) | Peat permafrost microbial communities from Stordalen Mire near Abisko, Sweden - I_Palsa_N3_3 | ecosystem: Environmental > Terrestrial > Soil > Palsa > Peat permafrost | place: Sweden: Abisko...
CGGGGCCGAAGCTGCGGTCGGGCCGCGCCGCGTTCCGCTCGATGCAGGTCTTCTCGCCGATGTCGAGCACGATCGCCACCGGCAGCACATGATGCTCGCGCGCGAGCGCCACCAGCGGCCGGCGCGCCTCCGGCTGCACGCTGGTGGCGTCGATCACGGTCAGCCGGCCGATGGCCAGCCGTTTGGCGGCGACCACGTGCAGCGCCTCGAAGGCCTCCGTGGTGACCGACTGGTCGTTCTCGTCGTCGCCGACCAGGCCGCGGAAGAAGTCCGAGGACAGCACCTCGGTCGGCCGGAAGTGCCGGGCGGCGAAGGTTGACTTGCCGGACCCGGTCACGCCGACGAGCGCGACCAGGCACAGCTCGGGGATCTTGATCGTTGTCACGGGCACCGTGCCAGCACGGCAAGCTGCGTCGGCGGCCCGGCGCGGGAGTCTTCCGCGCCGACGGGCTCGAAGACCGCGGTGTAGCCGTGCCGCTGCGCCACCGCCCCCGCCCAGGCGCGGAACTCGGCCCGGCCCCACTCGAACCGGTGGTCCGGATGACGCCGCGCGCCCGGCGCCAGGCCCGGGTAGCGCGCGTTGTGCTCGGCGTTGGGCGTGGTCACGATGACGGTGGCCGGGGCGGCCTCGCCGAAGACGGCCTGCTCAAGCGCGCCGAGCCGGTCCAGGTCGACATGCTCGATCACTTCCATCAGCACGGCCGCGTCGTAACCGGCCAGGCGCCGGTCGGAGTAGGTCAGCGCGCCCTGCAGCAGCCGGATCCGTGCTCGCTGCCGCGGCGCCATCTCCGCCAGCCGCAACCGCCGGGCCGCCCGCTCGAGCGCGGTGACCGATGCGTCCACGCCGACGATCTCCTCGAACTGCCCGTCCTGCAGCAGCCCGGCGAGCAGCCGCCCGTCGCCGCAGCCGAGGTCAAGGACGCGCCGGGCGCCGGACGCCTTCAGCGCCCCGAGCACCGCCGTCAGCCGCAGGTCCCGCAGCCGGGCATGCTCCCCGGCCGGAGGCACGGCGAACTCGCCCGCCGCGCTGCCCGGGTCCGCGCTGCCCGGGTCCGCGCTGCCCCGGTCCGCCCCGTCCGGGTCCGCCCCGTCCGGGTCCGCGCCGCCGGATTCCTCATCGACCAGCCGCGCGATGGCCTCGGCAGCGAGCCCCGGCTGGTGCCGCAGGTAGCGGCGGGCGATCGCATCACGCTCGGGGTGCCCGGCCAGCCACTCGCCCGCGCCGTCGACGAGCTTGTCGATCTCGTCCTTGGTCACCCAGTAGTGCTTGTCGTCGTCCAGCACCGGCAGCAGGACGTACAGCTGGCCGAGGAGATCACGGACCCGGCAGCGCGCGGAGACACTCACGTCGAAATACGGGCTGTCCCCCCACCAGGGAAACCGGGGATCGAGCGGAATCGGCCGGGCGCTCACCGCGTAGCCGAGCGGCTCGAAGAGCCGCCGCAGCAGTCCTTCCCCGCCACGGCACGGCAGCACCGGCAGCCGCGCGGTGAGCTCCAGCCGCTGATCCGGCAGTTCTGGGCGCTCCTTGCACTGGCCCCGCAGCGCCGTGCCGAACACCTTGCGCAGCGCGACGCTGAGAAAAGAGGACGCCACATAAGGCCGGTCGTTCACGTACGCGGCGAGCGGGAACGGCCCGCCCCGGCTGCGGCGAACCAGCGCGACCGGGTCCACCTCGACCAGCAGCGCGATGGTGCAGCGGTCCGCCCCGGCCTCCGGATAGTAAGCGTGCGCCATCCCGAAGCCCACGTCGACAGAGCGCACGGCCGCGGGGTTCTTGTGCAGCAGGAACCCGAGGTCCGTCGCGGGCGGCGACGTGCTCGTGATCGTCAGCAGCATGGGATTCCCTCGCGTCTCGGCCGGCTGACCCGCGTCTCGGCCGGCTGACCCGCGTCTCGGCCGGCTGACCCGCGTCTCGGCCGGCTGATCAGCCTACGCCGGACCCGGGCAGGCAGTGCCCGGCTGGTGGTCAGGCGGCCGTGGGGGCGGTCTCCTGGTCCGCCTCGGGGAGCTCAAGGAGCGCGATCCGCCGGCGGGACGGATCGACCTGGGTGACCTCGACCATGATCTCTTCGTTGATCAGGTCGACGTCGCTGTCGTTGAGGTCCTCGCGCAGTTCCTGGCTCATCTGCGTGCAGTGCAGGATCGCCCGCGGGCCGTTCTCGTATCCCTTGAGGCGCAGCAGCAGGAAGCCGCCGCGGCCCTGCTGCTCGGGAACGGCGCTGGTGACGATGCCGAGCAGCCTCGCGCCCACGGCAGGCAGCCCGCTGGCCACCCGGGCCGGGGCCGGGGCCGGCGGGACGGCGGCAAGTGCCGGGCTGCCGGTCAGCACCTTGCGCAGGCGGAGCGAGACCTGGCGCGCGGCGGGATCGACGCGGACTACCTCGACCTCCACCTGCGTGTCGTGGGTCAGGCCCGCCTGCCGCGCGCTACGCGAGTCCGCCGGTGGCCCGGATGCTCTGGCCGGTCAGCCATCGCGCATCCGTGCTCACCAGGAATGCCACCACGTCGGCAATGTCGGCCGGCTGGCCGAGGCGCCGCAGGGCCGTTATCGCGGTGATCTCCTTGTGCACCTCCTCGGCGGGATTTGCCGTGCGGAACATGTCCGTGTCGGTGGCGCCGGGCAGGACGGAATTGACGGTGATCTCGCGCTCGCCAAGTTCATAGGCGGCAACCCGGCTGAGCAGTTCGAGGGCTGCCTTGCTCGCGGCATAGGCCGCCATGCCCGGTCCGGGCAGGACCGTGTTGGCGGTTGAGATATTCACGATGCGGCCACCGTCCCGCAGGCGCCTGGCGGCCTCCCGGATCAGGATGAACGGGCTCCTGACGTTGGCCGTCATCGTCGCGTCCCAGTCCTCGTCGGTCATCCCGGCGATCGGGCCAGTGCCCGCGATGGCCGCGTTATTAATGAGGATGTCCAGCGGCCCGATTGCTGCCTCAGCCTGCTCGAAGAGCTGGCGAGCCGCGGCGGGCTGACGCAGGTCAGCGGCGAGTGCATGGGCGCGCCCGCCGGCGGCGGTGATCGCCGCAACGGCCTCGGCGGCGGCGCCCTGGTTGGCCGCGTAACTCAGCACGACCTCAGCGCCATCCGCAGCCAGGCGCTCGGCAATGGCCCGGCCGATGCCCCGCGACCCCCCGGTCACCAGCGCCGTCTTATCGCTCAGTCGTTGCACGCCCACAGCGTGCCACGCCGCCCAGGGGCCGCCCATAGCGCCCTTGCCTGCTGGCGTCGTAAGCGCTGCGGCCCCGGCAGCGGTCATGCGCAGCCGGCGGGCCCCGCGGCGCCAGCCGCTAGCCCGCCAGCACGGCGGCTCAGTGGATCGTGGAGTCGATGACGATCGGGTGGCCGGCGCCGAGGAAGAAGATGCCCGGGTAACCGGCGGTGTGGAAGCCCACGCTGCGATTGCTGTGCAGCGTCGAGTCCTCGATCCGCAGGCTGCCGGTCAGGTTGTCACTGACGAAGAAGATCGCCCCGCCGCCCTCGTTGGCGTGGTTGTGCCGGATGATCGAGTTGTAGATCTTGACGGTGTACTGGTCCCCGTCGGTGTAGATCGCCCCGCCGCTGCCGCCGCCGGGGGTGCCGGAGCGGGCCGGGTTGGCGCCCTGCCCGATGGCCCTGTTGTGGGCCATCAGGCTGTCGCGGATCACCCAGGAGACCCCGATGCTGCTCAGCGCGCCGCCGTTGGAGCACACCCCGCGGCGGAACGTGCTGTGAATGATGTGCACCGGCCGCCCGTGGTACTCGCTCAGCGCACGGATGGCCGCTCCGCCCAGGTCCGGGCCGGTGGAGTCGCAGCGGTTGCCGGTGAAGTGCGAGTTGACCACCCGGAGACGGCCGCCGCGCGCGAAGATGGCGCCGCCGCCCCGCCGTCGAAATAATGCCCGGTCGAGTTGCCGTCGGCGAACGTCAGGTTCCGGACGGTGAGGCGCGGCTCTGACTGGTCCTGGCAGTGCGATGTGGTCCACACCTGGCTCGGGTCGCACGTGTCCATGTAGAGGATCCGCCGCGTGCCGCCGCCGCTGAGGGTCACCAGGCCGCCGCCGTCGATGACGACCCGCGCGCTGGTGTTGACGACCTTCGCGGTGGCCGTCATCGTGATGGTCACCGGGCTGGGTCCGCAGGAGAAGGTGATCTCGCCGCCGGCGGCGACCGCCGCGACGACTGCCTGGGACGTGCAGCTTGCCGCCGTGCCGTTCCCGATGACCGTGGTCGGCTCCGTGGCGTCGCGCCGGACGCTCGCCGGCGACAGCTTGGCGGTCCCGGGCTTGGCGGTTGCGGGCTTCGCGGTTGCGGGCTTCGCGGTTGCGGGCTTCACCTTCGCGCTCGCGGCTGCCAGGGCCGCGGAAACGGGACTTGCCGTCGTCCCGCAGGCCGAGACGGCCATCGCAGCGGCAACGGCGACCAGCAGCACCGGGGCGTTACGCATGCATCGCATGGGGTCACATGCTAGCCGCCGGGCCGGTGATCGTATGGGGGTATTCGCGTACTTCGCGACCGGCAGGAAAGGCGCGCCCGCCCTTTCGCCCGCTGACCGGGGGCGGGCCGCGAAAAGACCTGCGGCCATTGCCGCCCGGCCGTGGCGCCGTGGCGTGTCCGCGCCCGGCTGTCATACCCAGTGCCTACGATGACGGACGAGCAGGAGCGCAAATCGTGAGGTGCGTGCCGTGGATTTCGACGATGTCGAGTCGCTGCGCAGGGCCAGTCCTGCCTGGCGGCTGCTCCGGGCTGACAGCGCGGCGCTGGTGCTCAGCTTCCTCGGCCGGGTCTTCGTGGACGAGAACGTCCGCTCCATCTCCAGCGCCGAGCTGGTGATGCGGCTGGACGACCACCTGTATGCCCTGCATGAGCGGCTGGGCGAGGCCGCGTTCCCCCGGGCGGCCAAGGCATACCTGGACGACTGGGCCGCGCCGGACACCGGCTGGCTCCGCAAGTACTATCCGGCGGGCTCCGACGAAGCTCACTTCGACGCGACGCCCGCGGTGGAGAAGGCACTGGCGTGGGTCTCCTCGATCAGGTCCCGGTCGTTCGTCGGCACCGAATCCCGCCTCAACACGGTGTTCGAGCTGCTGCGCCAGATGGCTTTCGGGTCCGAGACGGACGTCAGCGTGCGCCTCGCCGAGTTGCAGCGGCGCCGCGCCGAAATCGACCAGGAGATCGAGCGGGTCCGGAGCGGCGACGTCGAGGTGATGGACGCCGCCGCGGTGCGTGATCGCTACCAGCAGTTCTCGGCCACCGCGAGGGGGCTGCTGGCGGACTTCCGCGAGGTCGAGGCCAACTTCCGCACCCTCGACCGGGAGCTCAGGGAGCGGATCGCCGCGTGGAGCGGCTCCAAGGGCGAGCTCCTCGACGAGGTGCTGGGGGACCGGAGCGCGATCGCCGAGTCCGACCAGGGCAAGAGCTTCCACGCGTTCTACGATTTCCTGCTCTCGCGCGACAAGCAGGAGGAGTTCGCCACGCTGCTTGACCGGGTCCAGCGGCTGCCGGCCATCGGCGGGGCCGATCCGCGGATGCGCCGGATCCACTACGACTGGCTGGACGCGGGGGAGCGCACCCAGGGCACGGTGCGCCTGCTGTCGGAGCAGCTGCGGCGCTTTCTCGATGATCAGGTCTGGCTGGAGAACCGGCGGGTCATCGACATCCTGCGCAGCATCGAGTCCAGCGCGCTGAAGCTGCGCGAGCATCCTGGCGCGCCCGTCACCCGGGAGATCGACCGGACCTCTCCGGCGGTTGTGCTGCCGATGGAACGCCCGCTCTACCGGCCGCGGGCCAGGCTCACCCTCGACAGCTCCGGCGCGTCGGACAGCGAGGGCGAGATCGACGTCTCCCAGCTGTTCGAGCAGATCTACGTGGACCCGGCCCGGCTGGCCCGCGGGGTCCAGCTCGCGCTGCGCGAGCGCCAGCAGATCGGGCTGGGCCAGCTGCTCGAGGACAGGCCGCTTGAGCAGGGGCTGGCCGAGCTCGTCACGTACCTGTCGCTGACCGATCCCGCGTTCGACGTGGTCTTCGATGAGGAGGCCAGGGAGCAGGTGCGCTACTCCCGCGACGGCGGAGTTAAGGTCGCCACCGTGCCCAGGGTCACCTTTGCCCGCCGCGGCACTGCCCTGATCGGGGGTGGCCGGCCATGAGCGCATCCCCGCCGGCCAGGGCCGAGCTGAGCTTGCCGCTCGCCGTCACCCAGCTGATGAAGGGCGTCGTCTACCGTGACACTCACGAGGCGGCATGGCGCCACCTGCTCCAGCTCCAGCCGCAGGTGCGGGACTACGTCGCGGTGATGGGCCTCATCGTGGTAGTCGACGAGGCCGAGGGCTACGCCTTCCTGCGATCCCGGCCGGAGGACGAGGCCGAGGATCAGCTGCCCGTGCCCCGGCTGATCGCCCGCCGGTCGCTGTCGCTGTACGTCAGCCTGCTGCTGGCCCTGCTGCGCAAGAAGCTGGCCGAGTTCGACGCCAGCAACGGAGACACCCGGCTGATGCTCAGCCGGGATCAGATCGTCGACATGCTGCGCGTGTTCCTCCCCAGCAGCAGTAACGAGGCAAGGCTCGTCGATCAGATAGACACGCACATCGGCAAGGTCGTCGAGCTCGGGTTCCTGCGCCGGGTCAGCGGCCAGGAGAGCGTTTTCGAAGTTCGGCGGATCGTCAAGGCCTTCGTGGACGCCGAGTGGCTGGCCGGGTTCGACGAGCAGCTCGCCCGCTACGCGGCCGAGCTCGCCGGCGACACCACAGCAGCCGACTCCAGCCTCCCCGCGGACTCCGACCTCCCCGCGGACCCCCGCCCCCATAAGGAGGCGGGTAGCTGATGGACGCGCTTTTTGGCACCGTGGAACTCCAGGATCCCGACTCGGCGGGCCTGCCGGGATACCGCCTGGACCGGCTGGAGGTGCTGAACTGGGGCACCTTCGACAAGCGTGTGTGGGCGCTGCGCCTGCACGGCGCCAACGCGCTGCTGACCGGTGACATCGGCTCCGGCAAGTCCACGATCGTGGACGCCATCACCACGCTGCTGCTGCCCGCGAACAAGATTTCCTACAACAAGGCGGCCGGGGCCGACACCAGGGAGCGCAGCCTGCGTTCTTATGTCCTCGGCTACCACAAGTCCGAGCGGAGCGAGGCAAGCGGGGCATCGCGGCCGGTCGGGCTGCGGCGCGGCAACTCGTTCTCGGTGATCCTGGGCGTCTTCACCAACCTGGCACTGTCGTCCGCGGTGACGCTGGCGCAGGTCTTCTGGCTGCGCGATGGCCACCAGGGCCAGCCGGAGCGCTTCTTCGCCATCGCCGACGGCGACCTGGCCATCAGCGCCGACTTCGCTGATTTCGGCAGCGAGGTCAACGATCTGCGGAAGCGGCTGCGCCGCGACGGCGCCCGGGTCTACGACCACTTCCCTGAGTACGGCAAGGATTACCGCCGCCGCCTGGGCATCGAGTCGGACCAGGCCATGGACCTGTTCCACCAGACCGTCTCGATGAAGTCCGTCGGTAACCTGAACGAGTTCGTCCGGATTCACATGCTGGAGCCCTTCGACGCCGCCGACTGGATCGCCCGGCTGGTGGACCACTTCGAGGATCTCACCAAGGCACACGAGGCCGTCCTCAATGCCCAGCGGCAGCTAGCGGACCTCGCCCCGCTGCTCGCCGATTGCGATGCCCACGACGGCATCGCGCAGGAGATCCAGTCGCTCGGCGATCAGCGGGCCGCTCTGCGCTTCTATTGCGCCGACGGCAACGCGCAGCTACTGACTGCCCAGGTCAGCGGCTTGCGTACGGCCATCGCCGAGCACGCGCGGGAGCAGGACGACGTCAAGGGCCGGCTGCGCGACCTGCGGGAGCGGAGCCGCCGGCTGGAGCTGGAACGGGCCGGCCATGGCGGTGACCGGATCGCGGACATCGAGCGGCAGGTGACGGCCGACACCGCGACGCAGGAGACCCGGCAGCGGAAATTCACCCGCTACAACGAGCTACTCTCCGAGGCCAGGCTGGACCGGGTGGACGTCGCCGAGCAGTTCGCGGCGCGGCGGCGCGGCGCGGCAGCGGAACGGGACGAGGCGGACCAGGCTCGCGCGAGCCTGCAGAATCAGGACATGGAGGTGGCCTTCGAGGCCCGCGGCCTCGCTAAGGAGGTCGAGGAGATCCGGTCAGAGCTGGCCAGCCTCAAAGACCGGCAGAGCAACATCCCCCGGCGCAGCCTGGAGATCCGGGCGCTCCTCTGCCGTGAGCTGCACGTGCCCGATGCGGCGCTGCCGTTCGCCGGCGAGCTGATCCAGGTACGGCCCGACGCCGCGGAGTGGGAGGGGGCAGCGGAGCGCCTGCTGTATGGCTTCGCGCTGTCGCTGCTGGTGCCGGATGAGCAGTACGCGGCGGTGTCCGACTGGATCGATGAGCACCACCTGGGCGCCAGGGTTGTCTACTACCGGGTCCCGGCCGCCGTCAGTTCGGCGGCTGGCCCGCGGCCGGCTGGCACTGACCGGCAGCTCTTCAGCAAGCTGGAGATCAACCAGACGCCGTTCGCCGCGTGGCTGGAGCGCGAACTCAGCCACCGCGCCGGGTACGAGTGCGTCGAGACGATGGCGGAATTCCGGCGTGCCGCCCGGGCCGTGACCAGGTCCGGCCAGATCAAGGGCGCGGCAGGCCGGCACGAGAAGAATGACTCCAGACGCATCGATGACCGGGGCTCGTACGTGCTCGGCTGGAGCAATGAGCAAAAGAAGGACGCGCTGCGCCGCGATGCGGCCCGGCTGCAGGACCGCCAGAACGGGGTCGCCTCGGCCCGCAAAGCACTGCAGGCGAGCCTGCACAGTGCTCATAGCCGGCTGGCGACTCTCGACAAGCTGGTCGAGTTCGCAGACTTCGCCGAGCTGGACTGGCAGGCCATGGTCAACCGCATCGCCGGGCTCATGCAGGAGAAGCGCCAGCTGGAGGAGGCTTCCCGGGAGCTGAGCAGGCTCAACCACGAACTTAAGGAGGTCGCAGACGAGATCACCAGGTCCGAGGCGGACCGGGATGCCGTCCACTCCAGTCTGGTCTCCGCCGAAAAGGACCTGCAGGCCGCGGCCGACTTCCTCGCTGAGGCACAGCGGACGCTGGCCGAGCCCGGCTGCCAGTCGGCTCGCGCGTTCTTCGCGCAGCTCACCAGGCTCGCCGGTGACCCGCTGCCGTCCAACCTGGCCGGCTACGGGCAGCTCGCCGACGACGTGCGGGTCAGGCTGACGGACCGGATAGAGGCGCGCACGAAAAACCAGACCAGCCTGGGCAACAGGGTGGTCACCCAGATGGCCGGCTTCCGCGCGAAGTACCCGCTGGAAACCGTCGACTTCGACAATTCGCTGCTCGCCGCGGGGGAGTACCGGGCACTGCGGGACCGGCTGACCAAGGACGACCTGCCCAGGTTCGAGGCGGATTTCAAGGACTACCTCAACACCAATACGATCCGCGACATCGCGGGCTTCCACTCCCAGCTGAGCAAGCAGGTCGAGCTGATCAGGGAGCGCATCGCGACGATCAACGAATCGCTGGTCGGCATCGACTACAACCACGGCCGTTACATTCGCCTCGAAGAACAGCGCACCCCCAACGTCGAGATCCGCGACTTCACCACCGACCTGCGCCGGTGCACCGATGACTCGCTGTCCGCTGATGACTCAGACCAGTACTCCGAGCAGAAGTTCCTGCAGGTCAAGCAGATCATCGAACGTTTCAAGGGCCGGGAGGGGCAGACCGAGGCGGACCGGGCGTGGGCGCGGCGGGTCACCGATGTCCGGAACTGGTTCGTCTTCTCCGCGTCCGAGCGGTGGCGTGAGGACGACACCGAGCACGAGAACTACACCGACTCAGGCGGCAAGTCCGGCGGGCAGAAGGAGAAGCTCGCCTACACGATCCTGGCCGCGTCGCTGGCGTACCAGTTCAAGCTCGACTGGGGATCCGCGCGTTCCAAGACCTTCCGGTTCGTCGTCATCGACGAGGCGTTCGGGCGCGGCTCGGACTTCTCGACCCGTTACGCGCTGGCCCTCTTCCGGCGGCTGGGCCTGCAGCTGCTGATCGTCACCCCGCTGCAGAAGATCCACGTGATCGAGCCCTTCGTGTCGGCCGTCGGCTTCGTGGACAACCTGGACGGCAAGTACTCGCGGCTGCAGAGCCTCACCATTGAGGAGTACCGCGAACTCGAGCTAGCCCACCATCGCGGCCACGTCGCCGACAGCCTCCTCGGTGCCTGACGTGGCCGCGCCAGCCGGCCACGGAGCGGCAGCCACCGGGCCAGGAGCCCCCGCAGGGCCGGGCGCGCCAACCGCGCG
>Ga0302184_10003170_pt1 | contig 10282 bp, 10 predicted proteins | sample I_Palsa_N3_3_FD_200233 | JGI IMG/M metagenome (GOLD analysis project Ga0302184, IMG submission 200233) | Peat permafrost microbial communities from Stordalen Mire near Abisko, Sweden - I_Palsa_N3_3 | ecosystem: Environmental > Terrestrial > Soil > Palsa > Peat permafrost | place: Sweden...
CCCGCCTTCGCTGACTTACCCGCCTTCGCCGACTTACTAGGCTTCGCCGACGGGCTCGGCGAAGCGGACGCGCTCGGCGTGGGCGTAGCCGATGGCGTCGGAGTTGCCGTGGTGGTGTTCGGCGCCACGAGCAGCACCTGGCGGAACCGCAGCAGCGCCGTGGTTCCGACCAGCTGGACCACCTGCGCCGATCCCTTGCCTGGCACCGCCACGGTAATGATGTTGCTGCCCTGCTGCTGGACCGAGGCGCCAGTGAACCCGGCCCCGTTGACCCGCTGGTCAATGATCGAGATAGCCGTGGTCATGTCGGCCGCCGGGGGCGGGGTGTTGTGGGGCGTGACCGCCTTCAGCGTGACGGTGGTGCCGCTGGACAGATCGAGGCCGAGCTGCACGCGGAAATTGCCATGCCAGCGAGCAGGCTGGAACGCGTCCTTGCCGACGATCGCCACCAGCATGATGACGACGATTACGACGAGCGCCGCGAGGGCGCGCCCCGGCCTGGATTTGCTGCTGCTTGGGGGAGCCACTTCTCGCCTGTCCTTTGATCGATCGGGCCAGCGCGGGTGCTACGGGTTGTGGTCCGTTGAGTCCCAGTCGTCCGCTGGCTTCTCCCCGAAGCCCGTCTCCGGCTCCGGCGGGGCTTCGTCCGCCGGGCTGTCCTCGGGCAGGATGTTCATGACGGCCCTGCGCATGACCCGGATCTCGACGCCCGGCGCGATCTCGAGCTCCAGGTCCTGGCCGTCGACCGACGTGACGGTGCCGTATATGCCGGCGGTAGTCGTCACCCGCTGGCCCGGCACGACCTCGCCGCGCATCTGCTGGGCACGGCGCTGTTTGTTGCGCTGCGGCCTGATGAGCAGCACGTAAAAGAGGCCGATAGCCAAGACGATGAAAAGAATGGACGTGTACGAGCCTGACTTGCTTGTGCTCGCAGTTGCCGCGAGATACGTGTACCTCATCGCCGGGCTTCCTTCCCATTGATTGCCGCAGCGGCCACGGACCAGCCGTCGCCCGTTGACCGGCCTGGCCGGCACCCCGCGCCTCGCGGCTGTCGTTGACCAACTGCCGCAGTGTAGCGGCGCGCTGGCAACTCACCAACAGGCTACGGGCTCGGGCGAGCGATCGTGACATGCCCGCAACCGGCAGTAGCCTGCCCCGGGGCTAGCCGAACAGGGTGCCCATGCCCGGCTGGACCGGGCCGCCCGGCTCCGGCGCGCTGAGGCCGAGATACTCCCAGGCCGCCGGCGTCGCCACCCTGCCGCGCGGCGTCCTGGCCACCAGGCCCTCGCGGACCAGGAAGGGCTCGGCGACCACCTCGACCGTCTCCGCCTCCTCGCCGACCGCCACGGCGAGCGTGGACAGGCCGACCGGGCCGCCGCCGAACCTGCGGACGAGCGCGGAAAGCACCGCACGGTCGAGCCGGTCAAGGCCGTTGTCGTCCACCTCGTACAGCTCCAGCGCGGCACGGGCAACCTGCATGGTCACCACGCCGTCGGCACGGACCTCGGCGAAGTCACGCACCCTGCGCAGCAGCCGGTTGGCGATCCGCGGCGTGCCACGGGACCGGCCTGCGATCTCGTCGGCGCCGTCATCGCGCAGCGCCACGCCGAGCAGGTTAGCGGATCTGCGCACGATCACGCCGAGCTCGTCCGGCTGGTAGAAGTCGAGGTAGGCGGTGAACCCGAACCGGTCGCGCAGTGGCGCGGGCAGCAGGCCGGCCCGCGTGGTCGCCCCGACCAGCGTGAACGGCGCGATCTCCAGCGGGATCGCAGTCGCCCCTGGACCCTTGCCGATCACCACGTCCACCCGGAAGTCCTCCATCGCCAGGTAGAGCATCTCCTCGGCCGGCCTGGCCACCCGGTGGATCTCGTCGATGAACATCACCTCGCCCTCGCTCAGCGTGGAGAGCACGGAGGCGAGGTCCCCGGCCCGCTCGATCGCCGGGCCGCTGGTGATCCGCAGCGGCTTCCCGAGCTCGGCCGCGATGATCATGGCGATGGTGGTCTTGCCGAGGCCAGGCGGGCCCGAGATGAGCACGTGATCGGGCACCCGGCCGCGCCGCAGCGCACCCTCGATGACCAGCGACAGCTGCTCGCGTACCCGTCCCTGGCCGACGAACTCCGACAGCCTCCTTGGCCGCAGCGCGCCCTCGATCAGCCGGTCGTCGGCGTCGGCGAGCGGGGACACCACCCGCTCTTCGCCGCCCTGAGCGGCCTCGCCGCTGGGGACGGTCACGCTCGCACCGGCTACCTGAGCGACCTCGCTGCGGGGACTGGTCAGGCTCGCTCCACCGCCGCCTGGAGCGGGCTCGCTGCCGTGACTGGTCACGTCCGCCCCAGCACTCTGAGCGCTGCGCGCAGCGCGACCGCCACGTCGACGTCCTGGCCGCCGCCGGGCACTGCGGCGCCGCCGTTAGCCCCGCCAGTGCCAGCCGCCGCACCGCCAGTCCCGGCACTGCCAGTCCCGGCACTGCCAGCCGTGGCACCGAGCAGCTCGGGTTCGACCACCGCGATCGCCAGGTCGGCGTCGCGGGCCTGCCAGCCCAGGTTCACCAGGCCGGCCCGCACCTGATCCCGCCACGGCGCCGCGCGGCGCGTCGTCGCCAGCCTGCCGTCGGCGGCCTGGCCGGACGGCACCTCGGCAGCCGGGCCAAGCCGTCCGGCCAGCTCAAGTACGATCCGCTGCGCGCCCTTCCGGCCGATGCCGGGGACGGTCATCAGGGCAGCCAGGTCCTCGGCCGCCACCGCACGGCGCAGCGCGTCCGGGCTGAACACCGCCAGCATGGCCAGCGCAAGCCGGGGGCCTACCCCGCTGGCCGTCTGGACGAGCTCGAACGTGTTCCGCTCGTCCTCGCCGGCGAAGCCGAACAGGGTCAGCGCGTCCTCGCGCACCACCAGGGAGGTCGCCACCCTGGCCCGCTCCCCCGTGCGCAGCCCGGCGAGCGTGCCCGGCGTGCACTGCACGAGCAGCCCGACGCCGCCCACGTCGATGACCGCGCCGTCGGGCGCGACCGAGCTGACTACCCCGTCCAGGTGGGCGATCATCGCGGGCCTCCTCGGGTTGCCGCCGTGGCGGCCAACGCAGTGGCCGTCGCGGTCGCCGTCGCGGCGGCCGCGGCGAGGCGGCGCTGCGCGCCGCCGCGCCACAGATGACAGATCGCGAGGGCAAGCGCGTCGGCCGAGTCGGCCGGGCGCGGCGGATTGGCCATCCGGAGCAGCCGTGTCACCATTTCAGTCACCTGATCCTTGCCTGCCCGGCCATTGCCGGTCACCGCTGCCTTGACCTCGCTCGGCGTGTGCAGGGCGACGGGCAGCCCGCGGCGCGCCGCGCACACGATGGCTACGGCACCGGCCTGCGCGGTGCCCATCACCGTCCGGACGTTGTGCTGGCTGAACACCCGTTCGACCGCCACCGCGTCCGGCTGGTGCTCGATCAGCCAGCGCTCGATCTCCGCCTCAAGGGCGAGCAGGCGACACCCGATGTCGTCGCCGGGCGGGGTGCGGATCACGTCGGTGCCGACCAGCGTCAGCGGCCGGCCCGGCACGCCGTCGATCACGCCGACACCGCACCGGGTCAGGCCAGGATCGACGCCGAGCACCCGCATCCCGTTCACCATCCTGGTTGCCGACGAACACATGTTCGGTGCTCTGCACCCTACCGGCCGCCGTGGCTGGGCACCGAGACATGTCCCGGCGTGTCGCGGGACAGCCAGCCGGGCCAGCCGGCCAACAGTGGTTAAGTTTTGTCCGGCCACAGCCGGACAGAACTTAACCGCTAAGTCGATCTTGGGGGGATTGGGGCTGATGTGGCGGCTGGGGGAGCGCCGGGCGGGCGCCGGGCGGGCGGGGATGGCTGCGTCGAGGGCCGGAGGTGGCCGAGGGCTCGGCAGAGGTGGCCGAGGGCCAGAAAAGTGGTCGAGGGCCGGAGGTGGCCGAGGGCTCGGCAGAGGTGGCCGAGGGCCAGGAGTGGCCGTGGGGGTCAGAAGTAGTCGAGCATGAACGACTGGCCGGAGAACGCGCCGTCCAGGGCCGCGTCCCCGGACGGGTCCCCGCCGGCGGCCAGCCCGGCCAGGCGCAGGGTGGCCACGGGAGTGCCCGCGTACAAGGCGGCGAAACCGCGCGCCCCGAGGGCGAGCGGGCCAGCGGCCGGCAATTCCCCCGAAGGATCCGTTTCGCAGCGGTGCAGGGCTCCCCTGCCGCGGCTGACCTCCAGCGTCCACAGTCCCGCGTTGGCCGGGCACAGCTCGTCCTCAAGCCGCAGCACCGCGGCCAGCTCGGCCGGAGCCGGGAACCCGCGCCCGGCGACGGCCGCCTTGGCGTCGACCACCCGCAGCATCCACTGGTGCTGCCGGGTGAGGCTCACCTCCGGCTCCCTGGTGAGCCAGCTGACCGGGTCGGCCGGGCCGCAGAACGCGCGGACGGTGCCGGCCACCGAGTCGTGCGAGGCGACGACCGACCACAGCGCGCGGGCGGTCGCCGCGGAGCCCGCCACCGCGCAGTACACGACGACCTCGCTGTGGCCGCCGGACCAGCCGTAAGAGAGGAAGCCGTCGCCGGCGAGATAGCAGAACAGATCCTGGTCGTCAAGCCGGCGCCGGGAGACCGCGGGGTCGAAGGCGACCGGCCCGCGGTCGCGGGCCAGCTCGTGCACCCGGGCGACGACGGAGCCGATCTCGGCCACGTCGTCGGGGCCCGCTCGGCGCAGGTCGCCCGCCAGGTCCGCGCCGCCCGCCCTGCCCGCGCTGCCCACCCTGGTCGCGCCATCCGGCAGGCCCGCGCCATCCGGCAGGCCCGCGCCATCCGGCAGGCCCGCGGCGGAGCGGTCCGGCGGGACGAGGGCGCGCAGCGATCGGGCCGGCACCGACACCTGGTACCGGCCGCCGCCGACCTCGTAGCCGAGCGAGCGGTAGATCGTCATGGTGGACGGGTACAGCGCCGACAGCGGGTAGCCGCGGGCCGCGATCTCGGCCAGCAGCGCGGTCATCAGCGCCCGGCCGGTCCCGGCGCCGCGGGCCTCGGGGGCGACCTTGACGCCGGCCACCCCGGCCATCGGCAGCGCGCGCCCGTGCCACCACTGCGTCATGTCGTGGAAGTGAGCCGAGCCGAGCTGCCGGCCGCCGGCGAAGGCGCCGAAATGCCGGCCGCCGGCGACCGAGTCCCTCGCGCTGGCCAGCCGGCTGGCTCCCTCGGCCGCGGCGAACGAGCCGAACGCCCGCCGGGCCAGGTCCAGTTCGGGCTCGAGATCGTCGTCCGGGGTGAGCTTGCGGATCTCCGGCAGCGGCCCGGTCACCGGCGCCCGCGCTGGCGCCCGCGCAGGCGGCGGCTCATCCCAGCTTCTCCATGATCTCGTCGGGGACCGAGTAGTTCGCGTAGACGTCCTGCACGTCGTCGGAGTCCTCGATCGCCTCGATCAGCCGGAACACCCGCCTGGCCTGCTCCTCGTCCAGCGGTACCTCGACCGACGGCAGGAACGCCGCCTCCGCCGACTCGTACTCCAGGCCGGCCTGCTGCAGCGCGGTGCGGACGGCGACCAGGTCGGTGGGCTCGCTGACCACCTCGAAGGAGTCGCCGAGGTCGTTGACCTCCTCGGCGCCGGCCTCCAGCACGGCGGAGAGCACGTCGTCCTCGCTCCCCCCCACCGTCTTGGGGACGATCACGACGCCCTTGCGGGCGAACAGGTACGACACCGAGCCAGGGTCGGCCATCGAGCCGCCGTTGCGGGTGAGCGCGGTGCGCACGTCCGCGGCGGCCCGGTTCCTGTTGTCGGTCAGGCACTCCACCAGGACGGCGACCCCGCCGGGGGCGTACCCCTCGTAGGTGACGCTCTCGTAGGCCGCGCCGCCCGCCTCAAGCCCGGCGCCGCGGCGGACCGCCCGGTCGATGTTGTCGCCAGGCACCGAGTTCCGCTTGGCCTTCTGCACGGCCTCGTACAGCGTCGGGTTGCCAGCGACGTCGGCGCCGCCGGTCCGGGCGGCCACCTCCACGTTCTTGATCAGCTTGGCGAAGAGCTTCCCGCGCCTGGCGTCGACGACGGCCTTCTTGTGCTTCGTGGTCGCCCACTTCGAGTGGCCGCTCATGCCCGTTCCCTCACCATGTCGACGAAGAGCCTGTGGATGCGCCGGTCCGGCGTCAGCTCGGGATGAAACGCCGTCGCCAGCGCTTGCCCCTGGCGGACCGCGACGATCCTACCCGTGCGCGGCTCGGTGCCGAGAACCTCGACGCCAGCGGCGGCCTCCTCGACCCAGGGCGCCCGGATGAAGACCGCGCGGAAGTCCGGGCCCGGCACGCCGCGCAGCGGTATGTCGCTCTCGAACGAGTCCACCTGGCGGCCGAACGCGTTCCGCCGGACGCTGATGCCGATGCCGCCGAGCGTCTGCTGGCCGCTGGCCCCGTCCACCAGCCGGTCGGCCAGCATGATCATGCCTGCGCACGAGCCGAAGACGGGCAGGCCCGAGCCGAGCCGCTTGCGCAGCGGGTCGAGCAGCTCGAAGATCACCGTGAGCTTCCACATCGTGGTGGACTCCCCGCCGGGGATGATCAGCCCGTCGACCGCGTCCAGCTCGTCCGGCCTGCGCACCGCGACGCCGCGGCCGCCCGCCGCTGCCACCGCGCGCAGGTGCTCGGCGACGTCGCCCTGCAGAGCCAGTACGCCGACGACCGGGCCCGTCACCAGCCGCGGCCGGCGTAGCGCTGCTCCGGGGCCAGCTCGCCGGCGCCGATCCCGACCATGGCCTCGCCAAGGCCGCGGGAGACCTTGGCGATCACGTCGGGGTCGTCGTAGAACGTGGTCGCCTTCACGATCGCCGCGGCGCGCGCGGCCGGGTCGCCGGACTTGAAGATGCCGGACCCGACGAACACGCCCTCGGCGCCGAGCTGCATCATCATCGCCGCGTCGGCGGGCGTGGCCAGGCCGCCGGCGGTGAAAAGCACGACCGGCAGCTGGCCGGCGGCGGCCACCTCGGCGACGAGCTCGTGCGGCGCCTGCAGCTCCTTGGCCGCGCCGTAAAGCTCCTGCGCGGACAGCGTGGTCAGCCGCCGCATCTCGGCCCTGATGCCGCGCATGTGCCGGGTGGCCTCCACCACGTTCCCGGTGCCCGCCTCGCCCTTCGACCTGATCATCGCCGCACCCTCGGCGATCCGGCGGAGCGCCTCGCCCAGGTTCGTCGCGCCGCACACGAACGGCACGGTGAAGTCCCACTTGTCGACGTGGTGCGCCTCGTCGGCGGGGGTCAGCACCTCGGACTCGTCGATGTAGTCCACCCCGATCGCCTGCAGCACCTGGGCCTCGGCGAAATGCCCGATCCGGCACTTGGCCATGACCGGGATGGACACCGCGGCGATGATCCCGTCGATCATGTCCGGGTCGCTCATCCTGGCCACGCCGCCCTGGGCGCGGATGTCGGCCGGCACGCGCTCCAGCGCCATCACCGCGACGGCGCCGGCGTCCTCGGCGATCTTGGCCTGGTCGGGCGTGACCACGTCCATGATGACGCCGCCCTTGAGCATGTCGGCCATGCCCCGCTTGACCCGCTGCGTCCCGGTCCCCGGAGCGCCGCCGCTCGCGGAACTGGTGGTGCCGACGGGAGCATTGTGGACTGACACGGAGACCTCGCTTGATCGTTCCTGGTGGCTGCCTCCATGGTAAGTGCTGCCCCGTCAGTAAGTGCTGGCCCGTTCAGCCGGTCAGGTGCGGCATGTCCGTTCCCTGCCCGTCGGGTCCGGCAGCGACCAGCGAGTCGTCGATCTCGAAGAACCCTGGCAACGCGGCGCCCCCGGCCAGCCTGAGCAGCCGGGCGAGCCACCGGCGGCGCGCCGTCCGGGTCGCCGCGACGGCGTCGTTGTGGAACTTGCGCGCCAGGAAGACCTGGTGGGCCGCGGCCTCGACCTCGGCGATCAGCTCCTCGCCGCCGTGCCCGCCGGTCAGCGACGCCCGGAACTCCGGCTGGCCGAAGGCCGCGCGCAGGGCGCGGGTGAGATCGCTCTCCCGCAGCTCCCTCGCGTCGCCGGCCGTCCTCGCGTCGTGCGCTGCCGCCGCGAGCAGCAGGCTCGTCGCCGGGTCGAGCAGGCCGGAGGAGGCCAGTTCGAGCGCCACCGAGCTGCGCCGCAGCAGTGCGGCGTCGAGCGCGGCGCGGGTAGCCTCCAGCCGCGCGTGCAGGCGGTCGAGCCTACCCGCCCGCCAGGAGATGTAGACGCCGAGCAGCAGCGCGAGGCCGACGACGAGGATGACGCCGGTCATCGCCGCGCCGCCGCGGCGATCACGCGACCACCTTGACCCGGCCGGCGCCCAGCGTCACGGTCTGGTAGACCGCCACCACGTCGCGCGCGATCGCCGGCCAGTCGTACCTGAGTACCGCCGCGGCGGCCGCGGCGGACAGGGCCGCGCGCCGCTCCGGGTCGTCGAGCAGGCGCCCGGCCGCCCGGGCAAGGTCGCCGGCGTCGCCGCTGGCGAACAGCTCGCCCGCCTGCCCCCCGCGCAGCACGATGCGGAACGCGTCCAGGTCGCTGGCCACGATCGGCGCGCCGGCGGCCATCGCCTCGGCCAGCACGATCCCGAAGCTCTCGCCGCCGGTGTTCGGCGCGCAGAAGACGTCCACCGAGTGGTAGATCCGGACCTTGTCCTCCTCGCTGACCTGGCCGAGCAGGACCACCCGGTCACGCAGCGGGGCCGGCACCCTGGCCGTCACCTCCGCCACGTCCCCAGGGCCGGCGACCAGCAGCCGCAGCCCGGGCCGGGCCGGGCCGAGAATCCCCCACGCCGCCAGCAGCACGGCCAGCCCCTTGCGCGGCTCGTCCATCCGGCCGAGGAAGCCGAGCGCGCCGCCGGGTCCCGGCCAGCCGGGGAGCGGGCTGGCCTTCTCGTACCTGCGCACGGAGACCCCGTTCGGGATGAGCACGGCGTCACCGCCCAGGTTCTCGACCAGGGTGGTCCTGGCCGCCTCGGACACCGCGATCCTGGCGCTGATCTTCTCCAGGGCCGACTGCAGGGCCGGGCGGGCGGCGTGCATCCAGCGCGAGCGCGGGTTCGCGGTGTGCACGGTCGCCACGATCGGTCCGGAGGCGACCCAGCAGGCCAGCAGCCCCAGGCTCGGCACGACGGGCTCGTGCACGTGCAGCACGTCGAACTGGCCGTCCTTTATCCACCTGCGCACGCGGCTGGCGGACAGGAAGCCGAACGCGAGCCTGGCGACGGACCCGTTGTAGGGAACCGGGACCGCCCGGCCGGCCGGGACGACGTAGCCGGGCAGCGGGCCGTCGTCGTCGGCGGGCGAGATGACGGAGACCTCGTGGCCGAGGTCGATCAGCGCCTCGGCGAGGTCCCTGACGTGCTCCCGCACGCCGCCGGGTACGTCCCAGGTGTAAGGGCAGACGATGCCGACCCTCATGGCACGGCCTCGGGCTGGCCGTACTCCCCGGCCGAGTCCCCGGCCGCGGCGACCGCGGCAGCCAGCCGGCCGGCGTCGAGGTCGGCCACGAACAGCCGCTGCAGCATGTGCCAGTCCGCCGGGTGCGCGCTGATGCCCTCTTCGAAGGCGCGCGCGACCTGCTGCATCATCGCCGCGGTCCGCTGCTTCCTGTCGCCCTCGGCAGGGACCGGGACCTCGTCGTGGAAACGGACCCCCCAGCCGTCGTCGGTGAACCAGAGCGTGGCCGGGATCAGCGCCGCCCCGGTCTGTACGGCGAGGGCGGCGGGCCCGGCCATCATGTGCGCCTTCTCGCCGAAGAACTCCACCTCGATGCCGGTGCCGGTGACGTCCCTGTCGCACGGCAGGCAGACGATCCGGCCCGCCCGCAGCCGCTGCGCCAGCACGCCGAACGGCCGGCTGCCGCCGCTGGCCGGCAGCACCTCCATGCCCAGGCTCTCGCGGAACGCGACGAAGCGGTCGTAGACGGATTCCGGCTTCAGCCGTTCGGCGACGGTGGTGAACGAGCCCGCGCCGCGGGCGATGATCCAGGCGGCGGCCTGGTCCCAGTTGCCCATGTGCGGCAGCGCGAACACCACGCCGCGGCCGGCCGCGGTGTAGTCGAACGCGATCTGCACGCTGCCCTCCTCGTGCATGCCGTCCACCAGCCGCTGGACGGGGATGACCGGCAGCCGGAACACCTCCATCCAGTAGCGCGCGTACGAGCGCATCGAGTCCCTGGACAGCGCGCGCAGCTGGCTGCCGGTCGCCGCTGGCCCCAGCACCCGCCGCAGGTTCGCCTCCAGCACCTGGACCCGCGGGCCCTGGCGCCGCCAGGCCAGGTCCGCCGCGGCCAGGAACGCCCACCTCGCCCACGACTCG
>Ga0302184_10003172_pt1 | contig 10280 bp, 11 predicted proteins | sample I_Palsa_N3_3_FD_200233 | JGI IMG/M metagenome (GOLD analysis project Ga0302184, IMG submission 200233) | Peat permafrost microbial communities from Stordalen Mire near Abisko, Sweden - I_Palsa_N3_3 | ecosystem: Environmental > Terrestrial > Soil > Palsa > Peat permafrost | place: Sweden...
CTCACGACGACCTGGCCGACACCGGCGAGCTTGAGTCGTTCACGGTTTCCGAGGAGCCATCGGATCTCCCGCAGCAGGGGCACAGTCACGGCAAGCCGGCCGACATCAGGGATTATTTCCGCCAGGAAGATCTCGCCCAGCAGTACAACCTGCATCAGGAAGCGAACAAGATCGACCTGGCGTCGGTGACGGACGAGATCGTGCTGTCCAAAGACGGCGCCGACAGCGCGAGGGACGCGGGAGCTTCGGTGCAGCTGGAAACCAGCCGGCTGCACAACCCGGGCATGCCCGGTCAGCTCGCCCCGGCCACCGGGCACCAGATCGAGGTCGCGCTGACGGTGGCGCAGCAGGAGGTGCTGCTCGGCTGGCTCGAGACGGCCGAGGAGGATCTGGACGCCGATGCCCTGGCCGCGCTGCGACGGCGGCTGGCCGGCGTCATCGCCGACCTGCCCGAGCTGCTGCGGCGCTACCTGGAGCGGGTCGGCGCCGCCGTGGTGGAGGCCAGAGCCGCACGAGGCGGCCGGACCGAGACCGTTGACGAGGCCGAGCGGGCCGAGCTCGAGGAGGCGCTGCGCCGGCTGGCGCGCCAGCTCCGGGGAGCCAGGACCAGCAGGCAGCGCAACACTCCGCGCGGCCGCGTCAACCCGGGCCGGACGATGCGGAAGAACATGGGCTATGAAGGCGTGCCGTTCCGTCCTATCACTACCAGCCGCACCGCGGACAAACCCCGGCTGCTGCTGCTGACCGATGTTTCCCTGTCGGTGCGCGCGACCGCGCGATTCACGCTGCACCTGGTCTACGGCATGCAGTCGCTGTTCACGCAGGCCCGCTCGTTCGCTTTCGTCGACGCGCCGGTCGAGATCACCGAGCTGTTCGCCGAGCACCCGCTGGAACGGGCGCTCGGGCTGGTCTTCGACGGGTTGCCGGCCGGCGGCCTGCTTGACGTCGACGCCGGCTCCGACTACGGCGCGACGTTCACCCAGTTGCTGTCGGAGCACTCAGCCGCGCTCGATCGCCGCACCACGCTGATCGTGCTCGGGGACGGACGGGGCAATGGCAACGATGCCCGGCTCGACACCTTTGCCGAGATAACCCGGAGGGTCCGCGAGACGATCTGGCTGACCCCGGAATCACGGTATTCCTGGGGGCTTGGGGCGTGCGACCTGCCGCGGTACGCGGAATTCTGCGACCGGGTTCAGGTGGTCGCCGATCTCACCGGGCTGCAGCGCGCCGCCCAGCTGATATCGGCGGAGGCGACCGGACGATGAGCGAGCCGAACCCGATCCCGTCGCTTCCGCAGACCATCGACCCGCTCGCACCTGGACCGCACGGCCGCTACGACGACCATCTGGTCAGCGTCCTGCGCGCCGAGCCGCCTGGCGGCCGCGCCGCGGCCGCGGGGCGCGCCGGGGATGGCTGTCCCGTCGTCCGTACCGACCACTTCTGCCTGACCGAACGCGGCCACCGGATCGAGGTGACCCACTGGCTGTCCGCCGACCAGCTCGACAACGACGTGGCCGGGCTGCTGGCCGAAGAGCTGTTCGCGCCGGGCTGGCTGTCCGGGGCGGAAATTTTCGAGCGGGTATTCACCGGCGTGGTGCGGTCCTGCGTTGACGACCCGCTGCTGGCCTGGTGCACCTTCTACGGCAATACCCTGGCCCGGGTCCGCCAGTGCTGGCAGCCGCCGGACGCGGCGACCGACCGCGAGCACACCACGATCGGCGAGCTGGCCCCCGTATACGCGCACGCACTCCAGCTCATCCCGGCCGGCCAGGTGCTCGACCTCGGCTCCTGCTTCGGATTCCTTCCGCTGCTGCTGGCCGAGCGGCCGGCCAATACGGTGACCGCCTCCGACCTGTCCGGCGGCACCATGGGCCTGCTGGGCGCGGTGGCGGCCGCGCGCGGGCTGCGGGTCAACACCCTGGTGTGTGATGCCGCGCGGGTTCCGGTGCCAGACGGCTGGGCCGACACGGTCAGCGTCATCCATCTGCTGGAGCACGTGCGCCCCGATCACTGCCTCGCCGTGATCGGCGAAGCACTCCGGATCGCCCGCCACCAGGTGGTAGTCGCCGTGCCGGTCGAGGACGAACCGACTGCCGCCTACGGCCATATCCGCACCTTCAACCTGCGCCAGCTCGGTGAGCTTGGTGACCGGGCCGGCCAGCGCGGTTCGGTGCACGAGCATCACGGTGGCTGGCTGGTGCTCACCGTCGGCTAGCGCTAGCAGGCGGAGGCCAGGTCCATACCGCTCTTGGCGGCCTTGTAGACCGCCTCGGCACGACTGGTCGCGTCGAGCTTGCGCATGATGTTGCGGACATGAAATTTCACCGTGGTCTCGGACAGGTACAGGCGCGCCCCGATGCCCCGGTTGCTCAGGCCACGCGCGACCAGTTGCAGTACGTTCAGCTCACGGTCGGTCAGCGCCGACCGCGGCGCAGGGGCGTTGATCGACCGCATCATGGCGGCGGCCGAGCGGGAGTCGAACGCGCTTCCGGTCGTGGCTACCAGGCGGATGGCCCGCACCAGTTCCACGGCGTCGACATCCTTGACCACGTAGCCGCATGCCCCGTGCTGAACCGCGGCGACCACCAGCGCGTCGTCCAAGAAGGCCGAGAGCACCAGCACCCCGAGCCCCGGATAGCGCTTGGTCAGCTGGGCGCACAGGCCAAGCCCGTCACTTTCCGAGGCCGCCGATAGCTTCATGTCAAGCAGCACGATGGCCGGGCGGGTCCGCTCCACCACGGCCAGTGTCTCTCCTGGCGAGCTGGCCTCACCGGCCACCTGCAGGTCGGGTTCGCGTTCCAGCAGCGCGCGCAGGCCCTGCCGGACCATCGCGTGATCGTCAACCAGGACGATCGTGACGGGAGCCCCGGCGTCGGGCTGCGGCCTGCCGGGCCGCATCCCGGGAATCGCCATCGCATCCGCGGGCCGGGTCGGCATTGACGCGAATCCGGGATGGACGGTAGCCGTCGATGGCGCCGCGATCGTCATGGCGTTCCTCCGGGATCGTGGTTGCTGCCTGCCTCAGACAGCTAGCATTAGCGCTTACGTCATCGCCGGATACGGGCCTTGGCCCCCTCCGAGACGGGCCTTTAGGCCCTAGCCGGGAAGGGGCAGGCTCAGCCGCAGCAGCACGCCACCTGGCCGACCGCGGCGGATGGACAGCGTTCCGCCCAGGCTGTCCGCCATGTCCAGCATGTTCGCCAGTCCCCGGTGCAGCCCGGACAGGTCCCCCTCGCTGGACAGGCGCAGCGCGCGACGCAGCTGGGCCGGGTCGCCGGTGCCGTTATCTGACACGGTGATGGTCAGAGCGTCGGGCCCGTAACGCAGCCGTACCGCCACGCACGTAGCCTTGCCGTGCGTCGCCGCGTTGAATAGCGCTTCCCCGGTCCACCGCAGCACCGACTGCTCGACTTCGGGCGGCAGCGGGATGGGGTGCCCTTCCAGCCTTACCTTCACGTCCAAGTCGGTGGGCTGGTGCACGGTGGACAGCCGCCGCACCATGAGGGGCAGTGAGCCGACTGCCTCGTCGGCCGCGTGGTTCAGCGCGTAGATCGCGGCTCGCAACTGCTCGGCCGCGTGCCGCGCGAGATCCTTGGCCGGCCCCAGGCGCTCGGCGATCTGGCTGGCCGGGCCGGCCATCCCGGCCAGCTCACCTCGGCACACCTCGATCGTCATGCCGATGGACAATACCGACTGAGTCACGCTGTCGTGCAGTTCGCGCGCGATACGGTGCCGCTCGTCGTCCAGCGCCTGCCGCTGCATGGCCGCGCCGAGCTGCCGCTGCGTCTCGGCCAGCTCGGCGCTGCGGGCGGCCAGGTCCCTGGCGTGCCGTGTCGTCGCGTCGTAGAGCTGGTCACTGCGACCACGCAACTGGGTGGTGGCGTGGAACAGCAAGGAATTGTGCAGCGCCAGGGCGGCCTGGTTGGCGAGCACCCGCAAGACGGCGCGATCGGTGTCGGCCACCTCCAGCCCGGCACCCGGCCGCGCGGCGATTCCGCCGACCGGCTCATCCCCCAAGGTCATCGCTACCCGCAGCCAGCCCTGGCCGCGGTCCAGTGACTCGATCTCCCAGGGACGACTGCGCAGCACGGCCAGATGCCCGGCTATTTCGGCCGGCAACTCATTCTCGTCGTCAACCAGCTCACCGCTGACCAACGCGAGGAACCGGGGGCGCGCGGCAGGCAGGACCCCCTCAGCCACGACGAACAGCAGCCATTCGGCCCCCAGGTGCCCGGCCGCGGTTCGCACCACCGCCTCGACCAGCGTCCGAGGGCCGGCCACGGTGCGCACCAGGACACGGGAGATGCGGTCAAGCGCCTGCACGGCGTGCTCGAGGCGCTCGGCGGAGCGAACATACTCCGGGTAGTACGACCGCTTGCCCGAACGAAGGCCGGTCAGGATGTCCAGATCGTCGTCCGGACGATCGTCCTGCCCGGCTCCGGTCACCGGCGGGCCCGTCACAAGGCCGCCCGGAACAACGCCTCGATGTCCTGCACTCCGGCGGCGCGGGGATTGGTGGCCAGGCAGCCGGTCAGCCTGGCGTTCTTTCCCCTGTTCCAGTCCGCATCGGGCCAGTCGCTCTCGAACATCGCGAGATTTTCCGGTGACGTCGGCATAAGAGCTCCTGTTATGCGAGCTAAGCCTCAGATTACGTCACTGTCAAGGCTGCGTTGCATAGCCATTTCCCCGGCTGCGGCCGCGGCGGGACCGGGTGCATAGGCACGACGCTGTCCTCCCGGCGTTCCGGCCTGCCCGATCGGGTAGCTGTCACGGCGCCCGGCGCGGGAGACCATAAGCACTATCAGATCGGCCTGGGCTGCCGGGGCACGGCAAGCGGGCCGCGACCGCGTGGCTGCCGAGGGCAGTGGGAGATGAGCATTCATGACTGTGACCCTGGACCGGAACGTTGAGGAGTTCATCGGCGTTCCACGTCAGCTGTTTATCGACGGGCGCTGGACCGACGCGGCGTCGGGCAAGACGTTCGAGACTCCTAACCCGGCGACGGGCGAGACGCTCGCCTGGGTGGCCGAGGGTGACGCCGAGGACATCGACCGGGCCGTGAAGGCCGCGCGCCGGGCGTTCGACGAAGGCCCGTGGAGCCGGCTGACCCCGTCCGAGCGCGGGCGCATCATCTGGCGGATCGGCGACCTGATCCTGGCGCACCTGGACGAGCTGGCTCAGCTCGAGTCGCTGGACAACGGCAAGCCGTTCACGGTCGCGCAGGCCGCGGACGTGCCGCTGGCCGCGGACATGTTTCACTACATGGCCGGGTGGGCCACCAAGATCGAGGGCAACTCGATCGACATCTCGGTGCCCTACATGCCTGGCTCGAACTTCCACTCCTACACGCTGCGCGAGCCGGTCGGGGTGGTCGGGCAGATCATCCCGTGGAACTTCCCGCTGCTGATGGCCGCGTGGAAGATCGCCCCGGCGCTGGCCGCCGGCAACACCGTCGTGCTCAAGCCCGCCGAGCAGACCCCGCTGACCGCGCTGCGGCTGGCCGGGCTGATCGCCGAGGCGGGCGTCCCCGACGGCGTGGTGAACGTGGTATCGGGACTCGGCCATACCGCCGGAGCGGCGCTGGCCGCCCACAACGACGTGGACAAGGTCGCCTTCACCGGCTCCACCGAGGTGGGCAAGCTGATCGTGGCGGCGTCGGCGGGCAGCAACCTGAAGAAGCTCACCCTGGAACTGGGCGGCAAGAGCCCCAACATCGTCTTCGAGGACGCCGTGGAAGGCGCGATCGAGGGCGCCGCCCACGCGATCTTCTTTAACCACGGGCAGTGCTGCGTGGCCGGCTCACGTCTGTACGTCCACCAGAGCCGCTTCGATGAGGTGGTCGACGGCGTCGCGGAGATCGCCAAGTCCATCAAGCTGGGGTCGGGGCTTGAGGCCGGCACCCAGATGGGCCCGCTGGTCTCGGAGGAGCAGCTCCAGCGGGTGAGCGACTACGTGGAATCAGGCAAGGCCGAGGGCGCTACCGCGCTCGCCGGCGGCGGCCGGTTCGGCGACAGAGGCTTCTTCATCGAGCCCACCGTGCTGATCAACACCCACGGCAACATGAAGGTGGTACGCGAGGAGATCTTCGGGCCGGTGCTCGTCGCCTCGCCGTTCACCGATCTGGACGAGATCGCCGCGCAGGCCAACGACAGCGAGTACGGCCTCGGCGCAGGCATCTGGACCAAGGACATCTCCAAGGCCCACGCGCTGGCCAAGAAGCTCAAGGCGGGCACCGTCTGGATCAACTGCTACAACGTGTTCGACGCGGCCCTGCCGTTCGGCGGATACAAGCAATCCGGCTGGGGCCGCGAGATGGGCCACGAGGTCCTTAACAGCTACACCCAGGTCAAGGCCGTCACCACCTTGCTGTAACCGGGCGCGAGCAAGGGAGGCAAGGCCATGGCAGAAAGACCTGGGATCAGCCATGGCTCAGCGCCGAAGGAGGCGATCGTGGAGTTCGAGGTGATCATCGAGATCCCCAAAGGCCAGCGCAATAAGTACGAGGTGGACCATAAGTCGGGACGAATCCGGCTGGACCGGATGTTGTTCACCTCTACCCGGTACCCGGCCGACTATGGCTTCATCGAGGACACGCTCGCCGACGACGGCGACCCGCTCGACGCGCTTGTCCTGCTCGATGAGCCGACCTTTCCCGGTTGCCTGGTCTCCTGCCGGGCGATCGGGATGTTCCGGATGCGGGACGAGATGGGCAACGACGACAAGGTCTTGTGCGTGCCCGCGACGGATCCGAGGATGGCCCATCTGCGCGACATCGACGACGTCCCGGAGTTCGACCGCCTGGAGATCCACCATTTCTTCGAGGTTTACAAGGCGCTGGAGCCCGGCAAGAAAGTGGAGACGGCGACCTGGGTGAACCAGGCGGCCGCCTGGAGCGAGATCGAGGCATGCAGGGAGCGCGCTCGCAGCACCGGTGATCTGGGCGGCTGAGCGGAAACGGCATGCGAGTACTGATGATCGCCCCGCCAGGCGCGGGCAAGGGGACTCAGGGCGCACTTATCGCCGCACGCTTCGGCATACCCCATATCGCGACCGGTGAGCTGCTGCGTGATCACGTAGCGCGGCAGACCATTCTCGGCCAGGCCGTTCAGGAATATCTCGACCGCGGCGAACTCGCACCTGACCAGATCGTCCTTGACATGCTGCGGGAGGAGATGGTCGCCGCGAAAGCGGCCGGAGTCGGGTTTGTGCTGGACGGAATCCCACGAAACATGGTACAAGCTCGCGCGGTCTACCTGATCGGCCGCGAACTCGGAATGACCGCGAATGTGGCGCTGCACCTGCAGGCCGACGATGCGGAACTCATGCATCGATTGCTCGCGCGAGCCGCGCTCGAGCATCGCTCGGACGACACCAGGGAAATCATTGCCCAGCGCCTTAATCTCTACCATGAAGTGACATCTCCCATTCTTGCGTGGTACCGCGAGCGCGGAATCCTGGTTTCGGTAGATGCGATGCGTTCCGCGAATCAGGTCGGGCGTGAAATCCTGACCGCCCTGGAAGCGATGCGTCCGCTCGTCGACCACGTGCCCGAGCAGGTCCGGATCGCCGTGGACCTCACTAGCCTGGGGGACGCGTTCGGCGCCACCCGGGCCGGCACTTAGCCATAGACGACGGCGGAGGTCCTGGCCACCAGATGCGGTCGCCGATGGTGATGAGCGCGGCGGGCACGAGGACGGCATCCGGGAGGCTGAGGTGTCCCGCACCAGCGCTTACCGACGCTGGCCGCACAAGGACCTGTTCTTCATCGACCTGGTCCTGGAACTCGCCAGGGACCCGGCCCCCGGGACCGTCACCGGCGAGCTGGACCTGATCCGGCGCATCATCGCCTGGCGGCTAGACCGGCTGGCGACCCGCAGACGCGCCGCGCCCTTGTCATCGACAGCCGGCGCCTGAACGAGAGGCAGGCCACGCACCGCCCGGACAGACTCGCAACGGACAGGGCAGCAAAAGAATGACAAATTCCGATTTCCGGCTATCTTTTTGAAGAGCCCCTCGGTACGGATAGCTGGCGTCGCAATGGTGCATGCTCCGCATTAACTGATAACTAGAACGGGCCGGTCGGTAAGATACGTGACTTTATGCGCCATGCTGCCCAGAATAAAACTGGTAAGGTCGTTGCGACCGCGTGAGCTCAGCCTTTCGATATCCTGCTGATGATCTCGCTTAGGATCTCGCCAGTCCCGCAGGTGCCGGCAGGGACGAAAGCGGTGATACGACAGGACCTTTGTCACTACCTGCCGAACGGCCCGCCTGCGAGCCTGCTCCTATAAGGTCCTGCCCTTTAGGGGTAAAGGATGAAGAACGCGGAAGGACCGGAACTGATGTCAGCAGGCAGCACGAATGGCGCGCCCCGGATCGTCGTGGGAGTCGATGGTTCTCCGACATCGCGAGCGGCGCTGCGCTGGGCCGTCAGGCAGGCCAAGCTCACCGACGGCACCGTCGACGCCGTCATCGCCTGGGAGATTCCGATGGTGCTGCAGAGTTATGGCTGGGCACCCATCTACGTGGAAGAGGAAGGCGACTTCAAAGCAGACGCCAGGAAGACGCTCGACGCGGTGATCAGCGAGGAAGTCGGGCAGGCTGACAGCCAGCGGGTGCAGAGCTTGGCCGTCAACGGGCATCCGGCGCAGGCGCTGATCGACGCCGCGGACGGTGCGGACCTGCTCGTGGTCGGCAGTCGCGGTCACGGCAGCTTCGCCGAGGCCCTAATCGGCTCGGTCAGCCAGCATTGCGTGCATCACGCGCCCTGCCCGGTGCTGATCGTCCGCGGCGAACCAGATCGGTAATCACACGCGGCGTCCGCGCCGGTCTGGACGCCCGCGCCAGCGGGGTCCGGGTACCCCTGCTGGCTACGAGTTGGCCGAACCATTCACATGCTGCGCATGCGGTGGAATTTGCGAATGTCATCCTTGCCCGCGAGCAGGGCCACGCCCACGCCCAATGCCACGACGCCGAGCGCCGTTGCCACGATATGCTTCATTGTCCGAGCCTTCCTATGTCTGCCAGGCAGAGCCTTCCCCGCCCAGATCCTGAGTGTGCGATCTGAGTCCAGACCGCTCATGTTCATTTCCCAGGCTGGCTCCCGGCTTCAGCCGGTTATAGGGTCGAAGGCCGGCCCGGCCACGGACTGAAGTCCCGGTTCTGGAGTTTGGCGCCCGGCTCAGGCCAAGGGCCTGTAGATAACGGACATCAGGCAAGACGTTGCGCCTTCACTTGATGTGCGGGCCGCTACCCCGGTGGCAGGAGTAGCCGGTGGATGCTGTCGGTGAACCAGTGCTGGAAGTGGTCTTGGCTCCACCCGCAATCGCGGGTCAGCCTGCGGAACACGACTGGGTCCATCAGGAGCCAGATCGTGTCAACGGCGTCTTCGTGGCGAAGACCGGTTCTCAGCCGCGCGCGCTCGATGATGCCCGTCACGATCCGGGCGGCGGTGGTGGCACGTTGCGCGTCGAGCCGGCGCGCGAGAGCCGCGATCTCTTGGTCCGTGCTCGCTGCTTCGTCCACCACCGCCAGCAGGCCCGCGACGCGGTCGGCAACGATGCGGACGGCGGACGGCCATCCTTATCTACAGCTCTTAAGGGCGCCAGCCCCGCATCCGCCCCGCATCCGCCCCGCATCCGGCGGTCGGCGGTGGCCGTTCAGACGCGCGGCAGCAGTCACACCTGGCACACTGGCTTATTTGTTCGATTCCTGTCACTTATTAGGCGATTTGATTGTAGTAGTGAGACGAATTCGCTATTATGTTTGATGACAGGCATGGGCAGGATCAAGGTCATTTCTCCGGAACGGGCGGTGGTGCGTGACCTCAGGACCGGTTTCCCCGGACCCCGGGCGGGACGAGGACCCCGCCCGGGACGCTGGCGAGCCCGGCGGGTCCCCGTCCGGCGGGTCTGGGCGCGGTCCCCATGACACCCCGGGCGAGTTCCCTGGAGGCTGGCGAGAGGTGCCCAGTTCTGGTGAGGACTGGCTGACCGAGGAGCAATGGGTGGCGTGGCTGTCCTCGATCGAGCCCGGGGAGCCGCCGGCCGAGGATCCCGAGGACGATCCGGGCCCCGATGATCCTGCGCGGCCGGGTGCCGCCGGGCCACGGTCCCGTCCCGCCAAGGAGATCCGCGCCGTGAAGGGGTCCCGCCGTGGTCCGGGGCAGCCTGGCTCGGCGCGGCGGGTCCCGGGTGGGTCGCCCGGCCCGGTCGGCGCGTTCGGCACCGGCCAGCTGCTGGATACCGCGCCGGGCGGGGCGGTGGTGTTCGGCCAGG
>Ga0302184_10003175_pt1 | contig 10272 bp, 11 predicted proteins | sample I_Palsa_N3_3_FD_200233 | JGI IMG/M metagenome (GOLD analysis project Ga0302184, IMG submission 200233) | Peat permafrost microbial communities from Stordalen Mire near Abisko, Sweden - I_Palsa_N3_3 | ecosystem: Environmental > Terrestrial > Soil > Palsa > Peat permafrost | place: Sweden...
CCAGTGCCGCCGCGGTCCGCCGCTACGGCGAACCCGGGTCGTTCACGGCCTGGGCGGGCAGCCGGGCCCTGGCGCTGGCCCTGGCGGCAGGCGGGGCCAGCGTCGGCCTGGGCGGACGACTGCGGGTCAGCGCCGGCCCGGGCACCGCCGACCCGGGCACCGGCGATCCGGGCACCGGCACCATCGAGGCGTACCTGCGTTCCGTGCTGGGTTATGAGGTGCTGATCAGCACTCACCTGGGGGCGGCCCGGGCGAACCGCAAGCCGGTGCTCCAGCTGCTCACCCGGCGCGGGGAGACGGCGGGATTCGCCAAGGTCAGCGTCAACCCGCTGACCCGGGACCTGATCCGCGCCGAACGCGCCGCGCTGGACACGCTGGCCGCCGAGGACTTCCGCGCGATGGCCGTGCCGCGGGTGCTGCATCACGGGCAGTGGCAGGGCCGCGAGGTGCTCATCATGACCGCTCTGCCCGTCTGGCGGCGGCGCCAGGCCCTGCGGCCCGGGCAGCTGACCGCGGCGATGACCGAACTGGCCGCGGTGGGCGGCCGCAGCCGCGGCCCGCTGACGGGCAGCGGCTACCTGGCCCGGCTCCGGTCCCGGCTGGCGGACGGGCCGGCCGGTCCGGACCGGGCCGCGCTCGGCGACGCCCTCGACGCGCTGGCCGCGGCCGGCCCGGACCTCAGCTTCGGGGCGTGGCACGGCGACTGGACCGGCTGGAACATGGCCAGCACGGCCGGCGGGCTGCTGGTGTGGGACTGGGAGCGATTCGCCGCCGGCGTTCCGGCCGGCTTCGACTCGCTGCATTACCGGCTCCAGTCCGACGTGGTCCGGCGCCGGCGGCCGCCCGCCGACGCCGCCGCCGCCTGCGTGCGGGACGCGGGCGCCTGCCTCGCGCCCTTCGGCGTGCCGGCCGGCGAGGCCCGGCTGGTCGCCATCTTGTACCTGGCTGAGCTGTCGGCCCGTTACCTAGCCGACCGCCAGGCCGAGGCCGGCGCCCGGCTCGGGCAGCCCGGCACCTGGTTGATCCCTGCCATCGAGGAAGCGATGAAACAACTATGACGTCACACAGCACGGCCGCACCGCCGCCGCGGCTCAAGGTCGAGCCCCAGTCGGCACCGACCGCGGCCCGGCGGGCCGCGCATTCGGTCTCGGTGAGCACCGGCCGGCTGACCCGCCGGGCCCGGATGCTGCCGGGCTTCTTGATCGTGGGGGCCCAGCGCGGCGGCACCACCTCGATGTACCGCACGCTGACCCAGCATCCCGCGATCCTCAAGGCGGTGCTGCACAAGGGCGTGCACTACTTCGACACCGGCTACGGCCACGGGATGGGCTGGTACCAGGGCCACTTCCCGCTGCGGGCCCGGGCCGCGCTGGCCCGGCGGGCCACGGGTGAGGTACCGCTGACCTTCGAGTCGAGCCCGTACTACATGTTCCACCCGCTGGCGGCGGAGCGGATCAGCCGGGACCTGCCCGGGGTCAGGCTGCTCGTGCTGGTCCGCGATCCGGTCGAGCGGGCCTACTCCGCGCACGCGCACGAGCTGGCCCGGGGTTATGAGAGCGAGCCGTTCGAGCGGGCCCTGGAGCTGGAGGACGAGCGGCTGGCCGGGGAGGCGGAACGGATCATCAGCGAGCCGGGCTACCTCAGCCACTCTCATCAGCACCACGCCTACCTGACCCGCGGACTTTACGCCGACCAGCTGGAACGGCTCGGCCAGCTCGTCGGCCGCGACCGGGTGCACGTGGTGGACAGCGGCCGGTTCTTCACCGATCCCGAACCGGTCTACGACGGCGTGCTGGACTTCCTCGGCCTGCGCCAGCACGGGTACCCGGTGTTCGAGCGGCACAACGCCCGCCCCCGCTCACCGATGCCCGAGACGCTGCGGGCCACGCTCAACGACCACTTCCTCGCCCCGGACGAGCGCCTGGCCGGCTGGCTCAGCCAGCCGCCGAGCTGGCGCTGACCGGCCCCCCGCTGACCGGCCCCCCGCTGACCGGACTGACCGGCCCGACCGGGCCGGCCGGGCCGCGCCCGCGCGCCGGGCCGCCCCAGAGCCGGGCCAGGGCAGAGGTGAACAGCAGCCGCAGCGCGAACGGGAGGTCGTCCACCAGGTACCGGCGAACGAGCCGGCGGGGCTCGCTGATCAGGCGGTAGGTCCACTCGAGGCCGAGCGGCTGCATCCAGTGCGGCGCGCGCGGCAGCGTGCCCGCCGCGAACGGGATCGCGGCGCCGCAGCCGATGAACCAGGCGGCGGGCAGGCCCGGGGCGAGGGCGGCGATGAGGTGTTCCTGCTTGGGGAAACCCAGGCCCACGAACACGATGTCCGGCTTGGCCTGCGCCAGCTTGGCGGCGATCGCCTCCAGCTCGCCCGGCCGGGTCTCGAAGCCGAACGGCGGTGCGTCCACGCCCGCGACCAGCAGACTGCGGTAACGGCGGGCCAGCGCGGCGGCCGCCCGCCCGGGCACGCTTGGTTCCCCGCCGAGCAGGTAGACGGACTTACCGCTGGCGGCCGCGGCCGCGCTCAGCGTGAAGATCAGGGAGGCGCCGGCCACCCGCTCGGGCAGCGGCTGGCCGCGCAGCCGCGCGGCCCAGACCAGGGGCATCCCGTCCGCGACGACCAGGGAGGCACCCCTGACCAGTGCTCGTGCGGCCGGATCGTGCCGGATCTGGCGGCAGATGTCGATGTTGGGCGTGACCACCCAGCCGCCCCGGCCGTCCTGCAGGTCCCCGACGATCCGCGCCACGACCTGCTGCTCGGACAGTGCGTCGAAGTCCACTCCGGCCACCCGGACCCGGGCGCGCGGGGCCATCAGCGGGTCACGGCGGGATTGAAGTAGGGCTGCGCGGCGATGGCGCGGAAGGCGGACAGGGCCGCGGCGTCGCCGGCGAGGGAGTAGCTGCCCTGCGGTCCCTGGCCGGCGGGGTTGGCGTCGAAGTACAGCAGGGCCTTGATCTGGCGGTCCGCCATCACCACCTGCTGGGCCGCGTGCAGCCACTGGGCGCGCTGGCTGGCCCCGTCGCTTTCGGGCACCCCGAACTCGCCGATCATCAAGGGCTTGGCGTAGTGCGACGCCCAGCCCAGGAAGGCCGTGACGGTGGAGGCGAACGAAGCGGTGCTGCCGTAGGCCGGGTAGGCGTCCGCGCAGATCCAGTCGACCTCGTCATTGCCGGGATAAAAGGCCGCCGCCTGGCCGTCACTGAATCCGTTCGCCGTCGGGCACCACACCCAGGCGGCGTTCTGTACCCCGGCCGCGGCGAAGATCGCCCGGATGTGATCCCAGGCGGCCACGTACTCGGCCCCGGAATGCACCTGGGACCGCAGGTTCGGCCGGTCCATCTCCCACCGCCACTCCAGGAAAACCGGCCGGCCCAGCGCCTTGACCTGACGGGCCCGGGTCCGGATCCAGCCGTCATCCGCGCCGGACACAACCTGCCGGGTGTCCGTTCCGGCCCAGGAGATCAGCAGCATGCTGCCCTGGTCCAGGAAGGCCAGCGCGCTAGCGGAGGGAAACGGCGCCTGCCATTGCAGGTAGGTGTGCACGATGGTGAGCTTGCGGCCCAGCTGGGCCTGCAGCGAGTCCACCGCCAGGATCTCGTTGGCCTGGGTGAACACCGCCGGCCCGACCCATGCGCCCAGGTAGGCCCCGCTGGCCGGCGGGACCGGGGCCAGCGCCGGGTTCACGGTGCCGGACACCCGCGGCGCCGGGGACCCGGCCGAAACCGGCCCGGACGAGGACGACGGCGAGGAGGACGGCGAGGAGGAGAAGGGACCGGTGACGACGACGGCCACCACGGCGGCCACGAGCACGCAAACTAGTCCTGCCACCAGCAGGCGGAGCCGACCGGTCATGGCGTCAGATCCCGTGCCCGTGCGCATGGAGGCGCCGCAGTACGACATCGCCGGGCACGATGCCCGTCGCGACGGCGAGCGCGAACGGCACCCGGCGCTCGTGCCAGTTGCTGCGCAGGGCCCGCCAGGCCCAGCGCCACGCCTCGCCGCGGCGCCCCAGGCAGGCGTAGGCGAAGGCGAGCTGCGCGTAGATCCTGGCGGCACCGAGGGGTGAGCGGGCCAGCTCGGGATGGTGCGCCAGCATCCACCGGAGCGAATCGGCCTTGGCCTGCCACTGCCGCGCGTAATGCGAGGAAGCGCCCCACACCACCCGGACCAGCGGCTCGTCCACGTTGACGAGCGGATGGCGGCGCGCGGCCCGCAGCGCCAGATCCCAGTCCTCATTCTGGCTGTCCGGGATCCTCTCATCGACCAGGCCGATGCCGCCCCTCAGCGCGCCGGTGTACACCAGGTAGGTGGACGAGTGCACCATGACCATGCGGGAACGGACCAGATCCGCGTGCGTCACCTCGTCGCGGCCCGCCAGCCGCGGATGCGCGGCCCCGGCGAACTCGACCGTAATGCCGCAGGTGGCGAACTCCGCGCCGGGCCGGGCCAGCAGCGCCTCGACCTGGGCCCGGAGCTTGCCCGCCAGCCACTCGTCGTCGTCGTCGCAGAACGCGACCAGATCGGTGTCCAGCAGGCCGATGCCGGTGTTGCGGGCGCCGGCCAGCCCCGGCGTCCTGGCGTTGACGGCCACCCGGACGCGATCGCCGTCGGCCAGCCCCAGGTCCGGCTCGGCCCGGTCATAGACGATCACGACGCTGAGCTGACCCGGGTAATCCTGGCCGAGCACGGCGGCCAGCGCGGTACGCAGCGGACCCGGCCGGTCGTGCGTCGGCAGGACCACGCCCACCGACGGCCAGCCCATCAGGATTTTCCGAGGTAGCCGTAGAGGGCCAGCAGCGGCAGGGTCAGAGCGGTGACGGCCCGCCGATGCGCCTTGGACATGTGAGTCCGCCACTTCTCGTCCCGGCTGATCGGGACCTGGCCGGTGGTGAAGCGCATGGGGTTGCCCGAGACGGAGTGGCCGCCGCCGAGGTGAGCCCCCCAGGACGTCCCGTCGGCGGTCAGGAACGGGTAGCTTTCCCGGGCGGGCAGCCCGGCGAAGCCGGCGATCTGGTGCAGGATCAGTTCCGGCTCGGCGGTGAAGTCCTCGTACCGCAGCCGCATGGTGGGCACGCCGGCCCGGGCGAGCAGGTGGAAGGCCGCGTTCTGCACGTTCCACTGCTTCGCCGCCGTGGCCGGAGAGTACCTGGTCATGTAGCTCTGGGTGTCCGTGTCGGGACGGAGCACCTGCCTGCTCCAGGAGTAGGCGACCGCGCGGGGATCCCGGACCAGGTGCAGCACCCGCAGGTCGACGTCGGGCTGCCACCGCAGGCAGTGCGCGAGCGAGGGATGCTTGCTCGAGTCCACCACGAGGTCACACCCGCTCACTTGGACAATCGCCGCATATAGACGCGCATAATAGAAAGTATACTCGGTCAGCAAATTCCGCATTTTCGGACTGATTTTCCGCCTTGCGAGGGCCGGAATGAAGCGGTTTCTGTCCACTTGGGACCGCAGCGCGGCCACCCGGGTTACGTCGATCTCGTCCCAGCCGCCGAAGGCCACCTGGCCCACCTGCTGCCAGAACCCGCACTGGCCGAACGGCTCACCGCAGCCGCATCGCTCGCCCTGCGTGACGCCCCGCTCCCACAGGTGCACGAGCTCGCCCACCGGGCAGACGCCGGGGAGCTGCCCGAGCAGCCGCTCGATCAGCGTGCTGCCGCTGCGGCCGAGACCGCCGACGTACAGCACGCGGGCCCGGACCGGCGGGTGGCCGGCGGTCAGGAGGTCCAGGCCTTCCGGCTCGGCTGAAATGGTGCTCATCAGTAGGCCCCCCGGCCGTTAGCCACGGCGCCGCAGGTCTTCCAGAGAATCTGCAGGTCGAGCGCGAGCGTCCAGTTCTTCACGTACCGAAGGTCGAGCCGGACGGCGTCCTCGCGGCTCAGGTCCGAGCGGCCGTTGATCTGCCAGAGCCCGGTCATGCCGGGCTTGACGTCGAGCCGGCGGTGCACGTCGTCGCTGTAAAGTGCGGCCTCTACCGGCAGCGCGGGCCTGGGCCCGACCAGGGACATCTCGCCGAGCACCACGTTGAGGAGCTGCGGGAGCTCGTCCAGCGAAGTGCGGCGCAGCCAGCTGCCGACGGTGGTGATCCGCGGGTCCTTACGCAGCTTGAACAGCAGCCCGTCGCCCTCGTCCAGCGCGAGGAGCGCCTCCTTGCGCCGTTCCGCGTCGGGCACCATGGTGCGGAACTTCAGGACCGTGAACGGCTGCCCGTCCTGGCCAACCCGGGTCTGGGTGAAGAGCGCCGGACCGCCGTCACCGAGCACGATGGCCAGGGCGATGAAGGCCAGGACCGGGCTGAAGGCAATCAGCGCGGCGGTGGCGATGATCTTGTCGAAGAAGCTCTTGATCACCAGCACGACCGTGTGGCTGGTGTGCACCGATGCCACCATTTCACCCACCCCTCCCGTAAAGCCATTTCTCGGCGTATTCGCCGTTAATTTCGGCTTCTGAGTTGAGTGTCGTTCGCGGGGGTAGTGGCGCGGTTCCCCCGCCGGTTGCACGCTGGTTGCGGACTTTTTGGCCAGACGGCGGCGATCAGTAGGCCCCCCGGCCCTTGGCCACGGCGGCGCAGGTCTTCCAGAGAATCTGCAGGTCGAGCGCGAGCGTCCAGTTCTCCACGTACCGCAGGTCGAGCCGGACGGCGTCCTCGCGGCTCAGGTCCGAGCGGCCGTTGATCTGCCACAGGCCGGTCATGCCGGGCTTGACCACCAGCCGGCGGTACACGTCGTCGCTGTAGAGCGCGGCCTCCACCGGCAGCGGCGGCCTGGGCCCGACCAGGGACATCTCGCCGAGCACCACGTTGAGGAGCTGCGGCAGCTCGTCCAGCGACCAGCGGCGCAGCCAGCGGCCGACGGTCGTGATCCGCGGGTCCTGGCGCAGCTTGAACAGCAGTCCGTCGCCCTCGTTCAGCGCCAGCAGCGCCTCTTTGCGCAGTTCCGCGTCCGGCACCATGGTGCGGAACTTCAGCACCGGGAACGGCTGCCCGTCCTTGCCGACCCGGGTCTGGGTGAACAGCACCGGACCGCGGCTGTCGAGCACGATGGCCAGGGCGATGAAAGCTAGCACCGGGCTGAAGGCGATCAGCGCGGCGGTGGCGATGATCTTGTCGAAGAAGCTCTTGATCACGCGCTTGACGCCGGTGAGCTCGGCGTGATCCACGTGCAGCAGCGGCAGCCCGGCCACCGACCTGACGGTGGTCCGCGGGCCGGCCACGTCCATCAGGGCCGGCGCCACGCACAGGTCGGTACCGTCCTTCTCGAGCTCCCAGGCCAGCCTGCGCAGGGCCAGCCCGTCCATCTCGGGACAGGCGAGCACGGCCACCATGTCGGCGCCGGTGCTGGCCGCCACCCGGGCGGCATCGTCGAAGCCGCCGGTGACCGGAATTCCCTCGATCTCGGTCAGCTCGGTGTAATCGGCCACGCAGGCGTTGACTACTTCAAGACCGTGGAACCGATCCCGGCGCAGTTGCACGATCAGGTCGGCCACGGCCGTGGCGTGACCCACCGCCGTCACCCGGCGCATGTGCAGGCCGCGCTCTCGTTGCCGGTGCAGGTGCTTGCGCATCGCGTACCTGGCGGCGATATTGACGACCGCCAGGCCAGGAAGGGCAATGAGAACGTAACCGCGGGCGAAGTCGAGCTTCCAGGCGTAGGACGCGATCGCGATCGCGGCCATGAGGCCGATGGCGGAGTTGATGACCCGCCGAAATTCCTCTGATCCCAGGCCGATAAAGCGCGTGTCGTAGCCGCCGAACATCGCGACCCAGGCGACCCAGAGCACCGGAAGGCCCGCCGTCGCGGCGAGGTAAAGAACCGGCTGGATCGGGCCGGGGAAACGGCCGAGCAGGGCGCCTAGGCCGGCCAGCAGCCCGCACACCCCATCCAGGACGACCAGCTGACGCTGATACCGCATCGCCCAGTTGAGCGAACGGCGCTGGACCTGCCCCTGGTCGACCAGGTCGACCTGGCTGGCGCGTTCCGACACCGTCATTTCACTCATCCCCCACCCGTTAATGCCATCCCCTGGTTTCACAGGAGGTAACACCATGTAAGCACTAAATTCATCCATTTCAACCTATTTATTAACTTTGCTACTTATCGTCCACTTTATGTAGTTATGTCAATACTTAGAGTTATTTAAGGAGTGTTTAGCGTTAATTTCGACTTCTGAGCCGAGTCTCGTTGGCGGGGGTAGCGGCCCGGTTCCCCGGTCGGTTGCATACCGGTTGCACACTTTTGGGGGCTATGCGGCGTGCCACCGAGTGGCGCCCGTAATCTCCACGTAATGGGTCGGAATAATGGTTTTTGGCGCGCCAAGGTCCCCGATGAGTAACTGGAGACCGGGAACTCGCGACGAGGCCGGAAACGGCTACCGCCGCCCGCGTGAGGCGGCCGACCAGGTACAGCACGGCCGTTCGGCAGTAAAAGATCTATATTTTCCGGAACGGCGCGGCGTGACACCACCCGGCCAGGCCGACCGCGGCCTTGCCATAATCGCACACGTGTTTGATACTCAGATTATGATGTCATCGACTACTGGACATACATGCGATCAGGCTGACGAGCGTGACCAGCTCACCGTGGCCCGCCTGACCGGCGCGGCCCAGCGGCACGCACCGTGGCGGGAGCCCACCCGGCAGGAGATGGCGGCCGCGGTGGAGGAGCTGCGGGAGATAGCCGGCCCGCGCGCCGACCTGCTGGCCGAGGTGGCGGGCCTGCTCATCGGCTTCTACCAGGGCACCGCCGAGCAGGCCAGGGCCCGCGCCGCCGCTCGCTACTGCCGGGCGGCCGGCGCCGACCCGGAGCTGATCCCGCGCTGGATGGCCGAAGGGCAGCACCGGGCCGCATACGCGCGGCAGGACGCCCGCCCCGCCTACCTCGCGTCCTAGTTAACCGGCCTGGAGACGTGCTCGTTGAGGACCTGCGCGCTGGCCCGGATCGCGGCCGGATCGAACCCGGCCGCGAGGGCGGCCAGCGCGGCGTCGAGGTAGAAGGTCAGGTCGGCGTCGGCCCGGGCCGACCACCGGTCGTAGGCGGCGCGGCACGCGGCCAGGGTGGCGCGGCCGACCGCCAGCGGGTAGAGCGAATCGGCGGGCTGCCCGATCCGGGTCGCGGCGAAATCACTGATGGCCCGCTCCCACGCGTCGTAGTGCAGCGCGGCGCTTGACTGCAGGGCGGGCACGCAGCCGATCAGGTTCGTCCGTATCCGCAGTTCCGGGACGTCCTGCGGCCCGTAGTGGTTGGCCGAGACCACCGCGCGGCGGATGGCATCCATCATCGGCACCGTGGCCGGCACCTCGGCCAGCGCCACCCGGATGGTCTCCACCTCGCTGTCGAACTCGCTCCACAGCACGCCGGATTTGGAGCTGAAGTAGCGGAAGAACGTCCGCTTGCTGACTCCGGCCTCGGCGGCGATCTGCTCGATGGTGGTGCTGTCGAAGCCCTGGTCGGTAAACAGGCGCAACGCGATGAGCTCGAGCTCACGGCGGCTGGTGCCCGGAGGCCGGCCGCGCCGGGAACCGGCCTCGTCCACCGCCTTGCCGGTCAACACCGTCTGCCTCCAGAGAAGGTCTTGCTTATGACACAAGGTGACGTTAACATCCAAATATATTCGTCACCGCGTGACGGAAATCTAGCTGACGGAAGTACCGCACGTCTTCGCAGCCAGGAGGGTTCCATGAGCGAACGGATGGCGACCGCTGGGGTCTTGGACAGCACTGAGACCCTGGACAGCACCGGGGCTACCGGGCTAGAGCCGGAGGAACCGGATCTGGCGACGGCGGACCTGCTCGTGGAGGAAGTCTCCATCGACGGCATGTGCGGTGTCTACTGAGGCAGCGGCCAGCGGCGTGCGGGCCGGGTTTGACCTCGACCGCCCCTGGCAGCTGCACCCGCAGGTGTCGGTACGACCCGAGCGGTTCGGTGCCCTGCTCTATCACTTCGGCACCCGCAGGCTGTCGTTCCTGAAGAGCCCGGCCCTGCTCACCGTGGTCCGTTCGCTGGGTGAGTCCGGCAGCGCCCGGGAGGCGTGCCGGTCGGCCGGCGTGACCGAGGCGGAGCTGCCCGGCTATGCCGCCGCGCTGGCGACCCTGGCGGGTTCCCAGATGATCCTTGCGCGGGCGGACTCGTGACCCTGCCGCTGGTCGAGCAGTTCGCCTACGGGCTGGACGCGCCCATCTGCCTGACCTGGGAACTGACCTACGCCTGCAACCTGTCCTGCGTGCACTGCCTGTCCAGCTCGGGCCGCCGGGACCCGCGCGAGCTGTCCACCGCCGA
>Ga0302184_10003180_pt1 | contig 10264 bp, 7 predicted proteins | sample I_Palsa_N3_3_FD_200233 | JGI IMG/M metagenome (GOLD analysis project Ga0302184, IMG submission 200233) | Peat permafrost microbial communities from Stordalen Mire near Abisko, Sweden - I_Palsa_N3_3 | ecosystem: Environmental > Terrestrial > Soil > Palsa > Peat permafrost | place: Sweden: Abisko...
AGCCGGGGTAGACGGTCAGGTTCGGGCGGCCCATCGCGGGGGCCAGGTAGGCATCCGCCGGGCTGACCCGCCGCCCGCAACGTTCTCCGGGGGTCCGCGTCGCGAGCGGAGGTCTGTTCACCGTGTTTGCGCAGCTCAGCGGCTGGCATTGAGAACATTACCGTGTGCGACAGGTGTGGTGCAAGCGCGTTACCGGCGTGTCGTGGTGGTGGTGTGGTTGAGCTGTGCCATGAGCTCGCGGTTGGCGGCGCGGGCAGCGTTCAGGTCCTGGTCGCGCTCGCCGAGCTGGAGACGCAGGTCGGCGGCCTGCTGCTCGAGATGGGTGATTTTCTGGTTCAGGGCATCGATGTCGGCGGGCGCGCCGAGCCCGGATTCGCGCCATGCCTGCTCGCCGAGCGCTTCGGAGAGCCGTTTTTCGAGTTGCCGGGTGCGGGCGGCGAGCCGCAGCGCGCGTTCATGGGCGGCGAGCAGGTCCGCTTGCAGGGACGCGCGGGTGACGGCCGGTCCCGGGCCGGCCCCGGCGGATGGCGGGGCGGCTTCGAGTGCGTGGATTTTCTCCAGCAGGTCACGGTGCCGGTAAAGGAAGGTGCGGTCGACCGCGGCGGCACGCGCGATGCCGGAGACGCTGATGTCGGTCCCGTCGCCGGACGCTTTGCTGAGCGCGGCGATCACGCGCTGTCGGCGGCGGGCCGAGTCGGCCTGCCGTCCCTTGCGCATCTCGGCGGTTCTCGCGCGGCCTGCCGGGTTCGCGGCGGCGGTCACTAGGGCACCATCCTTAGCAGGGGCACCGATACGGTGCTCTTTGTAGGGACTCGGCGGGAGCCGGGGTGACGGTCTGTGGCGGTCGCCGGAAAACGGCCAGCATGACACCACCGCCCCCGGCTTTCGCGGGGCTGCAGACCGGCAACAGTGGGACGCGCCGCAGAGCGCCAGTTAGTGACCGCCCGGGAGCCAGCTTCGCCGCCGCCGGGCCGTCGCTGCCACCTTGAGGAGTTACCGTGTCTTTTGCGCTGCCTGAAGCGCTGTTCTTCACCGGGATCGACTGGGCCGCCGAGACGCACGCCGTGTGCGTGATGGATGCCGGGGGCAAGATCGTGGCCGGGTTCACCATCGAGCATTCCGCGGACGGGATCGCGCTGCTGGTCCGCCGCCTGGCCAGGTACGGGGAGGCCGGCGGCATGCCGGTCGCGATCGAGCGCCCGAACGGCCGCCTGGTGGACCTGCTGCTGGATGCCGGGCACCCGGTGGTGCCGGTCAGCCCGAACGCGATCAAGGCCTGGCGGGACGGCGAGGTGCTGTCGGGCGCCAAGTCCGACGCCGGGGACGCCGCGGTGATCGCCGAGTACCTGCGGCTGCGCGCGCACAAGCTGACGGCCGCCGACCCCTACTCCGATGAGACCCTGGCGCTGCGAACCGTCGTGCGCACCCGTGGCGACATGGTGGAGATGCGGGTCGCTGCCACGAACCAGCTGTCGGCGCTGCTGGACGCGCACTGGCCGGGCGCCAAGGCGATCTTCGCCGACGTCGAGTCGCCGATCAGCCTGGAATTCCTCACCCGCTACCCGACCCCGGCCGCCGCCGCGCACCTGGGCGAGAAGCGGATGGCCGCGTTCTGCCTCAAGCACGGCTACTCCGGCCGGCGTCCCGCCGCCGAGCTGCTCGCCCGCCTCCGCGCCGCCCCCGCGGGCACCAGCCGCGAATCCCTCACCGAGGCGCTCCGCGACGCCGTGCTCGCTGCCATCGGCGTCATCACGGCACTGAACGCCTCGGTAAAGAACCTCGACCGCTCGGTGGCCGCCCACCTCGGGGAGCACCCGGACGGGAAGATCTTCACGTCGCTGCCAAGGTCTGGTCAGGTCAACGCCGCCCAGGTGCTCGCCGAGTGGGGCGACTGCCGCCAAGCCTATGCCGGGCCGGACTCCGTCGCCGCGCTCGCGGGCTGCACGCCGGTCACCAAGGAATCGGGCAAGCACCGGGCCGTGCACTTCCGCTGGGCCTGCAACAAGAGATTCCGCGCCGCGATCACCACCTTCGCCGACAACAGCCGCCACGCCAGCCCCTGGGCCGCCAAGGTCTACGACGACGCCCGCGCCAGCGGCAAGGACCACCCCCACGCCATCCGTATCCTGGCCCGCGCCTGGATCCGCGTCATATGGCGCTGCTGGCTCGACGGCGTCCCCTACGACCCCGCCACGCACGGAGCCGCCGCCGCGCTCACCGAACAATCGGCCAAGCAAATCGCGGCCTGAGGTTGACACAGGGGGTGTCATGCGGTTTCCTCCTGCTGCCGGGTCGTGCGGGTCCGGATCGCGGGCATGCCGAGGTTCACCGCGCGGTGCTTGCGGATGACGGCGACGGCGTCGCCGATGGCGGCGCGCTCGGTATCGCTGAGCTGGGTGATGTCGCCTTCGATCTGCGCGATGAGCCGCCGGATGCGGGTAATCTCCTCCTCGGGCGGCGCGGCTGCGGCGCGGGCCCAGTCGTCGACGCCGGACATGGCGGCCAGTCGTTCGCGGGTGCGGAGCAGGTCGTCGAGGTGAGCGGTGAGGTCGGGGAGGTAGGAGACGTCGGTGCGGAAGTGGTCGCAGCCGGCGCAGCGGAAGCGGACCGGGCAGGCGCCGCCGCCGGCGGCGACGTTGGACGGCTCGGTGCAGGTGCCGTAGGGGACGGCGACCTGCCCGATCGCATAGCGGGCGTGCTCAGCGTCGAGCAGGGCGCGGGCATCGCGCCAGGTCCGGTTGCCGTGCCGGTCGAAGCTCATCGCGGTGACCTTATCGACGGCGTCGCGGCGGCGGTCTTCGCCGACGCGGTAGTACCCGCGGGTCACGTCAAGGTTGCGATGGTCGAGGAGCTCGGCGAGGACGTCGATCGGGACGCCGGCGTCTGCGTGCCTTTGGGCGTAGGTATGCCGGTAGGCGTAGAGCACGATCTTCGCGGAGTCGAACACGGTCCCGCCGGCGGTGCGCAGCGGCCCGAGGCCGGTGACCCATTCACGGTGCCGTTCCTCGAACCTGTCGACGCTGATGTTCTTGGAGCCGCCGGGGTTGCACTTCGGGGACGGGAACAGCGCCAGCCCGCCGCGCGGGACGGCGGGGTACCGGCCGGCGACCCGTTCCTGCTGGGCGGTGACCACCGCCGCGGTGTGCTCGCTGACCGGCAGGCGGCGGCCCTCGCGGTCCATCTTGAGGTTGCCGTAGATGAGCACGGGGGCGCCTGCGGCGTCGCGGGCCAGGCAGTCCAGCGGCAGGGACATGATTTCCTCGGGCCTCCGTCCGGTGTCGATGGCGATCTGGACCGCTGTCTTGATCTCGCCGGGCGGCAGTTCGTCCAGGGCAGCGCACAGAGCGGTCATGATCTCCGCTGGCAGGTCTCGTCCCGGCTCCCCGCGTTCGGGGAGGGCGGGGATGTCGGCGCGCGTGATGCCGAAATCCCCGGCCAGCCCGTCTGCGGGCTGCCCGGCACGCGCCAGGCTCAGGTCGCGGACTGCGGCCAGCACCGTGCGGGCGCCGCGGCAGATCAGGTTGCGCTGGAAGCGGCTGATCGTGCCGGCTGTTTCCAGGTAGGCGAGCCGGCTGAGGAAGCTCTCGATGTCGCGGCGTCCCAGCGCGGCCGGCTGCTCGCCCCGGTCGGTCCGGGTGCGCAGGCTTTCCGACAGCCTGGCCGCCGAGCTGACGACGTTGCCGGTGTTGCTCGCCCCGGTGCCGCGGTGCCGGGGCAGGTCGTGCGCTGCCCAGCGCTTGGCGGATTCCCGGAGCCACCGCTGGGTGATGCCGGTGAAGTCGAGCTGGCCGCGATGACCGAAGACTGCCAGATCCCAGGTATCGCGGTCCTGCTCGCTGCCGGGGTCCGATACTGCCAGGCGGGCATGACGTGCCAGCGCGCGCAGCAGCGGCCGGGCGGAAGTGCCTCCGGGAACACACTCGATGTCGCATTCCCCGATCGCGGTGACCCGCTGGCCGGCGAGGGCACGGCAGGCCATCCGCAGGTCAGAGGCGCTGGTCTTGGCCCCGTCCAGGGTCCGCTGCTGCAATCCGGCCAGCACTTGCACCGCGACCAGCGGCACGAGCACGTACATTCCCACGAGCCCGCCGGCCGTGGCCGGCGGCTGGGTTTCGCCCCATTTCCCGGCGTCCAGGCACGGGTCGGCCCTGCGGGCTCTCATCCACCGCTGGTAGTGGACATCGCAGAAGCCGCAGCTGCGTGACGGGCGCGTGCAGGCGCAGACGGCGCACTCCGGGACACGCGCAGGCCCGAGCGGCCGGACCCGGGGGTCGGCGAGGAAATGCTCCAGCCCCGGCGAGCGCATGCGCCGGGACTGCTGGGCATGACTCTTGCAAAGATCAGCGCGCGCCGATGCCGGCCCGCGCCGGCATCCCGGCACCGCGCACCGCGCCGTCCGGCCCGGTGCCACGGGCAGATGCCCTGCCTGCTTGATCTGCTCCTCGGTCATGCCGGACCGCTTCAGCCGGGTCAGGCAGCGGCAGCACACGCCGGTCCTTGCGTCGCGAAGCCCGGTCTCGCACCCGCTGAGCTTGCAGATCGCCCGGCCGAGCAGCCGGTGCCCGGCGGGCATGGACAGCACCTGGCGAACCGGGTCCCAGCCGGCCTCGTCCAGGAACGCCGGGTCCAGCGCCGCGGCCAGCCGCGCAGCTTCGCCGTCCAGCAGCACCCCGGCCAGCACATGACTGAATTCCCGTCCCTCGCTCGTGCCGCGCGGCAGCGCCCGCGCCGTCGCGGTGCTCATGCCAGGTCCCCTGCCTGCGACAGCGGGCTGGGCACCGCGTCGACCGCAGCGCGCAAACGGGCCGGGTCCGGGTGCGTGTAAACCTGCGTGGAGGTGATGCTCGCATGCCCGAGCAGGCCCTGGGCCTCCTCCAGGGTGCCGCCGGCATCGATGACATTCGAGGCAAACGAATGCCGTAGCTGATGGGGGCGCAATGCGCCGGTTCCGGCGCGTTGCGCCGCGGCGGTGACCAGGTCGTTGACCGCGTCCAGCCGCATTGGAGCGCCCAGCGGCGCGCGGAACAGGTTCACGAACACGAAATCACCAGACGCTGCGGCGGGAACGTCCATCCGCTCGAACTCGTAACTGTCGAACGCCTGCACCACCAGGAAATCCAGCGGCACCGCCCGCTGCCGCCGGGACTTGGCCACGGCCCCGTTCGGGTTATCGTCCCGGCGGACCACGTGCAGGTGAGCGCGGGCGACCTCGCAGCCCAGCTCCCGCGAATCCGTCAGCAGGTGCACGTCGCTGCGGCGCAGCCCGAGCGCCTCGCCGCGGCGCAGCCCGGCCCGCGCCATCAGCAGCACGATCAGCCGGTCCCGCGCCGAGCAGCACCCGCCCAGCAGAGCGACGATATCAGCGTCGGCGGCCCGGCCCACCGGACGCTCGGTCTCGTGCAGCCGGTGCCGGGCCCGCACCCGCCATCCCGTCGAGCCGTCCTCCCCGCGCACCGCGGCGGGCAGGTCCGCGTCATCGGCGACCTCGAACAGCAGCCGCACCAGGCGCCCCGGCGCGGTGCCCTCGGCGACCGCGTGCACGATCATCCCGCGCACCGCGGTCAGAACCGCGTTGACCCGCCGCGCCGACCTCACCGGCACCGTCCCCGGCCCGGCTAGCACCGCCGCCCTCGGCTCCGCATCGATGCCGGACACCGATGGGCCGGCGTGCGCCAGCCACGTCATGAACAGCCCCAGCTGCTCCGCCCCGCCGTGCCAGTCCCGGCCGGTCCGGGCGCACCACCGCAAGAACAACGCGATCGCGCCCGCATACGCCCTCGTCGTGGATTCCGCCCCGTCCCGGCCGAACCGCTGATGCCGCAAGAACGCATCCGCGAACGGGACGACCGACAGTTCCTCATCCAGCACCGTCCAGTACCCCGCACCGGACGGCAACCTCACCATGAACGCACGCACCCGTGATCCCCCGATCTCGTGTCTGACTGTGAACAACTACCAGCCACGAGCACCGCACCCACGGAGGACGATAGTAAAACCACGCTACGAGTCGCGTTTCCCAACAGCATGCATCAGGTCAAGCGACCCCTGGAGAAGCCGGCGATGGCCAGGTCGGGCCACGCCACCCCGTCCTGCTGGGAGCCGCTGAGGTCATCGCTGGCCGGGCAGCCGAGCTGGAGGAGGGCCTGGGCGAACGCGACCGCAACGGGGTGCCGGTCCGGTCCGGGGACCGCGGCGACCTGGACCGGGCCCGTCATGCCGCGCAACGACCGGTCGCGGCCCTCGGCGTGCTCGCTGCGCCGGAAGTACGGCAGCAGGTCCGTGAACCCCCAGCCGGCCGCCCCGCCCGCGGCCCAGCCGTCATAGACCGCCCGGTGGCCGCGGATGTGCGCCATGGCGTTGATCGCGCCAGACCCGCCCAGCGCCCGGCCCCGCGGGTAGGCCACCGGCCCGGCATCGGCCTGGGCGCTGGTGACATCAGCCCAGTCCGCCGCGCTGCCCAGCAGGTCGGGCCAGGCGTCCGGCACGGTCATGGCGCGGGTCCGCTCCGCGCCGCCGGCTTCCAGCAGCAGCACCCGGGTACCGGGATCCTGGGTGAGCCGGGCGGCCAGCACGCAGCCGGCCGTGCCCGCCCCCACGATGACGTAGTCGAATTCCGTCACGGTCGTCCTTCCGGCGGCAGTCACCGGGCGGTCATCTCCCCGGTGATCTCGGCCAGGGCCTGCCGCAGCGTCACAGTCAGCGGGTCGCCGGGAGACAGGGCCTGCTCGCTGCGGGCGATGGTGTCGCGGAGCAGCATCACGGCCTCGCCGGCCTGGCCGGCGGCGGCGTAAGCGCGGGCCAGGTCCGCGCGGCAGGCCAGGGTGCCGGGGTGATCAGCGCCGAAGACGCGCTCGTACCCGGCGCACGCCTCCTGGTGGTGGGCCAGCGCGGCGCCCATCTGCCCGGCGGCATCACACGCGGCAGCCAGGCCGGCGCGGGCGGCCAGCGTGTCCGGGTGATCCGGGCCGAGCGCCTGCTCCCTGCCGGTCAGCACGACCTTGTGCTGGGCAATGGCGTCCTTGGCCTTGCCCGCGGCCAGCAAGGCCTCGGCCAACCGCAGCCGGACGGCCACGGTGCCTGAATGCCCAGGCCGTTGCGACCGCTCGCGGTCGGCGAGCAGCCGCTTGTACAGGCGGATCGCCTCGGCGGTCTTACCCGCGGCCAGCAACGCAGCGGCGTACGCCTCCCGCGCGGCCACCGTGCCGGCATCGCCCGGCCCGCAGGCCCGCTCGCTGCGGGCAGCCGCCTCCTCCAAGGCGGCGAGCGCCTGACCGGGCTGTCCCGCGGCCGATAGCGCGCGGCCCAGGCTGACCTGCGCCGCGATGGTGGCGGGGTGATCGGGTCCGAGCATGCTGGCGCGGCTGGAGTGCAGCCACACGTACCAGGTCACCGCCTGGTCTGCCTGCCCGGCGGCCAGCAGCACGGCAGCCAGCCGGCCACCGGCCGCCAGGGTGTCCGGGTGGGCCGGGCCCAGGAGCCGCTCGCTGTCCGCGGCCAGCTCCCGCCACCACGCCAGCGCGGGGCCGGCCTGTCCGGCGGCCTCCAGGCTCTGCCCCGTGGCCAGCAGCAGCGGAGGACAGCCGCCGGCCCACAGCCCGTCCCCGGCGGCCCGCCGCAGGCTCACCGCGCACGACCGCAGCGCGGCGGCCCGCCATGACCTGGGCTGGTGCTGGGGCCACGCCTGCACCAGCGCATCGGCCGCCGCGCGGGCCGCCCGGTCCAGCAGTTCCGGCGGCGCGACCGCGCGGACCGCGGTCTGGAGCGCTGGACTGATCCAGACAGTCGGCGGGGCGCTGGCCGCATCGACGGCCACCAGGCCGGCCCGCTCCAAGGCTAGCAACGCCGACCAGGCCTGCTGCGGATCCGGCGGGCGCGCGGCATCCTCGCCGGCCAGGTACTGGCAGGTGGCCGGGGCGGTGAGCACGGTGCCGGGGATGCCGTGACCGTCTAGCAGCGCGGCCAGCACCAGCAACCGCCAGGTTCGCACGCCAGGCGCAAGCTGCTCGGCATGACGGGCCGACACCGTCCAGGTCAGCCCCGCCGCGGCGGGCGGCTCGCCGCCGCCTGTCGCGGGTTGTGCCTGCTGGATGAAGTAGTCCCGGTACTCGCGGCAGCGGATGCCGGAGCTGATGATCACTGCGGACGCCTGGGCCAGGGCGGCCGGCTCGCAGCTCAGTGCGTCGGCCAGGTCGATCGCGCCATTGCGCTGGTCCGGGTCGATGATCAGCCGGCCTGACAAGTAGTTCAGCGCTTCCCGGATGCTGAACGCGGGCACCGCACAGACCAGCACCCCGTGCTCACCGGGCACCGCTCCGGCATCCGCGGCGGTGATCAGCACCCGCCCGGCCGGCCCGGCCGGCCACAGCCCGTCCAGGTTCGCCGCGTCTCGCAGGTCATCGAGCACCACCAGCCACGGCCGGGTGGCCCCGTCCAGCCAGGCGATGAACCGGGCCGCCACCGACTCAGCATCACGCTCGTGATCCAGGCCCAGCTCCGCGGCGGCCTGGGCGTAGCCGGACAGGATCGAGGCCCGGCTGGTGGCAGTCACCCAGGCCAGCAGGCCGACCGAGCGGGACTGCCACACCGATTCGGCCAGGCCGACCACGAGCTGGGTCTTGCCTGACGGCCCCGCCCAGCCCGCCGCGCTCGCGGCCGGCCGGCCTGGGACCAGCGCTACCGCGGCCCCGGGCACCACCGCGGCCTCCAGGCCGGGCATCGTCTCCGGCCGGGCGATGAAACCGTCCGCCAGCGGCGGGACCAGGCCCGACCGAACCGGCCACGCCACGCCCCGCGGCTGGCTCCCGGCCAGCCCGGCCGGATGCGCCGAGCCATCAGCGGACGTTAACCCGTAACTGCCCGCATACACGAGAGCCTCCAGGCCTTTCGTGCCAGCCAGGCCGCGATCAGGCTGCATCACGGCTTTCTCCCGACGCCGCCCACGACAATCACCCGGCCGGGCTCGCCCGGCGCCGGGTCGGCATGCCAGGCGGCGACGTCGACGATGCCGGGCGCGACCAGCTCCAGCCCCTCGAAGAACCCGGCGACCTCCGCGCGGGAACGGAACACGGCAGGGGCGCTGGCCTGCGCATACAGCTCTCGCACCTGTCCGGCGGCATCCGCGCCGATGTCCTCGCCCGTGGCGTGGGAAATCACCAGGTAACTGCCCGGCGCCAACGCGGCCATGAGCAGATCCACCAGCTTGTGCGGGCTGTTCTCATCCGGGACATGGTGCAGCACCGCTCCCAGCACGATCGCGACCGGCGCGCTCAGATCGATCACCGCCAGCAAGTCCGGGTGGCTCACGATCCCCGGCGGGTCCCGCAGATCACCCTCGACCGTGCAGACCCCCGGCGCCGTGCACAGCAAGGCCCGCGCGTGCGACACCACGACCGGGTCGTTATCGACGTAGGCCACCCGCGCCAGCGGGTCCAGCTCACGCGCGACCTGGTGGACGTTGCCGGGGGCGGGCAGCCCCATGCCGATGTCGATGAACTGCCCGATGCCTGCGTCCTCGGCCAGGAACCGGACGGCGCAGGCCAGGAAATGCCGGTTCGCCCGGGCCGCTGCCCGCGCATCGGGCACCAGGGCCAGTAGCTGCCCGGCGGCCTGCCGGTCTTGCTCGTAGTTGTCCTTGCCGCCGAGCAGGAAGTTATAGATGCGGCCGGCATTGGGCCGGCGCGAGCCGGCGTCACTGGTCATCGGATCGCCTGTCCGGGACGAGGACAAGCCCCGGCTTCGCCTGGCCGCAGGCTCATCGTGCCCCCACGCCCGCCAGCGTGCCCGGCATCACGGCGGCGACCGGGCGCCCGGAGGCGGGCAGATCGCACACCGGCAACACCAGGTGCAGCCAGGCCCAGGCGTCGCTGGCCGCAGCGTGCAGCGGCTGCCCGAAGTCGCACCACACCGCCAGCGCGCCGGCCAGCCGGAAGCTGCCCCACCGGGCAGCGAGCGAGTCCACCACGCGCAAGCCCCGGCCGCCTTCGGTGAACTCACCGCCGTGCACGAGCCGCGGCGTGCCAGGTCCGCCGCCATCGCAGACGACCAGCCGAGCGCCCTGCTGCCACAGGCAGTAGCCCACCAGCACCCGGCCGCCAGCCGGGCCGTGCCTCACCGCATTGCCGAACAGCTCGCTCACCGCCAGAGCGGCGTCAGCAGCGTCGACGGGGCAGCCGTGCCCGCCGATGGCGGAGCCGATCCAGCCCCGGATCTGGCTGCCGAGCCGAGGGTCGGCGTCGAACACCTGCCAGCCGGGTCCGCGCCATCC
>Ga0302184_10003183_pt1 | contig 10255 bp, 10 predicted proteins | sample I_Palsa_N3_3_FD_200233 | JGI IMG/M metagenome (GOLD analysis project Ga0302184, IMG submission 200233) | Peat permafrost microbial communities from Stordalen Mire near Abisko, Sweden - I_Palsa_N3_3 | ecosystem: Environmental > Terrestrial > Soil > Palsa > Peat permafrost | place: Sweden...
ATGGGTGAGCTCGGCACCCTTCGGGTGGCCGGTCGTGCCCGAGGTGTAGAGGATCACCGCGGTGTCCTCGTCGCCGGCGTCCGCGACCTGGTAGTCCGGGGTGGCGGAGGCCAGCAGGTCGGGGAAGGCGACCGCGTCCACCACGATGGATTCCGCGTCGGCCTGCTCCGCGCCGCTGCGGGCTTGGTCGGCGAACGCGTGCCAGGCGAAGATCAGCCCGGCCCCGGAGTCGCCCAGGTAATAGGCGACCTCCCGGGCCTTCAGCAGCGGGTTCATCGGAACGACCACGCCGCCGGCCCGGAGCACGCCGTAGTACACCACGGGGACCTCGGCGACATTGGGCATCATGAGGCCGACCCGGTCCCCGGGTTTGAGGCCGCGCTCATGCAGCAGCCCGGCCACCCGGGCGCTCGCGTCGTCTAGGGCCCGGTAAGTCATCGCCGCGTCGTCCACCCGCACGGCCACCCGGCTGGCGTGCGCGCGGGTGGTGTCCGTCAGGTTCTTGGCCAGGTTCGTCACGATGGTCATTGTCCGTCGCACGGCCCGGGCGGTCGTCGGTCCCCGGTATCAACGCTGGACGCGGGCGTTGGTACCGCGGCACAACGGTTGTGCCGCCGGGCCGAGGAACCGGCCCATCCTCGTGTCGCCAGCACGTTAACCGCGGGCCGGCTCCGGCTTAACGTCTTAGGTCAAACCGCGAAAGGGGACTGGTATGGATACCGTCCGGCGCTACGCCATGCTCATCGACGGGGACTGGGTTGACACCGACGAGGTGTTCGAGATCCGCAGCCCGGCCACCGAGGAGCTGGTGGCCAGCGTGGCCAAGGGCGACCGTGAGGACGCCGACCGGGCGATCGCCGCGGCCAAGGCCGCGCACGCCGACGGCCGCTGGCGCCTGACGCCGCCGCCGGAGCGGGCGGCCATGCTCGACGCGATAGCGGACCGGCTCACCGAGCAGGCCGGTGACCTGGCCGTCCTCGAGGCGCTGGAGAACGGCGCGCCGGTCCGCCAGGCCGGGGCCTTCCAGATCGGCTTCTCCATCGCCCACCTGCGCTACTTCGCCAACCTGGCTCGCAGCTACGGCTTCGAGTCGACCGGGCCGTTGCTGAAGGTCCCCACGCTCGCCAGCGGCATCGTCCGCCGCGAGCCGATCGGCGTGTGCGCGGCCATCGTGCCCTGGAACTTCCCGCTGCTGCTGGCCATGTGGAAGATCGGCCCGGCGCTGGCCGCCGGCAACACCCTCGTGGTCAAGCCCGACGAGCACACCCCGCTGACGCTGCTCGAGTTCGCCAGGATCGCGCAGGAGTGCGGGCTGCCGCCGGGAGTCCTCAACGTCGTGCCCGGCGAGGGCCCCGTCGTCGGGGCCCGGCTGGCCAGCCACCCGGACGTGCGGAAGATCGCCTTCACCGGGTCCACGGCCGTCGGGCGCGAGATCATGCGGCTGGCCGCGGGCAACGTCAAACGGCTCACGCTTGAGCTCGGCGGCAAGGGGCCGAACATCGTCCTGGACGACGCCGACACCGATCTCGCCGCGGACGGCACGCTGTTCGGCTGCCTGATGAACCAGGGGCAGGCGTGCGAGTCGGGCACCCGGATCATCGTGGCCGACGCGATACACGACAGGTTCGTCGAGCGGCTGATCGAGCGGGCCAGGACGATCTCGATCGGCGACCCGCTCGACCCGGCCACGGATTTCGGCCCGGTCATCTCGGCCGAGGCCCAGATGAGGATCCTGCGCTACATCGCCGCCGGGAACGCCGAAGGCGCCAAGCTCGCCTACGGCGGCGGCCGGCCGGCCGGCCCGCAGTTCGAGCGCGGTTTCTGGGTCGAGCCGACCATCTTCACCGACGTCCGCAACGACATGACGATCGCACGCGAGGAGATCTTCGGCCCGGTCCTCGCGGTGATCCGCGCCGAGAGCACCGAGGCGGCCATCCGGATCGCCAACGACACCGAGTACGGACTCTCTGCCGGGGTCTGGAGCACCGACAACCAGCGGGCGCTGGAGGTGGCCGGCCAGCTCGAGGCCGGCACGGTCTGGATCAACGACTGGCACATGGTCAACGCCGCCTACCCGTTCGGCGGATACAAGCAGAGCGGGCTGGGCCGCGAGCTCGGGCCGCACGCCCTGGACGAGTACACCGAGGAGAAATTCGTCCACCTCGATCTGTCCGGCCGGCTCGATCGGCGGGCCTACCCGCTGCTCCTCGGCACGCCGCCTGCCTGAACCCCAGGGACGCGCAGCTATGGAATTCGACGTCGTGATCGAGATCCCGCGGGGCAGCAGGAACAAGTACGAGGTCGACCACGACAGCGGCCTGATCCGGCTGGACCGGACGCTGTTCACCGCGACCCAGTACCCGGCCGACTACGGCTTCATACCGGACACCCTGGGCGAGGACGGTGACCCGCTCGACGCGCTGGTGCTCGTACTGGAACCGACGTTCCCCGGCTGCCTGATCCGGAGCCGACCGATCGGGATGTTCCGGATGCGCGACGAGAACGGCGGTGACGACAAGGTCCTCTGCGTGCCCGCGACCGACCCGCGCCAGGAGCACCTGCGCGACCTGCACCACCTGCCCGAATACGACCGGCTTGAGATCGGGCACTTCTTCATGATCTACAAGCAGCTGGAACCGGGCAAGAAGGTCGAGGAGACGTCCTGGGCCGACCGCACCGCCGCCGAGGCCGAGGTCGAGGCATCCCGGCGTCGCCTGCGGGACAGCCACGGGCCACAATCAGGCTGACCGGGGGCGCAAGCGCGGCCCGTTCGGGGAAAATGAACTAACGTACCGAACGGGCGGCGGTTGCTGCCTCCGCGTAGTCGCCAGGAAGGAAGCCGTCGATGACGCTGGCGGGTAAGACCTTGTTCATCTCGGGTGGCAGCCGCGGCATCGGGCTGGAGATCGCGCTGCGGGCGGCGCGGGACGGCGCCAACGTCGCGCTGATCGCCAAGACGGCCGAGCCGGACCCCAGGCTGGAGGGGACCGTGTTCACCGCGGCCGCGCAGATCGAGGCGGCGGGCGGCCACGCGCTGCCGGTGGTCGGCGACATCCGCGACGAGGACCAGGTCGCGGCGGCGGTCGCGCAGGCCGCCGAGCGGTTCGGCGGGATCGACGTGTGCGTCAACAACGCCTCGGCGATCAACCTGTCCGGCACCGAGGCGCTGGAGATCAAGCGGTATGACCTGATGCAATCGATCAACACCCGCGGCACGTTCGTGGTCAGCCGAGCCTGCGTTCCGCACCTGAAGCGGTCGGCGAACCCGCACATCCTGACCCTGTCCCCGCCGGTCAGCCTGGAGCCGCGGTGGCTCGGTCCGCACATCGGCTACACCATCGCCAAGTACGGGATGACCCTGTGCGCGCTGGGGTTCGCCGCCGAGTTCGCCGCGGACGGCATCGCGTCCAACGCGCTGTGGCCGCGGACGCTGATCGCCACCGCCGCGGTACGCAACCTGCTCGGCGGCGAGGCGGCGATGGCCCGGGCCCGCAAGCCCGAGCTGTACTCCGACGCGGCCTACGCGGTGATCAACAAGCCCAGCCGGGACTGCACAGGGAACGCGTTCCTGTGCGAGGACGTGCTGACCGCCGAGGGCGTCACCGACTTCGACCGGTACGCCTACTCCCCCGGCACCGAACCCGAGGTCGACCTGTTCGTCGACCACGCCTGAGCGTCAGAGCATCGCCTGCTGGGGTTGCGTGCGGACCACGATGACCGTGGGGGTGTCGGCGCTCAGGGCCGCCTTGAACTCCTGCTCCAGCTCATCGGTGGTCGCGGCGTCGACGGCGTGGCATCCCCAGCCGCGGGCCAGGGCGGCGATGCCGATCCCGGGCAGGTCCAGGCCGGGCACCCCCGGTGTCTCCTCGAGCACCGCGAACGACTTGAGGATGGAGTACTCCTCGTTGCGCATGATCACGTACACGATCGGCAGCTTGTGCTGGGCGGCCGTCCAGAGGGCCTGCACCGAGTACTGGGACGAGCCGTCGCCGATCAGGCCGATAACCGGCCGGTTGACGCCCAGGTCCCGGTCGGCCAGCGCCACCCCGACCGCGGCCGGCACGGCCCAGCCGATACCACCGCTGGCCGTGGCGAAGAACGATCCGGTCCGGACCGTCGGGAGCCACTCGACCTGCTGGGCCATGGTGGAGGTCGATTCGTTGACGATGACCGAATCCGGTGGCCTGACCCGGCTCAGCACGGCGTAGACCTCCGGCGGGGTGAGCGGCCTGCTCGGCACCTGCGGCAGCACGCGCGGCCGCGCCATCGGTTCCGGGGCGGTCCGCGCGGAGCCCTCCGCCACCAGGTCCAGGAGCAGCTCGATCGCGATCTTGGGATCGGCCAGCAGAGCATCGCCCACCCGCGCGGCCGCGGCCGCATCCGGGCTGGCGGTGATCTGCAGTAGTTCGGTGCCCTCGGGGAGAACGTCGCCGGGAACATAGGGGTAGTACCGGAACACCTCCGCGCCGATCACGACGGCCAGGTCATGCCCGGCCAGCCGGTCGCTGATCGTCTTCACCGACATCCCGAGCGGTCCGCGGAACAAGGGGTGGTCCTCCGGGAAGGAGGCTCGGTCAAGCAGCGGTGTCCCGTAGACGGCGGCGCGCAGCTTCTCCGCCAGGGCGACGGCCGCGTCCCACCCGCCGCTGCGGTCCACATCGGGTCCGAAGACCAGCGCGGGACGGCGGCTGGCGGAGATGCGGTCGGCGAACAGCCGCAGCCGCCCCGCGTCGGGGGCCACCCGGCTGCTCACCGTCCGGACGCGGGCCGGGTCGGCCAGCGGCTGGTTCCAGTCATCCAGCGGTATCGACAGGAAGACCGGTCCGGCCGGCGGCTGCACCGCCATCGCGTAGGCCCGCATGAACGCCTCGGGCACATCCTGCGCCCGGTACGGCTCATAAGACCACTTCACCCACGGCTTCGGCATCGTGGTGGCCTCGCGGTTGCCCAGGTAAGGCTCCCCGATCATCAGCTCCCGGTGCTGCTGACCCGAGGTGACGATCAGGGGGGTGTTTCCGTGGTAGGCCGCGACCAAGTTTCCCATGGCGTTTCCCACCCCCGCCGAGGAATGCAGGTTGACCAGGGCCGGGCGCCGGGTGACCTGAGCGAACGCGTCGGCCATCGCGATGGCGGAGGCCTCCTGCAGCGCCAGAACATAGCGGAAATCGTCGGGGAATTCCTGCAGGAAGGTCTCCTCGGTCGAACCTGGATTACCGAAGACGGTCGTCAGTCCGAGGGACCGCAGCAAATCGTAAGTCACACTTCGGACGGTGGAATTCTCGGCCATGCTTGTACTGTCTCAGTGGCCGGCCGGCCGGGCATCGTACCGGGCACACGAAACCGAGCTGACGGTTCGTGCGCTGCTTACGATGAACGCGCGGACGGCGGCGTTTACGGTCAGAGGCAGCGGCCGGTCGCTATCCAGAGTGGAGGTCGCGTTATGCCGGACGACAGCATGCGGACCGTATTGGTAGCCCTCGGAGCAGGCGTCGGGGTCGCGCTGGCCAAGGTCGGCGCAGCGGTCTTCACCGGGTCGTCCGCTATGGCCGCGGAGGCTTCGCATTCACTCTCTGATACCGCCAACGACCTGTTTCTCTTCATTGCCCAGCGTCGCAGCAGCCGCCATCCCGACGACCGTTATCCCCTGGGGTACGGCCGGGAAGCCTACTTCTGGGCGCTGATCGCGGCTCTCGGCGTGTTCGTCGCCGGTGCGGCGTTCTCCTTGCGCGAGGGCATCGCTGAGCTGATCCACCCCAGCGCCACCTCGTCATTCGCCGTCGCCTACGTCGTTCTCGCCGTCTCCGCCGTTTTTGACCTGGTGTCATTCCGCCAATCAGCGGGCCAGATGATCCTCCGGGGGCGCCGTTACAGCCGAGGGCTCATAGACGAGTCCAAGGTCACCTCTGACCCCGCGCTGCGGGCCGTCTTCCTCGAGGACGCGGTGTCGGTCTCGGGCGACGTGGTCGCGTTGGCCGCCCTGGCCCTTAATCAGATAACCGGGTCGTCCATACCCCAGGGCGTAGCCGCGGTGCTCATCGGGCTCGTGCTTATCCGCGTCAGCCTCCGGCTCATCAAGCGCAGCCACGACTTCCTGGTCGGCGCCTGGCTGCTGACCCCCACGGCCCACGGGGATCGCGATGATGACAGCTCCACCCAGCCACTCACGCTGACTGATGAACAGCGAGTACGAGCCTTCCTCCTCGACTACCCCGGGGTGACCGCCATCCGCGAGGTCCTGGTCACCTTCACCGGTCCGGGCCGGGTGTGGATTACCGCGCGCCTTGACATCGACGACGGGCTCACCGGCGCTCAGGTAAAGGCGCTGGTCCGCGGCATCGAGTCGGGTATGAAGCGTGAGTCGGAAGCCGTCTACCGGGTCGACATCGTGCCCATCGGCGGTGCGTCGGCTTAGGTCGGGCGCGTCAGTTCCTCCAGCAGGAACACGAACGACTCGTACGGGTAGCCCTTGGCCTGGCGCAGGCCCATCTCGCAGGTGCGGTTGGCCGACAGGTAGGCCTACGCCGGCGTCTCGTCCAGCCCGGCCTTCTCATCACGGGTGGCCGAGGTGACGAGTTCCGGGTGGAGCAGCCCGCGGTAGCCGGCGGTGCCGCAGCCCCATGGCGAGTAAACTCAGTGCCGAACAACCCCCGTGATGGTGAGGAGTTCACATGACCGCAGGCACAGAAGATATGGTTTCGATCCCGCGAGCAGAGCTGGACGCGCTGCGGGCTGAGAACCGGCGCCTGCGGCGTGAAGCCGGGGATGTTGAGGCGCTGAGGCGCATCCGGTCGGATTCCGGGGAAGGCCGTACCTTCACCCGCGAGGAACTGGCGGAGGCGTGGGGAATTAGTGAGTGACCGGGTTCTTCGCTTCCCGGACCGGACTTGGGACGAGCTCGAGGGACTGCCGCAACCACTTCGAAACGCCGCTCACAGGGCGATTTTTCACCTGCTCGAAGAACCAGTCCCGACACTTGCCGACCCGTTTCCCGACGTAGACCCGCTGCCAGGTGCGTACCGCCTTCATCTTCCGTGGGACGGTCTGACCATCTGGTACACGGTCACGGAGCGTCCGGACGGGCAGGTCGTCATCGTCGTGCAGTACGTCAAGGCCGACACCTGAATGGGTTTCCGCGGATGTGCGGGCCAGCTACTGGTAGCCCGGCGATCCCTTCTCTACGACGAACCCGTTGACCTGACCGCTTCGGTGTTGCGGGCCCAGACGACCACCAGGTCGGCCACGTCGCCGAGGCGAGATGACGATGACTTCACCCAGCCGCTCAGGTCCGATGACGAAGACCGGATACGCACCTTCCTCCTCGGCTACCCCGGTGTGACCGCTATTCGGAGGTCCTGGTCACCTTCACGGGTCCGGGCCGGGTGTGGGTGACCGCGCGCCCTGATATTGACGATGGGCTCACCGGCGCTCAGGTCAATTCGCTGGTCCACGGCATCGAGTCGGGCATGAAGCGGAAGTCGGAGGCCGTCTACCGGGTCGACGTCGTGCCCATCGGCGTTCGCTTAGGCCGGGCGGGTCAGTTCCTCCAGCAGGAAAACGAACGACTCGTACGGGTGGCCGGTGGCCTGGCGCAAGCCCATCTCGCAGGTGCGGTTGGCCGACAGGTACGCCTGCGCCGGCGTCTCGGCTAGCCCGGCCTTCTCATCACGGGTGGCCGAGATGACGAGTTCGGGGTGGAGCAGCCCGCGGTCACCGGCGGTCCCGCAGCAGGTCGTGCCGACCGGCACCAGGACGTCGCCGGCGAGGCGGCCCGCCAGGCGCTCGAGGGTCTTGGTCAGCCCCAGGTGGGTGGTGGAGCAGGTCAGGTGGAGCGGCCGCGTCGATGACCACCGGCACGGTGCCGTGCCTGCTCCATTCCCACAGCGCATCGCAGGTGGCGGCGGCCATCCATTTGTGTCCCCGGAGGTAGCCCTTGCTGCTCCACGGGGTGGAGCGGCATTTGCCCGCGACGTCGCTGGGGATCCACAGCGGCTTACCGGCCCGCGCCGATACCTCAACCAGGGCCTGCGGCAGCGACGGGTGCCGCGCGTGGCTCGGGTCGCGTCCGAAGATGCGGTTGATGCAGGCGGGGAAGTACACCGCGGCGGCGCCCTCCCGGGTGGTAGCGGGCAGCTTGCGCAGCTGGGCGCGCGGCATCGGGCCGGGGACGGACGGGATGAGGTCGTGGCTGACGAACAGCCGGGCGAGTCTTTCCGCGGTCGACCACCGGCGGGCAATCATCAGCGCGGTTTTCTCCCTCCGGGACGTCGATTCGGCGAGGCGGAAACTCTTTTCCAGCGCGCCGGTGTTGATCTGGACCGGGCACGGGATCGCGCAGCTACCGTCCACGGCGCAGGTCTCGATGCCGTCGTATTCGTATTCGTCCTGCAGCCGGGCCAATAGGGGCGACCCTTCGGGCTGACGGGCCATCTCCCGGCGCAGCACGATCCGCTGCCGCGGGGTGGTGGTGATGTTGCGGCTCGGGCACACCGCTTCGCAGAAGCCGCATTCGATGCAGTGCACCGCCACATCCTCAATCGGCGGCGAGGACTTGAACGACTTCAGGTTGATGCCGTCGTCGCGGGTCAAAATGACATTCGGCGCGAGTATGCCGCCGGGGTCGGCGAGCTTCTTGATACGCCACATCATGTCCGTGGCCTTCTCACCCCACTCATGGCGGACGAACGGCGCCATGTTGATGCCGGTGCCGTGCTCGGCCTTGAGCGAGCCGTCGTACTCGTCGATGACCAGCGCGACGAGATCGGACATGAACGCCGAGTACCTCTCCCGGTCGGCCTGGTCGACGAGGCTGGGGGTTAGCGTGAAGTGCAGGTTGCCGTAGGCCGCGTGCCCGGCGGCGTTAGGCGTGAAGCAAGGATCGCGGGCACATCCTCGACGGTGCGGGGCGCGACGACGACCTGCGGAAGGTACCGGTAGGGACTCGCGTCGGAGGCGTAGCGGACCAGGTCAGAAATCCCGTGCAGCACCTGGTCCTGGCCTATCAGCTTGATCAGGTCGCTCGTGAGGGCGGCCGGGGCGCCGTCGGCGCGGGCGGCGTCGACGGCATCGTCCTGGGCCGGGCCCGCAGGCCGGCCGATGGCCCGCACGTGGGGCGTGAGCATCTTCCGCATGTCACCTGCCGTTGGAAGCGCGTCCGACGTGTCTCACTGTCGCAGCGGCCGGTCGGCCGGGCATCGTACCGGGCACACGAATCCGGCCCGATTGTTCGTGCCCGGCTCACGATAAACGCGCGCCTGGCGGCACTTACGGTCGAAGACGCTGACTTCAGGGAGAAAATCATGCCCATTGACCAGTGCCTCAGTCCCGAAGGTCTGCTCGACGAATCCGCCCAGGGGAAGCTCGCCGAGGAGATCACTCGGAGGAGGAACTTCTCATCTCGCTGTGGGAGAACCCAGCGGAAAACGCGATGGAGGCCGGATCGATCTTCCCGGCCGTCGGCCAGGAATAGCAGCGGGTTGCTCTGATGCCCAAAGTGCACTCTGATGCCCAAAGTGCACCGCTCCCCGCCTCCGCGCGGGGAGCGGTGCAGGACTCCCATCCGAATGTCCACCGTTCGTGGATGCAGGTCAAGGGGTGTTGTTGTTCGAGACCGCTACGTTGTCCGCGAAGAACAGATTGCGGCTGAAGTCACCGCTCACGTTGTTGGTCGTCCAGACGCCGGTGCTGTTGTCCGAGATCTGATTGCCAGCGATGACCGTCCCCGTGACCGGGGTGACGCTACCAACGAGGATCCCTATCGTGCCCAGGGCATTGAAATCGGAATCGCCGGGGCCGCCATCGGCGGAGTTACCGTTGAGGGCGTTCTTGCCGACGATGTTGCCGATGATCTGGTTGCCGTTCACATCTTGGCCGGGCGCATGGCTGTGGATCGTGATCCCGGCCAAGCCGTTCCCCTCAACGGAGTTGTCTTTCACCACGTTGTCGTATGACGCCGTCCCGGGGAAGGGGGCGGCGATCAGGATGCCGGCGCCGCCGCCGCTGCCGGCCGCAGTGGCGTTCCCGGTTGAGACGTTGTCGATGACCGTGTTGTCGTAAACGCCACCTGCCGACGGGTCCGGCACCCCGGTCGCCGGGTTGGCGGCGAAAGAGTTGTGCGACGGCAGCGTGATTCCGCAGTCCCAGAGATTGTCGATGGCTCGGTTGTCGGCGATCAAGTTGCCGGAGGATGGCCCGGAGTACTGCGTAGTGAACCCGAAGCCGCCAGGACCGGCTCCAATGGAGCCGGGCGGGACGCCGT
>Ga0302184_10003187_pt1 | contig 10250 bp, 9 predicted proteins | sample I_Palsa_N3_3_FD_200233 | JGI IMG/M metagenome (GOLD analysis project Ga0302184, IMG submission 200233) | Peat permafrost microbial communities from Stordalen Mire near Abisko, Sweden - I_Palsa_N3_3 | ecosystem: Environmental > Terrestrial > Soil > Palsa > Peat permafrost | place: Sweden: Abisko...
CTTCTCTTGGCCGCGTTCGCGCTGTGGCGGCTTCGCCCGGAGGCTGCGGCGGTGGGCTTCGGTGGGGCGACGGTGCTGGCTCTGGCCCTGGTGCTTCCGGTGCTCAATCCGCCGCCCGTCCCGGAGGCCGCCTGGGCGGCCGCCGGGGAAAGGCCGGTCGTCATCTGGCGGCAGGAGCCCGGACTCTACGAGCTGTTGTCCGATAGGAAGGTGCACCGGGTGAGTAACGCCGAGGAGACGCAGGCCGCCGTGGCGCAGGGGGCCGCGGCCGTCCTGCCGTTTCAGGACTTCGCAGGCTTGCCAGAGGAGGTGCGCGACGGGCTCGAGCCACTCGCGCACTGGGAGCGCCTACGGCCGCGCCTGTTGCCGAACGACGTCCTGCAGGCGCTGCTCGCGGGCAGTCCGGTGCCACTGCAGGAGGAGGCGTTGCTTTTGGTGCGCGTCCCGACGAATGGGCGTCCCTGAGGCCCCAGGGTCGAGTCGGCCCTGGTTTGACGCGCCACGTCCTACTGCATAGTGTCCGCGCCTCTTTTTGGGAGCACGCCATGCCGAAGGACTTTCTCTTCACATCCGAGTCGGTGACCGAAGGCCACCCGGACAAGGTCGCAGACCAGATTAGCGACGGTGTCCTCGACGCCATCATCGCCAAGGACATCCACGGCCGGGTGGCCGTGGAGACGCTGGTGAAGACGGGATTCTGTGTGGTGGCCGGCGAGGTCAGCACCTCGAGCTACGTCGACATCCCGAAAATCGTCCGCAGCACCATCGTCCGCATCGGCTACACCGACAGCGCCATGGGCTTCGACGGAAACACCTGCGGCGTGCTGGTGGCCATCGAGGGCCAGAGCCAGGACATCGCGCGTGGCGTGGACAACAACAAGGAGCAGGGCGCGGGCGACCAGGGAATGATGTTCGGTTATGCCTGCAACGAGACGCCGGAGCTGATGCCGGCGCCCATCCACTATGCCCACGCGCTCACCCGTCGGCTGGCGGACGTGCGGCGCAAGCTGCATCCCTGGCTCCGGCCGGACGGCAAGAGCCAGGTGACGGTGCAGTACGTGGACGGCCGCCCGGTGCGCATCGACACGGTGGTGGTGTCGACGCAGCACGCGGAAGAGGCGTCGAACAAGAAAATCCACGCCGCGGTGATGGAGGACGTCATCGCCAAGGCGCTCCCCCGGCGCCTGCTCGACAAGAAGACGCGCTACCACATCAACCCCACCGGCCGTTTCGTCATCGGTGGACCGATGGGCGACTCCGGCGTCACCGGGCGAAAAATCATCGTCGACACCTACGGCGGGATGGGACGGCACGGCGGCGGGGCCTTCAGCGGGAAGGACCCCTCCAAGGTGGACCGCAGCGCGGCCTACATGGGCCGCTACATCGCGAAGAATGTCGTCGCCGCCGGGCTGGCCGACCGCTGCGAGGTGCAGGTGTCCTACGCCATCGGCGTGGCCGAGCCGGTCTCGGTGATGGTGGACACCTTCGGGACTGCCCGCGTGGACGAGGCGCGCATCGCGCAGGCCGTGCGCCGGACGTTCGGGCTCAAGCCGAGGGAAATTATCGAGCACCTCGACCTTTTGCGGCCCATCTACCAGCGCACCGCCTCCTACGGACACTTCGGTCGGCCGGACAAGGACTTCAGCTGGGAGCGCACGGACCAGAAGGAAGCGCTTCGAGACGCCGTCGGCCAGCGTCACCTGCGCGCCGTCGGCGCCTAGGCCCGAAAAAGGGGAGCGCCACCGGCAGCGTGACGCGGCTTCTCCTCTGCGTGGCCGGCCTTGTGGGCCTGGCCCTCGCCCTCGGCTGCACCGCCGGCCCGCCCGTCCTGTGTGCCCTCGGGCTTCCGGACGGCGGGTGCAGCTACCACGTCGAGGTGCACTGCGGTGACAGCCTCGTGTGCAGCGGGAAGAGCGTGCAGGTGCTGGACGCCGGCACCTGCGTACGCGACCCGGGCGCTGACGTCATCGACTGCACCTGAGCCGCGGTCGCTCCTGCACAGCCGTCCTCGAGGGTCCGCGAGGCCCGTGCCCTTCTTGGGCGACGTCACTGCACGACGAGGATGCGTCCGGGCCCGGCGAAGGCCTGGGCCAGTGGCTCCACCACCCCGACGGAGAGTTGAAGGACGAGGAGCAGCCACACCAGGGCCTGGAAGAGGCCGAAGAGCAGCTCCGGGGAAGCAACGCGGGACAGAAGTGAGCGACGCATGGGGACAACCTCCTCTAACCATCAATTGGCTAGATGGTGGTTATATACGCCGCAGGCCTCTAACCTGTCAAATCGATTTTGTGGGTTATAGTCCTCCCGCCATGACTCCTTCCCCTTCCAGGCCCTTCGAGCTCTTCGGTGGCCACCCGGCGCTGGACTTCGTCAACACCGTGGGCGGCAAGCGCCTCGTGCAGCCCCGCGAGGACTTGCACCGCTTTCAGGACCTCGTGGCCTGGGCGGCCCAAACCGGCGTCCTCACCGCGCCCGAAGCCAAGGCGCTTGGCCGCGAGGCCCTGGCCCACCCGGCCGAGGCAGAAGTGGCGCTGGAGCGTGCGCGCGCGTTTCGCGAGTCGCTCTACCGACTCCTCCTGGCCCTGGTGGAGGGCGAGGCCCCTCCCAAGGAGGAGCTCTCTTCACTCGACGCCGAGGTGCGGAAGGCCCTGGCCAGCCGGCGGCTTCGCGCCGAGGGCGGGGCCTGCACCTTCAGCCCGCCGGACGCTTCCCTCTCTGACTCCGTCGTGCCGAGGGTGGCGCTGGCTGCCGCGGAGCTGCTCACCAGCCCTCAACTCAAACGGGTGCGGGTATGCGGGGCGACGGCCAGCGAAGGCTGCGGCTGGCTCTTCCTCGACGAGACGCGCAACCACAGCCGTCGCTGGTGTGACATGGCGACGTGCGGAAACCAGCACAAGGCCAGAAGGCACTACGCCCGGGTGCGCGCCAAGGCCTGAGGGTCGCCCCAGCTGGGCAGTTGGGCCTGTGGCCCCCGGTGTCCGGCCTGACGGGGCGGCATCCGCCGGCCGACGCTTGCCCAAGGAGGTCCGCCCACGGTAGAGGGTCCAGCCCCACAAAACCCCGCACCGAAGGATTGTTCCGCCATGGCCGTCGCCCGCAAGGTCGTCCAGCTGAAGAAGAAGGCCCCCAAGGGCGCTCCCGTGGACTGCGACGTGAAGGACCTGTCGCTCGCCGAGCGCGGCCGTCTGCGCATCGAGTGGGCCGGCCGCTCCATGCCGGTGCTGCACCTCATCCGCGACCGCTTCGCCAAGTCGAAGCCCTTCAAGGGCCTGCGGATGGTGGCCTGCCTGCACGTCACCACCGAGACGGCCAACCTGGCCATCGCCCTCAAGGCCGGCGGTGCGGAAGTCACCCTCTGCGCCAGTAACCCCCTCTCCACCCAGGACGACGCCGCGGCCTCGCTGGTGATGGACCACGGCATCCGCGTCTTCGCCATCAAGGGCGAGGACAACCAGACGTACTACCGCCACATCGCCTCGGCCCTCGAGAGCCGTCCCCACCTCACCATGGACGACGGCGCGGACGTGGTGGGCGTGCTGCACTCCGAGCGCAAGGACCTGCTGAAGAAAATCATCGGCGGGACCGAGGAGACCACCACCGGCGTCATCCGGCTCAGGGCCATGGCCAAGGAGGGCGTGCTCCGCTACCCCATCGTCGCGGTCAATGACGCGCTCACCAAGCACCTCTTCGACAACCGCTACGGGACGGGGCAGTCGACGCTGGACGGCATCATCCGCGCCACCAACCGCCTGCTGGCCGGCAGCGTCTTCGTCGTCGCCGGCTACGGCTGGTGCGGGCGCGGCTTGGCCATGCGGGCCAAGGGCATGGGCGCCGACGTGGTGGTGACCGAAATCGACCCGCTCAAGGCGCTCGAGGCGGTCATGGACGGCTACCGGGTCATGCCGATGAAGGACGCGGCGAAGCTTGGCGACTTCTTCTGCACGGTGACGGGCAACGTCAACGTCGTCCGCCAGGAGCACTTCGAGGCGATGAAGGACGGGGCCATCGTCTCCAACAGCGGCCACTTCAACGTGGAGCTGGACCTCGCCTCGCTGGCCGCCATCGCCACGGACAGGAGCATGGTCCGCGACTTCGTCGAGCAGTTCACTCTCAAGAATGGCCGGCGGATTGTGGTGCTGGGCGAGGGCCGGCTCGTCAACCTGGCCACCGCCGAGGGCCACCCCTCGAGCGTCATGGACATGTCCTTCGCCAACCAGGCCCTGTGCAGCGAGTGGATGGTGAAGAACCACGCCAGCCTGGAGAACAAGGTCTACACCGTGCCCGAGCCCATCGACCGCGAGATTGCGCGGCTCAAGCTCAAGGCCATGGGCGTGAAGGTGGACGTCCTCACCGAGGAGCAGGTGAAGTACCTGGACAGCTGGAACGTCGGGACCTGAGCTTCTAGGGGACCAGCGCCAGGTACTGCTCGTAGCGCGTCTGAATCTGCGAGACGTACCGCACCGGCTCGCTGCCGCGCGCGTAGCCGTAGCGCGCCCGCCGGTAGTTGGCCGGCTTCTGCAGCTCGAGCATCGCCTTCTCCACGCTGCCGAACCACCGGTTCTTATCCAGGCCCTCCTCGCTCGCCAGCCGCCGGGCGTCGGAGAGGTGGCCGAGCCCGACGTTGTAGGCCGCGAGCGCGAAGCGGACGCGCTGCTGCAGGGCCAGGTCCGGCTCGAGCTGCCCCATGAGCTCCGCCAGGTAGGCGATGCCGGCATGGGTGCACTCCTCGGGGTCGGTCAGCTTGGTGAAGCCTAAGCTTTGGGCGGTGCGGGGAAGAATCTGCAGGAGGCCCACCGCGCCCTCGCGGCTTCGGGCCTTGGGGTTGAAGTGGCTCTCCTGGTAGGCCTGCGCGGCGGTGAGGCGCCAGTCGAAGCCATAGCGCGGCGCAAACTTCTGAAAAATCCCATCGAAGGGCGAGACGGCGCCCTTCACCTCGCCCCCGTGTGCCACCGAGGCTTCGGGAGCCATCTCGAAGGTGTGGCGGTAGGCGAGATTGAAGTCGAGCCCGCGGTCCGCGCGCTGGACGAAGTCGTTGACCGCGGCCAGAAGCTTCGGGTTCCCCACCCGCACCGCGAAGGCGATGTCCTTCTTCATCCCGGGCTCGAGCGGCAGCGCGCCGACCACGTCCTTGCGCCAGGTGAGCTCCGCCCGGAGGATGTGGGCGTCGGCCACGGTGAGGTCGGCCGCCCGGCTGGCCACCGCGTCGATGAGGTCCTCGGTCTCCACGTCCTCGGCCGCCGGGACGACGGTGAAGCCATAGAGCGGCTGCAGCTTGGCCAGGGTGCGCGCGTAACTCGAGCCCATCCGCACCGTGATGTGGCGTCCCTTGAGCTCGGTGAGGCTTTTGAGCGGCGGCTCGTCGGCCCGTTGCACCAGCATCTCCTGCACCTTGAGGTAGGGCCGGCTGAAGTCCACCAGCTTCTCGCGGTCCGGGCTCACCGTGTAGGAAGCGGCGATGACGTCGCCGCGGCCCTCGAGGAGCCAGGGGGCCATGAGGTCGTGCGAGGGAGGCACCACCATCGTCAGGCGCACCTTCAGCTTCTTGGCCAGCATCGCCGCGAGCTCGTAGTCAAACCCGCGCGGCTGTCCGCGCTCGAGGAAGAAGCTGACGGCGTTGTTGCGGGTGATGACGCGGAGCTCGCCTCGCTTGAGGATGCCGTCGAGGTCCCCGGTGAAGCGGCGGGTGGCGTAGGTGACCAGCCCCTTCTCCAGGAGGAAACCATCCAGCGCCGCGCGCAGGTGCTGGGCCGAGGGGCGGACGGCCCAGGCCGTGGGCCGTCGTTCGGCGAGGGTGAAGAGGCGCTGCAGCCCCGGGTTGTACGTCTCGGCGCTGTCCAGCTCGGCCGAGGTGGCGACCCCCAGCGCGCGCTCCCCGTGGCTCACCTCGTAGAGGAGCTCCTCGGCGTCGACGGGGGCGCCCACCGGGTCGACTTGGAGGGTGGGAAGGCTCGTGGCGCGCAGGGCCTCCAGCGTCTCCTGGGCGGGCGAGCCTTCCACGACCGAGATTTTTCGCCCGGCCAGCTCCGCGGCGCGGGTGGGAAGGCCCTGAGCACCCCGCTTTGCCACCAGCACCTCGTCCACGACGCGCACCGGCTGGGTGAAGGCCACCTTGCTCGCGCCGGGTGAGGAGAGGCTCAGCGCCGCGGCGGCGACGTCGCCCTTGCCGGCGAGGAGGGCGGGGATGAGCTGGTCGGTCCGGGCGCAGGGGACTTCCTGGACCTTCAGCCCCTGGCGGGCGGCAAAGTCCTGCACCAGGTCCGCGTCGGAGAAGCCCTCGCCCGAGCGCGGGAGCTCGGGGCTCGTCCCGGCCAGCACCAGCACCCGCAGCGTCCCGCGCAGCTGGATGGCCGCCAGGTCCTCGTCCGCCGCCCAAGAGGGGCGCGGGGTGCCGAGAACGCACAGAGCAACCGCGAGCGGTCTAGCCACCGCCGCCGGGAGGCGCATCGGCCAGCGCGAGGGAGCCATACGCGGGGCCGGACCCTAGCACCGGCTCGCTGGGGGATGTCCCGTCGGTTTTCTCTCTAGCCGCTTCCACGGAAGCGCGCGCCTCTCCACGTTTTGACGTCCTCGACAGAAAGGGACGTGCCGCTCGGCCGTACGGAGGAAAGGAAAAGCGCCCTGGGGCGCGCGCGACGCCTCGACTGGGTGTCCTTTCACCCTTGCCGCTGCCAGCGCTTTGCGCCATGAGAGGCCGCTCCGATGGGTCTTCTGCGCGCCGTCGTCCTGGGCATCGTCCAGGGCGTCACCGAGTTTCTGCCAATCAGTTCCACGGCACACCTCCGCATCGTCCCGGAGCTGCTCGGCTGGCCCGACGCGGGCGCGGCCTACACGGCGATGATTCAGCTCGGGACGGTGGCCGCGGTCATCGTCTACTTCTGGGCGGACCTGGTGCGCCTCGGCCGGGCCTTCTTCGAGGGCCTCTTCCGCGGTGCGCCGCTGGGGACGCAGGACGCGCGGCTCGCCTGGTACGTCCTCGTCGGCTCGCTCCCCATCGGCATCCTCGGCCTGCTCTTCAAGCGCCACATCGAGACGTCGCTGCGCTCCCTCTACGTCATCGCCCTGGCCATGGTGGTCCTGGCGCTGCTCTTGCTCCTCGCCGAGCGCATCGCCGCCCACCAGAGGACGCTGAGCGAGATGACGTGGAAGGACGGCATCATCATCGGCCTGTGCCAGGCGGTGGCCCTCATCCCGGGCTCGAGCCGCTCCGGCACCACCCTCACCGGCGGCCTGGCCCTCGGCTTTCGGCGCGAGGACGCGGCCCGCTACTCCTTCCTCCTCTCCGTGCCGGCCACCGCCGCGGCCGGCCTCTTCGAGATGCGGCACCTCGTGCGCAGCGGTGAGCCCTTCACCGGCGTGGACGTGCTGGTGGGGACGGTGGTGGCCTTCGTCTCCGGCATCCTGGCCATCGCCTGGCTGCTGCGGTTTCTGCGCACCCAGTCGACGGTGGTGTTCATCGTCTACCGGCTCCTCCTCGGGGGACTCCTCCTCTTTCTCCTCGGCACCGGCCGGCTCAACCCCCAGGGCACCCCGGAGGCGGCACAGACAGCCGCCCCGGCGCGCCCGCTGGCCAGGGCCAGCGAGTAGCGGACGGTGGAACCGCTGTTCGACCAGCTCGCGGCTCGCTTGAGAGAGCATCCCGGCCAGCCCCTGGACTTGCCGGGCGTCGAGCTGCGCGAGGCCGCGGTGCTGGTGCCCCTCACCCTCCGCTCCCTGGTGCCCGTCGTCCTCTTCACAAGGCGGCAGGAGACGCTGCGGCACCACGCCGGGCAGATTTCCTTTCCCGGTGGCGTGCGCGACGCCAGCGACGTCACGCCGCTGCACACCGCGCTCCGCGAGCTGGAGGAGGAGCTGGGCGTGCACGCCGAGGACGTCGACGTCCTCGGGATGCTCGACGAGATTCCCACCATCACCGAGTTTCGCGTCGTGCCCTTCGTCGGCCGGCTCCCGGAGGGGACGGCCTTCGCCGTCAGCGCCGGCGAAATCGCCGAGCTCATCGAGGTCCCGGTGGCCGCGCTGCAGGAGCCCGCCCGGCAGCGCATCGAGCGTCGCCTGGTGCGTGGGGCGGAGCGCGACATCTACTTCTTCGAGTACGCAGGCCACACCATCTGGGGTGCGACAGCACGCATCGTCAGAAACTTGCTCGACCGGACAGAGGACCTCCCGGCCTGGAAGGAGCTCGTTTCCCCATGACGCTCTACCCGGTGGTGATGGCCGGCGGTTCGGGCACGCGCTTCTGGCCCCTCTCCCGCGTGCGCCGCCCCAAGCAATTCCTCCCCCTCTCCTCGGGAAAGCCGCTCCTGTTGGAGACGCTGGGAAGGCTCAAGGGGCTGGCCACGCCTTCGCACACCTACGTCGTCTGCGGGCCCGTCCACGCGGCGCTGGTGCGGCGGATGGTGCGCAGCCTTCCTTCGAAGAACGTGCTCGTCGAGCCGGTGGCCCGAAACACCGCCCCGGCCATCGCGCTCGCCACCTGGTGCATCGCCGCCCGGGACCCGGACGCCGTGCTGGCCGTCCTGCCCTCGGACCACCACGTGGCGGACCCGGCCGGCTTCCGGAGTGTGCTGCAGCAGGCGGTGAAGGTGGCTCGCTCCGGAGACTTGGTGACGGTGGGCATCACGCCCACCCGGCCGGAAACCGGCTACGGCTACATCCGCCTCGGGGCGCCCCTCGGCCCGGGGGCCTTCCGTGTCCAGGCCTTCGTCGAGAAGCCGGATGCGCTCCTGGCCCAGGAGTACGTGAGCTCCAAGGAGTACCTCTGGAATGGCGGCATGTTTGTCTTCGCCGCCAGGGCCATGCAGGAGGCCTTCGCTCGCCACCTGCCGGACGTGGCAAAGGCCATGGAGGCCCTCGCCCCGCTGGTGGGTAAGCGCGGCTTCCAGAAGGCGCTGGCCCGGGCCTTTCCCCGCCTGCCGTCGGTCTCGGTGGACTACGGCGTCATGGAGAAGGCCCGCAACATCGCCGTTGTCCCCGGCGACTTCGGCTGGTCCGACGTGGGCAGCTTCGCCGCCATCCCGGAAATCCGCCCCACCGACGCCGACGGCAACGTGGTGGTGGGCAAGGCGACGCTCCTGCTCGACTCGGCGGGCTGCGTGGTGCTGGGGGAGGGTGGCCGCACCGTGGCCGTCCTCGGCATGCGGGACACGGTGGTGGTGGACGCCGGGGACGCCGTCCTCGTCATCCCCAAAGAGCGCAGCCAGGATGTCCGACAAATTGTGGAGGCGCTGAGACAGCGGCGCCTCGTGGGTACGCTGTAGAGGGAGGCACTGGGAATGAATTCGCACATTTTCCGCGAGTACGACATCCGCGGGCTGGTGGGGTCGGACCTCACCGAGGAGGTGGTGGCGCTGCTTGGCCGGGGCCTGGGCACCGTCATCCGCAGAAAGGGAGGCCACTCGGCGACGGTGGGGCGCGACTGCCGTGAGTCGAGCCCCCGTTTCCGCGATGCCCTCTGCGAGGGCCTCACCTCCACCGGCCTGGACGTGCTCGACGTGGGCGTGGTGCCCACGCCGCTCGTCTACTTCGCCGCCAACACCCTTCCCGTGGACGGGCTGGCGATGATTACCGGGAGCCACAACCCCCCCGAGTACAACGGCTTCAAGGTGGGGCACGGCAAGACGACGCTCCACGGACACGAGATTCAGGCGCTGCGTCAGCTCATCGAGGCCAGGGACTTCGACACCGGAAAGAAGGGCCGGGTGACGCCCTTCGACATCGTCACGCCCTATGGCCACTTCATCCGCCAGACGGTGCACATGGGGCGGTCGATGAAGGTGGTCATCGACGCCGGCAACGGGACTGGCGGCGAGGTGGCGGTGCCGCTCTTCCGCAGCATGGGCTTCGAGGTCGTCCCCCTCTTCTGCGAGATGGACGCTCGCTTTCCCAACCACCACCCCGACCCCACCGTGCTGGCCAACCTCCAGGACCTCATCACCTCCGTCCGCAAGGAGAAGGCCGAGGTGGGCATCGCCTACGACGGGGATGCGGACCGCATCGGCGTCATCGATGACCAGGGCACGGTGCTGTGGGGAGACCAGCTGATGATTCTCTTCTCCCGCAGCGTCCTCTCGGAAGTCCCGGGGAGCGCCATCGTCGGCGAGGTGAAGTGCAGCGCCTCCCTCTACGAGGACATCGCCCGCCGTGGTGGAAAGCCCATCATGTGGAAGGCGGGGCACAGCCTCATCAAGGCCAAGATGAAGGAGACGAATGCCCAGCTGGCCGGCGAGATGAGCGGGCATATTTTCTTCAAGCAC
>Ga0302184_10003188_pt1 | contig 10249 bp, 9 predicted proteins | sample I_Palsa_N3_3_FD_200233 | JGI IMG/M metagenome (GOLD analysis project Ga0302184, IMG submission 200233) | Peat permafrost microbial communities from Stordalen Mire near Abisko, Sweden - I_Palsa_N3_3 | ecosystem: Environmental > Terrestrial > Soil > Palsa > Peat permafrost | place: Sweden: Abisko...
GCGGTGGAGAGCTACAACGAGCTGCCGGTCGCGGATCGCAAGCGCATCCTCGGCAGCTCAATCGACGCGGTCATCGTCAAGCGCGCGCACGCCCGCGTGTCGATCGAGGAGCGCGGAACGATCCTCTGGCGCGGCGAAGGGCCTGAGGACCTTCCGCGACGGGGAAGAGACAACGGACCGGTTCGGCCCTTCACGGGGTAGCGTGAGTACGGCGACTCCGGGGTGGCGCTCGCGGATGACGCGAGCGAAGGTCGCCAATGCGCCGTCCCGCGCCTCTCGGGGCATGCGCGAAGTGCCGGGAATCCGGTCCGAAGCTGCCATCGATTGCTACTCCGACTGACTCACCGGACGGGGACAGCACGACGGCGCACGAGCTGAGGTCGAATTGTCACATGCAAAGCTGGGCGCGCGCGCCGGTGCGCGCTACCGTTCTATTGACGATGACTGCGAAGGAAAAGCTGCAGGCGACGGTCGAGGAGCTTTCGGAAGCCGAGGCCGCTGACGCGCTCGACTACATCGCCAGTCGCCGTCACGGCGGCAGCGACGCGCTGGGCGATCTGCTGGCCAAGGCTCCACTTGACGACGAGCCCACGACGCCCGATGAGCAGGACGGGCTACGCGAGGCGCGCGACCAGGCCGCCCGTGGTGACGTCGTCTCCGCTGAGGAGATCCGCCGCGAGTTCGCTTGAGCGGCTGGGTATTCACCGGCCGCGCAAGACGCGACTTCCAGCGCCTCGATCCGCCCGTACGTCGGCGCATCATTGACGCACTCGATCGGCTGACGGGGGAGGCGCCTGCCGGCGACGTTGTGAAGCTCACGGGAGCCGCCGAGGAATGGCGGCTACGGGTTGGTGACTGGCGCGTGCGTTTTCAACGCGATAGCTCGGGGGTCGTCGAGGTACTCCGCGTGCTGCCCCGCGGTCGCGCCTATCGCGACTGACGCGTCCTGGATGCACTTCGATTGCCTCCCGTGGAAGCGTGCTGGGTGCTCCGTGCCGACGGCGGCATCGAGGGCGGCGACGTTGGCGTTGCCGCAATCGCTGCCGCCCCTCGATGCTTCTGATGGGCCCTAGGCGCGGTTCACGTTTGCACAGGAAGCGGACCGGCCCGCACGCACTTCAGGTCTGCTGCAACGAGCGCATAGCAGCGCGCTGCTCTGGCCTGCTCCGCCTGCTGCTCTTAGCGAGAAGCGGCACTCGGGCCTCGCCGAAGCTGGCGCGCGCTTGTCGTCTCTATGGTCGCCTCCATGACGCCGAAACCTCCCGGCTCTCGGACGCCCTTGTGCGTTCTGGATTTGTGGCCTTTGACCTCGGTTCGCATCCTCACGCGTTCGCCGAGTCGCGCTTGCGTGGCCGTGACCGCCTCGTCAAGCGTCATGCGTGATCGGGGGCACGTCTCGTTCGTAACCTCCTCAGGCATCGGCCCTCTCCTCGGCGAGGCGTTCGGCGGCAGCACGGGCCGCGTCGATGTCCTGGTTCGCGTCGAGGCGAACGATCAGGCCAGCGGCGTTGAAAGTGAGTGTGAGGCCATACCTTTCCCGCACCTTGCTCTTGCTGCCAGCCAGTCGGGCGTCCTGACGGTTCACCCCAAACACAACTCGGTTGCCGAGATCCTGGACCTCCTCCCACTCGGCTTCCCACTCGTCGTAGGCCGCGGCCCAGTCTTCCGCAAAGCTACGGATCGCCGCCGCACCCTCGAAAGTCCCGACACCAGCTTGGGATGTGTCCCAGACCGCATCAGCGGCGAAGAGGCTCATCCACCCATCGAAATCGCGTCCGCCCGTAGAAAAAAACCCCTGCCGCACAAGCTCCACCAAGTCGGGGGTCGTGGACTCCTCGGGCGTCACGAGCCGAGTATCCCGCGTGCACGTGACCGCCGCCATCCGAAGCCGTGCGAGCGTCCGCGATTCAGCCGAGCAGACGCCTGCTCGGGACGAGCTCCGCGCGCGTCGTTTGAGAGCGGGCAGACGCTCGATTACGCCCGCCTTGGCAGGCCTGATCAGGTCATGATCCTCGGTACTCCTCTGTCGTCCCGAGCGCCGGCAGCAACTCCGCCTAGCGATACGCTCGCATCCCAGAGCAGCAGGCTTGGCGACGGTTCTCATCGCCCGTCAGCTTCGGCCGTGGACTTGGGTGCGATGAGCGCCGCGGCCCGCTCCACGAAGGCGCCGTAACCGTGCTCGCGCGAGAGCTCGAACGCGTGCGTTGCGTGCTCCCGCGCGCGCGCAGGGTCGCCACGCGTCGCGAGTGCTTCGGCCCGGCCGAGGTGCCCGCGGGCTGCCCACAGCGGCACGTCGTTGGCTTCGTGGAACTCGCACGCGAAGCCCAGGTGCTCGTCGGCTTGCTCGTGCGCGCCCAAGACGTCGGCGAGCAGTCCGAGCCAGAGCCGCACGTGCCCGTAGCCCTGAACCGTCATCCAGACGACCTGCTCGGAGCATGGCTCCATCCGCTCGTACAGCTTCTTGGCGGCTTTGCCGTGACGCACCTGCGCTGCGGCGTCTGCGTAGAGCGCGAGCGTCGCGAGCATGGTGGGCACCGGGGCGACGTAGTCGAAGCCATCCCACGATGCCTCGTCGAGGATCGAGCTCGCCTCGGCGCGGCGGTCGAGCCAGCACAGTGACGCGGCCAATCCGGCGCGCCAGGCCACGTTCCCGGGGTGCGCGCTGACTGCCTGTTCTTGCCTCTCGACGACCTCGTTGGCGCGCCCCTGATAACGACGGATGAAACCGAGCTGCCCACCGTAGACCTGGGCGGCGTCGCTCGGAACTGACTCCTGTCCGAGCTGAAACGCCTGCTCGGCGAGGCGCTCACCGACATCCAAGTGGCCGCGGAGGAGCTCCAATCCAGCGCTGTGGTATGTCGACAGCCATCGTTGGGTTGGCTGCCCGAGCTCCTCGGCGATCGCTCGCCAGCGCTCGCCCGCCGCGTGGGCATGTGCCAACTCGCCCCGCTCGGCACAGACCTGGAACGTATCCTCGTGCAACGCGGCGTCAACCGCCGGATCGCGGAGCTCGGCGACCAACCTGGCGAGCTCGTCCACATGCGCGGAGCGCAGCTCGAGGGTCTCCGCGCTCCAGATCCCACGGAACGCGAACTGCAACACGTCGGCCAATGCCCGCCCATCTCCCGCGTCACGCGCCAGCGTGATCGCCTCCTCGGCGAGCGCGCGGCGGCGCATGAAGTCGGGATCCCAGCTCAGCTCCTGCGCTTGGAGTGCGAGCAAGCGCGCGCGACGGGTCTGGTCGGGCGGGTCGTCGAGCTTGAGCGCCCACTCGATCGCTGTGATGCGCTCCTGGTCGACCTCGCCGAACGCACTGCTCCCAGCGGTCCCGCGGTGATTCGCCAGCGCCGCCCGCGCGGCGAGGTTCCCGTCCCTCAGGGCCGAGGCGACTCGGGATGCCTCAAGCAGCGTCTCGCGATGGGCCGGATCGCCGGTCTGGCGCTGGGCCGTGCCGAGCCCGATCAACGCCTCGCAGCGCTCGCTCGAGTTGGCCTCTGCCTCCTGGCCCTGGAGCTCGAGCGCCTGGCGATACCAGCGCACTGCCTCATCGGGGGCGAGCTCCTTCAGTGCACGCTCGCCGGCCATGCGGGCATAGGTAGCAGCCTTGACCAGGTCGACGGCGGTCGTGGCCATCGCCCAGTGGTGGGCGAGCTCTGACACACGCGCTCCGGGCTCGGCGCCCAGGAGCTCCTCCAGCGCCTCGGCGACGCGGCGGTGAAGGCGCGCGCGGCGGGTGGTGCCGAGGTCCTCGTAGAGGGTGTGGTTGATCAGCGCGTGGGCGAAGGAGAAGCGGCCCGGGACGCTCGCCGACTCTGTGAGTACAGAAGCGCCGACGGCCTCCTCGAGCAGCGCGAGCAGCTCGTCCTCGGAGTGGTCGCTCACCCCCAGCAGAAGGTCGACGTCGAAGTCGCGCCCGATAACCGCCGCGGTCGAGAGCGCCTTGCGAGTCTCCTCGCCTAGGCGCTCGACGCGGCGCCCGACGACCTCGCGCACGCTCGCGGGCAGCCCGAGCTCCGACAGCGGACCTCGGACAGTCCATGCTCCGCCCTCCTGCCGATAGACGGCGCCGGATTCAAGCAGGTGGCGCAACAACTCGGCCGTGTAGAAAGGGTTGCCGTCGCTCTCGCGCAACAGCTCCCTGGCTAGACCCTTTCCCGCCTCGTCTAGCTCGTGACCGGCGGCCCGCTCCATGATCTCAACGATGTTTGCCTCGGCAAGGCCCTTCAGGGCGATCCGCTCCACGCCCTGCTCGCGGTGAAGGTCGGCGAGCGCATCCGAAAGCGGATGTCCCCGTGCGAGGTCCGATTCGCGATAGGTGGCGACTATCAGCGCCCGCAGACCCTGGCCCTGGGAGACCACGTGCTTGAGCAGCAGGAGCGTCGGCTTATCCGCCCAGTGCAGATCGTCGAGCACCAGCATGAGCGGCTCCTCGCCGGAGGCCTCGCGCAGCAGCCCCACGACGGCGCCCCACAGCAGGTAGCGCTCTGTGTCAGGGTCGGTCTCGCGCGGCAGCGGGAGATCGGGCAGGCGCCCTCTGAGCTGCGGGACCATCCGGCTGAGCTCTCCGCCGTGGCGCTCTGCGTGCGCGCACAGGACAGCCTCGGGGCCATGCTCGACGTAGTGGGAGAGTGCTTCGATCCAAGGTCCATAGGGGATAGCGAGCTCCTCATCGCAGCGCCCATAGAGCACGACCGCGCCCTGTGAGCGCCCCTCGAGGGCGGCGTGCGTGGACAGGCGCGTCTTGCCGATTCCCGGCTCGCCCGATATGAGCGCGAGGCGACGGTTACCCTCGCTCACTTCACTGAAGAGCTCTAACAGGCTCTCGCGCTCCGCTGCGCGCCCGACGAACCCGCCCGGGGGCATCTCCTGCAGGCGCCGCGGAAGAGGAAGCGATGGCCCCTGCTCGCCGAGCGGCTCCCAGCTCACCTCGACCGTGGAAAGCGCCTCAGGAAGCCCCTTGAGCTCCAGCGTGCCGACTGACTTGAAGGAGCTCTCCTGCCTTCCCCCCGCGAGGTGGGCGACGATCTCCTTGGCGAGGATCTGGCCGCCTTGGGCGCGATCGCAGAGCCGCGCGGCCTCGATCACCGGAATGCCGAAGTAGTCGCCATCTGAGGCAGTGGCGTCGCCGAGTGAGATGCCGATCTTGATCAGCAGCTGCTCCTCGGCGGAGCGGTTGTGGCGCTCGAAACCCTGCTGCACTCCAACAGCGCAGGAGACCGCCTGCGATGCGCTGTCGAACGCGACCATCAGGCCGTCGCCGGTGTTCTTGACCTCGCGACCCCCGCTCTCCTTGACCGCGGTGCGGAGCAGCGAGAAGTGCTCATCTCTCAGCTCATCAGCGGCGCCGGGGCCGATACGCGATTCAAGGCCCGTGGAGCCCACCAGGTCGGTGATCAGAATCGTGACCGTCTCAACCCCGCCAGAGCTCATAAACCAAATCATCCGCCTTTTGGGGGGCTCGCGCAGGGACGTCACGGCGCGCTGTTCAGATCACGGACGCCAGCCGTCGCCACACCCAGACGAACACCCTCCCACACTGCTGCTCACAGAGCGATGCGAGCGTCTCGCCATCTCCACCACACCGGGCTTGCGCTTGGGACGATTTGCGGTCGCCAACCGCGTGGGCGGCGACGCTGCCGCAATCGCGTGGGAGCGACTGCGATCTGACGGGCGCAGTCGTCTTCGTCGTTCGCGTCGCACAACGGCCGGTTTGGAGACCCGGCGGCGCGCCATTGGGCACGAATGGGCACAAAACGGGTACTGAGACCCCGGAGCGACCATCCCCCTCCACCCTCGCGATCCCGCATTTGCAGCGCGAATACCGTTCGCGCCGGACTTGGTGGGACCTCCAACCTCCCGCGTGCCAGTTTGGAGGTTCCCTATTCTCTCGTCCGAAGCCACAGGTCCCGGATCAAAACAGGCATCTTTGCAGGCGCTTTCTCCGATGGAGCCAACCGGGATCGAACCGGTGACCTCCTGCTTGCAAATTGAGTCCTCTCGATGCCTCGCTCGACCTACGTTGTCGTCCTGAGCAGGGGTTTCTCGGTCAGATCCGAAAAGTCGTGACGGCGGCATAGGCGCCGATGTACGCAGGCATCGAGGCTTTTGGGCACAAAGACGGACTTGTGCCCAACGGGCCGCGCGAAGGCGCGGGGCGTCGCGGGCAGATCCGTCATCCGCGCGGTCCGTCCTGTCGCAAGCGAGACGGTCGCGTGCTAGCGGCTTCAGAATCACGCGAAAGCAGAAGCGTGGTGCTGGTTCGATCCGACGCCTGTTTCTCGTCGAGGCTGTTGCACAAAGCCGCCGGCGAGAACCCGTGTGGCGTTTGCTGTGAGGGCCGTGGAAGGCAATGGGAGCGCCGAGGTCGAGGCGAACGAGCCGTGGGTGAGCGATCGCCTTCGCCTTTTCGACCGCGCCCTTAGAACGGGCTCAGTGAGGGCTTCGGGGGTTTGTGCAACAGCCACCGTCCGATCCGGTCGTCTGCTCGACCCGGGTTTGGACGCTCGCTTGACCCGGCGAAGCAGTCGTCACCGGACGCCGGCACCGGACCCTCGGCCGGACAGGCCCACCGCTAGCTCCGAGCGAGCGGGGGGCCTCGCGCGTCAGGCGGAAGCTGCTACTGGGTCCGGGCGAACGACGACAGTGTCGGCGACCGCGATGATCTCGTCCACGGGCAGGTCGGCCCGCGAGGCGTGAGCGCGGATCGCCTCTGGACTGCTGGCCTGGTAGATACAGACGGTTCCGACTGAGCCGCCGTCCTCCTGCAGAACGTAGCTGCGGATCCAGCGCACGTCGTCAGGCATCTGCTCGTCTGCGACCTTGGTCGAGCGCGCAGCGGCCTCCTCGAGCTCGGCGCCCGATCGCCAGCCGTTGCGCCTGAGGATTGCGTATAGCTCCATTGTCTCCTCCTTATTTGGTGTCGTCGGTTGACAGGCCTGTAGGCCCGATTGTTTACCGACCGACTGTCGGTTGGTAAAGTAGCGCAGAGATTGTCCCGTGTCAATTCCCCATCCGAAGCGGCAGCAGCAACGTCTACCCCCAGGCGTGGTCGCCCGCCCGGCGGAGCTCGCGAGCGGCTGGTCCGCGCGATGCGCGATCTGCTCCTCGAACGAGACTTCGAGCAGATCGCCACGGAGGAGATCCTCGCTCGCGCTGGCGTCAGCCGCGGCGGCATGTACCACCACTTCGCCAGCAAGGTCGACCTCTTCAAGGCCGCCTACGAGGCCTCCGAGCGCGACGCGATGCTCCGCCTGGCCATGGTCGCAGAGCAGCAGGCAGCCAGCGGCGCCGGTCCGTTCGACCAGCTCCTGGCTGGGTGCATCGCCTATCTGCGCGAGTGCGCGAGCCCAGGGGAGCTTCAGCGGATCGGCCTGCGGCAAAGCCGTGCGGTGCTCGGATGGGAGAGCTGGCGTGAGGCCGCAGCACCGCTGGGTATCGCGGCCCTGGGGGCCGGTGTCCAGGCGGCCGTCGACGCCGGCGAGCTAGCCAGCAACGACGTCATGATCACGACCCACCTCCTGCTGTCCATGCTGGTCGAGGCGGGATTGCTAGCTTCCACCGACCCCAAACCGGAACAAGCGCTGGCACCGATCGAGGCCGAGATCACCCGCCTGCTCGACGGCCTGCGCGCGCCGTAAAGCAACACCGCGCGCAGGATCTCGTCGCCGCCGATCGGCGGCGGCAGGTCGCCCGCGGCGCGCGGCCGACCGTCGGGCGTCGGCGCCGTCAGGTCGGAGCCGTCGAGGTCGATGAAGCGGTGCGGCACCCGGTTGCGGGTAAGGAACTCGCGCAGCTCGCGCGTCCCCGGGTCGCCGCCGTGGCCGATCAGCCGGGCACCGCTTTCGGCTTCGATGACGATCCCCCGCCGGCTGACCAGGGCGTTCATGATCATGTCGCCAAGCCGGGTGTCGTGGGAGATGACGGCGCGTAGTGCCTCGCGGCTGACGAAGATCGCCTCGCCCGCGGCCGCGACGCGCGCGGTCAGCAGCGTCGGTTCGAGGGTCATCAGGTTCAGCTCGCCGGCGAACTGGCGCGGGCCGTAGCCGACGATGACACGCTCACCGGGAGTGCCGTAGGCGTCGATGATCTCGACGCAGCCACGGACGACGACGATCAGGTCGAAGTCGAAGTCGCCCGGGGAGAAGAGGATCTACCCGGCGCTCACCTGCTCGCGGCCCCGGCGGCTTCAATCGTCGCCATCTACGCCTCGATCAGGCGCGGGAAGATGACGTCGCTCTCGCCGACGACGGGGGGGGCGTGCCGGCGCGGCGCCGGTCGGGTCGGTCTCGCTCATCGAGGCCGCAACGTTAGAGGCTCGGCTCGCTCTTTGTGGACGGCATCGGGAGGCCGTCGCGGTGTCGTTTCACTGTCGGCGTCAGGTGTCAGGCTGACGGTCGTTGGGTCATGTCATGACCGGTGCCTGGACGTGCGCCTGAAGGAAGGTGCCAGCGCGAGTGAGAGCCTCGTCGCCTTCGTCGAGGACCGCGGAGAAGGTTTGAAAGACGTGGCCGACACCGGGAGTTATGTCCAGGGTGACGGCGACGTCGTTGGCTGCCGCTCGGGTGGCCAGCTGGGTGGCATCGTCGAGCAAGACCTCGTGTGAACCGGCCTGCACGAGCAGCGGGGGCAGACCCGTGAGATCGGCGAAGATCGGGCTGACCAGCGGGTCGGCTGGGTCGGTGCCGGTGCCGTTGAGGTAGTCGTTGGCTCGGGTCTGGATGGCGGCAGCGGTGATGTTGGGGTCGGCGTCGGCCTTGGTGGTGTAGCTGTCGCCCGTCACGGTCAGGTCGGTCATCGGCGAGAACAGCACCATCGCTGCTGGCATCTCCATTCCGCGTTGCTTGCCGGCGATGAGCAACTCGAGAGCGAGGTTGCCGCCGGCGGACTCTCCGGACACAACGATCTGCGCGCCTGAGGTCTCGCGCTGTAGCAGCGCCTGGTAGACGGCTGCCACGTCCTGTAGCGCCGCCGGGTAGGGGTGCTCTGGCGCCAACCGATAGTCGACGGTGATTGCGCTCATACCAGCCTTGCGCGCGAGGTCAGAAACGAAGCCGACCGAGCCGGCCGCCGAGCCAAGTGAGAAACCGCCGCCATGCATGTGAAGGATCACGCCCTTTGCCTCTGACTCGGCGATCTCGATGAAGATCACCGGCACACCGCCGAGCTCACCCGGAGTCGTGCGGACGTCGTGCGCCAGCGGATGCCCAGTAAGCATCTGCTCGAGCAATGGGCGCTCGACGAAAACGTCGCCGCCTAGGTCAAACGGGGCGTCGCGCAGCATCTGCTCGATCGTCTCACGCTGTTGTTCGCTCATCATGCTCTCCTTTGGTTTGAGGCTCGAGATATGTACATTAGCACTGATATACTTACGTCTAATCTATATGGGGGGAGGGCGAACGTGTTGGACCTGCGACGAGTGTTTGACGATCTGGTGCGATTCGAGACGATCGTCTGGAACGCCATAGACGCGCGGCTACAGCGGGAGTTCGGAGTGAGCTTGGGGAGTCTGAACGCAATGTTGGTCATCGCCTCGACTCCGTTGTGCCGCGTCCAGGACATCGCCCACGCTGTGGCGATCACGGTCGGCGGGGCGAGCCAGGCCGTCGATCGGCTCGAGGCCGCCGGCCAGTGCGTACGGCGTCCCAACCCGCTTGATCGGCGCTCCTCGATCATCGCGCTCACGCCTGCGGGTCAAGATCTGCTCAAAGATGCGGGACCGGTTTTCGACCAGGCGCTCGAGACTTTCCTCAGTGCTCCCCTCTCTGAGAGGTCCCTTGGTCAGCTCGCCGCGGCACTGGCCACTGTGCGCGGCGCCGCCACTCCGGCCGAGACCTGAGACGAGAACCGTCACAAAGGGGGAAACGCTCCTGAACCAGCTTGATGCTCGAGTTCGAGCTGAACGGTCGGGACTAGAGGCACCGATCTCCGGTCAGCAGTGCTGATCGCACGAACAGGCAGGACTCTCGTCTGCGCCGGATCGGGCGGCTCTCGCTGGTGTTCTCAGCCGAATGGGTTGCGCGCCCTGCTTTTGTTATCGCACGGGCATCTCGTCGGCTGGCTCGAATGTCTCGGTTCGCGCGGAATGGACGATCGTGTGCGCCTGCTTGGCCTCGGCGAGTGCTAGCCAGTCTTGCCGCCGATGTCGTGCCTGCTTGGGACGATTTGCGGTCGCCAACCGCGTGGACGGCGACGCTGCCGCAATTGCGTGCGAGCGAGTGCGATCTGACGGGCGCAGTCGTCTTCGTCGTTC
>Ga0302184_10003198_pt1 | contig 10228 bp, 7 predicted proteins | sample I_Palsa_N3_3_FD_200233 | JGI IMG/M metagenome (GOLD analysis project Ga0302184, IMG submission 200233) | Peat permafrost microbial communities from Stordalen Mire near Abisko, Sweden - I_Palsa_N3_3 | ecosystem: Environmental > Terrestrial > Soil > Palsa > Peat permafrost | place: Sweden: Abisko...
GGGGTCGGTATGTGTGAACCACAGCGCCGTCCAGCTCGCAGTGCCCGGTTTACCTTTCGGAGGAGCCGGCGCGAGCGGGATAGGGGCATACCACGGCCGGGCAGGCTTCGACACTTTCAGCCACGCCAAGGGAGTGCTCCGCAAGTCGCAGCGCGGAGAGCTACCGCTGATGTACCCGCCCTACACTCGCGTGAAGAGATGGCTGCTGCGTAGGTTCGTATAGTTGGACCAAGTCAAGGACTTCATCACCGGGGGCCGCGCCGAATGCCTCGAGCACGAAAAACAAGCGGCGAGCGCGCAACGCAGCTCACACTGAGGACGCTCGTGTCGCTTTCAGGTGTGCCGACGAGCACGGTCCACCATTACCGGCGCCTTGGACTGCTGCCGGCTCCCGCAGCGTCGCGCGCTGGTCGCTTCGCCTACACAGAACAGCACCTGCGCGCGTTGCAACTCATCCGAGACCTCCGCGATGAGCGAGCCATGCCCTTGTGCCAGATCAAGGAGGTCCTGCCCGCTTTGCTGGAGGGCAAGGGGCCCCTCCCCCCTGGCCTCGTCGACAACGCCGGTGAACCCCAGCAACGCTTGATCGACGCGGCGTTCAAGCTTTTCTCCGAACCGAAGGGCTACGCGGCTGTAACCGTCAGCGAGATCGCAGCGACTGCCGGTGTCGCCAAAGGGACCGTTTACCGCCACTTTTCCTCAAAAGAGGCCCTCTTCACCGCGGTGGTCGAAAGCCTCTGCCAGGACACCGCGGCACGCTTCGCACAAGCGGTTGCCGAGCTCGGCGGTCCCGAGGGCCTTGCCAACGATCCTGCCAAGACGGCCTCGGTGTTCGCCCGCCTGGTAGCCAGGGCCATGCCGATCCTTCTGGAGCTCGGGGCGCGAGCAGCGCGAGGCGACTTCGCGAGCCAGATCCTCGCGGCACGAGTGTTGAGGACCCTTGCCGAGGCTGCCGGGAGGCCCTTGTCCGACAACCCGGTCCCGGCCGGCCTCCAGGTCATACAAACGGCCTTTGCCACCGTCCTGCAGTGGGCCGTTGCTCCCGATTGGGGCCTTCAGCAGAAGCCGGCACGAACCGGCTGAGCCGCCGCCGAGCCTGCAGGCCGCCCCCGCTGCACAGTGCCCGCGACCCGCGAACCGAAAGCAAACCGGGGTTAACCACTTGCGGCAGCCCTCCTTTTGGTGTCTAAAATGACCAACGGGTCAGGTAGTTTGCACCACGATCCCAGCTCGTAATTGGGGCCCGAGCAGCAGAGGGGACTTTGCGATGACGGCAGCGGCGATGCGGGCACCGTCCCAGGAGGGCGGGGCAAAAATAGACTTGCCTCCCGACTACCTCGTCCTAGGTCGGGCAGGTAGCGAGAACTTCCCCGTCGCGTCCCGGCTGCTGCCGGCGGCCCTCCGCTCCGACCTGATGGCCCTCTACGGTTGGGCGCGCCTCGTGGACCAGCTGGGTGACGACTACTCAGGCGACCGTCTGGCCGCGCTCGACGAGGTGGAGCGCCAGCTGCGCCTTGAGCTCAGCCCACACGGCCCAAGCGCTGATGAGGAGATCCACCCGCTCGTGAGCTCGATCGCCGAGACTGTGCGGAGGCTCAGCTTGGGCCCTGAGCCTCTCTTCGACCTCGTGCAGGCGAACCGCCAGGACCAGAGCGTCTCCTGCTACGAAACCTTTGTCGACCTCGTCGGCTACTGCAAGCTGTCGGCCAACCCGGTCGGACGGATGGTGCTCGCGATCTTCGGGTTCGCGACACCCGAGCGAATTGCCTGGTCGGACAGTATCTGCACCGCTTTGCAGCTCGTCGAGCACTGGCAAGACGTGGCCGAGGACGCCATTGTGGGGCGGGTCTACCTGCCCATGGAAGACATGAGGCTCTTCGGGGTAACCGCCGAGGAGCTGGTCCCGCCGCCTGCCGATTACGTCGACCGCGCCCGCCGGGGCGCTCCCGGCGGAGCTTCCGTGGCATCGCGGGCGTTGCTCGCCTTCGAGGCTGCCCGGGCCCGCAGGATGCTCGACGAAGGTTCCCCGCTCGTTGCCAGCCTTGAAGGCAGGTTGAGGTTCGCCGTTGCAAGCTTTGTGGCCGGCGGGCATGCTGCCCTTGACGCCCTGGCCGCGCTCGACTTCGACGTCTACGCCGACCCGACCCGACCCGCACCTCTCCGCTTCGCCTCCCATCTCAGCCGGCTACTCGGCCGCGCCTACCTGGGGAGCACCAGTTGAACGAAGCAGCAGTCGCCCTTGCCTACAAGCACTGCGAGATGATCACGCGGTCGCGGGCGCGCAACTTCTACTACGGGATCCGGCTTCTCCCCCCGCGCAAACGCTCGGCGATGTGCGCCCTTTACGCCATGGCACGGCGGATCGACGACGTGGGAGACGGCATCGCCGGGCCACCGGCGCCCGGCTCCCCCGATCAGGCGGCCAAGCTGCAAGACCACGACAAGCTGGCATCTTTGGAAGCCGTCCGCGCTTCTCTTTCACTTCTGTCGGGCGCCTCGAGCGGGTTGCCGGTGGCAGCGGTACCGCCTGGCGACCCGGTTCTGATCGCGCTTGCCGATGCCTCCCGCGAGTTCCCCCTGCCGCTCGACGCCCTCCAGGAGTTGGTCGAGGGGTGTGAATGGGACATCGCCGGCCGCGGCTACGCCACCTTCGATGAGCTGGTCGAGTATTGCCGGCGGGTCGCCGGCAGCGTTGGGCGCCTGTCCCTGTCCATCTATGGGAGCAGCGACCCGGCAGCGGCAGTGCCGTTGGCCGATTCGCTCGGGATCGCGCTCCAGTTGACCAATATCCTGCGTGATTTGCTCGAAGACCGCGACGTGATGGGCAGGGTGTACATCCCTGCCGAGGACCTGGACCGCTTCGGCGTAAGCCCCGAGCTGGAGGGCAAGCCGGACGACCTCATGGCGCTCATCTGCTTCGAGACCGGCCGCGCCAGCTCCTTTTATGAGCAGGGCCTGGCCTTGCTGCCACTGCTCGATAGCCGTAGCCGTGCCTGCACCGCTGCAATGGCAGGCATCTACCAGCGCTTGCTCGACAAGATCCGGCTCGACCCACAAAGCGTGCTGCGAGGCCGGGTCCACCTCTCCGCGGGTCAGAAGGCGACCGTGGCGGCGATGGCCCTGGCTAGGAACGTGGCATGACCGGCATGCCTGGGATGACTGGGATGACTGGGATGACTGGGATGACTGGGATGACCGGGGCTCCCGGCCGCGGCCCCCGGGTTGCGGTCGTGGGCGGCGGCCTTGCCGGGATCTCGGCCGCATTGGCCTGTGCCGACGCAGGCGCAGCGGTGACGCTTTTCGAGAAGCGCAAACACCTCGGCGGCCTCACGTGGTCTTTTTCCCATGACGGGCTGTCAATGGACAACGGCCAGCACGTCTTCCTGCGCTGCTGCACGGCGTACCTCGACTTCCTGGACCGGATCGGTTCGGCAGGCGACGTCGAGCTGCAAGACCGCCTGGACGTCGCGGTCATACGGCCTGGTGTGGCAACGGCGTCGCTACGACGGGACAAGGTTCGCGCGCCGCTCCACCTCGCACGGTCCCTCCTCGGCTACGGCGTCATCCCGTTCGGCGCGCGAGCGCGATTTGCCGGAGCGGCCCTCGCCCTTGCACGCCTCGACCTGGACGACCCTGCCCTCGACGAGGAAACCTTCGAGACGTGGCTATTCAGACATGGCCAGGGACCGGAGGCAATTTCGGGCCTCTGGGACTTGATCTGCTTACCCACCGTGAACCTGCCCGCAAGCGAAGCCTCTTTGGCTATGGCGGCAAAGGTCTTCCAAACCGGCCTTCTCACCCAGAGCAGTGCCGGCGACATCGGCTGGAGCCGTGTTCCTCTCGGCCTCCTGCACGGCGAGCGAGCAGCGACCGCGCTGCGAAAGGCGGGAGTTGCTGTGCGCCTCGAGGAGGTTGTCGGGCAAGTGCGCCGAGGCGAGAGCTCGTTCAGCGTGCGGACGGCAAGTGGCGAGGAGCAAGCGGATGGCGTCGTGGTCGCCCTCCCCCACTACTGCACCGAGAACGTGCTCCCTCCCGGGGCCTTGCCTGGTCATGTCCGACCGTCTGAACTGGCCAGCTCCCCGATAGTCAACGTCCACGTCCACTTCGACCGCCGCGTGACCGACTTGCCCTTCGTGGCCGGGATCGGGACGGCGGCGCAATGGGTATTTGACCGGACCGCCTCTTCGGGCGCCGGCACGGGCCAATACCTTGCGGTATCGATGTCAGCCGCAGACAGCTACGTCGGGGCCCGCCCAGCCGACCTGGGGGCCCAGATTACCGAGGCGCTTAGGGATCTTTTCCCTCGCGCCAAAGACGCGAAGGTGCTCAGCACCTTCGTTACCAAAGAGCTCCATGCAACGTTCCGCGCGTCGCCGGGCTCCTCGGCGCACCGGGCGTCCACCAGGACGCAGCTGCCTGGGCTCGTCCTAGCGGGGGCATGGACGGCGACGGGGTGGCCACCCACGATGGAAAGTGCCGTGCGAAGTGGGGTCAGCGCGGCTCGCGCCGTGCTCGTGGCAGCCGGTCAACGCTCCGGCCTGCCGCCGCTCAGTTCGGACCGTTTGGAGCCGGGGAAACTTCAGGAGGTCATGTGACGCCCACCAACTCGGTCACCGAAGTGCTCGAACGGGCACGCGCGTTGACCATGCCGCCCATGCGGGACGCTGTTGACCAGCTTGCTCCCGGTATCCGCGAAGTCGTCAGTTACCACCTCGGCTGGACAGACGCAGACGGGGGCCCAGCCGCCGTAAAGGGCGGGAAGGGGATCCGGGCCGCTCTGTCGGTCCTTTCTGCGGAGGCGGCTTGGGCCGACGCCGAAGTGGGTGCCGCCGGTGGCGTTGCGGTCGAACTGGTGCACAATTTCTCCCTTATCCACGACGACCTCATGGACGGGGACCTCGAGCGCCGGCACCGGCCCACGGTGTGGGCACTTTGGGGGCCCGCGGTTGCTCTCATCGCCGGCGATGCGCTTTCGACCCTGGCTACAGAGGTCTTGCTCGGTTGCGGCAACCAGGCGGCACCGGCTGCGGCCCGGGCGCTCGGTGAGGCCACGGCCGAGATGATCGCCGGCCAAGCCCTGGATCTCGCCTTCGAGAAACGCCAGTCGGTGAGCGTCGAGGAATGTATGGCCATGTCGACAGCGAAGACCGGCGCGCTTCTTGGGTGTGCGGCGTCGATCGGAGCGGTCCTCGCCGGCGCACCAACCACAACGGTGGAGGCGCTTCGTGACTACGGCAGGCACCTCGGGGTGGCGTTCCAGGCGGTCGACGACCTGCTCGGGATATGGGGGGACCCGGCTACCACGGGCAAGCCGGCCGGCAACGATATCCGTCAACGCAAGAAATCAATGCCGATAGTCGCGGCGCTCGCAGCTGGCGACGACGAGGCCAACGAGCTCAGGGCGCTCCTTTTCGAGCAAAGCCCGGCGCCGGCCAAGGCGAAGGCGCACGGGCCCGCCGTGGGGGTGCCCAACTGGGCCCCGCCGCCGGCCAAGGCCCTGACGGCGGAGGAGGTCGCGCGGGCCACCTGGCTGGTCGAGGCGTGCGGCGGTCGGGAGTGGACGGCAGCCCGGGCAAAGGCCCATCTCGACGCCGGTCTCGGCTCGCTGGAACGTGCCCGCCTCTCCGCCGTACCCCGCCGGGAGCTCGCCGATCTCGCGGTTTACGCAGTGGAGCGTGAGTCATGACACTGGTTGCGGACGACCCGGAGATAGCAGGCCGCTCGAGCACGGCCGTCGCCGCTACGAGCGACGTGCAGGTCACCGACACGGGCCCGGAGATCGTCGAACGGGACGCTGCCGAGGCCTTGCGGCTTGCGTCCGAGCACTTGAAGGCGCGCCAGGACCCCGAAGGCTGGTGGAAGGGCGAGCTCGAGACCAACGTGACGATGGACGCTGAGGACATCCTGCTCCGCCACTTCCTTGGCATCCTGGACCAAAAAACGCTTACCGGCGCCGCAGACCGGATCCGTTCGCAGCAACGCCGCGACGGGCCTTGGGCGACCTTCCACGGTGGACCGGGCGAGATTTCGGCGACGGTGGAGGCCTACGTCGCCCTCCGCCTGGCCGGCGACGACCCCGGCGACGCGCACATGTCCACCGCTGCGACGTGGGTACGCGAGCACGGCGGCGTCGAGGCGACCCGGGTCTTCACCCACGTGTGGCTGGCGATGGTGGGCCGATGGGACTGGGACGAGCTCCCCGCAGTGCCGCCAGAACTCATCTTCCTGCCACCCCAGTGGCCCCTTTCGATCTGGTCGTTCGCCTGCTGGGCCCGCCAGACGATCGTGGCGCTCTCGGTCATAACCGCGCACCGCCCGTCGCGCCCGCTCCCCTTCGAGATCGACGAGCTTCGCTCGGGGAAGCAGCCGCACCGCCGGCACCTGAGCCCGCTCGGCTGGGCCCTCGTCGGTCTCGACAGAGCCCTCCATCGCTACGAACAAGTGCCGGATGAGTCCTGGCCGAAGCGGGTCATCCGGGGGGCAGCGCTGCGCGAAGCCGAACGCTGGATGGTCGCCCGGCAGGAAGCCGACGGCAGTTGGGGCGGGATCCAGCCGCCCATGGTCTACTCGACGATCGCCCTCGTGCTGCAGGGTTACCCTCTCGACCACCCGGTCCTAGCCGCAGCGATCGCAGGGCTGGACGCCTTTGCTCTCGAGGACGAGCGCGGGCGTCGGATCGAGGCATGCCAGTCACCGGTCTGGGACACCGCTCTGGCGGCTATCGCCTTGGTCGATGCGGGTACAGCACCCGACGACCCGGCCCTAAAAGCCGCACGGGACTGGCTCCTCGAGGAAGAGGTGACAGTAGTAGGCGACTGGGCGGTCCGCCGGCCCAACCTTGCGCCAGGCGGCTGGGCTTTCGAGTTCCAGAACGTCAACTACCCCGACATCGACGACACCGCTGAAGTGGTCCTGGCCCTTCGCCACGCCGCCGACGACCCCGGCAGCGAGGCAGCCTGCAACCGGGCGCTCAACTGGCTCGTCGGCATGCAGTCCTCCGATGGCGGTTGGGGCGCCTTCGACGCCGACAACACTTCGACCTTGCCCACGCAACTGCCCTTTTTCGATTTCGGCGCCGTCACCGACCCGCCGAGCGCCGACGTCACGGCACACGTCGTCGAAATGCTGGCGTGCGAGCCCCACCCGCTCACCCCGGACCGAAAGGATGCCCTGCAGCGGGGGCTCGCCTGGCTCGCTGCCCACCAGGAGAGCGACGGGTCGTACTGGGGGCGCTGGGGGGTCAACTACGTCTACGGCACCGGTGCCGTGCTGCCGGCGTTGATCGCCGCCGGCGTACCCGCCAAGGACCCGACCGTGGCTGACGGCGTCAGGTGGCTCCTGGAGCACCAGAACCTGGACGGCGGCTGGGGTGAGGACCTGCGCTCCTATGTCGAACCCGGCTGGGCGGGGCGGGGCGCGTCTACAGCCTCCCAAACGGCCTGGGCGCTAATCGGCCTGATCGCCGGCGGCGAGAGGGACAACCCTGCGGCCAGGAGGGGCATCGATTGGCTTGTCCGGGCGCAGACCGAAGATGGCACCTGGGACGAGCCGTACTTCACCGGTACCGGGTTCCCCTGGGACTTCTCGCTGAACTACCACCTCTACAGGCACGTCTTCCCCCTCACGGCGCTCGGTAGGTACCTTCTCGGGACCGGCCCGCGCCCCAAGAGCCCCCGGCCGAAAAAGCCGGAACAGGAAGCGTAAACCGTGCAAGCCCCCCGGCTGCTCGTCCTTGCACCGCTGCGGGTCGAGGCCATGGCGCTCGGGCCGAGAGCGACCTCTCGCGTCGGGCCTGCGACGCTCGAGATCGAGCGCATCGGGATGGGCCTGACGAAGGCACGTGACGCCGCACACCGTTTGAGGGCAACCGGTCTGAGCACAACCGGTCCGAGGGCAGCCGGCGCAAAGACGGTTGCTCCGTGGGCAGCGGGCGCAAGGGCAGCCGCCCCGGTTGCTCCCGCCGCCGCAGCGCCTCCCTACGCAGCCGTCGCTGTCGCGGGTTTGGGCGGTGGGCTGGGAGACGACCTGGTGCCCGGTGAGCTTGTTGTAGCCGACCGGCTCATCGACACTGAAGGCACAGAGGTCGCACGGCTCGCCTCGGCACCACTGCTCTCTGCGGAGCTGCGGCGGCTCGGCCTGCGAGCCAGGACGGGCACGATCGTGAGCACCGACCACATAGTCACCGGGGACGAGAGGGCGGCATTGGCGGCCCTTGGCGCCACGGCCGTCGACATGGAGTCGACTGCGGTGGCCGCGCAAGGCTGGGGGATGCCGCTGGCGGTCCTGCGGGCGATATCCGACACGCCCGGCGAAGAGCTCTTCTCGCCGGCTGGTGCCAGGGGAGCCTGGGCCGGGCTCCGGGCTTTGCGAGCGTCCCGCCACGCGCTCGCAAATTGGGCTGCCGCGGTCGGCCAAAGAGAGATCCTTTTAGCCGAGCCGCGTTCGTTCTGTGCCGGGGTACGGCGCGCGATCGAGACCGTCGAGCGCGCCCTGGACCGTTACGGGGCGCCGGTCTACGTGCGCCGTCAGATCGTGCACAATGCTCACGTGGTCTCTCAACTCGAGGAAGCGGGAGCCGTCTTCGTCGAAGAACTGGCGGAGGTGCCCGATGGTTCTTGCGTCGTGTTTTCGGCCCACGGTGTCGGGACCGCCGTCCACGAAGAAGCGGCGGCCCGCCAGATGTTCTCGATCGACGCGACCTGCCCGCTGGTGAGCAAGGTCCACAACGAAGCGCGCCGTTTCGCTGGGAGTGGGCGCCAGCTCGTCCTCATCGGCCACGCTGGTCACGACGAGGTCGAGGGTACCCTCGGCACGGTGCCTGGCACTGCTCTGGTGAGCTCGGCCGACGACGTTACCGTCATCGATCTCGACCCGAGCAGGCCGACGGCGTTCATAACCCAGACGACCCTTGCCACCGACGAGGTCGCCGGGGTGATAACCGCCTTGGGACAACGGTTTTCCGACCTTGCCAGGCCGGCGGCATCCGATATCTGTTACGCCACCCAGAACCGCCAGGAGGCGGTACGCCAGATGGCCCCCGATTGCGACGTTGTGCTTGTGGTGGGGTCGCCAAATTCGTCCAATTCCAACCGGCTGGTCGAGGTGGCCCGGCGCTGCGGCACGAGCGCTCACCTTGTCGACAGCAAGCTCGACCTACGCCTCTCCTGGCTCGTGGGGGCTCGGCGCGTCGGCGTGACCGCCGGTGCGAGCGCCCCCGAAGAACTGGTCCGCGAGGTCGTGGACTGCGTGGCCGCGCTCGGCTCTGCCTCCGTCGAGGAACGCTCGACCGGCAACGAACACGTTTCTTTCCCCCTTCCAATGGAGGTCCGTTAAGTGCTGGAGATCAGTTAAATGGGTGTGCCCTTGCGCCAGAGCATCAAGGTCGGTACTTACGTGGCCCGCCAGAAACTCGCCAAGCGGGACAAGTACCCCCTCATAGTCGAACTTGAACCACTGTTCAACTGCAACCTGGAATGCCATGGTTGCGGCAAAATCCAGTACCCAACCGATATCCTCCGCAAGAAGCTTTCGGTGGAACAGGCCGTGGCTGCCATCGAAGAATGCGGGGCCCCGATGGTCTCGATAGCCGGCGGTGAGCCTCTCCTGCACCCCGACATCGACAAGATGACACAGGCATTGTTGGACAGCAAACGTTTCGTTTACCTCTGCACCAACGCGTTGCTCCTCGAGCGGAAACTCGACAAGTTCAAGCCCCATCCGGCGTTTTCCTGGGTGGTCCACATCGACGGCCTGAAGGAACGCCATGACAAGTCAGTCGACCGGGACGGAGTTTTCGACAAGGCCGTTGCAGCGATTAAGGCTGCCAAGGCAAAGGGTTTCCGCGTCGCCACGAACACCACCTTCTTCAGCACCGACTCCCCGCGGACGGTGCAGGAGGTCCTTGATTTCCTGAACGACGAGCTGGAAGTCGACACCATGATGATCTCGCCCGGGTACGCCTACGAAAAGGCGCCAGACCAGGTCCATTTCCTCGGTGTCAACCAGTCGACCAAGCTGTTCAAGGAGGCTTTCGCCGGGAAACGCAAGCATTGGCGGCTCAACCACAGCCCGATGTTCCTGGACTTCTTGGAGGGCAAGGTTGAGTTCGAGTGCACGCCATGGGGGATCCCGTCGTATTCGGTGTTCGGCTGGCAGCGCCCCTGTTACCTTCTCGCCGACGGCTACACCGAGACCTACAAGGAGCTCATCGAAACGACCGACTGGTCCA
>Ga0302184_10003199_pt1 | contig 10226 bp, 10 predicted proteins | sample I_Palsa_N3_3_FD_200233 | JGI IMG/M metagenome (GOLD analysis project Ga0302184, IMG submission 200233) | Peat permafrost microbial communities from Stordalen Mire near Abisko, Sweden - I_Palsa_N3_3 | ecosystem: Environmental > Terrestrial > Soil > Palsa > Peat permafrost | place: Sweden...
GCCGCCGCGTACCTGCACGGCCTGGCCGGGCGGCTCGCCGCCGCCCCGGACCCGGACTCGGGCGAGGCCCCGATCGGGGCCTCCGACCTGGTCCGGGCGCTGCCCGCGGCGTTCCGGAGCCTGTAAGCGTCATGGACCGGCAGGCGTTCATCGACCTCGGCGCGATCACCGGCAACGTCGCGGCGCTTTCCGAGTGGGTCCGCGGCAGCCAGGTGATGGCCGTGGTCAAGGCGGACGGGTACGGCCACGGCATGGTCCGGGCGGCCCGGGCGGCGCTGGCCGGCGGGGCGAGCTGGCTGGGTGTCGTCGACACCGCCGAGGCCCTCGCGCTCCGGCAGGCCGGGATCACCGCCCCGGTGCTCTGCCTGATGGCCTTCGGTGCGCCGTCAGAGGCGATCGCGCAGGACATTGACCTGTCCGCAGGTTCGGTCGCGTTCGTCGAGGTGGTCGCGGCCGCGGCGGGCCGGGTCGGCCGTCCGGCCCGGCTGCACCTGAAGGCCGACACCGGCCTGAGCCGGGGCGGAGCCACCCCGCAGGACTGGCCGCGTCTGGTCGACGCCGCGCTGGCGGCCCAGGCGCGCGGGTTGCTGCGGGTGGTCGGCCTGTTCTCGCATTTCGCCTGCGCCGACCTGCCCGGGCATCCGTCGATCAGGGCTCAGCTGGCCGCGTTCACCGACGCGGTCGCGGTCGCGGAGAAAGCCGGCGTCACCCCCGAGGTCAGGCACATCGCCAACACCGCCGCCGGCCTGACCGTGCCGGAATCCCGGCTGGACCTGGTGCGGTTCGGCGGGGCCAGCTACGGCCTGTCCACGTTGCCGGGCGGCGCGCCGTCCTGGCTGCGGCCCGCGATGAGCTTGCGCGCCCGGCTGGCCATGGTCAAGCGGGTCCCTTCGGGCACCGGCGTCTCTTACGGCCACCGCTACGTCACGGCCCGGGAGACCACCCTCGGCCTGGTGCCGCTCGGCTACGCCGATGGGGTGCCGCGCGGCGCGGCCGGCCTGTCCCTGGTCAGCGCGCGCGGCCGCCGCTGGCCAATCGCTGGCACGGTGTGCATGGACCAGTTCGTCGTCGATTTCGGTGACGAGCCGGTCGCCGCGGGCGATGAGGTAGTGCTGTTCGGCCCCGGAGATGACGGCGAGCCCACCGCGCAGGAATGGGGTGAGGCCCTGGGCACCATCTCCTACGATCTGGCCACGGGTATCGGCGCCCGGGTACCGAAAATCTACCCAGGGGATCTTTGATGATTTTTCGGAACGGCCCTGGCCGCCTGCCCACGGTCACCCGGATCGCGACCGACGTGGCCATGCGGGACCTTGGACGGCAGCTGGCCGGGCTGCTCCGGGCTGGGGACCTGGTGATCCTGACCGGGCCGCTGGGAGCGGGCAAGACCACGCTGGTGCAGGGCATCGGCGCCGGGCTCGGGGTGCGCGGGCCCGTCACCTCCCCGACCTTCGTCATCGCCCGGGTGCATCCCGTGCTTTCCGGGTCCGGCCCGGCGCTGGTCCACGCGGACGCTTACCGTCTGGGCAGCATCAGCGAGGTGGACGATCTGGACCTGGACACCGACGCGGCGGCCGCGGTCACGGTGGTGGAGTGGGGTGCAGGTCTGGCCGAAGGCCTGGCCCAGGACCGGCTCGAGATCCTGATCGAGCCCGACGCGGACTCCGACGTGCGAACTGTCCAGCTAAATGGTCACGGCGCCCGATGGAATGATGCGCTCATGGACGCCGTAGATCGTTTATAGTTCCGCTGTATTGATCCCCGTTTGCGTATCGCGCCCGTTACGTACCGTTTCCCGATTCCGCCGTTCCCCGATTCGGAGGCGCGCCGTGCCCGAGCAGGAATACCTGCCGCCCCGCCGACCCGGCGACCCGGCCGGGCCCTACCGCCCTGACCGCGACGAGGATGACCCGTCGCCGTGGGCTGACCTGCCCCCGGTTCGTCCCGCAACGCCCGCAAGGCCCGCGATCCCCGTGATGCCCGCGGGTCACGCTGGTCCCGCGGGTCACGGCGGCCGCCAGGATGCCGAGGGTCCCATTCCGCCCGCGGGCGCCGGCAGTCCGCCCGAGGACGACTTCGTGCCGCAATGGGCTGTACCCGAGGCTGACGAGAACGAGGAGGTGCCCCGGCCTGGGCGCCGGGGCGGCCGCGCCATGCGGGCGGCGGCCCGCAAGCGGCGGCGGTGGCTCGTCCTGGCGGGCGGTCTGGTGATAGTGGCCGGAGTCGTGATCGCGGTGGTGTTGCTGCTGCCAAGCGGCCCCGGACCAGCGGCCGTCACTCCGGGCACGCTCATCACGACGTTCCAGCCGGGAGAACTCCGCCAGGTGCCAGCCGCGTGCGGCGTCGTCCCCGCCGCCACCGTGCGGCAGTACCTGCCAGGGAAGGTCAGCCAGGCCTCTCCGCTGCCGGTCAACGGCACGGCCGAATCCGCGTGTAACTGGACCGTCGACTCACCGCCCGTCTACCGGCTGATGGAACTCAACCTGCTCGCGTACGCACCGAACGGCCTGGCCAGCGGCGATGGCAGTGCTACCTTCGCCGCGATCGACGGGTACGATTCGGCGCTGCAGGCCATCAGTAACCCGCCCAAGCACTCGCCTGACCCCCGGGCCACGGTGACCCCGCTGTCTGGACTCGGCAACCAGGCGGACAGCGCCCTGCAGGTGTTCCATGCCGGCGGCGCGATCACCGACGTGGCGACCGTCCTCGTGCGCTATCACAACGTGGTCGTAACGGTCACACTGGATGGACTTGAGCACTCCAACCGCGGGTCTTACGGGCCGGTATCGGAGTCCGCGTTGTCGGCAGCCGCCCTGGCCTTCGCCCGCGCCGCCGAGGCATCCCTGCACTGATTCCGCCGGTACCGGCGGCTCTGGTGGGATTCGCGGTTGGGCTCAGCGACGCCGCGCGCCGACTAGGCTGGTCGGCGTGCTTGTGGTGGGTTTTGATACGGGGACTCCCGCGGTGAGCGTGGCTATCCACGACGGGGAACGGGTCGTCGGCGAGGCGTTCACTGTCGATGCCCGGCGACACGGCGAACTGCTCATGCCCATGATCGCGGAGGTCATGGCCGAAGCGGGTGCGTCGCGCGCGGATCTGACCGCGGTGGCGGTAGGGGTAGGGCCCGGGCCTTACACCGGCCTGCGGGTTGGCGTGGTGACCGCCAGGGTCCTCGGAGCCGTGCTGGGGATTCCCGTACACGGCGTGTGCACCCTGGATGTGATCGCGGCGGCGGCCGCGGGGGGAGCGGAGTTTCTGGTGGCAACCGACGCGCGCCGCAAGGAGGTCTACTGGGCGCGGTACGACGCCGACGGGCGACGGCTCGAAGGTCCCCTGGTCGGCGCCGCCAGCTCCATCCCGGGGGCGCTAGGGCTCGCGGTGGCCGGGACCGGGGGCCAGCTTTACCCGGAGGCGTTCGGCGAGCTGATCGGGCCTGCCTACCCGGATGCCCGGACGCTGTGCGCGATCGTGGCGGGACAGCTCAGCGAGCCAGGCAGCGCGGGACGAGTCAGCGAGTCCGGCAGCGCGGGACGATCTAGCGAGCCGCGTGGCCCGGGAGCGGCGCAGCCGCTGCTGCTGGCCGCGGATCCGCTATACCTGCGGCGGCCTGATGCCCGGGAGCCGGGACCGCCGAAGCGGGTAACGCCATCGTGAAGGCCCGGCGACGTGATACCCGCGGAGTGCGGTTGCGGGGGATGAGCAAGCGTGACATGCCTGGGGTCATGGCTCTGGAACGGGAGCTCTTCCCCGACGACGCGTGGACGCCTGAGATGTTCGCGGCCGAGTTCGCGCAGCCGGCCTCGCGCCGGCTCTATCTGGTGGCCGAGGAGGAGAACGCGCTGATCGGGTACGCGGGGATGATGTTTACCGGCGGACCGCAGGCCGATGTGGTGACGCTGGCGGTGGATCCGGCCCACTGGGGCCACGGAGCCGGCACGGCGCTGCTCACCGCGCTGCTGGACGAGGCGAGGAACCGCGGCTGTGCGGAGGTCTTGCTCGAGGTGCGTGAGGACAATCCCAGGGCCAGGCAGCTCTACTCGCGGCGCGGCTTTACCGAGGTCGGGATCCGGCGTGGCTACTACCAGCCGTCCGGCGTCGACGCCGTGGTGATGCGGAAAGGACTGGCCTGATGACGTCCCCGCTGGTGCTCGGCATCGAGACATCCTGCGACGAGACCGGTATCGGCCTGGTCCGCGGTCACGACCTGCTCGCCGACAGCGTGGCCTCGAGCGTGGAGGAGCACGCGCGGTTCGGCGGCGTCGTGCCCGAGGTCGCCAGCCGCGCACACCTGGAGGCGATGATCCCCACGTTCGACCGCGCGATCGCGACCGCCGGCGTCCGTCCGAGCGAGATCGACGCCGTGGCGGTCACCGCGGGTCCCGGGCTCGCCGGTGCCCTGCTGGTGGGGGTAGCGGCGGCCAAGGCGTATGCGTTCGCGCTCGGCAAGCCGCTCTACGGAGTCAACCACCTGGCCGCGCATATCGCAGTCGACCAGCTGGAACACGGCACGCTACCGTCGCCGGCGGTCGCCCTGCTGGTGTCCGGCGGTCATTCCTCGCTGCTACTCGTGCCGGACGTGGCCCAGGAGGTCATTCCGCTCGGCGCCACCATCGACGACGCGGCCGGCGAGGCTTACGACAAGGTGGCACGGGTGCTCGGCATGCCCTTTCCCGGCGGACCGCCCATCGACAAGGCTGCCCGCGAAGGTGACCCGGGCGCGATCAGCTTCCCCCGCGGCAAGTACCACGACGGCTCGCTCGACTTCTCCTTCGCGGGCCTGAAGACGGCCGTGGCCCGCTGGGTGGAGGCGCGGCAGGCTGCCGGGGAGCCGGTCCCGGCCGCCGACGTGGCCGCGTCTTTCCAAGAGGCCGTCGCGGACGTGCTCACCCGCAAGGCGGTGCAGGCCTGCCAGCGGCACGGCGTCACCGACTTGATCGTCGGGGGCGGCGTCGCGGCCAACTCCAGGCTCCGATCCCTCGCCGCGGAGCGGTGCGAGGCGGTCGGCATCAAGCTGCGGGTGCCGAGACCGGGCCTGTGCACCGACAACGGCGCCATGGTCGCGGCTCTCGGCGCCGAGATCGTGTCCCGCGGCATCGCGCCCTCCCCGCTGGACCTGCCCGCCGACTCCTCCCTACCCGTTACCGAAGTCGTCGTCCGCTAACGCGCTCCCGCGGTGGTCGGCCAGCGGGGACCGGGTGGGTTACCCGGCTCGGGCGGGCGGGCTGTGGCTGTGGCTGTGGCTGTGCAGGACTTTGGTCCGGTCGCGGTTCCACGCGGTGGTGGTCCCGTCCGGGTGGCGGACCAGGGTCCAGCCCATCCGGTGGATCATGACCTGATGATGGAAGAAGCAGATCAACAGGCAATTATCGAGACTAGTTTCGCCGCCGTTGCTCTTGTGCATGAGGTGGTGCACCTCACAGGCCGACGCGGGCTGATCGCAGCCCCCGGCCCACTGGCACCGGCGGTCGCGGGCCTTGACGGCGTTGCGGATCCCGGCCGGGATCGTGTCGCTGAACCCGATGTCCAGGGGCTGGCTGGGACCGCCGAGCCGGGCACCGAGCTCGCGGCGGCGCAGGAACGAAGCGAGCCCGTCCCGGCCCGACAGCAGCTCCACGGCCTTGCCGATGATGGCTTGCTCGAGTGACTCGCGGCTCAGGCCCGGCGGCAGCGGCTGGGGACCCGGCACCGGCTCACCCGGGCGGGCCGGGTCCGAGGCGGCGTGGTCCGGGTCGCTGTGATCGGGGTTGTTGTGGTCGGGGTCAGTGTGGTCCGGGCTGGGGTTGGGGGTGCAGCGGCCGGGGCCGTGCCCGGCTAGCTGAAGGCAGAGTCGGACCAGCTCCTCGAGAACGCCGGGGTTGACGGCGCCCAGCACCACCGGCGTCACTGACGCGTCGCACGCGAACCCCTCCGCGCCGTCGCCGTCCAGCCACGCCGCCCCGTCACTGCCGCCCGCCGACGCTGCGGCGCGGGCCGCGGCCCACCGGCCCCGCACCCGCTCGGTCCACTCCTGCTGGAGCCGGGAGCCGATGTCCAGGTCGGTCAGGTCCGCCAGATCAATATGCGCGGTGACCCTGACCGGCTGCCCGGCCCGCTCGGGCAGCAGCCCCGCCGCGACCAGCCGCCGGCACGCCTCCTCCAGCGCGTCATGGTAACGCTGCTCGTGAGTACGGTCATCTTCGGCGCCCCGCGGTACCGACAGCGCATCCAGCACCGCGGTCACGACAGCGGCGCACTCCGGGGTCAGGTCACCGGTCAGCACCCCGGCGCCGCCGAACGTGGTCTCCAGCCGCACGGCCCGGTCCTCGAACCGGGGGCCGTCCTGATCGGGGACATCGGGCCGGGACCGGGCCTCGATCTCCGCCGCCAGCGCGGCCAGGTCCGGCAGCTCCATCCCCATCAGGGCGGCGCTGACCAGGATCGCGTCCGCGCTGTCCCGGCAGTCCTCCGGCAGCCGGTCAGTCCAGCCGCAGATGGTCCGGGCGTAAGACTTCGTGAGGTCGTCCCCGGCGGCCAGCGCCGCCATGACCCGGGGATGGGTCCCGGTCCGGCGGGACCAGCCCGTGTGCTCGACCGCAGTGCCCTTGGTCACCCGGGTCTTATGGATCAGCCAGGACCGGGCACTGTAGTCCCCGTCGTCGCGGTAGCCCCGGGCGGCGTTGAACGCGGCCAGGATCGGGGCCCGCGCCGCGGTGACCCTCGCGTCGGCCCGTTCCAGCGCGATCAGGCACCGGGCCTGGATCACGGCCGGCATGCCGGCCGGGTCCGCGGCGGTCAGGTAGCCCAGCGCCGAGTCCAGCATCTGCAGCGCGTCGGTCTCGCTGGCCGGTGCCGAGGCAGTACTCACGTGATCCACACCCCCATCCAGATGCTCGCGGGCGGCCGCTTTCGCGGGTGGTGCTGGCGCCTGATTGCGCTCTCGCCGACGGCGGGACCGGGCTAACTCCCAGTACCTGGCCTGATGATCATCGAAGCGTGGTCGTTCTTTTCATCTTCTTGTTCGATCATACCGGCCGACTCTGACATTCCGGGAGTGCACCGGGCCTGACACGCCAAATCGGGCGAACAAATTTGCGGTCTACTGGACGCCGCCGTCCCCGGATTTGCCCTTGGGCCGGCGGTCCGGACCACTACGCTGCCTCCATCGCCAACGTCGATGGCTTCGAAGCCGAACATGGCGCAGGTCCGTGTTCTGGCCCGCGCTGACCGGCGACGAAAGTGCTCTTTTTCTGGTTAAGTCGTCTCCCGCGCTGACGGCCAGCCTCTATCGTAACGACGAAACCACCATTGTGACCTGCTGTAACATCTGGTTACTCTCTGAAGGGTAAGAGCATGAGGATGCGCCGGTTTCCGGTTGTGATCATTGCCGCCGCCGTTATCGGCAGCGTTGGCCTGAGCGCATGCGGGGGGGCTGGGACGACTTCATCCACCGCTGCGTCCGCGCCGGCCGCAGGCGGTTCGCAAGCGGCTGTGGCTACCGTAGCCGGCTCATCCCCGGCGTCCGCGCCTGCTTCGACGCCAGCGACTTCGGCGGCCGCCACCCACGCGGCCACGCATACGGCTGTCCCCGTTACCTCCAACACCCCTCCGCACTCCACGGCCTCTGCGCCCCCGGTGAGTACCCCCCCGACGGGGAGTTCCGGGTCGACCGTCGACTTCACGGTGCCCGCGATCTCCGGTGACAACATCGTCAGCGCCAGCGGTTCGTACGAGAAGATTGGCACCGCGAGGGTCAAGGTGTCCATCTGTGCCAAGCAGACCGGAAGCGCGTTCTCGGTGGGGGCGGTGGCGTACGCCTACAACAGCAGCGGAGCCGACAAGAATGTCGGCGCGGTCGACCTGACCGGAAAAGGCGACGACGAGTGCGTCTCGATAACCTTCCTCTTCTACACCGCCCACCTGAAGGTTCACGCGTTCATCGGCGGTAGTGGCGGGACCATTGTTAAGACCGGGCCGACCCTGACCCTCTACTGACGTTTCCGGTCGGCCCGCGAGGAGCCGGATCCGCGCGCCCCCGCGGTTACCGCCGGGGCGCGCGGGTCTTACCAGTGGCCGTAGTGAATGACCTCTTGGGCGGGACGACGGCGGGCGGCCAGGTCACGGGGTGCTGGCTCGGCGTCATGGCCGATGGCGATGGCGCCGATGGGTTCGTGGTCATCCGGGACGCCGAACGCCGCGCGGAACGGCCCGACCGCTTCGGGCACGATACCGAAGTACAGCGCGCCCAGGCCCTCGTCCACCACGGTGAGCAGGATCAGCAACGCCGCCATGCCCGTGTCTATATGCCAGAACGGCACTGGCCAGCGCGCTTCGTCCCGGTCCGCCCAGCCCTTGTCCGGCCGGGCGTACCGGTCCAGGTAGACCCGCTTCGCTGACATCGGCACGATGACCAGGGGCGCGGTTTTCACCGACGGGGCCGCCGCCGCGTCGGCCACCTCCCAGAAGCGCTTCAGGTCCGGCCCGGTGAGCACGAGGAAGGCCTGGCCCTGCGAGAACCCGGCTGACGGTCCCCGCACCGCGTTGCGCAGGATCCGGTCGAGGCTTTCCTGCGCGATCGGCTCGTCGCTGAACTGGCGCACCATGTGCCTGCGCCGCACGACGTCGGTGAAGTCCATGGCCGGTCAGGTCTTCTTGCCGCTGTCACCACGGTGCAGACGATGCCACAAACGCCGACCGAGCAGCGCCAGCGCCGCGATCCCGGCGGCGACCGGAAGGACCCGCTTCAGTACCGCAGGACCGACCAGCCTGACCAGGTTGATGGAGTCCTGGTTCTGCGCCGCAGGCGGCACCGTCGCCGTCCGTACCGGCGGCGGGGCGGCGGCCGATTCCGATCCTGCCGGGGCCGGCCCAGCGTCAGTGGCCACCGCGGAACCGGTCGCCGCGCTGCCATCTCCGGCGTTTTCCGCACTGCTTGTCGCCGTGCTCAAGCTGGCCGCGCCCGAGCTGGCTGAGCTGGCCGGACCGGCATCAGCCGGGCCCGCATCGGCCGGGCCCGCATCGGCCGGGCCAGGTTCTCCGCGAACTTTTCTACCAGCTTGCCGCCGACTTCGGCGATCACGCCGCGGCCGAACTGGGCCGGCCTGCCGGTCACGTTCATCGTCGTGTGGATGGAGACCTCGGTGCCCTCCCCGGAGGGCACCAGCGACGCCCGGACGGCCGCGGAGGCGGTACCCGCGCCGCGGGTCTCCTTACCTGAGGCGTCCACGACCACCACCCTGGTGTCCGGGTCGCGCTCGGTGAACTTCGCGGTCCCGCGGTAGGTCAGCGACACCGGACCGACCTTGACCCTGATGCGTCCGGTCACCACTTCCCCGTCGAACTCCTCGACCGTAGCGCCGGGCATGCACGGCGCGATCCTTTCCACGTCGAGCAGCACCTCCCAGGCACGGTCCGGTGGGACGGGAACGGTAAAGGAGTGGTCGAGCTCCATGCTCATCAGCGAGTCACTCTCTCTGGCTGGATTCGATCAATGAATTATGCCGGTTACCGGTCCGCAACGGCAAAAGCACCGACGGTGTGTCAGCGTTCGCGCCCGCGGAACCGCACTGCTCAGGCGGTGTCGAGGACCTGGAAAGCCTCGGCCAGGCGGCCGTCCGGCAGGCCGGCCTGGGCAGCCGTGCGGCCTAGCCGCTCCCGCAAGCGTCCGGCCAGGTCATCCAGGTGGCCGGTCTGGCTCTGATGGGCGCGCAGGGCCGCGACCTTGCGCACGAACGTGTCGGTCACATCCACGTAGTGATTGGGTATCCCGCCGGCGATCCAGACCTCACGGACGGTCCAGGCGGCGAGAGCTTCACGCTCGCGGAGTTCGGGGAACGCGAACGGGTTGCGCGCATCCGGGTAGACGGCGTCCAAGGCGGCGGAGCCGACCGCGCGGTGGTCGGGGTGGCCGACGCCGATCCTGTTGTAGTTCCGCTCCGGGCTGGGAACCACGACGCGATCCGGGCGCACCTGCCTGATCACCCGGGCCAGGTCCCGGCGCAGGTCCAGGCTGGCCTCGACCCGGCCGTCCGGGTAACCCAGGAAGCGCACGTCCTGCACCCCGACGCATTTCGCCGCGGCGACTTGCTCGCCCCGCCGCAGCGCGGGCATCTCGTCCCGGGGGAAGTCCTCGTCGAAGCCGCCGGCGTCGCCGTCGGTCACCACGCAGTAGATGACCTCGATCCCGGCTTCGGTCCAGCGCGCCACCGTTCCCGCGGCGCCGAAGTCGACGTCGTCCGGATGCGCGGTGA
>Ga0302184_10003201_pt1 | contig 10222 bp, 7 predicted proteins | sample I_Palsa_N3_3_FD_200233 | JGI IMG/M metagenome (GOLD analysis project Ga0302184, IMG submission 200233) | Peat permafrost microbial communities from Stordalen Mire near Abisko, Sweden - I_Palsa_N3_3 | ecosystem: Environmental > Terrestrial > Soil > Palsa > Peat permafrost | place: Sweden: Abisko...
TGGTCTCGCTCGCGCAGTATCGCGGCAAGATCGTCGTGATGAATCTGTGGGCGTCATGGTGTCCGCCGTGCCGGGCCGAAATGCCCGATTTACAGACGGTCGCACGCGAATATGCCAAGGACGGCGTGGTGGTCATCGGCGTGAATCAAGGTGAGTCGGCCGCGCGCGCGTCGGCCTTCGCGCGTTCGCTCGAGATCGCGTTCCCGATTTGGATCGATGACGGGCAGCAATATGGCCGCGTCTATGCGGCGCTCGGACTGCCGACCACCGTGGTGATCGATCGCCTCGGCGCTGTCGAGCGCGGGTTTGACGGACCGCTGACCATCGAGCAGATGCGTTCGACGGTTACCCAAGCCGTGCGCGGCACGTGAGGAACGCAGTGCTTCTCGCGGCGCTGGTCGTGCTCGGCGTGGTGATCGAAGTGGTCGTGCCGGGGCGCGCGATCTATCACGCGGGTTGGTACAACGTTGCGCTTGCCGCACTGGCGATTTGGGCAATCGCAAGCCTGCGCCGTGTGCCCCTCGTAGCCTTCGGCATCGGTGCGATCGCCTTCGCGGGTATCGCGAGCGGACTGCTCGGCCCCGACACGCGGACCGTCATCGGCGCGCCCGGCACGAGCCTGCGCGTGGATGAAGCGGGTGGAACACTGGTCTTTCCGCCCCTACATGTAGACCAGCCGATTGGCGCAAGCCGCTTCACGGCGACGGCGTTGCTGCGCAGCGTGCCGCGCACCGTTGTAGCGATCGCCGCGTTCGATCGTCGCGGAGCACACCTCACGATAACGCAACCGACCGGCGCGGCCTTTCTTTCGCCCGTGCTGCTGATGCAGAACACGCAAACAATCGCCGGATTCACTTTACCTTATGACACGTTTGCCGTCCCGGCGGCGCATCGGATCGTGAAAGCGGTCCTGTTCTCGGCGGCGCAGGCCGCTTCGATGCCGGCGCTGTCGATGGTGCGCGGCTCGGTCGTGCTGTTCGATCTCGAGGACGATACCGGCGCATCGATTCCGCATGGGATCGGCGTTGCGCCGGAAGGTCAACTGATACGTTTGGGCGACCTCGGGCTTCGCGCGACCGTGATGAGCTATCCGGCGATCGAAGTGACGTCGATCCCCGATCTCGCGGTCCTCGCCGCCGGCTTCCTTGCGATCCTCATCGGTGCGCTCTTGACGCGCAGGCCCTGGCGGGGTAAGATCGGCAAACTATGACGTACGCGCACATTCTGCCGTGCCCGCCGCAGCCGCATCAGGAGATGCCGGTTCGGTAGCGCGCGTCGTCAAAAGCACTTTGCAACGATCCGCTCCGGTTACCGGGGCGGATCGTTTTTTCTTTGAGGGCAATCATGCGAATCGGAATCATCGGGCGGGGGACGCTCGGAGGTGCGCTGCAGCGGGGCTTCGAGCGCGATCCCAACGTGCGCGAGATCGACTCGACCACGCGCGCTTCCGCCTTGCGCAACTGCGCCGTTGCGGCGGGAAGCGACGTCGTCGTGGTCTGTGTGAAGCCGCGCGACGCGGCCGAAGTCTGCACGCAGATCGCTCCGGTCTTGCGAGAGGATCAGATCCTGGTGTCGGCCGTCGCGGCCGTCGATACCGCGGCTCTGCGTGGCTGGACCGCGAATCGCACACGCATCGTGCGCGTGATGCCGAACACGCCGGCGCGCGTTTCATCGGCCATGACCGTCCTCGCGCGAGCGCATGAAAGCAATGAAGAGGCGCTCGAGCAAACGCGCGTGCTTTTCGATACATTCGGGCGGACACTCGTGCTCGACGAATCGCTGATGGATGCGGTTACCGCAATCAGCGGCTGCGGCCCGGCCTTTATCTTCGTCGTGATCGAGGCGCTGATCGACGCGGCCATCGCGCTCGGTATTCCGTACGAGCACGCTCGCGTACTGGTCGCGCAGACCGTTCTCGGTTCGGGGCGGTTGGTGCTCGAGACGCAGACGCACCCGGGCGCGCTCAAACACGAGGTTACGACGCCGGCCGGACGCACGATTCGCGGATTGCTCGAGCTCGAGGACGGCAAACTGCGCGCCACGCTGATCAAAGCTGCATTGGCTGCTGGGAAGGCATAGAGAGCGGATCGGCCCGAAGGGCCGAACGCTACAGATTCAGCGCAGCTGAATCCAGACTAAAATTCGGTCGTACTGGTGAACGTAAAGCGTTCCATCTTCGCAACCGGGACGACCAGCGACGAGCCATATGCCCCGGTGCGGTGTAGCGCGCTCGAGAACTCGACCGCGCCGAGCGCTTCGACGATACTCTGATTGAAGCGCAGGTTGCGCACGCCTCCGGTCACCTTGCCGTCTTCGATCAGGAACGTGCCGTCACGCGTCATACCCGTGACGATGGCGCGTTTCTGATCGACCGGTCGAATGTACCAAAAACGCGAGATCAAAAGCCCACGCTTCGTGCTCGCAATCAGCTCTTGCGCGCTCCTCGTGCCGGGAGCGATCACGACATTGAGGGGCTGAGGACCGTAGGCGTTCGGTGCGGGGAGCGCGTGCCCGGTGTTGGGGCGGCCGAGCTTGTTTGCGTAGTAGCTATCGGTCACGATGTTGCGAACCACGCCCGCCTCGACCAGCGCGACCACCGACTTCGGCTGCGCTTCGTAATCGAACGGCATCGCTGGAGCGAGCGGATGGCGATAGTCATCGGAAATCGTAACGCGTTCGTCGAAGTAGGTGCGATCGAGTCCGTCCGAACAGAACGACGATCCGTCGCTGAAGCTCTGCGCCGAGAAATGGCCGAGCAGATAGGTCAGGAGTTCGCCGAACGCGGGCGGCTCCAAGATCACCGTCCACGGTCCCGGCTCGACCGCGCGCGGCTGCGCGCTCGCCCGCGCGAGTTCCACCGCACGCGCTCCCACTTCGCTTCCGTCGATTTCGCGAACGTCGGCGGCGTGGTGTTCGGCAAAGCCGGTCGAGTCAGGAGCCGTCGCCTTCACGTTGACCTGCGCGTCCGTTCCGTCGAACGACGCGAGCGCACCGGAGGAGTTGGCAATCGTCGTGCCGCTGCTCGAGGTCGAGACGTATCCGGCGCACCAGTAGTGCTCGCGCTCTACGCGCGTCAAAATGTCATCGGCGATCTTTGCGCGCGAACCCGGATCGCAGGTCGCGGTCGCCTCGACGTAGCACCCGGTCGGCGCCTCCGTTGGACCGCCTGCCGGTAACGCCGGCACGAGCGGGTCGCTCGGTGCGAACGTGGCCATTTCGCGTGCCCGCTCCAGCAGCGCGTCGACCGAGGCGTCGCTGCTGTCGTTCGCGGCTGCGACGCCGGTACGTCCGTTGACGATTGCGCGAACGGCGATCGTGACGTCGTCGGCAGCGACGTTCTGATTGGAGATTCCATGCGTGAAGCGCGTGAGTGATTCGTCGCTTGTACCGATGCGCACTTCGGTTTGATCCGCTCGCGAGCGCTCTACGGCGCGCCGCGCAATCGCCTCACGTCGCATGCGGTTCACGAGTAACCAACTCCAACGCTGACCTGGCGAAAGCGTGCCGGCGAGGCGGCTTGCGTGGTGCGCCCGGTCTGCATCGGCTCACCCTTTCCGCAATTCGGCGTTCCCCACGCGTTCCAAGACGCCGCGTCGGCAATTGCATCGCACCCGCTCCAGAATTGCGGCGTCATGCCGGCATAGGTTGGATTCTTGAGCATGCGGCCGCGCTTCCCGTTCTTGATCTCCCAGCCGATTTGGCAACCAAATTGGAAGTTCAACCGGCGGTCGTCGATCGACCACGAGCGATTGCTCTCCATATAGATGCCGTCGCGCACGCCGTCGAAGAGTCCCTCAAACGGGACATCACCCGGCAGAAGATTCAGGTTGCACATCCGGATCATCGGAACGAACTCCCAGCTCTGAGCGCGCACGCAGGCGTTGCTCGCGCGCCCGATCGCGCGAGCCGTATCGTTGCTCATCTCGTACCCGCGGAGCACGCCGTCCCGGACGATGTCCGAAACACCGGATTTGGTACCTTCGTCATCATAGCCGCACGTCGCCATGCCGAAGGGCAGATTGTTGTCGACGACGATCGTCACGGCCGGCGACCCATAACGCAATTTTCCGAGCTGGGAGACCTCGAGAAAACTGGTGCCCGAGAAATTCGCCTCCCACCCCATCACGCGATCCAGTTCGGCCGGATGGCCGCACGATTCGTGAATCTGAAGTGAAACCTGCGAGCCGCCGAGGATCACATCGAAGATGCCGCTCGGACATTGCGGCGCGCTCAAGAGCGCGGTGGCTTCTTCGCCGATACGCTGGGCGTTTTGCGTGAGCGCGGCTTCCTCCACGATCTCCCAACCGCCGGACTTATAGAGACCGACGTCACCGGGATAGGTGCGCGTTTGCACGTCGCCGTCACCAACGGCCATAGCTTGCACGCCGCTTCCGGTTTGCACGATCGTTTGCTCGATCGCGGATCCGATCGTGCTGTAGAAGAATTTTTCTGTGCGCCACAAATCCAGCCACGAACGCCCGACGTTAATGCGATCGCTCGCATGCGCGAGCTTCTCGGCTTCGAGGAGAAGGGCGACGCGTTCGCCCAGTGGGACATCCCGCGGGTCGCGCACGATCGGCGTTGCGTAGCGGTCGACGTACGCCTGCGATGGAGCTTCGCCGAAGCGCTCGCGCGCCATTGCGGCGCTCGCGCGTGCGATGGCAACCGCGCGAGCAGCAGTCCGATCGACGCCCGTTTCTGTAAGATCGCTGCTGGCAGCGAATCCCCACGCGCCCTCGACCAGTGCGCGAATGCCGTATCCGCAGCCGCGCCCGTCAGCAAGCGAAGCGACGACGCCGTTACGCACCTCGATGCGCTCGCCCAGGACGTTCTCGAAACGAATGTCGGCATAGTGGGCGCCACGAACGCTCGCCGTGTCAAGCGCGCGGCGTGCGAGAGTCTCGAACCCCATGAGGCCGTGTTAGGGTCGGTTCGGCTCCTGGCCTGCTACAACAGCGTGCAGGTTTTTGATTGAGATGCTGCCGTGGATTGACGCCGATGCGCTCGAGCCGATGACGTAGACGGCAACCAGCCGCGCTGGTTGCGCGAGCCCTTGTGGTAGCCGCACCACCACGTCTCGCCAACCGGGATGATCCATCGCTCCGACCGAGAGAAGCACTTCCTCGTTGATCGCGTTACGCAGTGCGAGCTTGACCTGCTCGCCGCCTCCATCGTCGAAAACCTCAAATGCAACGGCGACACTGCGCTGCGGCAGCGCGACGTTGGTTAACAGATAGGCCGCGCGTTCCGTAGGACCCAGCGCGAAGCGAAGCTGCGCGCACGACGGACAATCGGGGTTCGGGCCGGCAGCGCCGTCCCCGCCGCGCGGCAGCGTCATAAATGACGGAGCGAAGATGAGTGCAACATCGTGAAACCCAACGGTCACGTGCGCGTTTGCCAGATGATCGCCGATGAGCAGCGATACCAGGACGTCCGCACTTTCCGCGGTGAGCGTGCCGCTCTCGTCGATCGAAGCGCCCTGCGCGCGCCACGGCAGCTGGACCGGTAGCGCGATCGCGTAACCCTGCGCGTCATACGCGCGCGCTTGCAGCGTCAAGCGTCCGCCTTGGGCGACGCTTGGGTCCTGCGGAAGAATGGTAAGTCGCGCCGGCTCCGCGTAGACGCGTAAGGGAATCTTCTGCATCAGCGTTCCGGCTCGCGCGACGAGGGAACCCTCCCCCGGTTGCGCCGCGGTGAACGTTCCGTCGCGATACGCGCCGAGCGTCGCCGGTTCGACCCGGACCTCGATGGGCAGCGGAGCGGCCACGACGTGCTGGTCGGCGTCGGCAGCGACGAAGTGGACGCTCGTGCTCGCGCCCACAAGCGCGCGCACCGCCGGCGACGCTGAGAGCAGTTCCGAGGCCGGCCCGGTCGGGGCGTTGTCATAAATGAAGATGCCGTCAGCGATCTTTCGTTCGCGCCCATCCGATGGTGTCGTGACCAGCACTGCGGCCGGCTCGCCCGGCGTGCGCGCAACCAGCTCCGACGATCCACCGCCATCAAACGCCATGCCCCGCGCCGCGCCGAAGGCGCGCATCAACGCCGCGAATTCCGGTCGCGTGATGCCGATCGAGAGTTCGGGCTGCCGGCCATCAACCTCGAGAAGATAGAGCGTGCCGTCGCTGCCGATTGCCGCGCCACTGCACGGAATGCGCTGCGCGTATTCACCGCCGCTTGGTCCGTCGGGGTCGTCGATCCATGAACCGTCGTTCAAGATCAGCGGACCGCCGCCGACCGCGGCCGTGAGATTGCCTAGCGAAACCGGGGCGAGATCGCCGCTCGCGGCGATCGCATCACCGGGATTGGGAACGCCCACGGTTGCGTATGCGTTCAAGCCGATTGCGAGGTAGTATCCGGGCGGCTGCGCGGCCGTGTTGTCGAGGACGCCGCTGACGCGATACGTCGCGAACGGTGGGTTTCCGCTGGTTGGCGTGAGCGCGAGCAGCGTCAAGTCGTCGTGCGGCGACACGGAGCCGAACGCCGGCGTCAGCAGCGAGGTTCCGCCGCTCGGCATCCGATTGACGGCGTCGAGCGGGACCGTGCGATCGGCGAGCTGCAGCATGCCGGTGAAAGTCGTCTCGACGATTTGCGCGGTCCCGTCGCTCGCAATCACGAGTGCGTAGCGTTTGGTCGGCGTACTCATAAGCGCTCCGTGACGCACGACAAGGTTGGTTGGCCGATTGGTGTTCCCGATGTCGAAATAATCCGCATTGATCCCGGCGATCGCACCCGTGCGCCGTGCCATCGATGAAACTGTTTCTCCGGTCGACTGCAGTGCGTCCGAGGCAAGCACGCTGTTCAGCTCGATTGCCGGCGCGTGCGGCGCGACCGCGACCACGTGAACCACGATCGGGCCCGCGGCGGTGATCAAATTGTATTCGCCGTACTCAACACCCGGTGCGATGCGTTCGATCGTTGGCGCATCGAGGACAACGCGCGGAAACGGCGGCACCGGGTCGAGATGCGCGGGCAGGATCGCAAGCAACAGCGCAAAGATCATATTTACTTAAGGCTGGTTCCAGACGGCGACCGCCAGCGGATAGCCGCCGGTTGCAAACGGAGCGCCGGGCACGCGCTGCAGCGTCGCGGTGTCAAAGACGTCCACTTGATCGCTGCCGGCGCACGGCACGAAGAGCAGTCCGCGATCGATCGCCGGCTTCCACGGCGTCGAGCACGTACGTAACGGTGCGTGGGCAGCGAGCAACGTTTGCGCATCGAGAACGTCAACGGCGTCGGTGTCTTCGTCGGTGACATAGAGCCGTCCATGTGCGCCGTCGAACGCGATCCCGATCGGGAACTGCAAGTGCTCGCTGTGGGCGACGACGCGCGGTACGGCACCCGCGACGTCGACCGCAACGACGCTGCCGGGCGCCCTGAACGGCGATCCCAGGCTCTGATTCGATACCGCGAACAGGCGCGATCCGTCGGTAGAAAGTGCGAGCGAGAAGACGCGATCCACGACCGCGAAGCGGCGCAGTTCGAGCATGCTGGTCGCATCGACGATCGAAACGGTCCCATCGTTGACGTTCGCGACATAGACCCGTTCGCGATGCGGATCGATCGCGATGCCTTCGGCGGTAAGACCCAGCGTGCGATGGAAAACGGCGCCATCGGCGGTTATCCGCGTCAGTGCGCCGGCACCGTTCAGATCGCGGTTGGTGACGAAGAGCGCGCCGCCGCGCGAATCGAAGGCGAGCTCATCACCCAGCGGCACCCCCGGGAACTGCCGAACCTTCCACGGGTCGAGCGAGGCGATCGTTGCGCTCTGACCGTCGGTTGCCGTCGTCGCGATGGCGCCGGCCGAATTGATGGCGACGTCACCGGGCGCGCCGTCGATTCCAAGCGCCGCGCGCGCGCGAAACGGCGCCGTCGCATCGTGCAGAACCACGCCATCGTCGTAACAGGCGACGGCGATGAATGGATGGTGCGGATCCGGTGTTGCGGCGATCGCGATGGTACGAACAGCCAGACCGCTGCGGCCCGAGGCGATCAACGTGCTCGCGCCCGTGCCGGCAACGTGATAGCGGTCGCCGTTGATACTCCCGGGGCCACTGACGAACAATCCAAAGGGAGGGCCGAAGCCGTTGATGCGAACTGCCAGCGTGCTGCCGGGAAGATACGGAAGCGCGGCAGCAGCGATCGATCCGATCGCGCGGTGGACCGGAAACGCGCGCGGTGCCGCGGCGAGGGCCAGCGCGAGAAGTGCGAGCGCGAGCCGGCGTTTCAATGCGCTTGAACGTACCCGATGATGCCGGTTACCAGACCGGTCGCGCACAGGGCGATGCAGAGCCATATCGGAAGGCGTGCGCCCATGAGCGCGGAGATCGACGCAAAAGCAATGGAAATCTCGAACAGCGTCGTGGCGATTTCGAGCGTTTCGAACGACCTCAAAAGCGCCTCGGCGCGATCTTGCTTCTGATCGGCCTCCTCCTCGAAACGTTTTGCTTCGGCGTACACGGGGAGCGAGGAACGCTGTTCGACGGAGGCCTCTTTGGGCATTTTGAGCGCCTGATAGAGCGTGACCCGCAGCTGCTTACTCTGATAGTACTGGTACTGGTCCGAGGCTTTTTCGGTGAGTACGATTGCATCGTTGCGCAGCGCCAGGGCCTGGATCGAGCGGTGATGCGAGTAGAGCGTGCCGAGCGCCGCGAGCACGGCGACGATGGCCGTAAAAAATGGAATAAGACGTTGCTGCTGGCGCGCTGGGGAGTGGATCACGAAACGCTCGCCGCGCGATGCGAGAGCGATTGCACGAGTGCAATGCCCTCCGCAACGTCGGTGCGTGGGGCGACGAGTGTTTGTGCGGTGCGGCGCGAATCGAGCGCGAAGCTTGCGAGCGCGTAGTCATCGAACGTTCCGGCGACGATCGCTCCATCCGGATCGACCGCATACGCGCGGTGAGCCCCCTGGTCGAACACGATCACGTACATCCGCAATTCGGCTGCGCGTGCGCGCGCGATGCGCTCGAGCCACGGGTGCGACGAACCGGCCAGCAGAATCGCGGCGCGGTATCCGGCGAGGCGATACTGCAGGAGAAGTCCTGGATCGAAGGCATCGGTTGCATCGACGCGCACTGTTGGGATGAACGCGTCGAAGGCCTCGAAGTCATCGCTGTCGCTTGCAGCCAGCGCGAGATCTGCTTCGAGAGTGCGCAAGCGTTCGGCGATGTCAACCGGGAGCGTGCGAGCGGCAATCGCAATTCGCAGCACGCGTTCGCCTTCCGCGCTGCGTCGCGCCGGAGCGGGTATGCGCGCGCGCTTCGGTGCGGACGCGCCCAACTCGACCTGCGCGGTGACGAGTTCTTCGGCGGTTTGGGACGCTATAGCCACGAGGTCGCCGGCGGCATTGAGGATTTGTGACTTTCCGCAATAGGCGACCATCTGGCGTTCGACGCCGCACTTGTTGGCGGCGATGAACGGCACGCCGTTTTCGAACGCGCGCACTTGCGCGAGCAGATCGGCTTGTAAATTTTCGAGCTCGTGCGGATTGCGCCCGGAGGTGACCCAGGCCGTCGGCATGACGAGCAATTCGGCGCCGCCGTCAACGAGCTCGCGTCCGATTCCCGGCATGCGCCCATCGGCGCAGACCAGAACGCCAAGCCGGCCGATCGACGTATCGACCGGCGCAATTGCGGATCCCGGTGCAAACCATTGGCGGTCGAAGTGCCAAAGAAAGATCTTCTCGGCCGAGCCGGCGAGCGAACCGTCGCGGTCGATGACGACCGCGCTGTTATAGAGTGCGTCGTCGCGACGCACGGCTGCGCCCGCGACGATCGCGCATGAGGTTGCGCGCGCAAGACGCGCCAACTCGGCGATCGCGTCCGCAACCAAGCGATCGTCGATTGCAGCATCGCCAAGCACGTAGGCGGGGAACGTTCCTTCGGGAAGCACCAGGAGGTCATGGTCGCTCGCAGCACGCTCGATACGCTCAGCTATTGAGGCGCGCAGGCGCTCGAAATCGCCGCGATCGTGAGCGCGCAACTGCAGCGCCGCAAGGCGAATCATTCGTACCACTCTAACCAATTCTACGCGGGAGGCGCTCCTGGCCTTGCGAATACCTGCAAACGACAGCGCCTGCGGGCATCGACTACAGGGGAGACCAACCTTCGTGAGATTCACTCCGTTCCACGTGTGTGCCGTGTCCATCGCACTGAGCGCCGCGTTCGGCTGCGCCGCGATGGCGGCGAGCACACCAAAACCGGCGGCAACGACTGCCCCGAAAG
>Ga0302184_10003203_pt1 | contig 10218 bp, 12 predicted proteins | sample I_Palsa_N3_3_FD_200233 | JGI IMG/M metagenome (GOLD analysis project Ga0302184, IMG submission 200233) | Peat permafrost microbial communities from Stordalen Mire near Abisko, Sweden - I_Palsa_N3_3 | ecosystem: Environmental > Terrestrial > Soil > Palsa > Peat permafrost | place: Sweden...
AACACGCGCTAGGGATCCCATGGAAGAGCAGCAGGATCAGCTGAACGTACAGCAGGATCAGGAAGTCCTCCCCAAGCTGGCCGTACCGGATACAGCGCCTCGGGATAAGTTCAACGGCACAGCCATCTTCGACGTGCAGAACACGTCGATCTACTACGGGTCGTTCCGCGCGGTGACCGATGTCTCGCTGACCGTCTACGAGAACGAGATCACCGCGTTCATCGGGCCGTCCGGCTGCGGCAAGACGACGGTGCTGCGCAGCCTCAACCGGATGAACGACCTGATCACCGGGGCCCGGTTGGAGGGCGACATCCACTATCGGGGCGTGAACCTGTACGGCAAGGACGTCTCCCCGATCGCCGTCAGGCGCCGCATCGGCATGGTCTTCCAGAAGGCCAACCCGTTCCCGAAGTCGATCTATGACAACATCGCCTACGGGCCGCGCATCAACGGCATCCGCAACAAGGGCAGGCTGGACGAGATCGTCGAGCGGTCGCTGAAGCAGGCGGCCCTCTGGGACGAGGTCAAGGACCGGCTGAACAAGTCTGGTCTCGGCCTGTCCGGCGGCCAGGCGCAGCGGCTCTGCATCGCCCGCACGCTCGCGGTCGAGCCGGATGTCGTGCTCATGGACGAGCCCTGCTCGGCCCTCGACCCGATCGCGACGGGCCGCATCGAGGACCTCATGCAGGAGATCAAGTCCCGGTACACGATCGTCATCGTTACCCACAACATGCAGCAGGCGACCCGGGTCAGCGACCGGACCGCCTTCTACTCGGTGCTGCGCGACGAAAAGAGCGACACCCGCACCGGCGTCCTCGTCGAGTACGGGTCGACCGCGCAGATCTTCGGTGACCCGCAGGACAGCCGCACCCAGGCCTACGTCACCGGCCGGATGGGGTAAACCCGTAAGAGTCGGAACGGACCCTGGTTTCCGTCGTCAGGGTCCGTTCTGTCGTTCCCTGGGCTGTGTTACTCGTGGTTACCCGCGGGGGGAGCGGCCGAGCCCGCCAGGTAGATCACGCGGCGGGCGATGTTCACCGCGTGGGCGCCGAGCCGCTCGTAGTCCCGCGCGATCTGCGCCATCTCCATCGCGACCGGGATCGCCGTCGGTCCGGAGGCGAGCTCGGCGACGAGGCTAGCGTGCAGTTCGTCCAGGCTCTCGTCGCGCTCGGCGAGGGCCGCGGCGGCGGCCCGGTCGCGCTGATACCACGAGTCCGCCGCCTGCCGCCACATCTCGGAAGCGAGATCGCCCATCCGCGCGATCAGGCCCCTGGCGCGCGCGGTGAGGTCGTCCTCGACGAGGTGACTGGCGCCGGCGGCGATGTGCACCACCAAATCGTGGGAACGCTCCAGTTCCGGCACGATACGCAGGACCGAGAGCAGGAACCTCAGGTCGGCGGCCACCGGAGCCTGCAGCAGTATCTCCCGGTTGGCCAGGCCCTCCACCTCGACGTACAGGGCGTCGATGGCGCGGTCCCGCTCGGCCAGCGTCAGGTAGGCCTCGTTGTCCCCGTTCAGCAGCGCCTGGGTGGCTACCGGCACGCCCTCGGCGACCATCGCGAACAGCTCGATGACCTTGCCCTCGATGGCCTCAAGCTCGTTGTCGAACTCCTGCCGATGCTCGCTCATGAGCAAAGAGTACGGAGGTAAGGCAAAGCGAACCTAAACAACACGAGGCAAAAGGGTAACGACATTCGCCACCGTGGCCAGGATCAGCAAACGGGTGCGGCCACGCGCGATACGCGGCCGCACCCGTCACTGAGGTACTTCAATTAGAGGAGGTACTGCGTTAGAGGCTGACGTCCACCGTCGTCACGTGGCCGTAGTCGGCCTCGACCGAGCGCTCGGCGCGCAGCCCGCCGGGGGCGAGCACGCGCAGGGTCCACGACCCGGGCGCGGCGAAGAACCTGAACCCGCCGTCGTCGCCCAGCGGCACCTCGGCCACGAACTCGTCGCCGGTGCCGAGCAGCCGGGCGTACCCGGTCACGACCGGGCTGCCATCGTGCACGACCCGTCCTTCGACCACGGCCTGGGTGCCGGTGGCCGCGCTCACGCTGACCCCTCCGGCGGGGGCGCCGCAGCCGTCAGAGCTCATCGTCCGTCACCGATCTCGATAGGCACGCCGACCAGCGAACCGTATTCGGTCCACGAGCCGTCGTAGTTCTTCACGTTCGGCTGGTCGAGCAGTTCGTGCAGCACGAACCAGGTGTGCGCGGACCGCTCGCCGATCCGGCAGTAGGCGATGGTGTCCTTCCCGAAATCGAGGCCCGCCTCGCCCTGGTACAGCTCGGTGAGCTCGTCGTCGGAGCGGAACGTGCCGTCCTCGTTCGCGGCCTTGGACCACGGCACGTTCTTGGCGGTGGGAATGTGCCCGCCGCGCTGCGCCTGCTCCTGCGGCAGGTGCGCCGGGGCCAGCAGCCGGCCCGAGAACTCATCGGGCGAACGCACGTCGACCAGGTTGCGCTTGCCGATGGCCGCGATCACCTCGTCGCGCAGCGCGCGCAGCGAGGAGTCCTGCTCAGAGGCGGTGTAGTTGGTCCGCGGGCGCTCCGGCACCTCGGTGCTCAGCTCGCGCGAGTCCAGCTCCCACCTCTTGCGTCCGCCGTCTAGGAGCAGGGCCTTGTCGTGGCCGTAGAGGCGAAAGTACCAGTAGGCATAGGCGGCGAACCAGTTGTTGTTGCCGCCGTAGAGCAGCACCGTGTCGTCGTTCGAGATGCCCCGCTCGGACAGCAGCGCCTCGAAGCCGGTCTTGTCGACGAAGTCGCGCCGGACCGGATCCTGCAAGTCCTTCTTCCAGTCGATCTTGATCGCGGTCGGGATGTGACCCTTGTCGTAGGCGCTGGTGTCCTCGTCTACCTCGACGATGACGACACCAGGCGCACCGATATGGGCCTCGGCCCAGTCGGCGTCCACAAGGACGTCGGATCGGCTCATGGTGGATATCCTTCCTCTCCGGTACCGTCCTAAGCGGACGGCCGGACCCTTTGATTCCGGTGAATGAACAGGTAAACCTGGCAGCCCAGGCAGATATCGAAAGCCGCGTTCAGGAACGCCGCGATCAGCGCGAGCGCGGTGAAAACAAGGCCGGCCGTCGGCACCGAAGTGGCGTAGCAGATCACGCCGGCGGCCGCGAAGACCATGCCCACCCCCTGCGCGAACCGGGGCGGAGCCTCGGCCTCGGTATGCGCGGGCGGGCCAAGCCGGGGCCGGACGAGACGCCGGTAAAGGAAGCCGTACGGCGCGTACCGCAGCCCAGCGAGCGCGCCGACCGCGAACACCACCAGCTGCGCGGCCAGCAGCCAGGCGCTCCCGGTGACCAGGACCACGGCCAGCACCACCACGGTGATCGCCGCGCCAAACCTGGGGCCACGCGGGTCGATTTCCATGGTCACGCTCCTCGCCGCTGAACGATTTCCTCCCCTGTGAAGTGGCCGCCCAAGCTCATCTGACTGGCGCCGCGGGCGCGGCGTCAGTGAATCCAGGACTAAGGCAGCGGGAAACGCGGACAGATGGCTGTCGCGACGTGGCAGAAATCGACGGCACGCCGCTTGGTCAGCATCTTCGCTGTCCGAGAGATCACGAACCAGATGCTATGCGGGCTTAGCCGGACTGTCACTTCCAAGCCGGGAGTAATTCCCGCTATTGCCTGCCGGCGCGGGCGAACATTCCGAGCAGGGCTCACGTCAGCTCGCCGCCCGCGGGCGCGGCGGCACCGGAGGGCTCGATCGCCGTTCCCAGCGCCGCGATCACATCGGCTTTACGGGGCAGGCCAACGGCGCGCTTGACGACAGCACCGTCGGGGCCAAGCACGAGCACGGTAGGAGTGCTGTTGATGCGCAGCCGCCGCACCAGGTCCATCCGAGCGGCCGCGTCGATCTCCACATGGGTCACGCCGTCCGCCATTCCCGCCACCTGGGCCAGGATCTGCCGGGTCGGACGGCAGGGCGCGCAGAAGGCGGTCGAGAACTGGACCAAGGTGGCCTGCGCGCCCAGGCTGCTGCCGAGGTCAGCCTCGGTCACGACGTCGGTCCCGGCCGGGGGCACGGTCCCGGACCTGGCCGTCCGGAAGCGGCCGGCTCGCCATCGCCACCCCAGCCCGAGCGCGGTCGCCGCCACCAAGGCCGCGACCAGCGCAATTATCCCGCCAGTCATGTCATAGACAGCATTCCGGCGGCGGCTTCCATTCCCGCCAGCCAAGTAGGGATTCAGCCTAACGTCGGCATGGCCTCCAGCAGCACCCGGTGGCCCGCCGTGATCTGGAAGCTGCTGATCGCCGCCGAGGAATCCGGCGCCGAGCCCGGGTACCAGACGCGGCCCTCGTCGTCGCCGGACACCGTCCAGGCGGCCACCTGGGTGCGGGTGCCGTCGGTATTGATTACCCAGAGTTCGCAGGTCGTCCCGGCCGGGATCCCTTTCACCAGTACCTCGAACGCGCTGCCCCAGTGTTCCGAGGCGTACTTGATGGTGGCGCTCGTGCCGCTGATCTTGCTCGTGGTCTGCGCCGTTTCCCAGACGCCCGTCCCGGTCGGGTACTCGTCGGACGCCACCGGCCGGGGGCCCGGCGTGGCCGAGCTCAGCCCGCCGAACAGGCCGCCTGCGATCGCCACCACGGCGGCGGCAGCCGCCGCGAAACGCCACCGGTTGCGGCGCCGCCTGGCCGCGGCCAGATCGAGCACCGTGCCGAGCAGCTCGGCCGGCGGCCGCTCGTCGGGACTGGTCCGGACCGTGTCGTCGACCCGGATCCGGCTGATCTCGTCCGGGTTCACCCGGGCCAGCAGGGCGGGCAGGCCCGCCAGGCCAGCCAGCTCGTCCTGGCAGTCCCGGCAGGTGGCCAGGTGGGCGTCGACCAGAGCGCGCTCGGCGGGATCGATGGCGCCGAGCACGTAGACGCCAAGCGACAGCCTGGCGTCGCTGCAGTCCCATGTCTCCGTCATGGCGCCAGTCCTCGTTCCTGTAGCGCCAGCTTGAGCGCCTTCAATGCGTAAAACGTCCGGGATTTCACGGTACCCGCTGGAATGCCCAGGGTCGCCGCGGCCTCGGCCACCGAGCAGCCCCGGTAGTACGTCTCCACGATCACCCGCCGATGATCGGGCCGCAGCGAGGCCAGGGCGTCGGCCACGGCCCACGACTCAAGGGTGCGGTCGGCGTCGTCGTCAGACGGCAGCAGCTCCAAGGCGGCCTGCCCGGTCTCGGGCGGCCGGGCCTGCCGGGCGCGGTAGGAATCGACGGCGAGGTTGCGCGCGACGGCGAACAGCCAGGGCCGGGCCGGCCGGTCGGCCAGCGCCTCAGGATGGCGCCACGCCCGCACTATCGTCTCCTGCACTAGATCCTCCGCACGCTGCCTGTCGCCGCCGGTTAGGTGAAGGGCGTAGCGAAGCAGGGCACCGCCGTGTTCGGCGTAAAGAGCCCGGACAAACGCCTCGTCTGCCACTCGCCCCGCACGGGGCGCGGTTCCCGCGTTAGGCACACCATTGGAAACGCGCGGTGGCGCGGGACGGTTCAGTTCGCGGGGAAAATTCTTATCGCCGGTCCCTGGCCCAGGAGGATCCGGGGGGCTCGGCGGTCCGTGCTGGCTCATGGGAATCCGGGCTTGCTCAGGGCGCTGGAACACCGCCGGCGTGTGCGACTTCAGGAGGTATGCGACTTCAGAACGTATGGGTACGGACACTGTAGGGTGCTGTCTACCCAGTGTGCCGCACTAATCGCGGAATGAGGAGTGCTGTGCTGGCCCGGGGTGCGACCCCCCGGAACCCCCGGATCACGGGGGGGCTGCCCGCACCCCCGTAACCCCCCCTGGCCCTGGGGTCAGCCTCCGGCGAACTGAGGCAGGACCTCGATCACGGCCGCGTCTTTCAGGACCAGGTCAGCGGGCACGCGTCGGCCGGCCGACGTGCCGTCGACCAGGAAGGAAGAGGTCGCGAGGACCGAGCGAAGCCGCCCGTCCTCACCGCGGCGCGCCACGACCACCTCCAGTGCCTCCGCCAGCGTCCCGGCATCGACCGACTCCGCGTCGACGCCGGCCGCGGCCCGGGCCGCGGCCCAGTACTGGATTGTCACTTTCGCCATTTGAGATATCCTCATCTTATCGGGACCCGGGCGGTGTTGCCCCCGGGTCCTTGTCTGTTTATACAAGGGGTAAGGGTGCGACCGCACCACCGAGTGGAGGTACCACCGAGTGAGCGACCTGCTGCTGATCACCGGCGTGCTCGAGCCGTCTACGGAAGTGCTGCCCGCCCTCGGACTCCTGCTACATCCGGTCCGGGTACTGCCTGCGGACGCGTCCGCCCTCGTGGAGGCCCCGCCCGCCGACGCGGTGCTGATGGACGCGCGGCGCGACCTCGCGCACGCGAAGAGCATCTGCCGGCTGCTGCAGACGACCGGCCTGGACTGCCCGCTCTTCGCCATCGTGACCGAGGGCGGCCTGGCCGCGGTCAACGCGGAGTGGGGCGTCGATGACGTGATCTTGCACACAGCCGGGCCCGCCGAGGTGGAGGCCAGGGTCAGGCTCGCCATCGGGCGCCGGGCCATCGCCGCCGTGGCGGACGCGCCGGACGAGATCCGCTCGGGCGAGCTGTCCATCGACGAGGCTACCTACGCGGCCCGGCTGCGGGGCCGGGTGCTCGACCTGACCTTCAAGGAGTTCGAGCTGCTCAAGTTCCTCGCCCAGCACCCGGGCCGGGTCTTCACCCGCGCGCAGCTGCTGCAGGAGGTCTGGGGCTACGACTACTTCGGCGGCACCCGCACGGTCGACGTGCACGTCCGCCGGCTGCGCGCCAAGCTCGGCCCCGAGCACGAGGCCCTGATCGGTACCGTGCGTAACGTCGGCTACCGGTTCGTGCCGGTCAAGGGCGAGCGGGTCGGCCCGGCCGCCGAAGAGCGCGCCAGGAACACCCAGGACGCGGGGGTTCGCGCGGCGACCGCTGCCCGATGACCGAACGGGCGCAACGGGGCGCCGTCGATCTGGAGGTCGCGCAGGTCGCCGAGGTCCTGGAGCTGGTCGACCGGGCCGGCCTGACCGATGGGGTCGTAGCGCTGTCCGAGCACGTGCTGCTGCATCTGCGCTACGACCGCGACGGGTCAGGGGCAGGCCGTGATTTCGTCGCTACCGTGGACGGCAAGATCGCTGGCTACGCCTACCTGGATCCACCGGAGCCGGACGTGAGCGGCGAGCTCGTGGTGCATCCGGCCTGGCGGCGGAGGGGAATCGGCCACGGGCTGGTCCGTGACCTGGCCGCCGCGGCGAACGGGCACACGCTCCGGCTCTGGGCCCACGGGGACCTGCCGGACGCCGCGAGGCTGGCCGAAAGGACCGGCTTCGAGCGTTTCCGCGCCTTGTGGCAGATGCGGCGTTCACTGCGCGACCGGCTGGACCGGCCGGAGTTCCCGCCGGGCAGCACGCTGCGCACCTTCCGGCCCGGCCAGGACGAAGAGGAATGGCTGAGCCTCAACAGCCGGGCCTTCAGCAAGCATCCGGAGCAGGGGTCATGGACCCGTCACGACCTCGAGCTGCGGGAACGTGAGCCATGGTTTGACCCGGCGGGCTTTTTCGTCGCCGTACGAGACGGCCGGATGGCCGGCTTCCACTGGACGAAGGTCCACCCCGAGCAGGTGGGGGAGGTCTACGTGGTCGGGGTCGATCCTGGCGAGCAGGGCAGCGGCCTTGGCCGGGCCCTGACCCTGGCCGGGCTTGGTTACCTGCGCGACCTCGGCCTGCCCCAGGTGATGCTGTACGTGGACGAGGACAATGCGCCCGCGATCCGGCTCTACGAGGCGCTCGGCTTCACCCGCACCAGGACGGACGCCATGTACCGCCGGCCGCCCGCTAGCGGCCACGGGCTAAGGGGCTAACGCGGGCTCAGGGACTAACGAGCTAACGGTCGCGGATCCCTAGCGCCTCGTCCAGTTCCGCGGCAGTCAGCGGCCGGTCCGCGGCCGCCACCGCGCTCAGCACCTCGGCATAGAGTTCGATCTCGTCGAGGGCGACGCGGTCGTGGACACGAAGGTCCAACTGCCTGGGAATCGTGCTCACCTCCGGCGCTGATCGCGACTCTGTTCGCCTGCGCCCCAGGTTACGTGCCGACACTGCTCCTCCGCATGACCCATCAGGGCCATTCGCTTACCACCTTCAGGTGCGGTTTTACCCAGTCGGACCGTAACGATTCCGGCAAACTACAACGGAGTTGACGTAAATCCGGTAATGCAAGCCACAGGAGTCACGCCTGTGTCTCTGCCCAGACAGCTCGTTTAATTTAACATCCACGTATATACGCAGTAAAGCGTACAAACACGGACATTTGGCCGACCGGGTGCCGCGCCCCGGCGCCTGCCGGGCACAGTCCTGCGCGATTTGCCCCGCCCACCCGTCCTGAGCACGCATACTACAGATGGAGCGGTCCCGGCCGGCTCTCCTTCACGGCCCGGTACTCACTTGCTTGCCCCGCTAGACCGCGGGCACCGTTCCCGCCTATTTCGGACAACATGATTTCGGGAAGCCATGAATGACAACAGTGATCTCCTGCCGAACCTCGCTCACGAAGACGCATTCGAAATGCAGATGCGTGGCTACAGCCGCCGCCAGGTTGATGAATTTATTGCCCGCTGCCGGAGCCAGATCCGCGACCTAGAGCAACGACTTGCCCGCTCCCTTGACGAGGGAGAAGAACTCAAGCACGACCTGGCCACCGCCCGCCAGCAGGCGCTGGGCGCCAAGCCTGCGCACGAGGAGGTCAGCGAGCGGATCTCCCAGATCCTCAAGCTGGCCGATGACGAGGCCAGGTCGCAGAAGTCCCAGGCCCATGAAGATATTGCCAGGCAGCGCAACGAAGCCCAGGCGGAGGCAGACAAGTCCCGGGCCGAGGCGCGTGAGCAGGCCGAGCGGATGCTCACCGCGGCCCAGGAACAAGCCGAGCGGGCCATCACCTCCGCCCGGGCCGAGGCCGAGAAAACCGTGACCGCCGCACGCGCCGAGGCCGAGCGCACCACCTCCGACGCGAAGAAGAAGTCCGAGAGCGCCCTGGCCAGCGCGAAGGCGCAGGCCAAGAAGGCGCTCGACGAGGCGACGGCCAGGGCCACCGCGATTCACGATGGCGCCGAGCGCCGCCTGAACCTGCTGTCCACCAGGCACTCGGAAACGATCAAGCGGCTGACCGAGATCCTCGACGGGGTTTCTGGGCTGGTCGCGGCGGAGACCGCCCGCCTGTCGCTCGAGGACGAGGTCGATCAGGCCACCGCCAAGTCGATCGCCGCCGGGTCGGACTCCCCGGCCGAACCGCGCCCGGCCCCGGTGGCCGCCGCCGCGAACGGCCCCAGGGGTCCAGAGGGACTCCGCGTAGGCCCGCGGCCGACCGCCTCGGCGCCGGCCAGGCCCCCGGTTTCCTCCCAGTCGGCGCAGCCGCTCCAGCCGACGTCGGCGCAGCCGGTCCAGGCGACGTCGGCGCAGCCGGTCCAGCCGACATCGGCGCAGCCGGTCCAGCCGACATCGGCGCAGCCGGTCCAGCCGACATCGGCGCAGCCGGTCCAGCCGACATCGGCGCACTCGGCCCAGGCCACGTCGGCGCAGCCGGTCCAGACGGCCGACAGGCGCGGCCAGGCGCGGGCCGACGTCATCGATGACGACGAGAGCACCGAGGGCATCCGCATCGTCCCCGGCGGCGACAACTAGCCCCGGGTCAGGTCACGGCGGGCAGGCCCTGCGCGAGCCGGTCCAGGCGCCGCAAGATCACGCCCTCCCGCAGGGCCCACGGGCACAGTTCAAGCTGATCGACGCCGAGCAAGTCGAGGATGGCGTCGGCCACGATGGCTCCGGCCGGAAGCTGCGGGGTCCGGCTGGCTGACACGCCAGGCAGCCGGGCCCGTTCGGCCGCGGTCATCGTGGGCAGCCGTTTGGCCAGGGCCGCTACGTCAGCGTGTTTCAGCACCCGCTTGGCGTAGGGCCCTGCGCCGTACGGCGCCGCGCCGGCGATCCGGGCCAGCTGCCGGAACGTCTTCGAGGTCCCCACCACCTGATCGGGGGAGCCTTGCCGCAGCATGCCGCCGGTTTCCCTGGCGATCTCGGCGCGCACGTGCTTGCGCAGGCGCCGTATCTCCTGCGGTGACGCCGGGTCAGAGCTCAGCCAGTCCCTGGTGAGGCGCCCGGCGCCGAGCGGCAGCGAGGCCACGGCGTCCGGCTCCTCGTCGATGCCCGACGCCACCTCGAGCGAGCCGCCGCCGATGTCGAGC
>Ga0302184_10003204_pt1 | contig 10216 bp, 11 predicted proteins | sample I_Palsa_N3_3_FD_200233 | JGI IMG/M metagenome (GOLD analysis project Ga0302184, IMG submission 200233) | Peat permafrost microbial communities from Stordalen Mire near Abisko, Sweden - I_Palsa_N3_3 | ecosystem: Environmental > Terrestrial > Soil > Palsa > Peat permafrost | place: Sweden...
TTGCGCTCCAGGGTGCACCGCATGCCGCCGGCGTTGTTGGCGATGACCCCGCCGATCGTGGCCACGTCGGCGGACGCTGGGTCAGGGCCCAGGCGCCGCCCGAGGGGCTTGAGGATGGCGTTGGCGTGAGCCAGGATCGTTCCGGGCCTGGCTCGCAACCGGGCTCCGCCGTCCTCGGCCGCCATCCCGGCCCAGTGTCGCCGGACGTCGATGAGGATGTCGTCAGACTGTGACTGCCCGTTCATGCTCGTGCCGGCGGCCCGGAACGTGGCGTGCCGGCCGGTACGGGCGCAGTACGCCAGGATCGCGCGCACGTCGGCGACGGTGCGGGGCTGGACGACGACCTGCGGAAGGTACCGGTAGGGGCTGGCGTCGGAGGCGTAGCGGACCAGGTCAGAGATCCGGTGCAGCACCTGGTCCGGGCCGAGCAGCTTGATCAGGTCGCCGGTGAGGGCGGCCGGGGTGCCTTCGAGCTGGGCGGGATCGACCGCATCATCTTGCGCCGGGCCTGACGGCCGGCCGATGGCCCGCACGTGGGGCGTGAGCAGCTTCCGCGTGTCCGGCATGCCTTACTTTCTCAACGGCCGGCCGGCCGGGCATCGGCCCAGGCATACGAATCCGGCCCGATTGTTCGTGCCCTGCTGACGATGAACGCGTTGCCTTTGGCCTTTACGGTCAGAGACGTTGCCTTCCGGTCAGATTCAGGGAGAAAACCGTGCCCATTTACCAGTGCAGCAGTCCCGAAGGCCTGCTTGACGAATCCGCCCGGGGGAAGCTCGCCGAGGAGATCACCCGTATTCACTGCGACGCGACCGGCGTCCCGACGTCGTACGTCAACGTCATCTTCACCGACGTGCCGGACGGCCACTACTTCGTGGCCGGGAAACCGGCGGCCCACTCGTTCCTGAGCGCCGCCATCCGGGCCGGTCACGACGTCGCGACGCGGCAGGGCATACTCAGGAATCTCTCGCAGATGTGGACCCGCCTGACCGGCCAGCCGGAGGAGGAACTGATCATCTCGCTGTGGGAGAACAAGGCGGAAAACGCGATGGAGGGCGGAGCGATCTTCCCCGCCGTCGGCGAGGAATAGCGGGGGTTTGGGCAGAACCGCACGCCGCCCGCCTCTCGTTCCGGGCTGCGGCGGGGTTTCTTTGTGCTGGTTGTGGCAGCCTGCACAGAGGACAGAGGACTGTGCAGGCTGCCGCAACCATGCACTAAATACGTCCCGTTTACCGCTAGAGGAGTGGCAGCCGGGCGTGGTGTGGCCGCCGTGAGCGTCTGCATGGTCTCGGTGCCCTCGAAGGTGTGGATCGCCTCCATGTCCACCATGTGCCGCATGACCTGGTAGTCGAGCAGGATGCCGTTGCCGCCGAGCATGTCGCGCGCGTCGGCGGCGATCACCCGGGCCTTGCGGGTGTTGTGCATCTTGGCCAGCCCGGCCACGGTGGGGGTCAGCCGGCCGGCCTCGGCCAGACGGCCGATCTGCAGGCAGTACAGCTGCATCGCGGTGAGGTCGGCCAGCATCGACACCAGCCGCTGCTGGATGATCTGGAAGCTGGCCAGCGATTCGCCGAACTGGCGCCGCTCCTGCGCGTACCGCAGGGCGACGTCGTAAGCAGCGGTGGCGTGGCCCAGCGCCCCCCAGGCGCAGGTGCTCCGGGTGGTGGCCAGGACCCGGGTGGTGTCCTTGAACGAGCGCGCTCCGGGCAGCCGGTTCTCGGCCGGAACCCGCACGTTGTCCAGCGTGATCTCGGCCTGCCACACCGAGCGCAGCGACACCTTGCCCTCGATCACCCGGGCCTGGTAGCCCGGCGACCCCTTTTCCACGACGAACCCGTTGACCTGGCCGTCCTCGGTGTTGCGGGCCCAGACGACGACCAGGTCGGCCACGCTGCCCAGGCCGATCCAGCGTTTGCGGCCGTTCAGCACCCAGCTGTTCCCACCCGACTCCCCTCCCCCCTTCACTGGACGGGCCGAGGTGGTCCGTCCCGAGGGATTCCCCGAGGTGCGCGCTTGTGACCTGCGTCATGGCTGGCTCCCCTCCGCGGTGAGGTCGGCATCCAGGAACGCCTCCACCGAGGCGGCCAGGCGTTCGGGGTCCGCGGCCAACTCGAGGTGGCCGCCGTGGTAGACGTGCAGCCGGCTGCGCGGTATCAGCCAGTTCATGATCCGCCCGTTGATCACCGGGATGATCGGGTCGTCGTCGCCGGCCAGGATCAGGGTAGGCGGCCGCAGCCTCGGCAGAAACGGCAGGCTGGTCCAGCCGAGCATGGAGATCAGCTGGTAGTAGTAGCCCCGGGGCGGGCCCAGGCGGGTGGCGCCGTGCAGCAGGTCGCGGGCCACAATCGGGTCTTGGCGCGCGCTGCCCCCGTATAGCTGGCCGGCCACGTGGGCCGCGTATCTCGGATCCCGGTGGCGTCGCGGCGTGAGCATGCGCAGCAGGACCCACGGACGCCCGGGAACCATGAGCGCGCCCGGCGCCGTCGCCACCAGCACCAGGCGGCGCACCCGGTCCGGGCGGCTCAGCGCGAACTGCTGCGCGAGCCCGCCGCCCCAGGAGATGCCCAGGACGTCGGCCTGCTCATAGCCGAGCTGGTCGAGCAGGCCAGCCAGCAACGACGGCAGCGTGTGCAGGTGGTAGGGGATGACCGGTGCCGGCGAGCCGCCGATGCCCGGCATGTCGAACCGGATGACAGGGCGCCGCGGATCGAGCGCGTCAACGAACGGCTGGAACAGTTCCAGGCTCGCCCCGATGCCGTTGCACAGCAGCAGCGGCGGCCAGCCCGCAGTCCCTTCCCGCACCGAGACCCGGATGGTCCGGCCGCCGATCGCCAGGACTCTCATCCGCTCGGGCAGCTCGGGCGCCTCGGAGGGGCCGGCCCGCCGTAGCCTGCTTAGGACCCGGCCCAGGCCAGACTCCCTGCGGTCCTCCCCGGCCGGTGCGGGAGGGGACGGGTCAGCGGTCATAGACATACGTTCCAGGCGCGGCGCCGACCGGCGGCAGCCCGCCGCCGCCCAGGTCTTCGGGCGCGGCCTTCTCCTCGCCGCAGCGCTCGGCCAGCCAGCCAGCCCAGTCCGGCCACCAGGTCCCGTGCAGGGTCTCGGCACTACGCAGCCATTCCTGGGGGTCTTCCGGGCACTCCTTGGCCATCTGGTACCTGGCCTTCTCGTGGCCCGGCGGATTGACCATCGCGGCTATGTGCCCGCTGGTCGACAGGACGAACCGGGGGCGGCCGCCCAGCAGCTGAGTGGTCCGGTAGCAGGCCTGCCAGGGACAGATGTGGTCGGTGATCCCGGCGACGATGTAGCTGTCCCGGTCGACCGCGGCCAGGTCTACCGGTGAGCCGAGCATGGTCGCGGTGCCCGGCGTGACCAGTGCGTTGCCCGCGCCCAGCTCGAGGAAGTCGCGGTGCAGGCCCGCGGTCATCCGGGTGGTGTCCGCGTTCCAGAACAGGATGTCGAACGGCGGCGGCTTCTTGCCGAGCAGGTAGTTATTGACCCAGTAGTTCCAGACCAGGTCGTTCGGCCGCAGCCAGGCGAACACCTCGGCCAGCGACCGGCCGTCCAGGTAGCCGCGGGCGCGGGACGAGGCCTCGGCCAGCTTCGCGGTCCGCTCGTCGATGACGGCGCTGGCCAGGCCCGCGTGCGCCTGGTCAAGCACGGTGACCATGAGGGTGAACGCGGCGAGCCGGTCCTGCTGGCCCGTGTACGCCAGGTGGGCGGCCACCATCGCGGCGATGATGCCGCCGGAGCAGGTCCCGGTGAGCGCGGTCTGGTGGCTCCCGGTGATCCGTTCGGTCGCGTCCATGGCGTCCAGGATGGCCTGACCGTAGGTGTTGATATCCCACTTGGCGTTCCGGGCGTCCGGGTTGCGCCAGGAGACCATGAATACCTGCAGGCCCTGGCCGACCAGGTACTCCACCATGCTCCGGCCGGGGGCCAGGTCCATCACGGAGAACTTGTTGATCACCGGCGGGATGATCACCACCGGGACCTGCCGGACCGCGGCCGTGACCGGGCGGTACTGGATCAGCTCGAACTCCGGGGTGCGCAGGACCACCGACCCGGGCGTGACGGCCAGGTCCACCCCGACTTCGAAAGCGTCCGGCTCGACCATGGTCGGCACCCGCGGCGGAACCGCCATGTCGGAGAGGAAATGCCGCAGGCCGGTCACGGCGCTGCTGCCGCCGGTGTCGAGCGCGGCCTTGACCGCCGCCGGGTTCAGCAGCGGGTTGTTGCTCGGGGCCAGCGCGTCAATCAGGTTGGTCAGCATGAAGCCGACCCGTTCGGAGTCGCGCTCGTCCAGGCCGGCCTCGGCCACCACGCCTTCCACGCTCTCCGCGGTGGCCAGATAGGCCTGCATCGTGCGGCGCAGTAGCGGGTTGCCCGCCCAGCCCGGGTCGGCGAACCGGCGGTCCCGGCGGGACGGCTCTACCTGGGAGCGGCCCACGGCGATGCGGGCCAGTTCGCCGGCCAGCTGCCCGCCTCGCCCGGCGACTAGCCGCGGCTTGGCCGCCAGGGACGCGGCCAGGCGGAGGCCAGAGCTGCCCGGGTTCATCCGCCGCAGTATGCCGGTGGCGGCATCGCCCAGCAGTAGGTCAAGTGGCGCCGCCGCGGCATCCTCAGCGGCGGACCTTGTGGAGTCAGTGTCAGCGCTCATTATCAGCCGAGCCTAGGCCGCGGGGCGCGTTCTTCCATTGGTCGCTCGTCACGAACCCATGCTAAGACGTGGGTCTGCGGACACAGGCGCTCGCGCGGGGAGTCTGTTTGCAGGCTTCAGGCGACGAGGGCTGCGGCGGTCGCGGCGCCGAGCTCGCGGCCGTGGCGGCGGGCTTGTTCCTCGGCCTCCTGGCGCAGCTCGCGGGCCAGGTCCTTGAACTGGTCCAGGGCGGGATTGACGCCGACGGTGGTGAACTCGGCCTCGACGACCTTCAGGTCGAGGTACCAGACGTCGGCGAGGATGCGGCGCATCCATCCGGTCGCGTGGTCCCATCCCTCGCGGGGGGTTCCGGGCCGGTAGTTGCCGCCGCGCACGGTCACCAGGACGGCGGGCTGGCCGGCCAGGGCGGGCTGCGTGCCGGCGGCCATGCGCGGGTCGGTGACCACCATGTCGACCCAGGTCTTGAAGTGCTGCGAGACGCCGAAGTTGTAGAGCGGCACGGCGAACAGCAGCGCGTCGGCTGCGATGAGCTCGTCGGTCAGGGTCGCGGCTAGCGCCAGCGCGGCCTGCTGCTCATCCGTGCGTGACTCCTCGGGTGTGCGGCTGGCGGAGACGGCGGTCGCCCACGCGGTGGCCGGGATCGGGTCGACGCCGGCGTGACGGCGGACGACGGCCTCGCCGGGGTGGGCGTCGCGCCACTCCTGCTCGACGATGTCGGCGATGGCGCGGCTGTGGGAACCTTCGACGCGGATGCTGGCGTCGAGCCGGAACAAAGACATATCTGATCCTCCGATAATCCGAATTTAACTTGACTGTTCAAGTGAATGCTAGAAGGCAGCGACTTGAACCGTCAAGTGTTTTGTTATGTTCCCGACGGTCTCTCCTGAGAGACTCGCACCGGAGAATGGCCGGAATCTGGACCATCGACGCCTCGATCTTGACAAACCGGCCGACTGTGATTACATGGTATCACTTGACACATCAAGTTAATAAAAAGGAGGCCCGCATGCGTACGTCCTCGATCGCTCGACCGGGCGTGAACATCCGCCGCGGCGCGGATCGCCATCAGACCCGGATCGGGTGGCTGCACGGACGCCACTCGTTCGACACCGGCATCGACCCGCTGGGCGCCGATACCCACCACGGCGTGCTCGTCGTCAGCAACCACGACACCATCGCGCCCCGATCCGGGTTCGAGACCCATCCGCACCGCAACATGGAGATCGTGACGTGGGTGCTGGACGGCTCGCTGGTTCATCAGGACTCTGAGGGCCACGCCGGCCTGATCTATCCCAACCTGGCGCAGCGCATGACCGCTGGCACCGGGATCCGGCACTCAGAGAAGAACGACCTTTCGGCCGTCAATCCGGGCGCCGAGCGACCGCTGGACCTGATCCAGATGTGGGTCGTCCCGGACGAGCCCGAGGTGGCGCCTGGATACGAGCAGCTCGAGCTGGACCCCGCTGACCTCCAGGGCCGGCTGGCGGTGGTGGCGTCGGGGATGGCGCGGCACCGCGACCAGGCGGCGATCCGCATCCGCAACCGCTACGCCGCCCTCCACGTCGCGCGACTCGACCCCGGCGACAGACTCACCATCCCGGACGCACCGTTCGCGCACGTCTACCTGGCGCGGGGCCGGATGCGCCTCGAAGCGGAAGGCGCACTGGACGCGGGGGACGCGGCCCGCCTGACGGCGGCCGGAGAGCGCCGCCTCGCCGCGGCCGAGTCCAGCGAGGTCCTGATCTGGGAGATGCATGCCGACCTAGGCCCGGCGGTCCCGTGAGTTCGGCGCGGAGGTGCACGGAGGTGTGCGGTGACTGAATACCTCGATGGCCCGGTCGCGATCATCGGGGCCGGGATCGGCGGCCTGACGGCCGCCCTGTCTCTCCAGCATTTCGGCGTGCCGGTGCGCGTCTTCGAGCAAGCCCGGACGCTGCGGGAGATCGGCGCGGGCGTCACCATCACGCCTAATGCCATGAACGCCCTTGATTTCCTCGGGATCGGCTCGGCCCTGGCTGAGGAGGCGGGAGAAACGCCGCGCTACTTCGTCCGCAACGCAGCCGACGGCCGCGAGCTGGAACGGGGGCCTGACCCCGGGTCATTCGTGCCTGAGTTCGGCGCCGGTTACTGCAATCTGCACCGTGCCGACCTCCACCTGGCGCTGACCGATGCCGTGACCAAGAGCGACCCGGACGCGATCGCGCTCGATCACCGTTTCGACTACCTCGAGCAGGACGGCGACAGGGTTGTCGCCCACTTCTCGAACCGCACCACCTTCGAAGCTCCGGCCCTTATCGGCGCCGACGGCGGAGCATCGGCGGTCCGCAACGCCGTCTTCGGTGGTCAGGACGCGTCGTATACCGGGCACGTGGCGCTGCGGGCTCTCGTTCCGATAGCTCGAGTACCGCAGGCCATCGTGGCGGATCCGTACGCGCTCTATGTCGGCGCCGGCCGGTCATTGATCCACTACCCGCTGAGGCGTCAGACAACGATGAACCTGCTGGGTAACGCCCAGGCCTCGCAGTGGCAGGCCGAGGGGTGGTCCATTCCGGCCACCGTGCGGGAATTCCTCAGCCTGTTCGATGATTTCCCGGAACCCGTGCGAGAGCTCATCGCCGCGATTCCCGAGCCGGATCTGTTCAAGTGGGGCCTGAGAGACCGGGAGCCGCTGCCGGCCTGGACCCGCGGCCGGGTCACCATGCTGGGCGACGCGGCCCATCCCATGACCCCGTACCTGGGTCAGGGCGCCTGCATGGCCATCGAGGACGGAATGATCCTGGGCCGCGCCTTCGCCGCGTCGCAGGACCTCGCGGAGGCGTTTGCCCGGTACGAGGCCGCGCGACGAGATCGCGCCAACGGCGTCCAGCTGGCCGCCCGCTACCAGGGAACGCAACATCACGGCTCGACTGCTTCCGGTCCCAGCAGCGGGAAGACCGCCGTGACGCTCGGCTTGTTCTCCTACAACCCGGTGACCGAACCCGTCTAAAACCTAACTGAACGTTCAAGTTCAACACACGGAAACTACATCATGGAAGGTAGATCACGGTGACCATTTCAGACAGCACGGTGGCGATTATTGGCACTGGCAACATCGGCGGCAGGCTCGCGGCGGGCTTCGCTGCGGGCGGCCAGGACTTCCTGCTGGCCGGCCGCGACGAGGGGGCGGCCCGCAAGATCGCGTCGGACCTCGGCGGGCACGCCGAAGTGGTCAGCGTCGACGAGGCGGTCGAGCGGGCCGACGTGCTCGTGCCCGCCGTCTGGTTCGACGTCTTCAAGCAGCTCATCGCCCAGTACGGCGACCGGCTGGCCGGCAAGGTGATCATCGACCCCACTAACCCGGTCGGACCCGACGGCAAGGGCGGCTTTCAGAAGCTCATCGGCGCGCAGGAGTCCGCGGGCCAGATCCTGGCCGGCCTGCTGCCGCCCGGAGCGCGGCTGGTCAAGGCGTTCGGCACGCTGTCGGCCGACACATTGTCTGCGGCCGCCCGGCGGGAGCCCGAGCGCGCGGTGCTGTTCTACGCCGCCGACGACGACGCCGCGGGCGATCAGGTCGCCGACCTGATCCGCACCTACGGCTACGAACCGGTCCGCGTGGGCGGCCTGGACCAGTCCATCCGCCTTGAGGTGTTCGGTGACCTGCACGAACTCGGCGCCCTTGGCCGGCCCGTGACCAAAACCGAGGCGCTGAAAGCCATCTGATAGCCGTGCGGGGCAGAGTTACTCGGGCGAATCGGTTCCGCTCGCCAGGTGGCGCGCGACGGCGTACACCCAGGGGATGCTGAGCAGGAGGATGAGCCCGAGGGCGAGGAGAAGTGGCACCGGCCGGACGGCGGCGAGGGCGAGGCAGGCCACGGCGGAGGCGGTGCAGGTGCGGGCGAGCGGCCGGTACAGGCCAGAGTCGCGGTCCCAATCTGGCAGGGTCGCGGCCAGCAGCATCGTCGCGGCCAGCACGACGGCGCCGCCCGCGCCCAGCATCCACGCCGTGTCCGCCGGAGTGCGGCCGTCGTGGGCGTGCTCGACGAGGCTGACCATTGCGGCGCCCATCGCGGCGACCGCGGCGGTCAGCGGCAGGTGACCGAGTATCCATTGCACGCTGGCCACCCGTTCGGTTCGGGGTTGGCGTTGCCCGGCGAAGTCGAAGTACGTCCACCAGGCACCGAAGCCGACCACGACCGCGGCCAGCCCCACGGCCAGGGTGAGCCCGCTGACCGGCCGGCTGGACAGCCCGGTGACGACACCGGTGAGGGTCTCGCCGAGCACGATGATGATGAACGCTCCGAACCGTTCGGTCAGCGCCTCGGTAATGACAATGCCGGGCGCGTCGGCCGGGTCGGCGGTGAGCAGCACGGTGGCGAACCCGGCCAGGTAGGCGACGTCTAGCGCGCCCCAGGCCAGCACGCGGGCGCCGGCCGGCAGCAGGGCGGTGCCGGCCAGCAGGATCGCGCAGGCCGCCGTCCCGGCCACGAACAGCCGGCTCGGCCGGCGGTATTCGGGGCGGTCGCCCCGCGCGGCCAGCAGCCACAGCACGGCCAGCACCGCGAACAGCACCGCCGAGGCGACGGCGAACGCCGCTCCGCGCGCTCCGCCCGCTTGGGGGATGGAGGCGCCCATCGCAGCGAGCACCAGGATCTGCAGCAGGAACGTGCTGCGGGCGCGGGCGTCGTCGTGGCCGTGCAGCTCATGGTGCAGGCTGCCATTGGCCCAGGCAATCCACACCAGCGCGAACACCGCGGCGAACTGGCCGAGCCCGGCCCAGGTCAGGTGCCCGGCCAGTCGGTGCGCGGCCTGGGAGACCAGCACGACCACGGCCAGGTCATAGAAGAGCTCGAGCGGCCCGACCACCCGCTCGCGCGGCTGTTCACCGTGCGGACGCGGCGGCTGCCACAGGTAGCGGCGCAGCCGAGCCCAGCCCTCCCGGCTAGTGGTCATGCCGCAGACGGCTGGGTGGCACGCCGGGACCCCTTCCTGGGCTATTTGAATCCGCCTACCTATCTAACAGCTACCAGAGCAGCCCGCGTGACGCGCCGGCGCCGCTCCTCAATGTCGGCGTCTCAGCAGAGCCCAACCCGAGATGACAACGCCCAGCCCGACGAGGATGGCGAACCCGAGCACGGTGTTGGGTGCGCTTGCGCCTAGGCTGAGCGCGACTCCGGCTCCGATCACCGGAACCGAGAGTCCCACGTAGAGCGCGATGAGCAGGTCCGACGTCATCGCGACGCGGCTTTCTGGCGGACACAGCGGTCACCAGACCTTCATGCCGCCATCGACGACGAGGTCGGTGCCGGTCACGTAGGAGCTCTCGTCGGACGCGAGGAACAGCGCGACGTTCGCTACGTCCTCCGGCTGACCGAACCGGCCGAGGAGCGTCCTGTCGCGCATCTGGCGGCCAAACTCCTCGTCTTCCAACTCCCCCGGGTCAAGTTGGTCTCGTTAACGCTTCCCCACGGCTAAAGCCGGGGGATTTCTGGCTCAGACGGGACCCCGCCCGCAGCCCCGGAAGGGAGGAGGGAGGGATGTCTTACGTCGTCGGCACCAGCCAGGATGCGCTCACCCTGG
>Ga0302184_10003207_pt1 | contig 10215 bp, 10 predicted proteins | sample I_Palsa_N3_3_FD_200233 | JGI IMG/M metagenome (GOLD analysis project Ga0302184, IMG submission 200233) | Peat permafrost microbial communities from Stordalen Mire near Abisko, Sweden - I_Palsa_N3_3 | ecosystem: Environmental > Terrestrial > Soil > Palsa > Peat permafrost | place: Sweden...
TCATGCTCACCTCGGCCGCCGGCTACGCCGAGCAGGTCAGGCCCCAGGTCTGGCGGCGCTACCTCGCCCTGCTCACCGACGCGCTGCGACCCGCCCGGGACGACACGGCACCGCTGCCGGTACCCGCCCTGACCCCGGACGAGATGGCCGCGGTCATGCGCTCGATCCCGCACGGCCGCAGTTGATCCAAGCGGAGTCTTTGACCGAACGAACCGCCATGCGTGCTGCCCGGAGGACCACGACGCATCCAGAGGACAATGAAAATCCTTCTGCCGAACGAACCGAGGTGCTCGCCCCCGGTCAGCCTTATCGCCATACGACCGACGTCCCGCTGGAGTTCTGCCTGCTCCCAGGCGAGATCGCCGAAGCCTTCGACGCGTAGCGCAAGGGCCCGCGGGTCTGTCGCGAGCCATGACCACGTCCCGGCGAATGTCGCGCACCGAGGTTAGGTTGTCTGCGCCGGGCGGACTACTTGACGGGTGCGTGCGCTAGTCCGGGCGGCGTCCAGCACGGCGGCGGTCGCGACGGCGTCCCAGGGGTCTACCGGCACCGGTTGGGTGCCGCGGATGGCGGCGGCGAAAGCGGGGTAGAACAGGTCCCAGGCCCCGCGTGCGGAGGGCACGAGTTCGGCCGTGTCGCCGCGGAGCAGGTGTCCCCACCGATTGGGTGGTTCTGCTCCCCACTGCTGGTCGGCCGACGCCGGTGATGCCCCGCTTCGCAGCCGGGCTTCCTGGCCATCGGCATCGGCGATGAGGTAGCTGCCCGAGGTGCCGGCGGCGCGCAGCCGCGGGCCGGGGGCCCCTTGCCGCCAGCTGCCCCACAGGTGGGACAGCGCGCCGCCCTCGTGGGTCAGCGCGATGAAGAAGTCGTCATCCAGGCCGCCGGGCTCGCTACGGTAGTGCATCTCGGCGTACACGCCGCTGACCGGGCCCGCGAGCACCAGGGCCTGATCGGCCAGGTGGCTGCCGAAGTCAAGCAGGGTGCCGCCGCCGGCCGCGGGTGGGCCGGGGTCGGGCCTGAACCGCTCGAACCGCGACTCGAAGACGGTTAGCTCGCCCAGCGATCCGTTGTCGAGGAGTTCGCGCAGGGTCAGGAAGTCCGAGTCCCAGCGGCGGTTCTGGTAGACCGTCAGCGGGACTCCGAGTTGCCCGGCAAGCTCGACGGCCTGGCGGGCCGACCCGGCGTCCGGCGCGAACGGCTTGTCGCAGGCGACCGCCAGGCCCAAGCGCAGCGCCTCCTGGGTGAGCGTGACGTGGGTGGCCGCCGGGGTGGAGATCGCCACCGCGTCGGCTCCCGCGCTGGCCAGCTCCTGCAGGGAGGCAAAGGCCGGGCGGGCGAGATCGGTGGCGACCTGGCGGCGGCGCTCGGGTGAGGTGGTGACTACGCCGAGGAACTCGCAGTCCGGGGCGGAGGCGAGCAGCGGCGCGTGAAAGTACCGGCCGCCAAGGCCATAGCCGACCAAGCCGATGCGGACAGGTGCGGGCACGACGGGACTCCTCCCAGAGCGATCGGTCAACAGGCTAGACGAACCAGGTGCGCCGGATGCCGGATCGGCTAGGGGATCAGCCGGTCGGTCAGGTCTATGAGCATCAGCGGGATCGTGCCAGGCGCCCTAATGCTTCGAGCTGACGCAGACGACGATGATGCCCGTGGGCGGGATCATCCTGGCCACCGGAGGTGGATGTGCCGTGGAGAGCGCCCGACCAGAATGTCGGTGGCGCGTGCTGCGATGGTCTCATGACCAAGCGTCACCGCCGGGGGCGTCAGGGCTTCCAGCAATCTCTCATCCCTATTCCGACTGCGGGCCCGCCGGACGATCCTCAAAAAATAAGTAATCGTTATACTGAGGAGGTGCGGTGGGAGATCCTGCTCCTGGAGCCCGTGTTCGACGCCGCCCGCGAGGCGATCATCCTGGTCGCCGGAGACAAGGCGCGACGCTGGAGCGGGTGGTACGCGGAAGCGATCCCGCTCGCGGAGGAACGCTACGCGGTGTATCAACGGGAGAACCGCAAGAAGGAGCAGTGATGAAGACAGTCCGCTGGGAGGACACCAAGCGGGAGATCCGGGAGCTTGAGCCCGGCTGGGATGCTCCGGACCGCGTCGCGGAGCGGGAGCGGAGCCGGGCGGAGATGCGCGCCGAGCAGCGCGGCTATCAGCTCGCGCAGTTGCGGAAGAACGCCGGGCTTACCCAGGTGCAGGTCGCTGCCCTGATGGGCGTCACCCAGGCGCGGGTCTCCCAGATCGAGCACGGCAAGATTACCGAGGTGGACGCCATCCGCGGGTACGTTGAGGCCCTCGGCGGCACCGTCGACGTCATCGCTCGCGTCGGCGACTGGACAATCAAAGTCGCCTGAACACGACTCCGGTAGTTCGGACGGGCAGTTGTTCGCCTACCGGTTTCCGTATGAGGGTGCAGTCCGCTGGCATCCCGAAACCTGCTGCGCCGTACGAAGAGATCCACCTCGTGGACATCTTGTGAAGGAACGAGCAGAGGAAGGCCAGTGAGCAGCTTCACCGAGGCCGGTGGCTGGATTGTTCCGTGTCCGGCGCGATGAGTTTCTTGAGCCGAGCACGCGACGCCTCCAGCTGTCCGGAGGTGCGTTGTCGGACCAACCCTGCAATCCGCCTGCAATGCCGGCCTGCGATGCTCCGAAGCATCTTGCCGGAAGGAGATATTGGCATGACGCACCTCACACGCGGTGCCGTTCTCATGCGGGCGGCATTGATCCCGGCGGCACTGATCCTGTTCGTGCTGGTCAGCGGGTTCCTGGCCCAGGTTCCGTGGGCTGCGGACCTATGGCCGTGGCCAGCTAAACCGCTCTCTTACATCTTCATCGCGTCGATCCTGGCGGCGATAGCGGTCCCAGTGCTCTGGATAGCGCTTACCGGCGAGGCGGCGGCGATTCGCGCCGGAGCACTCGATCTGACAGTGATGTATGGCGGGATGTTCGTATATGTCCTCACTTTGATCGGTGATCCGCGTGAGCCTCGGCTATGGACCTATGCGCTGGCGTTCGGACTCGCCGCTGCCGGGTCGGCCGGAGCGTTTCTCTTCGCGCGGCAAATCCCGTGGGCCGACCCGCGGCCGATGCCCCGGCCAGTGCGCCTGTCATTCGGCGCCTTCGCAATGATCTTGATCGGAGCGGGGGTAGCTTTGCTGCTTCAGGCCAGCATCTTTCCGTGGCGGCTAGGCGCAGAGACCTCGGTAATGTTCGGCCTGGTCTTCCTGGGTGCGGCAACCTACTTCATCTACGGCGCCCTGGATCCGCACTGGGGCAACGCCGTTGGGCAGCTGGCTGGGTTTCTTGCGTACGACTTGGTGCTGCTTGCGCCGTTTCTCGAGCATTTCAACACTGCCCAAGGCGGCTCGCTTGTCAGCCTGATAATCTACGTCGCGTTCCTCGTCTACAGCGGGACGCTAGCCAGCTATTATTTGTTCGCGTCGAATGCGACTCGAATTCGCCTCGCCTTAATTGGTTCGGACTCGTCGTCGGTGCTCCACCGAGATTGCCGCCCCGAGCACCGAGATGCCTAGTGCCTGCGCGCCCTCCCGATCGATGCACTGTGGAACTCCGAACTCTGACCGGCATGCGCGTTATCGGTGTGGCTGGCTCGCGTCGCAACTGGTGACGGACCATGTCACATGCGAGCTGTCAGCCCTGCAGGGCGTGCATCGCTGCCACAGCCCCCGGCTGGTGGCCCATCGCCAGGATGAACAGCCACAGCAGTATCGCCAGCCCCGCGTAGCTGGCCAAAGCAGCCTGGGCGGCACGCGGCCTGAGCGGCGGCTTGGCCGCCGGGAGGCCAGTCCCGGCCAGCTCGGCATCATCCTGGGCTTCAGCGATGCGCGCGTGCCGCCCTGCCCCGGGCTTGGGCCGCCACGCTGCCTGGTTCACCTGATAGCTGTCGTACAGGTAGTCGAGGAGTCCCAGCGGGATGAGGATGACGAAGATCCACAGATCCGCGGTGACTGCGAGCACCGCGCCCAGCAGCATCCCTGCGATGACCGCGACCAGCCCGGTCCGCGAGCCGACGGAGCAGCTGATCGACTTCACCACCCGGCCGCCGTCCAGCGGCACCACCGGCAGCAGGTTGAAGAGATTGATCAGCGCCATCCACGCAGCGGCAGCGGCGAAGGCCCCGTTGCGAGTGGCGAAGTACAGCAGCCCGGTCCCGGCCGCCAGCACGGCCCTGGCGAGCGGCCCGGCCAGGGCAATGGTGGCCTCGGCCCGTCGACGGCGCCCCCCGGCGGGGCTGGCCGTCAGGGCGGGGCTGGCCGTCAGGGCGGGGCTGGCCGCCGGCACGGCACCGGCCACGATGCTGGAGAGGTTCGACGACAGCAGGATGCCGGCGATCATCGGCAGGAAGGCCAGCCCGCTGGTCACCGGGCTGTAGCCCTTGACGTCCTGCAGGTAGTACGTGAGGAACAGGAAGATGCCGAAGACCGCGATCCCGGTCAGCCCGACCGCGATGTAGGAGCCGCCCCTGGCCCGGTCCAGGACTACCCGCAGCGGCAGCAGGGGGTTACTGACCCGGCTCTCAGCGAACGCGAACGCGGTCAGCAGGATCACTCCGCAGTCGTCCGGGAACGGTATGACGAGGAGATCGGTTTCGTGCACCCTGGGGAGGGCCTGGCGCACGCCTGCCATATCACCCCTACGAGCTGGCTCCCGCGGCAGCCGAACTCACTGGCTGGCTTGACCAGGCCGCCCAGATCGTGACCCAGCCGCCGCAGCACCGGGATCACCGTCCTCACGGATAGCGGCCCCCTCGCGTTCCCGCGGAAGCGGCTTGTGAAATTGTGCACAAGCCGTAGCGGGAAACGTCGGCAAGGGCCCCCTTGCGCAGCGCCCGCTACAGGCCACCGGATCGCGCATATAGCCATCGACCTCACCTGGCAAAGCGAGGCCGCCGGTACCGCGGCGCGGCGCTAGCCGCTGGTTGTTTCGATGAGGGTAGCGAACCCCGGTGTGCCGCCGCTGGTGCTGTACCCGGCTGTCCACAGCGGCTGGCCCGCGGTGGTGCCTGCCACAGTGTCCAGGACGTTGGAGTAGGCGGAAGGGTCGGTCGTCGGCACGATCTGCCAGGCTGTGCCGTTCCAGTGCTCGGCCAGGGTCTGCGAGTCCTGCGAGGTGGGCAGGGTGCTCCCGACCGCCCAGACGTCCCCCGCGCCGACCGCCGTCACCGCGCTGAGGGTATCTTGCGTGCCGTTCGCGGTGACCGAAGGGCTCGGCACCAGCGTCCAGCTTGTCCCGTTCCATTGCTCGGTCACGGTCTGGTTGAGATTCTGCTCACCCACGGCCCACACATCGCCGCTACTGACCACTGCGACCGAGTTCAGGCTGCTGTCGTACCCGCTAACCGGCTGGCTGACCTGCGTCCAGGTTGTCCCGTTCCATTGCTCGATGATGGGGGTGGGGTGCCGACCGTCACGGCCCACCGCCCACACGTCGCCGGACGAGACGGCGGCGACACCGGTGAGGTAGCCATAATCGCTCAGTGCCGGGCTAGGTACCACTTTCCACGCCGAACCGTTCCAGTTCTCGATTAGCGCCCCCGACACGCCGACGCCGCCCGTGGTGTGGCCGACAGCCCAGATGTCGTTGGCGGAGACCGCCGCGATGCCGAGGAGTTCGCTGTCCGCGGGCTCGCCCGCCGGGGACGGCACGACCGACCACGAGGTGCCGTTCCACTTTTCGATCAAGCTCTGGGTGCTTGTGGATGTCGTGATGCTGCCCACTGCCCAGATGTCGGTGCTTGACAGCGCAGCCACCGCGTGCAGCCTGGCGTCGTCGGAGGACGGTAGGGACGCCGAGGTGGCGACGGACCATGCGGTGCCGTTCCATTTCTCCACAAGCACATGGAACAGCAGTCCGGCGGACCGCTGGAAGCCGACCGCCCACGCGTCGCTCGCCGTGACGGCAGCAACAGCGTCAATCTCGTCGTAGTTCGTGCCCGGGTTGGGGCTTGCTACGGTGCTGAAGCTGCCTGCGGCCTGGGCTGTCATGCTGACCGCGAGCACGGCCGCACTCACGAGCGCGGCGGTCATGAGAGTCCTCACACCTGTGATACGGATGCACTACCTCGCTGGTTCAGCAGAGCGCATAACTAGATGTTGATGCCGCCGAACCAGGCCAGCGCCGCCACCACCACGGCGCTCGCCACCACGCAGAATTCGTTTTCCTTTTCTCCGAACGAACCGTGGTGCTTGCCCCCGCCATCTGGTCGGCGCGCCGCGTCTCAGGCGTGCTCGTCACGGCGTCCTCCCACTGAGGACACTGGCGAAGGTGCGGAAATTACCGCGCGGGCTCATCGGAGCGTAGCCATTGTTGCCAGGTCAGGTGCCCGCGGGCGTGGCCGGGACAGAGATGGTATCCCGCGTCGAGCGCCCGGAGCGGGCCGGCGGCAGCCTGCCGTGTGGCGACGAGGTCCCGTAGGGCCAGCACGTCCGGTCCGCCGAAGTCCTCTGCCCGCCCGGCCGGGCCCGCTTCGAGGTGACCGATCATGTGCTCGGCGAGGTCGCCGGCGTCGAGCGGCTGGAACGCCAGGTGACGGGTGACCGGGAACAGGTGGTGGCTCAGCATCCGGTCCAGCGTCGGGTGGAGCTGGGTCGCCCGCTGGATCGTCCAGTGCCTGGCGGATTCCACGACCTGCTCAGCTTGCCACTTCGCCCGGTAGTACGTGCCGCCGATGCGGTCGACGCCCACGATGGAGGGATAGATGAAGTGGGCGCCGGCCGACTCCGCAGCTGCCAGGGCGGCGCGGGTGCCCTCCAGTTCCGTTGTCTTCGCCCGCCGGAACGGCGAGGTGGCGGCGTGCACCACGGCGTCGACGCCGGCGACGGCCTCGCGCATATCGGCCGGGCTGCGCACGTCGCCCCGCACCACCTGGACCAGGGGCGGGTACTCTGCGGGCCTGTGGTGGACAAGGACACGGACATGGTGCCCGCGGGCGATGAGCCTGGGCACGAGCGCGGACCCGAGCGTGCCGGCCGAGCCTGTCACGAGCGTCAGCGCCATCTCAGCCACCTGTCCTTCACGGAAGCAATACGCTACTGTAGCGTAGTGTATCTTACGGAAACGGCGTGAGGGAGGCCGGGTGACCGAAGAACCCGGCACCAGACTGGACCCGAGAGTCGCGCGCACCCGGGCGGTCGTGCTGGACGCGGCGAGCGACCTGCTCGCCGAGCGCGGCTACTCGGGCTTCAGCGTCGAGGGCGTCGTGGACCGCACCGGCATCGCCAAGACAACGCTCTACCGGCACTGGCCCACCCGCGACGACCTGCTCGCCGCCGTCATCGGCCAGCTCGCAGGCACCGGGCCGCTGCCCGACACCGGGTCAGTGCGCCAGGACCTCCTGGACTTCTTCGCCCGCCGCGCCCAGGCCGCGCACAGACGGCAATGGGAACGCTGCATGCCGGCCCTGGTCGAGGCGGCCGCCCGCCACCCCGAGCTGGCCACGATGATCGCCCGGCTGACGGCCCAGGCGCTCAGCCAGGTCGAAACCCTGATCCGCCGCGGCATCGAGCGCCGGGAGATCCGCCCCGGCATCAACCCCCAGCTCGCCGCATCGGCCCTGATGGGGCCATTGGTGTTCCGGCGCCTCCTGCTCCAGGAAGCTCCCACCAGCCAGCGCGTCTCGGCCGTCATCGACCTGGTCATGCAGGGCATCTCCCGGCCAGAGCCCACCGATGGAAGCGATACCTGAGCAGGCAAATCACGGCCGGTCGAGGTGCGCAGCTTCAGGCGACGGCTGGGGCCTTTGGGACGCCGAGATAATGGCGGTGTCCAAGAAAGTCCTCGGCTGGACTGACCAGGTCGCGGTCGTGAGGACCGCGCTCGCGAGGAGACCGCCGAGGACCACTAGGACCAGGGTCACGATGCCGACCTCGGGCAGGGCTGAGGTTGCCTACCACCGGGCCGCCGATGCCGCGATGTACGGACCCGGACTGGACTGGGATAAAGACGAGCCGGAGTTCCCGGAAGAAGACGGGCCGGTGTTCGCGGTCGGCGGGTGCGCACTGGTGGACGCGGCCGGCTGGTTAACTCACCAGAAGGCTCTCTTCCTGTTCGGCGTTCTCGTCGCCGACAATGATTCGGAACCGCACGCCCATGGCACGCCCAAGTCTCTGCAAGGTCTCGATGTCAGGTACGCCACCGCCCAACAACAAGCGCGATTTCCCGCCCGCGATCACGGAGATCCAGGTGACCTACCCCGCCGATCTCGCCGATCTCGCCGGTCCCGCCGAGGGTGACATCAGCACGGTGTCTTAGCTCTAGCCTGGTGGCGGGCGAAGGAGTGACGATGGCTGACAGCGGAAGTACTGGCCGACGGCCGGTCGTACTGGGGCCAGGCGAGGGCCGGGCGTATCCGATGGGTCGCATCTCGGCGGTCTTCAAGGCCGACGGTGCAGAGACCGGGCAGCTGTATTCGATCTCGGAGTGGTGGCTGGACCCGCACACTAAGGGGCCCGGTGCGCATTCGCATCCGGAGGACGACGTGTTCTATGTCCTCGCCGGCACGATGAGCGTGCTGGTCGGCACCGAATGGATCGAGGCGAGCACCGGGTCGTTCGTCGTGGTGCCGGGCAACGTGACCCATGACTTCGAGAACCGCGGCACGGAACGTGCCGGAGTGCTCAATGTCTCGGCCCCGGGCAACTTCGAGCAGCATATGCCGGGTATCGCGCAGTGGTTCGCTGAGCATCCTCCCGGCGATACGCGCGTCTGAGCCGTGGTGCGGGCGGGGTTCCGCCTCGCCCTCCGGCACCACCGGGTGGTACGCGGAAGCGATCCCGCTCGCGCGGAGGAACGCTACGCGGTGTACGAACGAGAGAACCGCGAGAAGGAGCAGTGATGAAGGCAGTCCGCTGGGAAGACGCCAAGCGGGAGATCCGGGAGCTTGAGCCCGGCTGGGATGCTCCGGACCGCGTCGCGGAGCGGGAGCGGAGCCGGGCGGAGATGCGCGCCGAGCAGCGCGGCTATCAGCTCGCGCAGTTGCGGAAGAACGCCGGGCTTACCCAGGTGCAGATCGCTGCGCTGATGGGCGTCACCCAGGCGCGGGTCTCCCAGATCGAGCACGGCAAGATCACCGAGGTGGACGCCATCCGCGGGTACGTTGAGGCCCTCGGCGGCACCGTCGATGTCATCGCTCGCGTCAGCGACTGGACGATCAAGGTCGCCTGAACGCGACTCCGGCAGTTCAAACGGACGGTGGTTCGTCTGCCGCTGGTATCCCCGGAACCTGCCGGGTCGTATGAGCTGGAGCTCGGCTTCGAACAGGTCGCTTTCGCGGTTTGTAGCCTCCAGCTGCTTGAGGTGCGCCGAATCAGGATGAATAGCGACGAGCGCGTCTCGCAGGTCGAGTGCAAGATCAATCGCTTCCCGGTCGCGAGGGGGCTTCTTCCCGGGTGACGAGCTCATCGAGTGATTCCCCTACAACGAACTCGGTGACCAGATACCAGTCGCCGGCGCTGGTCTTGTCGGCCCAGAAGACCTCCACCACGTTGGGGTTATGGATCTTCCGCAGGGCCCCGATCTCGCGGCGCACTGCCGCATAGCCGGCGGCGTTGTCGAAGAGCTTGAGCGCTCGCTCCTCATCTTCGACAGTGTCGCGCACCCGGTAGACCTTCGAAAAGCTGCCCCGCCCGAGTATTTCCAAAATCTCAAAACGGCCGTCGATGACGTCGCCAACAGCGTATTCAGCGGCCTTGGCCCCAACCGACGCTCGCAGTTCTGCTGGATTAGGCTCCGGGAGTGACTGGCTGTCGTGCGGTGATGCGGCGGCTGCCGCTTGCACAAAGGCGAGCAGCGCCCGCCGCTCTCCGGTCTGACCGGGATGATCACGCAGCCAGGTCTGGGTCTCCTCGAAGATGGCGGGGTTCTGGGCGAACGCCTGCTCCGCGGCGGCCAGGTCATCCCGCGCGAGCGCGACTTCACCGATCCGGCTGTGCGCGACCGCCAGGTTCTGCTGCCAGCCGGTGTTGCCGGGGTCTAGCGCGGTGAGCCGTTCAAAGATCTCTAGGTCCTGGGCGAACGCCTGCCCCGCGGCGGCCAGGTCGCCCTGCGCGAGCGCGACTTCACCGATCCGGCTGTGGACGACCGCCAGGTTCTGCTGCCAGCCGGTGTTGCCGGGGTCTAGCGCGGTGAGCCGTTCAAAGATCTCTAGGTCCTGGGCGAACGCCTGCCCCGCCGCCGCCAGGTCGCCCTGCGCGAG
>Ga0302184_10003213_pt1 | contig 10212 bp, 9 predicted proteins | sample I_Palsa_N3_3_FD_200233 | JGI IMG/M metagenome (GOLD analysis project Ga0302184, IMG submission 200233) | Peat permafrost microbial communities from Stordalen Mire near Abisko, Sweden - I_Palsa_N3_3 | ecosystem: Environmental > Terrestrial > Soil > Palsa > Peat permafrost | place: Sweden: Abisko...
CAGGTCCATCCCGTGGTCCATGATCTCGACGAAGAAGTTGTCTGCGCCGAAGATGTCCCGGTAGTCGGCAGCGGCCCGGACGGCCTCGTCGTACTGGCCGAGCCGGATCCTGGTCTGCACCTCGCCGCTGGGGCAGCCGGTGGTCGCGATGATCCCCTTTGCGTACCTGGCGAGCAGTTCCCGGTCCATCCGCGGCCTGCGGAAATACCCCTCCAGGGAGGCCAGCGAGGAGAGCCGGAAAATGTTGTGCATGCCCTCTGTGGTCTCGGCGAGCAGGGTCATGTGGGTGTAGGCGCCGCCGCCGGAGACGTCGTCGTCCTTCTGGGCCGGGGTGCCCCACCGCACCGGGCGCTTGCTGCCGCGGTGCTCCGGCGCCACGTAGGCCTCGATGCCGATGATCGGCTTGATCCCGGCCGCCCTCGCCTTCGACCAGAAGTCGTAGGCGCCGTAGACATTCCCGTGGTCGGTCATCGCGATGGCCCGCATGCCGGTGCGCTGGCACTCGCCGAACAGATCCCTGAGCCGGGCCGCGCCGTCGAGCATCGAGTACTCGGTGTGCACGTGCAGGTGCACGAACTCCTCGCCGCCGCGCGCCGCCGGGTCCTGCTCGCTGACTGCTGCCGGGTTCCCGGACGGGGCTGCTGCCACGAAGTACCGCCTCCTTCAGGCATGCTGCCGTCTGCCGACCTTATCGCCAGAACTGCCGCCGGCGGCGGCAGCCGCGCCGGTCCCGCGCCGGTCAGTGAGAACGTCTCAGCTTTCGGCGGCGAGCAGTTCGAGGGCGCTGGCCAGGTCGGCTGAGTACGCGCTGGTGAATTCCACCTTGCGGCCGTCGGCCGGGTGGGCGAAGCCAAGCCGCACCGCGTGCAGCCACTGCCGGGTCAGGCCGAGCCTGGCGGCGAGCACGGGGTCTGCGCCGTACAGCCGGTCGCCAGCGCAGGGATGCCTGATCGCGGTCATGTGCACCCGGATCTGGTGGGTGCGCCCGGTCTCCAGGATGACCTCGACCAGGCTGGCCGCCCGGAAGGCCTCCAGCGTGTCGTAGTGCGTGATCGACGGCCTGCCGCCGGCCACCACGGCGAACCTGCCGTCGCCGGACGGGTGCCTGCCGATCGGCGCGTCGACGGTGCCGCGGAAGGGATCAGGATGCCCCTGGACGAGCGCGTGGTAGCGCTTGTCCACCTCGCGCTCCCTGAACGCGCGCTTCAGCGCGCTGTACGCGGGCTCGCTCTTGGCCAGCACCATCAGGCCCGAGGTGTTCGCGTCCAGGCGGTGCACGATGCCCTGGCGCTCGGCAGCGCCGCTGGTGGCCAGCGTGTGCCCGGCCGCCAGCAGTCCCTGCAGGACGGTCGGCCCGGTCCAGCCCGGCGTCGGGTGGGCGGCCACTCCCGGGGGCTTGTCCACGACCAGGATGTCGGCGTCCTCATGCACGACGATGAGGCCGGGCACGGGCTCGGCCGGCGGCGCGGCGGTCACCGGGGACGGCAGCGTGACCTCCAGCCAGTCGCCCGCGGCGACCCGGTCCGACTTGGCGGCCGGGGCACCGCCGGTCAGCACGGCCCCGGCCGCGATGAGGTCGGCCGCCCTGGCCCTGGACAGTCCGAACATGCGCGCGAGAGCGGAGTCCAGGCGCTCGCCGTCCAGCCCTTCAGGAACGGGCACCTGGCGCTGGCCCGCCTGCGTCATGGCCTGGCGCCGCCTGGACCGCGACTTCCGTCGATCCGCAGCCCGAGCCCGGTGAGCAGGACCGCGATGACTCCGCCGCAGACGATGGCCGAATCGGCGATATTGAACACCGGCCAGTGCGGTAGCTGTATCCAGTCGACGACATAGCCGCGCAGCGGCCCTGGCGAGCGGAAAATCCGGTCAGCGAGGTTCCCGGTGGCACCGCCGAGCAGCAGGCCCAGCGTGACGGCCCAGGGAAGGCTGCGGATCCGGCGCGAGGTGCGCAGGATGAAGACGATCACGCCGACCGCGATGGCGGAGAACACCAGGGTCATCGACGTGCCGATGCTGAACGCCGCGCCAGGATTGCGGTCGACCCGGAGGGTCAGCAGCCCGCCGAGCAGCCGGACCGGCGGCCGGTCGGACAGGGTGGACACGACGATGACCTTGGAGGTGATGTCGGCGGCGAGGACCGCGAGCGCCACGCCGAGCAGCACCATCATCCGCCGCGGCGCCGCGGCGGCCGGCCCGGCCCCGGCCGGGCCGGTCAGCGGCGTTCCTCGCGCTGCTTGCATGTCACGCACAGGGTAGCCCGGTGGAACGCCTGCAGCCGCGCCTTCCCGATCGGCTCGCCGCAGGACTCGCAGGTGCCATAGGTGCCGTCGTCGATCCTGGCCAGGGCGTGCTCGCTCTGCACGAGCAGCTCGCGCGCGTTGTGGGTAAGGGCGATATCGTGCTCCCGCTCGAATGTCTTCGCACCCACGTCCGCCTGGTCATCGCCCGCGTCGCCCGTCGCGTCCCGCAGCCTGTCGGCGATCTCGGATTCGGCCTTGTCGATCTCGACGCGCAGTTCGGCGACGTCTGAGTCCAGGCTATCGCGCACCCTGGCCAGTTCGTCCTCGGTCCAGCGTTCCTCTCCCGGCCGCACCGGAAGTGCGGCAGCACCCGCACGCGCACCAGCCGCCATCCCCCGCCTCCTCAGCCCGGCCCAGCAGCCCGGCTATTCAATGATCTTGATTGCGGGCAGTCACCGGAGGATAAATGGTCACCGGGGCGGATCGCAAACGCGCGCGCCAGCGTCGCGGCGAAAGTGCGGACGGCTGATCGGTTATCCTGTGATCCTGCACGGCGCTGACGGGAACAGCTGCCGCTGCGGCGGCCAGGAGCGACCCGGGGTTGGTGTGAGCCCGGGGGCGACGCGCAGCGGACCAGATCATCCCGGAGCCGCCGGAAGAACGGCACCCGCCGAGGCGGGACTGGAACGGCGAGCGACCAGCGCGCCTGGCCAGGCCAAGTAGAACCGGCAGCAGGAACTCAGCAGAGAGGGTCGCCTTGACCGGGCCGGAAGGCACGGGATCGCGGCCAAGGAGGGTGGTACCGCGGGGCCGCCGCCGGCGCGCCTCGTCCCTCCGCGAACTGCCGCGCCCGCGGGCCCCGGAGCCCGCCCGCGCGCTGATCCGCGGAAGGCCGCCCGACCATGACGAGCGCAGAGCACTCCCAGCAGCACTTCCCCGACCTGCCGGCCGTGGTCGACCTGCCGGCCATCGAGCACCAGGTGCTGGCCAGGTGGCGCGACGGTGACCTGTTCCAGCGGTCGCTCGACCAGAGCGCGGCCGGCCCGCTCTGGTCGTTCTACGAGGGCCCGCCGACCGCGAACGGCATGCCGGGCGTGCACCACGTCGAGGCGCGGGTGTTCAAGGACGCGTTCCCGCGCTTCAAGACCATGCAGGGCTTCCACGTGCCGCGCCGGGCTGGCTGGGACTGCCACGGCCTGCCCGTCGAGGTGGCCGTGGAGAAGGAACTCGGCCTGACCAGCAAGAAGGACATCGAGGCTTACGGCATCGCCGCGTTCAACGAGCGGTGCCGCGAGTCGGTGCTGCGGCACGTCGACGCGTTCGAGACGATGACCGAGCGGATGGGCTACTGGGTCGACACGGCCAGCGCCTACCGGACGATGGACACCTCCTACATCGAGTCCGTCTGGTGGTCGCTCAAGGTCGTCTTCGACAAGGGCCTGCTGGTCAGGGATTTCCGGATCAGCCCGTACTGCCCGCGGTGCGGCACCCCGCTCTCCGATCATGAGCTGGGCCAGCCCGATGTCTACCAGATGATCACCGACCCGTCGGTGACGGTCAGGTTCCCGCTGCTCACCCTGCCGGACGGCGCCGATCCCCAGCTCAAGGGCGCGGACCTGCTGGTCTGGACGACGACGCCGTGGACGCTGGTTTCCAACACCGCGGTGGCCGTGCACCCGGACGAGACGTACGTGGTCGCCAGGAAGTCGGGCGACAGCGACCGCGTGGTCGTCGCGGAGGCGCTGCTCGGCCGGGTGCTCGGCGAGGGCTGGCACATCGCAGCCCGGATCCCCGGTGCCCGGCTGGCGGGAGCAGCCTACCGCCCTCCGTTCAGTCTTATCGAGATTCCGGACGCGCATCGGGTCGTGACCGGGGACTTCGTCACCACGGAGGACGGAACCGGCCTGGTGCACCTCGCGCCTGCCTTCGGCGCTGCCGACATGGAGACGGGCAAGGCGCACGGCCTGCCGGTGGTCAACCCGGTCCGGCCGGACGGCAGGTTCGACGATCATGTGCCGCTGGTCGGCGGGATGTTCTTCAAGGACGCCAACGCGCCGCTGGCCAGCGACCTGGCCGATCGCGGCCTGCTGTTCCGGCTGGAGCCGCACGAGCACAGCTACCCGCACTGCTGGCGGTGCGGGACTCCGCTGCTGTATTACGCGCTGCCGTCCTGGTACATACGCACCACGGCGATCAAGGAAGAGCTGCTCGCGGAGAACGAGAAGACCAACTGGCAGCCGCCGACCATCAAGCACGGCCGCTACGGGGAGTGGCTGCGCAACAACGTCGACTGGGCGATGTCGCGCAGCCGGTACTGGGGCACCCCGCTGCCGCTGTGGCTCTGCGCCGACGAGCACATCACCTGCGCCGGCTCGCTGGCCGAGCTCTCCGAGCTGGCCGGCCGGGACCTCGCCGGGCTGGATCCGCACCGGCCGTTCGTGGACGAGGTGGTGATCGCCTGCCCGAAATGCGGCGGCGAGGCGCGCCGGGTGCCGGAGGTGATCGACGCCTGGTACGACTCGGGCTCGATGCCGTTCGCGCAGTTCGGCGCCCCTCGGCAGAACCTGGCCGAGTTCGAGGCTGCCTACCCGGCGCAGTTCATCGCCGAGGCGATCGACCAGACCCGGGGCTGGTTCTACTCGCTGATGGCTGTCGGCACGCTGGTCTTCGGCCGGTCCTCGTACGAGAACGTGCTCTGCCTGGGCCTGCTCGCCGACGATCGCGGGCGCAAGATGAGCAAGCACCTCGGCAACGTGCTGGAGCCGATCCCGCTGATGGATGCCACCGGGGCGGACGCGCTGCGCTGGTTCTTCGCCGCCAGCGGATCACCGTGGGCGGCCCGGCGGATCGGGCCAGGCGTGCTGGAGGAGATCGTCCGCAAGGTCCTGCTGACCTACTACAGCACCGCGTCCTTCCTGGTCCTCTACGCGAATGCCGGCGCCGCGCAGGGTAATGCCTGGGATCCGGAACGCAGGATCGAGGCGCCGCTCGCCGAGCAGAGGCCGGCGCTGGACAGGTGGGTGCTGAGCGAGTTGCACGCGCTGGTGCGGGACGTCACGACGGCGATGGAGGCGTTCGACTCCGCGGCCGCCGGGCGGCGGATCGCCGCCTTCATCGACGACGTGTCCAACTGGTACGTGCGGCGGTCCAGGCGCCGTTTCTGGGAAGGGCCGGGAACTCCCGGCGGGGCGGCGGCGTTCGCCACGCTGCACGAGTGCCTGGAGACGCTGACCCGGCTGATGGCGCCGCTGGTCCCGTTCCTCACCGACTACCTGTGGGGGGTGCTGCGGACGGATGACGCGCCGGACTCGGTGCACCTCGCCGCCTGGCCGGTGGCTGCCGCCGGGCTGATCGACGAGCGGCTGTCCGGGCAGATGGCGCTGACCCGGCGGCTGGTCGACCTCGGCCGCTCGGCGCGATCCTCGGCGGTGCTGCGGACCCGCCAGCCGCTGGCGCGCGCGCTGGTCAGCGCGGACGGCTTCGGCGAGCTGCCCGATGAGCTCCGCGCGCAGATCGCCGACGAGCTCAACGTGCGGGCGCTCGACACGCTGGCCAGCGTCGGCGAGGACCTGGTGGACGTGACGGTGAAGCCGAACTTCCGCTCGCTCGGCCGGCGTTTCGGCAAGGGCACCCCGGCGGTCGCCGCGGCGATCGCCGGGGCGGCGGACCCGGCGGCACTGGCGGCCGAACTCCGCTCGGCCGGATCGGTGTCTGTGCTGGCCGGCGACTCGCCGGTGACCCTGGAGCCGGACGACGTCATCGTCACGCAGACGCCGAGGTCTGGCTGGGCGGTGGCCTCGGCCGGCGGCGAGACGGTGGCGCTGGAGGTCACGATCACGCCGGAACTGCGCCGCGAGGGCCTCGCCCGCGAGGTCGTGCGGCTGGTGCAGGACGCGCGCAAGAACGACGGCCTCGATGTCAGCGACCGGATCTCGCTGCGCTGGGCCGCGGCGGACCCCGAGCTCGCCGCCGCGCTGACCGAGCACGGGCCGCTGATTAGCGGCGAGGTGCTGGCTGCCGATTACGGCGAGCGTCCCGCTAGGGCCGAGACCCGCGGGGCCGAGACAGCCGGGCCCGAGGCCGGCGAGGCCGAGGCCGAGGCCGAGGGGGCCGAGGCCGCCGGGAGAGGGCATTCCGAGCCCGGCCTCGGCCTGGAGTTCTGGATCCGCCGCCTGCCGCCCTCGTGAACGCGGCTGGATCAGGCGAGGCTACCGCGTGGCGCGATCCAGGCATGGGGCTGGCGGGTGACGATGGCGATGTGCTCGAAGTCGGCGTCATAGTGCCGGATGACCGCGCCGTGGTGCTCCGCGATGGCCGCGGTGATCAGGTCGATCACGCCCGCGGCCCGGTGCTGCCCGCGGGCGGCAGTTCGCTATTCGGGGTCCTGGTCGGGCTTGCATGCCTTGCAGGGGACGCAGTCCGCCGCCACGGCCGCGTCCCGTGACATGCGCTCTACGTCGTCCTCGCCGAGGAAGCGGATGAGTATGCAGTCACGACGGTGATACCTGGTAATGCCGGGAACCACGGTGACCTCGGGATTCGCCGGGGCTGACCCGCTCGCGGCACCGGCCGGCCTATCCCGGCCAGGGTCAGTGGCCGGCCCCGGATCCGGCTTGCTGGCTCCGGCGCTAGCGGGCGCGGCTGCGGCGGGCCCGGCCTCGGGTGCGCCGGACTTACCAGCCGCCGGAACGCCTTCCGGGGCGGGCCGCGCGGGCGCGGCGGCACCCTGGCCGGGCGCCGCGGCGGGACGGGCGGGAGCGGCCGGCGGAGCGGACGCGGCGGGCGGAGCAGGACGGGCGGGAGCGGCGGGCGGAGCAGACGCGGCCGCGGGCGCCGCGACACGGGGAGCGGGCACCTCGGGCTGGGCGGGCGCACCCGGGGCCGGCCCAGTGCCTGCAGCGCCTGGGCGGGCGGGCGGAGCGGGGGCTGCGCTACCAGCGGCGGGCGCAGCCGGGACCGACGCCGCAGGCCGGGCGAGCGACGCGGGCGGGGCTGACGGTGAAGCGGGCCGGGCGGGAGCGGCGGGCGCAGCCGGGACCGACGCCGCAGGCCGGGCGAGCGACGCGGGCAGGGCCGACGGTGACGCGGGCCGGGCCGGCGCCGCGCCAGCAGGGGCGGGCGCTCCCGGAGCGGACCTGGCGGCGGGCCGAGGGAGCGAGGCTGGCGAGGCTGACGGGGACGCCGGGCGGGCGGGGGCCGCAGTACCAGGGGCGCGCGCGGGCGGGGCGGATGCGGCGGCGGGCGCGACCGGCGGCACTGCCGCCGGTGCCCCGCGCTCCTGCGGGGCGGGCTTGGTCCGGGGCGAGGCTGCCGTCACGGGCCTGAGCCCGGCGGGGATCTGCCCGGCTGACCCCGCCGCCGCAGTGGCGGGGCCCGGGGAGGCACCCGATATGGACGCTCCGGCCCTCGCCGCCGCCGGGCTGGCCTCTGCTGGCTCGATCGAGGGCGCGGCTCCTTCGTTACTGCCGTCTTTGCTAGCGGCGGGCAGGCCACTCACGGCCGGCGCGGGCTGCTCGGTGCCGGCCAGACGAGGCCGCTCGGGCCCGCGGCCGGTGTCAGCGGGAGGGCCTGATACGGCGGCGGCGGGCCGCTCCGGCCGGGGCCGGGCAGTCCTCGGATCCTCGGCGGCGGGCCGGGCGGCATGCCGCCGTCGGCCAGTCGAACGTTGGTCCTCGGGCATCCGCCACGGTTCAGCAGGGACCGCAGTCCCCTGCGGCTCCCTCGAGCCGGCCGATTCGAGGGCAGTCGTCCGCTCGGCCATGGCCCGTTCGGCTGCTCTTGACCGGCGCGCGGCCAGATCGGCTGGCTCGTCCTCTTCCGCGAGCTCGCCGGAGGCGAGTTCCTCGGCCGCCAGCTCCTCCGCCGCGGGTGCCTGCTGGCGTGCCTGGCGCGCGCTGCCAGCCTCGGGAATGCGGAAGATCTCCTCGCGCCAGATAATCACCCCGATGACCAGCAGCACCGCCGCCAGCGAGCTCACGCCGATCGCCAGGTAGACCAGTAGCAGGCTGCTGGTGAGAATTCCCCCGATAAGCAGGCCGATAGCCGCCACGACCACCGCGAGGACTACACCGAAACGAATCACGGGCAGACTCCACGGACGACGAGACTAGCGCGAACTGCCCGATCAGCGACGATCGTGCTGCGCGGACTCGACCGGGTGGAAACCGCCGGTGTGCGGAACGGGCTCGGGCTGCGGCGCGTACGGGCTGGCGACCGGCGGCTGGCCGTTACGGCCATCCATCCGCGGCATGCCCGTGGGCACGGCCGGCTGCGGGCCTGTCGCCATGGCCGGGAACACGCCGCTGTCGGTAGCGCCTGCCTCGAGGTCACGAAGCTGCCCCTCCAGGTAGGCCTTGAGCCTGCTGCGGTACTCCCGCTCGAAGGCGCGCAGGTCATCGACGCGCCGCTCAAGTTCCTCGCGCGACTGGACAAGGGATCCCATGGCCTGACGGTGGCGCTCCTGGGCGTCGCGCTCAAGGCTTTCGGCGCGGGCCCGGGCGTCGCTGGTGATCTGCTCGGACTGCCGCCTGGCCTTGGTCAGGATCTCGTCGGCTTCGCGCCTCGCGCGGGCGAGGGTCTCGTCGGCCTCCCGCCGCGCGTCGGCGATCGCCTGGTCAGCGGTCTGCTGCGCGAGCGCGAGCACGCGCGCCGCGGTGTCCATATTGTCCTCGACCGGCTTCATGCCCATCATCACGGCCTCTTGCGGCCGGCGGTCGGCATCGATTCGCGGCGGTTCCGGCGCGATCAGCTCGGGCAGCGCGGAATCGGCATGCGGAGCGTTCAGCGTGGCCGGCACCTTGCCACCGCCACCGCGCAGCACCTCCGCCAGCTTGCCCCGGAGTTCCTCGTTCTCCTGGATCAGCCGGTCGAGCTCCGCTTCGACCTCATCGAGGAATGCATCGACCTCTTCCTCGTCGTAGCCCGGCCTGAGCCTCGTCGTGCTGAACTGCTTGTTCCGCACATCCGCGGGCGTCAGTGGCATGTCGTCTCCTTGGCGCGCTGGACTGGTCCGCTGTGGACGCTTCCTCTGTGGACGCTACCCGATCAGATCAGCTGCACGGCCTGGAACAGGACGAAAACCACCAGGAACAGCACCATGAAGCTGAGGTCCAAGGCCACATTACCTAGACGGACCGACGGAATGCAGCGCCTTAGCAATCTAAGTGGCGGATCGGTCGGCGTATAAGCAGCCTCCGCCAGGACCAGGACGATGCCTGTCGGCCTCCAGTCCCTGGAGAACGACTGTATCCAGCTGAGGATCAGCCGCCCGATGAGCAGGATCAGGTAGACCCCGATGACGAACTGCAAGATGTCCTTAACGAGCGTCACATCCCTGCCCTTGCCCGCCCGGCCGACGCCTGGGTCAATGTCGTGATGGCCGTTACGCGTAGTTTGTCACTGTATGACTAGCTCTGGTTGAAGAAGCCCCTCTCCACGATACGGGCCTTGTCCTCGGCAGTTACCTCGACGTTCGCCGGAGACAGCAGAAACACCCTGCTGGTCACCCGGTCGATGCTCCCCCGCAGGCCGAAGATCAGGCCGGCCGCGAAGTCGACGAGGCGCTTCGCGTCGCTATCGACCATCTCGGTCAGGTTCATGATTACCGGGGTGCCATCGCGGAAGTGCTCCCCGATCGCCCGGGCCTCATTGTACGTACGCGGATGCAAGGTAGTAATCCGGGCCAGATCCGTGGCGTGCGCCACCATGCCCGCATTCCGTTCCATGGCGGACCGGCCATTCTCCGCGCCGACGTCACCGTGACCAAGCTGAGTGTCCTGCTCGTCTGCCGGATCCAGCAGGTCATCCTGGTCGCCGTAACCGTCTGGGTCGTCAGGGACGTCATCGTCGTAACGGTCGTCGTAGTGGTGGTCGTCCTCTACGAGGCCGAGATAGACCGCCATCTTGCGCATCGCGCTGGCCATCTTTCAGTCCTCCGTCGCGCTAAGGTGCGGCGCCGCTCACCCCGCGTGCC
>Ga0302184_10003221_pt1 | contig 10196 bp, 11 predicted proteins | sample I_Palsa_N3_3_FD_200233 | JGI IMG/M metagenome (GOLD analysis project Ga0302184, IMG submission 200233) | Peat permafrost microbial communities from Stordalen Mire near Abisko, Sweden - I_Palsa_N3_3 | ecosystem: Environmental > Terrestrial > Soil > Palsa > Peat permafrost | place: Sweden...
CCGGCGTCCGTTCCGCCCAGGCCCTGGCGGTCTGCTCGGCGGGCAGCGCGTAGTAGGTGGCGTCGACCTCCACCAGCGGGAACTGGCGGGCGTAGAACCGCAGCCGTTTCTCCGGCGTGCTGGCCTCAGGCGGGTACCAGCCGGAGGCGATCAGCGTCGGATCGGTCCATCCCGCCGTGCCCACCTTGACCTCACCCATAACGGCAGCCTAAGACAGCCTAATATCCGGATTCTGGCGGCCTGCCGGCGTTGCGGATCAAGCGACATGACGGCCAGGGCGGGCTGGGCGTGACGCGGCTCGCCAGCGGAGAACCGGGCGATGGCGGTGCCGATAACGGTTGACTCCGCGATGTGGTCGCGGCGGCCCACATGGACCGGGCAGTCCCGTTCGCGCACGTGCATCTGCATAGTCGCGATCACCACGCCCTCGGCGCCGAACCGCCTGACGTCACCTTCCAGCTGGCGGCGGGCGTCCTGCCGGGACTCGCTGACGAGCTCGGTCCAGCCGGCCACCTCGGCGTTGCCCGACCAGACCCTCCTCTGACGGGTGGTGTTCAGGTCGTCATGGCGCGACCCGATCGAGATGCCGAGCACGAGCCCCGCTGGCACCCAGCCCTTGACGATGAGTTTTGCGAAATCCTGCCCGGACAGATCGCAGGTGAAGGGCGCCCCCGGCTCGTGCGCGGTGCCCGGCGCGCGAACCGCGGTGCCGATGGCCTGGAACCGCGCCCCGCCGAGGGGGAAAGGCCCCCGGGACAGCCGGACGCCGACCACTCCGTGCCCGCCGAGCGCCGTGCACTCGGCGGTCATCCGGTCGATGGCCACGTGCCGGGCCTGGTATACGGCTTGCACGACCGGGCCGAAAGACCCCGGAGCGCCCCGCCCGGACAGCTGGGTCGCCGGGGTCTGGTCACCGTCTGACTTCCATGTTCCCGGGCAGCTGAACCCGGTGTACCCGACGCTGAAGACGGCCGCGCCGAACACCTGGCCGACGGGTTCGAAGCCCACGCTGCGGATGGCGGCGAACTCGTCCGCGGTCAGCGCGGATCCCCATGTGCCGCTGGCCCGGATCGCCGCCATCCGGGTCCGGCCCAGGCCGGGCACTTCTGCGCTCACGCCCCCAGCCTAGGCTCACGTGCTGTCCCGGTGCCGCCAAGCCGGGTTCAGCGGTCCCCACACCAGCAGCGACAGCAAGCCCAGCTCGCCCGCTCCGATGACGATGACGCCTACCGTGTGCACGTCCAGGCCGTGACGAGAACCTGCCCCCACGGCGAAACGCAAGATGGCCCCGGCCGCGATGAGCGCGATGCACAGGCCGGTTCCCGTCATCCGCCGTCTAGCGTCGGCCCGGACCAGCCCGGCCTGCCCCTTCACAGCGTCACCGAGGTCTCCGATCGCGTAGGCGGGGCGCTGGCCACCGATGAAACAGCTAATCCTGACCATCAGCAAACCCCATCTGAGGCCAACCGGATAGGCGCAATCGGGGCCAGGCTTATCACGGTTGCCGATCACGTGCCGTTTCGCCGCGCTGCTCGTGGGGCAATATAGGTTAGTGAGACATATTTTAAGTGTGTATCACTCCGAGGGGACGACGGTGTACCTCATCCGGGATCCGGCCGCCGACGCCGGATATGGAGCCGACGCCGGGGATGCCGAGAGCCAGGCGGCAGGACCAAGCGTGGGCTTGCTGCTGACCGAACCCGTCCGCGGGCTGGTTGACCTGACCGCGCTCACGCTGGCGGCGCCCTGGCTGGCTACCGCCCCGCGGGGCGACGGTCACGGGGTGCTGGTGTGGCCGGGGCTGCTGGCGTCCGACACCAGCACGGCCGCGCTGCGCCAGTTCCTGCGCCTGCTGGGCTACCAGGTGCGCGGCTGGGACCTCGGCCGCAATCGCGGGCCGACCGATGCGGTCCTTGACGGGCTCCCGCGAGTGCTCATGGCCCACGCCGAGCGGACCGGCGGGCCCGTGTCGCTGGTGGGCTGGAGCCTGGGTGGCATCTACGCCAGGGAGATGGCGCGCGACCATCCCGGGCTGGTCCGCCAGGTCATTACCCTCGGCAGTCCCTTCACCCAGACCGACCCGCGGCAGAGCCATGCCGAGTATCCCTACCAGCGCCTCAGCCACCTACATGCGCCCACCGCCCGGCGGGCCAGAAGGCAGATCGCCAGGCCCATCGGCGCGCCGTCCACGTCGGTGTACTCGCGCTGGGACGGCATCGTGTCCTGGCGTACGTGCATCGAGCCCGAGACAGCGCTGCACCAGAACGTCGAGGTGCGCTGCAGCCATCTCGGTTTCGGCGTCGACCCGGCCACGCTGTGGCTGGTCGCCGACCGGCTGGCGGCCCGGCCCGGTCAGCGTGCCCGGTTCCGCCCGCCGTTGCTGCTGCGGCCGCTCTACCCCGGTTGCCCATGACCGGCTCGGACCCGCAGCGCCCGCCCGGGACGACCCGCGCACCCTGGGAGTTCGCGGCCCCGTGGGGCGCACGCGGGTACGTCACCCCGCTGGACGGCCAGGTGCACTGGATCGAGTTCGGCCCAAGCCCGCTCCGGCCCGCGCCCGGAACGGCCGCTCCCGAAGCGAACCCGCGCCAGGGCCCGCCGATCGTCTTCGTGCACGGACTCGGCGGCTCACACCTGAACTGGTGCCAGATCGGACCACAGCTGGCCGCGGGCAGGCGCGCGGTCGCGCTGGATCTGCACGGGTTCGGCCTGACCCCCGGCACCCGCCGCAACTCGACCGTGCAGCACAACACCCGGCTGCTCGACCGGTTCGTCCGGCAGGTCACCGGGACACCGGTGATCCTGGTCGGCAACTCCATGGGCGGGCTGATTTCCCTGCTCCAGACGGCCGCGGCCCCGGACACCGTCGCCGGTCTGGTGCTGATCGATCCCGCGCTGCCACTGCCCCGGCAGGCGCCCGACTGGCAGGTGGCCAGTCAGTTCCTGCTGTACACCATCCCCGGCCTCGGCGAGCTTTACCTCAGGCGGCTCCAGTCGCGGCAGACGCCGCAGCTGGCCGTCCAGCGCGTCATCGACCTCTGCTTCGCCAACCCGTCCCGGGCCGATCCCGCGATGGTCACGGCGGCGATCGCGCTGGCCGCCGAGCGCCAGGCAGCCCCGCACCGGGACGAATCGCTCCTGGCGGCGGCCCGGTCCCTGATGCGGGTGGTCGGCCGCTCGCGCCGCTACTTCGCGACGATGGCCGCGGTGGGCGTCCCGGTGCTGCTCATCGGCGGTACCGCCGACCGGCTGGTGCCGGTAGCCGCCGTCCGGCAGGCCGCGGCCCGCAATCCCAGCTGGGAAAGCGCTATCCTCGCCGGGGTCGGGCATACCCCGCAGCTCGAAGTGCCCGGTCAGGTCCTGAGCGTGCTCACCGACTGGCTGGACCGGCATTTCACCCTGAACGGCTGAACCACACCGACAGCACTGACTGGAGCACCGGGATGCAGCAACTCACCGGTCTGGATGCCTCGTTCCTGGCCCTGGAGACGGCGACCACCACCGGTCATGTCGGAGGGTTGTGCGTGCTGGATCGCAGCGGCGCGCCCAGGCCGCTGACCCTGGCCCGGCTGACCGGGGTGCTGGCCGAGCGGATCGCGCTCGTGCCGGTGTTGCGACGCAAGCTGCTGCAGGTACCGCTGGGCCTAGATCAGCCCTACTGGATCGACGATGCCGACTTCGACATCGAGTACCACGTCCGTGAGATCGCGCTGCCGCGGCCGGGATCGGACGCGCAGCTGACCGAACAGGTCAGCCGGCTGCACGCCCGGCCGCTGGACCGCAGCCGCCCGCTGTGGGAGATCTACCTGATCACCGGGCTGGCCAGGCGGCGCGCCGCCGTCTACACCAAGATCCACCACGCCGCGATCGACGGTGCGTCCGGGGCTGAGCTACTGACCGTTCTGCTTGATCTCGCCCCGACGGGCCGTGACCTGCCCGCCGTCGAGCCGTTCGCGCCCGCCAAGCCGCCGAGCCTGCCGGCGCTGGCGGCGGTCGCGGCCGCGAAGCTGGCCTGGCGCCCGGTCCAGACGGTGCGCATCACCAACGAACTGGTCCGGGTCCTGCCCACCCTGGCCCCGGCGGTGAACTCGCTGGTCGGCACCATGCTCGGGCTGAACCGCGGCGACGGCGGGATCATCTCCACCAGGCCGGGACGCGCCCCCGCGACCCCGTTCAACAAGCCAATCACGCCGCATCGCCGGATCGCGTTCCGCAGCGTCGACCTGGACACGGTCAAGGCGGTGAAGAACGCCTTCGGTGTCTCGGTCAACGATGTCGTGATGGCGATGTGCGCGGGCGCCTTGCGGCGATGGCTCGCTGATCACGACGCGCTGCCGGCCCAGCCGCTGGTCGCGATGATCCCGGTGTCGGTGCGTGACTCGGCTGCCGCAGGAGCGCTGGGCAACAAGGTGTCGGCGATGCTGGCCACGCTGCCCACGACCGTCACCGATCCTGGCCTCCGGCTGGAGATGGTGCACGCCGCGACCAAGGCCGCGAAAGCCCAGCAGGCGGCGATCCCGCAGGGCCTGGTGGATCAGATCAGTGACTTCGCCCCGCCGGCCCTGACGGCCCGGGCGGCCCGGGTGGTCTTCGCCACCGGCCTGCTGCACCGGCTACCGCCGTTCAACATCACGATCTCCAATGTCCCCGGCCCCAACGTGCCGGTCTATCTCGCCGGAGCCAGGCTCATCGCCCACTACCCGGTATCGGTGGTCACCGACGGCCAGGGGCTGAACATCACCCTGGTGGGCTACCTCGGCCAGCTGCACTTCGGGCTGGTCAGCTGCCGCGAACTCGTTCCCGACATCGATGTCCTGGCCGGCTACCTGGTCGACGAGCTCGGGTCACTGGTCCAGGCGGCCTCCGAACGCGCCGCCGCTGCCCGCGCCCCGGACACCGGCGCCACCGGCCGATGACCTCAATCCCGCAGGCCTCTGAAAAGGCCTCAGGTAACAGCGACGAAGACGCCCGCGCGGTCCTCCCCGAGGGAACCGCGGTGCCGGGTTGTGTCCCGGCCGAGATCTTCGCGGCGGCGGTCGATGCCTTCGTGTCGGAACAGCGGCTCGACATGCGCTCCCTGGCCAGGCGCCTCGGCGTGGCCCGCGCGACGTTGTACCGGCGAGCCGGCAACCGGGAACGACTGCTCGACGAGATGCTCTGGTGGCGGGCCCGTCGGCTGCTGGATGACCAGGTGCGAGTCAGCATCGAACTGGCCGGGGCGGGGCGGCTCATCGCCGTGATCGGGGGAGTGCTGTCCGGCATCAGCACCGACCGTCCGCTCCGGGCGTTCCTGGAGTCCGATCCGGAAACCGCGCTTCGTCTCCTGACCGGAACCCGCAGCGCGGTGCACGCGGGTACGGTCGGCGCGCTGGAGAATCTCATCGATCTCGAACGTCACCGCGGCTCCTTCGACGCGAGCATTGACACCCCGGCACTGGCCTACTCGATCGTGCGCCTCAGCGAGGGATTCCTGTACGCCGACGTAATCGCCGCCCGTGCTCCCGACATGGACCGCGCTCCCGACATCGACCGCGCGATCACCCTGATCGAGGCCCTGCTCCGCGGGCTTGACCTCAGCTCTTCTCCAGAGCGAGGACCAGCTTTCCGGTGTTCGCCCCGTTGAAGAGCATGAGCAGCACATCGTGGAAGTCGCCGACGGTGCCCCGGACCACGTGCTCGCGCGAGGCGAGCTGCCCGGCCTGGAGCCAGCCGGCCAGCTCGGCCATGGCCTCCGGGTACCTGTCCTCGTAGTCGAAGACCACCATGCCGGCCATGGTGGCGCGCGCCACCAGCAGCATCAGGTAGTTGGCCGGGCCCTGGACCTTGGTCTCGTTGTACTGCGAGACCGCGCCGCAGATGATGATCCTGGCTCCCCGCGCCAGCCGGGTCAGGACGGCATCCAGGATCTGGCCGCCCACGTTGTCGAAGTAGACGTCGACGCCGCCCGGCGCGTGCTCGCGCAGCGCCTTCCGCACGTCCTGCGTCCGGTAGTCGATCGCCGCGTCGAAGCCGAACTCCTGCCTCACCGCCCGGCATTTATCGGCCCCGCCCGCGATGCCGATGACCCGGCAGCCCTTGATCTTGGCGATCTGGCCGGCCACGCTGCCCACCGCGCCGCCGGCGCCGGAAATGACCACCGTCTCTCCCGGCTGGATCCGGCCGACGTCCAGCAGGCCGAAGTACGCGGTCAAGCCGGTCATCCCCAGCGTTCCCAGGTACGTCGCCGGCCCGGCCAGCGAGGTGTCGACCTTGATCACGCCCCGGCCGTCCGACCGGGCGTATTCCTGCACCCCGAAGGCGCCGTAGACGTAGTCGCCCACGGCGAAGCCCGGATGCTCGGACGCGGTGACCAGGCCGACCGCCCCGGCCCGCATGACGGCGCCGACCTCGACCGGCGGGATATAGGAGGCGCCGGCGTTCATCCATCCGCGCATCGCCGGGTCGATGGACAGGTGCGAGATCTCCACCACGAACTGCCCGGGGCCCGGCTCCGGCACGGTTTCACTGGTGAACTCCCAGTCATCAGGTTTAGGCAACCCGGACGGGCGAGCCGCCAGCCGCACCTGGCGGTTAATCGGTGACACTTCGGCAGCTCCTCGGGCAGGACCGCAGGCCTTACATGTACAGGCCGCCGTTGACCGGGTAGACCTGACCGGTGATGTACCCCGACTCGGGGTCGGCCAGGAACTCCACCACGCGCGCGACCTCGTTCGGGTCGCCGAGCCGGCCCACCGGGATCCGGCTGACGATCTTCTCCATCACGTCCGCGGGGACGGCCGCGGTCATCTCGGTGGTGATGTACCCCGGCGTGACGGTGTTGACGGTGATTCCCTTGCTGGCGGTCTCCAGGGCCAGGCTCATGGTCAGCCCGAACATGCCGGACTTGGCGGCCGCGTAGTTGGCCTGGCCGAATCCGCCGGCCGAGCGACGACCGAGGAGATGTTGACGATCCGCCCGTAGCCGCGGTCGAGCATGTGCTGCAAGACCGCACGGGACAGGTAGAACGCGCCCGACAGGTTGACGTGGATGACATGGTCCCACTCGGCCGCGGACATCTTCCGCACCGTCTTGTCCACCGTGATGCCGGCGTTGTTGACCAGGATGTCGAGGTGCCCGTGCTGATCGATGACCTCGCTGATGACCCGGACGCAGTCCTCGTTGTGGCCGATGTTGCCCTGGTGGACGGTCACGCCATGATCGGCGTGCTTGTCCGCGAACAGCCGGGCATCATCGTGGTTGCTCGAGTACCCGACCGCCACCTTGATGCCGCGGTTCATCAGCCGTTCGGAGATGGCCAGCCCGATACCCCGGATTCCCCCGGTCACCAAGGCCACCTGCCCGTTCATGTCAGCCATGAGTTACACCTCCTGCATCGACAGGCCGAGGTCAGCCGAGCACGTAGTCACCGGGGGCGTCGGCGATGGCCCGGTTCTGCTTGCTGCCCATCGGGGGCGGCTTGACCAGCGCGCCCGCCCGTGCGTCGGACCACGCGGTCCAGTCCTCCCACCACGAGCCCTTGTGCTTACTGTTCTCACGACGCCACGTTTCGGCGTCGGCGCCGGTGTACTCGGCCGCCTCGTACCAGGCCTTGGGGCCCGGCGGGTTGACGATCCCGGCGATGTGCCCGCCGCTCGACAGCACGTAGCGGACCGTGCCGCCCAACAGCCCGCCGGTCTTGTAGGACGAGTGCCACGGCACGATGTGATCGTTGATCGCGCCCACGACGTAGGTGTCGTTCGTCACCGCGGACAGCGACAGCTTCTGGCCGGCCAGTTCGAGCTCGCCCCGGGCCAGTTCGTTGCGCATGTACAGGGAGCGCAGGTAGAACGAGTGCATCGCGGCGGGCATCCGGGTGTTGTCGCCGTTCCAGGCCAGGATGTCGAAGGCGGGCGGGTCCTGGCCCATCAGCCAGTTCGAGACCACGTAGTTGAAGATCAGGTCGTTGGCCCGCAGGATGTCGAAGGTGCCGGCCATCTGCCCGCCCTCCAGGACGCCCCCGGCGGCCATCTTCTTTTCCAGCCGCGCCACGGTCTTCTCGTCGGTGAAGGTGCCGAGCACTCCCGGCTCGCTGTAGTCGAGCAGGGTGTTGAGCAGCGTGACCGAGCCAATCCTGTCGTCGCCCTTCTCGGCGAGGTAGGCGGCCAGCATCGCGGTCAGCGCCCCGCCCAGGCACAGCCCGGTGATGTCGATCTTGGGCGCCCCGGTGATGTCCCCGATGACGTCGAGCGCTTCCCGCGGTCCGTGGATGAGGTAGTCGTCCAGCGTGACGCCTCGCATCGAGGGGTCCGGGTTGCGGTAGGAGATCGCGAAGACCGTCCGCTCGTGCTGCACCGCCCACTCGATGAAGCTGCGGCCGGGCGCGAGGTCCATGACGTAGTACTTGTTAATCCACGGCGGGCTGGCCAGGACCGGGACCGCCCGCACCTTCGGCGTCTGCGGCGCGTACTGGATCAGCTCCATCAGGTCGTTCTTGAACACGATCTTGCCCGGAGTGGCCGCGAGATTCGCGCCGATCTTGAACGGCCGGGTGTCAACCTGGCGCGGCCGGCCGCCGTTGTTGAGCAGGTCATCGGCGAAGTGGCCAGCCCCGGCGGCCAGGCTGGCGCCGGCGGTTTCCAGCGCCCGCTTGAGCGCGGCGGGGTTGGTGAACAGGAAGTTCGTCGGCGCCAGCGCGTCGAGCAGGAAACCGGTGGCGAGCGCGGCCTTGGCATCGTCGGTGGCGTTCCCTGCTCCGGCCGCGAGCACGTCGTCCACCAGCCGGGACGCGGCCAGGTGGGCCTGGCGGACGGCGAAGAACGCCGGGTTATCTGTCCAGGTAGGGTCGGCGAAGCGCCTGTCGCGCTCCGGGACGGGGACCGGCGGCGGCGCGTCGACGCCCAGCCAGCGGGCCGTGGCCACCGGCCCGGCCATCGCGATACTGGTCCAGTAGCGCAGCGTCGCGGCCGCCGTGGCGCCGGGATTCCTCGCGGCCCGCTGCAGCACCGCGAAAGTGGACTCGCCGAGCCCGGCCGCGTCCGCCGAGGCGATAACCCCGCTTTCGGGACCGAGCACCGCCGCGGCCTCCTCGGCTGCCTGCCGCGCCGTTTCCTGATCGGTCACTTCATGATCTCCTAGATTGCGCGAGGAACTGGATCGCTGCGAATGAACCCTTCCGACGGTACGTCGAATCGCATACCCGCGTAAAGATCGTCCACTCGCCTACCCGCGTAACGATCGTCGACTCGCATCCGCGGGTAAGATCCCAGCTCGGTGTCCTGCGGCTTGGATTTCCTGTTGCGAGAGGCACCGGGCAGACGACTGCGCTGATACCCGCCACACCACGACACGCCGGCCTGATCCGGGAGATAGCAGCGAATGCGTCCGCAGTGTGGAGATAATGGGCTCGAACTGGTTATTGACCTCTGGAGCAAGTGGAGAGATCAGATGATCAAGGCAACCAGGGCCGGGCGTGACGGCAGTATCCGCGTCACCTTCGCGCTGCCGGCCGATGAGCCTGCCGGCGCCGTGTCCGTGGTGGGCAGCTTCAACGACTGGAATCCGTTCGCGCACCCGCTGCGGCGGCGCGCCAACCGGACCCGGAGCGCCGCGGTGACCGTCCAGGCCGGCACCACCCTGCATTTCCGCTACCTCGCCGAGGGCGGCGTCTGGTTCGACGACGAAACGCTGCCCGCACGCGAAGGGCAAGGGGTCACCCTCACGGTCTGACCCGCGACCCTCAGCCGATGGCGGCAGCGACGATCTCCCGCGCCTGCTCCTGGATCTCGGCGAGGTGCTCCGGGCCGCGGAACGACTCGGCGTACAGCTTGTAGACGTCTTCGGTGCCCGACGGCCGGGCCGCGAACCAGCCGGAGGCGGCGACCACCTTGAGCCCGCCGATCGGGGCGCCGTTGCCCGGCGCGGTGGTCAGCGCCGCGATGATCTTCTCGCCCGCGAGCTCACTCGCGGAGACCTGGGCGGGGGAGAGCTTGGCCAGCGCCGCCTTCTGCTCCCTGGTCGCCGCGGTGTCGATGCGGGCGTAGGCGGGCGCCCCGTAGCGGTCGGTCAGGCCGCGGTAGAGCTGCGAGGGTGTGCGCCCGGTCACGGCGGTGATCTCGGAGGCGAGCAGGGCGAGGATGATCCCGTCCTTATCGGTGGTCCAGACCGAGCCGTCGCGCTGCAGGAACGACGCCCCGGCGCTTTCCTCACCGCCGAAGGCC
>Ga0302184_10003226_pt1 | contig 10186 bp, 5 predicted proteins | sample I_Palsa_N3_3_FD_200233 | JGI IMG/M metagenome (GOLD analysis project Ga0302184, IMG submission 200233) | Peat permafrost microbial communities from Stordalen Mire near Abisko, Sweden - I_Palsa_N3_3 | ecosystem: Environmental > Terrestrial > Soil > Palsa > Peat permafrost | place: Sweden: Abisko...
TCATGCCGCCGCAGATGTGGGGCCGCGCCGAGGGCGTCCGCACCTTCCTGCGCACCGCCGCCCAGGCGCTCGCGCCGGTGCTGTTCGGCGTCGTCTCCGATGACATATTCGGCGGCGGGACCAACGGGCTGAAGTGGACCTTCGTGGTCATGCTGGCCCCGCTCGCCGCCTCCGCGGTCTTCCTGTACGGTGCCAGGCGGCTCTACCCCGCCGACGTCGCGACCGCCGCGGCCGCTTCGGAACCCGTGCCACGTCCTGCGGCGTAGCGCGGCCATTATGTCGGTGGGGTACGGCAGGATATAGCCGTGGTCACCGAAGTCCCTCAGCCAGGCCGCGGCCAGGCCGAGCCGCAGCCGTTCACGCACCTGAGCGTGCCGAACGCTGCCCTCTACCGGGGCCTGCTGCGGACCTTCGCCCGGGCGAAGGAGCGCTTCATCGTGCACCTGCGGCCCGAGGATGTCGCGGCCGAGCTCCGGGTCGACGCGGACGAGCAGCTCACCGCCGCGCTGGAGCAGCTCGTCGGCTGGGGGAACCTGCGCGCGGACGTCGACACCGGCCGCGTCACCACGGTGGAGGACTTCCGCCGCAAGCGGTCGCTGTACCAGCTGACCGCCGCCGGGCAGGCGGCCGAGCAGGCGATCGCGTTCTATCAGGAGGCCATCGGCCGGCGCGGCCAGCTTCAGTCGGTGGCCCTGGCCGACATCGCCGCCCAGCTCCGCTCGCTGCTGGTCCTCGCCGCGGACCGCGACCCCGACCCGGCCAAGACCCACCTGCTGCTGCTGTCGCTGGCCGAGCGGTTTTCCTCGCTGGCCGACAACGCGCAGGCGTTCATGTCCGCGCTGCGGCGCGCGATCGACTTCTCCGACGGCGACGTCGACGGCTTCCTGGCGTACAAGGAACGGCTGATCGACTACATCAACCGGTTCATCGCGGACCTGGCCAATTCCGGTGCCCAGATCGCGCTGCTGCTCGGTGAGCTGGAAGACGCCGACCACGAGCGGTTGCTCGAGCTCGCCGCGCGGCGGGAGGCGGCCGACGCGGTGCCCGAGGGCGCGGACGCCGCCGAGTCCCTGGCCAGCGCGGAAAAACAGGCGCTCGACGCGTGGCGGAACCGGTGGCGCGGGCTGGACGACTGGTTCACCTCGCGGGACGCGGGGCACCCGAGCCAGGCCCGGCTGCTGCGGCAGGCCGCCGTGACCGCGATCAAGCAGCTCATCGACGCCGTGGGACTGCTCAACGAGCGGCGGTCGGGGCGGTCGGATCGTTCGGCGGATTTCCGGGTGCTCGCCCGGTGGTTCGCCGAGGCACCGGACGACGAGGCCGCCCACCGGCTGTGGCGGGCGGCGTTCGGCCTCTGTCCCGCGCGGCACCTGTCCGTGACCAGCCAAACCGCCGACGCCTGGCACGACCTCGGGACCGGAACGGCATGGGCCGATGCCCCTGGAATCCATATCTCGCCCCAGCTGCGGAAGACCGGTGTCTACGAGCGGCGCGGCCGGCCGAACCAGGTACGGGACAGGTCGGCCGACCGGGAACTCCTGCGCCGGCAGGCGGACCGCGAAGCGGCCGAGACCGCCGCGGCCCGGCGGCGCCTGCGCACCGACGGGCCCACCCTGCTGTCCGATCTCGGCGTGCTGGACCCCCGTGCGTTCCGGCTGTTCCTGGCGCTGCTCGGCGACGCGCTGGCCGTCCGCAGGCCCGGCGAGACCGAGGTGAAGACCGTGACCAGCGACGGCACGCTCGAGGTACGGCTCTCGCTGGTCCCGGACGGTGGTACGGTCACGATCCGTACCGCCGACGGCCTGCTCACCGGTCCGCAGCACGTCGTCGAGATCACGGACCTTGCTCCGTGATCCCGGCCGAGGAACTGGCGCAGCGCCAGGCCGCGCTGCGTGCCTTGCTCGCCCGGCCGCTGCTGGTCGCCGACACCGACCGCGACACGCTCATGGGAGTCCGGCGGCACCTGACCGAGCTGCGCGAGTGGCTGAACCGCGAGACCGGGTGGCGCCTGGCCGCGGATTCGGAGACGGCCCGGCTGTTCAAGACCGCGCCCGAGCCGTCCGACCCGACCCACCCCGCCCGGGGGCAGGACAAAGAGCCTTTCGGCCGGCGCCGGTACGTCACCTTGTGCCTGGCCGCCTCGGCCCTGGCTCGCGCCGACGCGCAGACCACGCTGGGCAGCCTCGCCGACGACGTGCTGACGGCCGCGGCCGAACCGGAGCTGGCGGCGACCGGCTTCACCTTGACCCTCGAGCGCCGGGCGGACCGGTCCGACCTGGTCGCGGTGGTGCGGCTGCTGCTCGGCTGGGGCGTGCTGAGCCGGGTCGCCGGCGACGAGGACGCCTACCTGGCGGCCGGGACCGACGTGCTGTACGACGTGCGCAGGCCGGTCCTCGCCGTGCTGCTGTCCGGCACCCGGGGCCCGTCCACCATCACCGCCGCGGGATTCCCCGAGCGGCTCGCCGAGCTGACCGCCGAGCCGGTTCCCGAGACCGACGACCTGCGCAACCAGGCGCTGCGCAGGCGCCTCACCCGGCGCCTGCTCGAGGATCCGGTCGTGTACTACGACGAACTCGACGAGTACGAACGCGCCTACCTGCTGTCCCAGCGGCACGCGATCACCCGCCGGATCGCCGAGGCCACCGGGCTGCTCCCGGAGCTGCGCGCCGAGGGGATCGCGATGGTGGACCCCGAGGACGAGCTGACCGACGTTCGGATGCCCGAGCAGCGCACCGACGGGCACGTCACGCTGCTCGTCGCGGAGTACCTGTCCCGCCGGGACCAGGCCACGCTCGAGGAGCTGCGGGCCTTCGTCAAGCAGGCGGCCGCCGAGCACCAGGATTACTGGCGGAAGGGCGTGACAGAACCGGGGGCAGCAGCGGAGCTGCTGGCCACCGCGCTGGAGAAGCTGACCGCGCTGCGGCTGGTCGCCGTCGACGGGTCATCCGTCCGCAGCCGCCCGGCCATCGCGCGCTTCGCCCTGGACGAGCCGGTCATCCGCCCGCCCAAACCAGTACAGCCGAGAAAGGCGAGTGCCGATGCTGCCAGCACCCTCTTCTGAGCGGTGGAAGCCGCTGCGGGCCGGCCTGGTCGACATGTTCTACTACGACGCCGAGGAGTTCTGGTTCCACGACGGCCGCTTGCTGCTCCGCGGCAACAACGGCACAGGCAAGTCCAAGGTGCTCGCGCTGGTGCTGCCGTTCCTGCTGGACGGCGAGCTCGCGCCGCACCGGGTGGAGCCGGACGGCGACCGGCAGAAGAAGATGGAGTGGAACCTGCTGCTCGGCGGCAGCCATCCGCATCCCGAGCGCCTCGGCTACACCTGGCTCGAGTTCGGGCGGCGCGCCATCGACGGGAGCGTCGAGTTCCGCACCGTCGGCTGCGGGCTCAAGGCGGTCGCCGGCCGCGGCATCGCGCGCCACTGGTTCTTCGTCACGACCCAGCGCGTCGGCGCGGACCTGCACCTGCTGCCTGCCAGCCGGGTGCCGCTGACCAGGGAAAAGCTACGCGAGGAGATCGGCGGCCACGGCCTGGTGTACGACCGGGCCGCCGACTACCGGCGGGCGGTGGACGAGGCCCTGTTCGGGCTCGGCGAGTACCGCTACGAGGCGCTGGTCAACCTGCTGATCCAGCTGCGGCAGCCACAACTGTCCAAGAAGCCCGACGAGAGGCTGCTGTCCCGCGCGCTCACCGAGGCGCTGCCGCCGCTGAGCCCGGGCCTGGTGACGACGGTAGCCGAGGCGTTCCGCGGGCTGGATTCCGAGCGCGACGCGCTGCGGGCCCTGGAGGAGGCCCGCCAGGCCGCGACCGACTTCCTGCGCCACTTCGGCCGGTACGCGATGATCGCGGCCAAGCGCAAGGCCGCCGGGCCGCGTACGGCGCAGAGCCGGTACGAGCAGCTCGGCCGGGACCTCACCGCGGCCGAGGAGGCGTACGCGGCGGCGGACGCGCAGCTGCAAGCGGCCGAGGCCGAACTGGACGAGCTCGGGCAGCGCCGGACCCGGCTCGAGGCGCGGCGCGAGGCGCTGCAGCAAGACCCGGCCATGCGGGACGCCGAACGGCTTGAGCTGATGCGCGCCGAGGCCCAGCGCCGGGACGAGACGGCGCGCATCAGGGAGCAAGACCGTGACCGGCTGATCATCGAGGCGCAGAAGCGATCCGTGCGGGCCGACCAGGCCGCGGCGCGGGCGCAAACGGCGCGGGCCGTGCTGAACGACGCGTGGCAGCGGACCGAGGAGGCGGCGCAGGCCGCGCTGTGCCGCGACGGGTTCCGGACCGCCGCCGACGGCTGGGGGCAGAACCTGCCCCGGGCCCGGCGGGAGACGCAGGTCGTCGCCGACCGCCAGGGGCAGGCCGTCAGCCAGCTCGGGGTACTCCTCGACAATGCCGGGGAACGACGCGATGCGCTGCGGGCGGCGCGCGCGGAGGCCGACCGGCTCACCGCGGCGGGCCAGGACGCGATCGGACGGGTGGCCGCCGCGGAGCGGGTCGCCGTCGAACGAGGCCAGGAGCTAGCTGCCGCCTACCGCACCTACCTCGGCGGGCTGGCCGAGTTGCGGATCCCGGACACCGACGAGCTGCTCGCCGCGCTAGAAGGCTGGGCCGTGACCGGCGACGGCGCCAACCCCGCGGTCGCGGCCGTAGACGATGCGGCCCGGGCGGCCGGAACTGAGCTTGGCCGCCTCGAAGCCGGGCTGTCGGCCCGGCGCGCCGAGCTGGCCGGCCGCGCCGGCGATCTCGCCGCGGAGATCGAACGACTGCGAGACGGCGGCCACGATGCCCCGTCGGCCCCGCACACCAGGGAGCCCGGCGTCCGCGATGACCGCCCTGGGGCGCCGCTGTGGAAGGTCACCGAGTTCGCGCCCGGCCTGCCGCCGGACCAGCGCGCCGGGCTCGAGGCCGCGCTGGAAGCCGCGGGGATACTCGACGCCTGGATCACGCCCGAGGGGAACCTGGTCGACGGCGACGTGATTCTGGTGTCCGGGTTCGCGCCCGTGCCTGGCCCGTCGTGTGCGAGCGTGCTGGTCCCGGCGATAGACCCGGGCGATGCCCAGGCGTCCGCGCTGTCTGGGCACAGCGTGGGCGCGGTCCTGTCGGGAATCGGACTCGGCGGTACCGACGGAACCTCGGTGAGCACCGACGGAACCTCGGTGGGCACCGACGGAACCTCGGTGAGCACCGACGGAACCTGGGTGAGTACCGACGGGCGCTGGGCGAACGGCGTCCTGACCGGGCACTGGCGTAAGGACGCCGCCGGTTACATCGGGGAAGGAGCGCGCGAGGCCGCCCGTCGCGCGAGGCTCGCCCAGCTCACCGCGGAGCTGGAACAGGTTAGGGCCGCGATCGCCGGGCTCGAGGAAGACCTGGCGGAGCTGGAGGGGCGCCGCGAGCGCATCGCGGACGAACACCGCGCGGTGCCGCCGGACGCTGCGGTGCGCGACGCGCACACGGTGGCCGCGGCCGAACGGCGGCGACGCGGCGAGCTGCGCGAGCAGCATGCTCACGCGGTCGCGGTATGCGGGCAGCGCGAGGAGGAGCTGACCGTCGCCGTCTCGCGCGCCGAGGAGTTCGCCCGCGACGTCGGGCTCCCCGCCGAACCCGGCGAGCTAGCCGGGGTCAAGGCCGGGGTGGAGGCGTACCGGCTCGCGCTCGCCGGGCTATGGCCGGCCGCCGAGGCGATGCAGACCGCAGCCCGGGCCGCGGATGAGGCCACCGGAGAACTGGCCGAGAGCCAGGGCCGCCTGGACGAGGCGGCCCAAACCGCGGCGGCGGCCCGGGACGAGGCGTCGGCCGCTCAGCTGACCTATGAGGAGCTGCTGGCGACCGCCGGGGCCGCGGTCGAGGAGCTGTACCGCCAGCTGGGGGAGGTCCGGTACGATCTGGAGCGGCGCGACGCCGCCGAGAAGTCCGCCCGAACCCGGCATCAGCAGGCCGTTGGCGATCGCGGCAAGGCCGACGGCAAGCGCGAGGCCCTGCGGGGAGAAATCGACGAGGCGGCCGGGACCCGGGACGCCGCGGTCGCGGAGTTCCAGGCGTTCGCGGCCACCGGACTGCTGCACGTCGCCCTGCCCGAGCTTGAGGTGCCCGACGTCACGGAGCCGTGGGCGGCCACGCCAGCGGTGCTGCTGGCCCGCGCGGTGAACGCCGGGCTGGAGCCGGTGGACGACGCCGACGGCCCGTGGGACCGGATCCAGAAGCGGGTGACCGAGGAACACAAGCTGCTCGCCGACGCCATGGCCCGGCACGGTCATTCGGCCGGGCTGACCCTGAGCGAGGGCGTCATCGTGGTCGACGTGGTGTTCCAGGGCCACCGTCACGACATCCCCGGGCTCGCCGCGGCGCTGGGCACCGAAGCCGAGCAGCGGGCCCGGCTGCTGTCCGCCCGGGAACAAGAGATCCTGGAAAACCACCTGCTCAATGAGGTCGCCGGCACGCTGCACGAGCTGATCACGGCGGCCGAGGCGCAGGTACGCGGGATGAACGCCGAGCTCGAGTCCCGGCCGACGTCGACCGGCATGAAGCTGCGGCTGACCTGGCAGCAGGCGCGGGACGCGCCGGACGGGCTGGATCAGGTCCGGCGCAAGCTCCGCCAGACAATCGACGCCTGGTCCGCCGATGACCGCGCCGCGGTCGGGGCGTTCCTGCAGCAGCGCATCGCCGGCGAGCACGCGGCCAACCCCGCGACCGGGTGGGCCGAGGCGCTGACCGCCGCGCTGGACTACCGCAAGTGGCACGAGTTCGTGATCCAGCGGTACGCCGACGGCCAGTGGCGCCCCGCCGCCGGCCCGGCCTCGGGCGGCGAGCGGGCGCTGGCCGCCTCCGTCCCGCTGTTCGCCGCGGCGTCGGCGCACTACAAGTCGGCCGGAAACCCGAACGCGCCGCGGCTCATCGCGCTGGATGAGGCATTCGCCGGAGTCGACGACGACTCCCGGGCGAAGTGCCTCGGGCTCCTGGCCACGTTCGACATGGACGTGATGATGACCAGCGAACGGGAGTGGGGATGTTACCCGCAGGTTCCCGGACTCGGCATCTGCCAGCTCGCCCGGCAGGACGGCGTCGACGCGGTCCTCGTCACGCCGTGGTGCTGGGACGGCCGGGAACGCCGCCGGACCGAATCGGCACCCGCGTGAGCCCCGACCGAATCGGCGCCCGCGTGAGCCCGGACCGAATCGGCGCGAGCGTGAGCCCGGACCGAATCGGCGCGAGCGTGAGCCCGGACCCAATCGGCACCAGCGTGAGCGAGGATGGCGCCGGGCTGCACCGCCTGGACCGTCTGCTCGGCGGCGAGCCGGCCGCGTGGCTGGTGCGGCGGGCCCGGGACCGGCTGGAGGCCGGACGTCCGCTGACCGGCACGGTGACCTTGATCGCCGCCACCCCGGAACAGCGGCGCGCGGTGGAGCGGCTGACCGGGCGAGCCGCTCGCTCCGGGACGTCGCTATCGGTGTCGCTGACCGAGGTCGACCGCATCCTGCGGGACAGCGGTGCCGCACCGGGCGGACTGGCCGAGGCGGTGACGCGCCTGGTCGGTCCGCTCCGGGATCTCACCCGCGAACGGGCCGACCTGGCGGCCGCCTGGGAGGCCGCGTTCGCGGCGCTGGACGAGGCCGCCGGCGGCCGGGACGAACTGACGCCGTGGCGGGGATGGCTCGACGCGACCGGTCTAGTGCGCCGTCTCGCGCCCGAACCCGATCAGGCGCGGCTGCTCCTCTTCCAGGTCGCGGCGGTACTCCGGCGGCTACCCTCGCGCGGCGTCCCCATCGGCCGGCTCGCGGCCGAGTGCTGCGGCGATGCTCACGCCCTGGATGACGGGCGCCCGGTGGGCACGCTGGCGCTGTCAGCGGTCCGTGCCCTGGCCGGCCTGCCGTTCGCGGCGGAGCCGGGTGCCGATTCCCGCCGTTCGGCCTGGGCCGCCGTAGGCGTCCATCTCGACGACCTGTCGTCGCTGGTCCTCTGCCTCGGCCTGCCCGGCGACGCGGGCACGGTCCTGGGCCGGATGCTGGCGTCGTGCCGGGAGGCGGGCCAGCCGGCGATGCTCACGCTCCGTCAGCTCCGCTGCCATGACGATCCGCTGCGCGCGCACCAGGTCCGGATCTGCGAGAACCCGGTGGTGGTCGCGGCGGCCGCCGATGAACTAGGCGCCCGGTGCCAGCCACTGGTGTGCGTCGGCGGCCAGCCCTCCGCCGCCGGGTGGCGGCTGCTGGACCTGCTCGCGGCGGCCGGCGCGGAGTTCGGCTACCACGGCGACTTCGACTGGGGCGGCGTGCGGATCGCCAGCGCGGTACGCCGCCGGGTGAACTGGCGGCCATGGCGGTATGACCACGTGGCCTACCAGTCCGCGGTAGCGGCGGCGTACCCGCGCCAGTCCGCGGTGGCGGCGCACCCGCCCGGTCCGCTGGCCGGGCTCGGCCGCCTCGCGGGCGATCCGGCCGCGACGCCGTGGGACCCGGAGCTCGCCGTGGCCATGCGGCGCCACGACCTTCGCGTAGAGGAGGAACTCACCCTCGACGACCTGCTCGCCGATCTCGGTCCCTAGCCCGCCGGACCGCGTTCATCAGCAGGTCGAACGAGAATATGCCACGATCGGAGGGTCGTTGATGACCGAACGGACGACGGATTCTCCCGCTCCCGGCGGCCTCGCCGAGCTGGCCGGCCGCCCCGTCGCCCGGATCGGCTTCGGGGCGATGCAGCTGGAGCAACGCTCGGTGGGACGGGACGCGGCGCTCGCCCTGCTGCGCCACGCCGTCGCCGCGGGCATCAACCACATCGACACCGCGCAGTTCTACGGCGCCTGCAACGACCTCATCCACGACGCCCTCGCTCCTTACCCCGGCGACCTGGTCCTGGTGAGCAAGGTCGGCGCGGATCGTGAGCCCGATGGAACGCTCGTCCCCGCCCAGCGGCCCGAGCAACTACGCGCCCAGGTCGAGGCCAACCTCGCCTCGCTCCGCGCCGAGCAGCTGGGCGTGATCAACCTGCGGCGCCTGGACGCCCGGCCCGGGCTGATCGCCGAGGGCGCCCAGCGAGTCGACCTCGACAGCCAGCTCGCCGAGCTGGCCGCGCTGCGCGATGCCGGCAAGATCGGCGGCATCGGCCTGTCCAGCGTGTCCGCTGTCCAGCTGCGCCAGGCGCTGCCGTTCGGTATTGCCTGCGTACAGAACGCCTACAGCCTGCTGGACCGTTCGGCCGAACCGGTGCTGGACCTGTGCCGCGAACACGGCATCGCCTGGGTGCCGTACTTCCCGCTCGGCTCGGCCGGCTTCCCGGGCATACCCAAGGTGACCGACCACCCCGCCGTCGTCGCCCTGGCCAGCGACCTCGCCGTGACGTCGGCCCAGGTGGCCCTGGCCTGGCTGCTGGCCAGCTACGACCGCACGCTGCTGATCGCCGGCACGTCCAGCCTCGCCCACCTGGACGAGAACGTCGCGGCCGGCCGCCTCCGGCTCCCCCCGACCGCGGTCGCCGCGCTGAACGAGCTCGTGACCAGCTAACCTCACGCCAGCCGGACGCCACGGGCATCCCGGGACGCGTGTCGGGGCGCACCGATGGCAGCTGGTCGGCATTCCCCCAGTTCAGAGCCTATCCCGGACGCAGATTAACGATAGAACAATTATTGGATTTAGCGCCCTCAACAGGATTCGGATCTCGTACGCATGGGTAATTTACACTGAAACCCCTTTACAAACGAAAGCGCAGGGCCCTACGGTCGACTCGTGCCAACGACTCCCGGACGCAGCCGCCTGTCGGCCGCGATCTCCGGGCGGCTCCTGATCATTATCTTGTCCGCAGCGGGCGCGACAGTCGCGGACTGCCGCGACGGCGGCATTCTGGTTGGCGCGGGAGTCTTCATGGTCGGCCGCAGGTTCCGGCGGCTGGCCCTCGACCGCGGGAAGAAGCTGTCCCGGTAGATGGAGACCGTGGACGCTGTCGTCGTGGAGGACCTGCGGAAGAGCTACGGCGCTACCCACGCCGTGGCGGGGGTGAGCTTTTCCGTCAGGTACGGGGAGATCTTCTCCCTGCTCGGGCCGAACGGCGCTGGCAAGACGACGGTGCTGGAGATCCTTGAGGGCTACCGGCAGGCGGACGAGGGCAAGGTGGTGGTGGCCGGCTTCGATCCGGGCGACAGGCGCACCGGGCGGCAGCTGCGCGAGCAGATCGGCCTGGTGCTCCAGGATCTCGCGGTGGAACT
>Ga0302184_10003239_pt1 | contig 10163 bp, 9 predicted proteins | sample I_Palsa_N3_3_FD_200233 | JGI IMG/M metagenome (GOLD analysis project Ga0302184, IMG submission 200233) | Peat permafrost microbial communities from Stordalen Mire near Abisko, Sweden - I_Palsa_N3_3 | ecosystem: Environmental > Terrestrial > Soil > Palsa > Peat permafrost | place: Sweden: Abisko...
GCCAGAGCCCTCCCGCAACGCCAGACTCGGGTGATCTGCGTGCGCCACGAGGCGCACTGCTATATAGCCCGCGTAGCGGGCATGGACTGGAGGAGGTGTCTTTGGATCTGATGGCTGACCCGTGACCCGAAAGGTAAACCGGGGACAATAGCATGCCAGGAAACCGGCAGTCGCTGCCGATGCGTACGGGGCGGCGTGCCGGGAGATCCGCGCGATATGGCGAAAGCCGGATTGCCTGAATCCCAGTCTCCAGAAGGCGAGAATCCGAGCCTGCCGGAAAGACGCATGAAACCGGTACCGGCCCCTGCCGCAGGGTGCGCAGATCCCTGCGGTAATCCTCCGGGGCGCAGGAGCGATGCCCTGTCAGGGCATTGAAGGAGACGGACGGGACGCCTAAGTCGCGCTAGCACGTATAGCAGTTGTGAACGTGGGATCGCCTAAGGGACGCGAGTCCTATGGCGACGGAGTGTCCATAGTAGTCGCCGGGGTAACGTCCGGCCAATCTGGCGACCGGGAAAACCGGACCACAGGGCGAAGGGACACAGGCGATGAATAGCACCAGGCCAGGAGGTCTGCGAAATGCAGGAAGCCGCAGTGGTACTGAGCATTCTCCGCGAGCGCGGCAGGAAGGGCCTGCCGCTCACGCAGCTTTACCGGCAGATGTTCAACAAGAACCTGTACTTGCTGGCGTACGGCAACATCTACCTTAACCAGGGGGCGATGACGCCGGGTGCCAGCGAGGAAACCGCCGACGGCATGTCCGAGGGGAAGATCGACCAGATCATCGAGCTGATGCGGTATGAGCGGTACCGGTTCTCCCCGGCCCGCCGCATCTATATCCCGAAAAAGAACGGGAAGCTGAGACCCCTGGGACTGCCATCGTGGTCCGACAAGCTGGCCGGTGAGGTGGTGCGCCTGCTCTTGGAGGCGTATTACGAGCCGCAGTTCTCGGACCAGTCCCATGGGTTCCGGAAAGGTCGCGGATGCCATACCGCGCTGCGGGAAATCCGCAATACCTGGGTCGGGACAACATGGTTTATCGAGGGTGATATCTCCGACTGCTTCGGGTCTTTGGACCACGAGATAATGGCCGGGATCCTAGCGGAGAAAATCCACGATCAGCGGTTTCTCCGGCTGATCCGTCACATGCTCAAAGCCGGGTACCTGGAGGACTGGGAATACCATGACACGCTCAGCGGGGTTCCGCAAGGCGGCGTGGCATCACCCGTCCTCAGCAGCATCTACCTGAATAAGCTCGACGAGTTCGTCGAGAGGGAACTGATCCCGCGATACACGCGGGGAGCCAGCCGGGCACGAAACCCCGAATACATGAGGATGAAATCCCGGCGGGATAGCGCGCGGCGGCGCGGGGACCGGGCTACGGCCCGGGACCTGACACGCCAGATGCGCACGCTCCCCTCCGTGGACCCGATGGACCCCGGATACCGGCGGCTGCGATACATAAGGTACGCAGACGACCACATACTGGGATTTATCGGGCCGAAGGCCGAAGCCGAGCAGATCAAGGCCGGACTGACCCGTTTCCTCCGGGAGACCCTCAGGCTGGAACTGAATCAGGACAAGACCCTGATCAGCCACGCCCGCACCCAGCCGGCGCGGTTCCTCGGCTACCACATCATCGTCCAGCACTGCGACACCCGGATCACCTACGGCCGCCGGTCGGCCAACGGGAGGATCGCGCTGCGCGTGCCGCCGGACGTGATCAAGGCCAAAATCACCCCCTACCGGCGCCGGGGCAAACCCTGGCACCGGCCCGGCCTGCAGAACCTGGACGACCACGACATCGTCCGGACCTACGGAGCCGAGTACCGGGGCATCGTGAACTACTACCTGCTCGCCCAGGACGTCTGGCGGCTCAGCACGCTGTGCTGGTACGCCCAGACATCGATGCTGAAAACCCTGGCCGCCAAGCACAAGTCCTCCGTGGCCAAGATGGCCGTCCGCTACAAGGCGAAAGTTATCACCGGCCACGGCCCCAGGACCTGCTTCGAGGCCAGACGGCACCGCCAGGGCAAGAAGGACCTGGTAGCACGATTCGGCGGGATCCCCCTCAGGCAAAACAGGCGCGCGGTCATCCATGACCCCGCCCCGGCCCGGACCGGCTACCCCCGGAAAGAGCTGATCCACCGGCTCCGCAAGCGGTGGTGCGAGCTGTGCGAGCACGGCACCACGGTGACCGTTCACCAGGCCGCCGCGCTCAAGCACCTCGGCAGGCCCGGGCCGGGCCAGCCCGCGTGGGCCGCCCTCATGGCAAAAATGCGGCGCAAGACCCTCATCGTCTGCGCGGCATGCCACGAGTACATCCACGCGAACCCAGTCACGCACGCGGCATAAATCGCTGGAGAGCCCGGCGCATTGAAAGGTGCACACCGGGTTCGGAGGGAGGCTGCACGGAAAAGGCCCGAGTTCATGCAGCATGAACACGGGACCTCGCCGTGCAGCCCACCCTACGCGCGGCGACCTGTATAAGCCAATCCGCTTGTCAGCCGCTCAGATTCGGCAGGGAGGCGCGGAGCGCAGACTGTTACCTGAAATCCTGATCGTCAGCCAGCGCCGCCTTGAGTTCATGTTTTCGAATAGCCGTCAGGGTTTGTCCTGCTGGCCGCGCCAGGCGACGCTGCGCCTGGCTGGCGGTGCGGCAAGCCGATGTGACCCAGATCACGATGCAATTGGGCTACCAGTGCTGCCAGCGGCTCATACGGTCGTAGCGTTTTGCTGTCTTGCGGGGGTCATGCGGCTTGGCTTAAGGCCGGCGTCTGGGCGGCGGTCAGGTGATGTCCAGGCGTTCGAGGGGCTGGCCGGTAATGGCCGCGATGATCTCGAAGTCCTTATCCATGTGCAGGACAGTCAGGCCGGCCAGTTCAGCCGTCGCGGCGATGATGAGATCGGGAATGGATGAGGCCCGGTGCTGGCCGCGATCCGCGAGCAACGCGAGGACCTCCACCGCGCGGTCCTCGATCGCGGGCGTCTGGTACTCCACGGGCATAGCGGCCAGCGGCGGCTGCCGCAGAGCTGCACGCAGGTCCGGGCCAGACCGGGCCGAATAGCCGACCTCTAGGCGGGTGACCGTAGTGATCCGGACCAGCCCGCGCTGGATCCGCGCCGCCCACTCTGCGGCGCCGCTGCTGTCGGCCAGACGGACGAGCGCCGAGTTGTCAATCAGCCAGTCCGTCACCGCCACGCCTGCGACATCACATCCGGATCGGCCAGGTCACTGAACACTTCGGCGAACCTGGCCAGGTCCTCGGTGCTCACCGCAGCGCCGGCCGCGGCATCCTGGGCCAGCCGGCGGCGAACGTATTCACTGCGGGACAGGCCCAGACGGGCCGCCCGGGCATCCACCGCAGCGATGACGTCATCGGGGACGTCGCGGATCAGCATGTCGGTCATGCCCACCTCCCAGCGATATCCCATGATAGCGCCCAACTTTGACGCGCGGACGACGCAGAGTACGCCCGGAACATGCGTCCTTGCCGAAGCGCACCGACCCGCCTAATCTGGCGCACGGGCTCGTTCCGCCGGGCGTGGTTTCTGCGCGCCCATCCTGGCGCCGCCGTGCCCGCCAGCCACGAAGCCATGGTTCTCTGGGCCATGATCACCCACATAGCCCGCCGCCTCGCCCAGCCGACCACAGCCGATCAATCAAACACTCACCTGGGAGGCCCAGGTGTACGCACTACTGGGCGGCGATGGCGGCGAGTACGTCCAGCCGGGCGGCCCGGCGGGCGGGCCAGCTGGCGGCGATCAGCCCGGCCAGGGCGGCGAGCAGGAGGAAAATCACCAGCCTGGACGCGGGCACGACCGTGTCGGTGATGCCCTGCTGTTTCAGCGACAACACCAGGGCGATGCCCATCCCGGTGCCGACGATGATCCCGATGATGGCGCCGAAGATGGCCAGGATCACCGCTTCGGACCGGATCATCGTCTTGACCTGGCGCCGTTTCATGCCGACTGCCCGCAGCAGGCCGATCTCGCGGGTGCGCTCGAACACCGAGAGCATGAGGGTGTTCACGATGCCGATGAGCGCGATGAGCACCGCCAGGGCGAGCAGGGCGTAGACCAGCCCGACCAGCTCGTTGACGGAGTTGGCCTGGGTTTGATCGAACTGGGCCCTGGTCTGGACCTGCACGTTCGGATAGGCGGCCAGGGCGGTGGTGACGGCATCGTTCACGGTGCCGCTGCCGTTGGTTTGCAGCAGCAGCGCGGCCGGCGGCTGGCTGGCGAAGTGGGCGGTGAAGAACCCGGCGCTGACCAGATAGCTGCCGATCAGGGCGTTGGCCTGGTATATCCCGCCGATGCGCAGGGTGGAAGAACCGGTCCGGGCGAACGTCGCCGGGAGCGTGTCGCCGACGGACAGGTGCTTCGAGGTGGCGGTCGTGGCGTCGATGAGCAGCTCCCCCCGGGCCAGGGCGGCGGGAGTGCCCGCGGTCATCCGCAGGATCAGCGTCCCGGCCAGGTGCGCCGTGGATACCGCCCTGAGCGTGGCGAGCGAGTTCTGGACCTCGAATTGTCCGCCGTAGACGGTGGTGGTCGCGGTGACGCCGGGCACGGCCGATGCTTTGGCCGGCACCGAATCGCTGAGTTCTCCGGTCCCGGTGGCGGTCACGATGAGGCCGGCGCTGATCGCCTGGTCCGCGCTGCTGGTGGCCGACTTCGACAGCGAGGCGCCGAATACTGAGATCGCGGCGACCAGGGCCAGACCGACCATCAGCGCCGAGGCGGTCTGGGCGGTGCGCCGGGGGCTGCGCATCGAGTTCTCCCGCCCGAGCTTGCCCGGTTCCCCGAACACCCGGGCCAGCGGACGCCCGATCACACTGGACAACGGCCGGGCGATCGCCGGGGACAGCATGGCCACGCCGATGAAGATGCCGACCGCGCCGACACCCACCAGCGCGATGGCCAGTATGGCCAGCCCGATGGCCAGCAGCACCACCCCGGCCAGGGCCACGGCTGTGCCCCCGACGAACCGGCGCCGCAGCGAGAAGCCGGTGCCGGACTGACGGTCGCTAAGCGCGGCGATCGGGGGGATGCGCACGGCATTGCGGGCCGGCCGGATCGCGGCGATCACGGTCACGCCGACGCCGACGGCAAGCCCCACCAGTACGGTCCGCGGCTCGAACACCAGCGATCCGGCGGGCAGCGTAGTGCCGAACCCGCGCAGCAGCGCCTCAAGCCCGAGCGCGGCCAGCACCCCCAGGCCCAGGCCGATCACCGAGGCGACCAGCCCGGTGATGGCCGCCTCGGCCAGCACCGACCGGAACACCTGACGGCGGCTGGCGCCGACGATCCGCAGCAGGGCCAGTTCCCGGGTTCGCTGCCCGACGGTGATCGAGAACGTGTTGAAGATGGTGAACCCGCCGACGAACAGCGAGATGAACGCGAAGACCAGCAGCGCGGTGGAGAAGAAACTCAGCTCCTGGCTGATCGCGGAGGTGTTCTCGTTGATCACGGTCTGCCCGGTGACCACCTGCACCCCGGCCGGCAGGACCGCGGCGATGGCCCGCTGGACCGCGGGCTTGCTGGCCCCCGGGGCGGTCACCACGATGATGTCATCGAACTGGCCCGGCTTCTGGACTACGGCCTGAGCGGTGGGCAGCGTGAACGCGGCCAGGCTAGCCCCGGCCAGGTTGCCCGCCGACCCGAACTCGGCGATGCCGCTGATGGTGAACGTCCGCGGAGCCCCGGCCGACAGGACTCGGACGCGCTGCCCCACGGTGAAGTCGTACTTGCTGGCGGTCTCGGCGTCCATTACCACGTCATCGGAGGTCACCGGCGGGCCGCCCGCGATAATGTGCAGGCTGGACATCTGCTGATCCGTGTCGAAGTTCACGCCGAGGGCCGGCGCGCTGCCCGTCGCGATCGGCTTGCCGCGGGCCACGAACTGGGCGTAGCCCTCGACCTCCCCCTCGGCGGCCGCGACGCCGGGCACCCGCCGGACAGTGGCCTGCAGCGACTCAGGCAGCTCGTTGCGGACCGCGTTCGCGCCGCTGCTGCCCAGCTGCGGGTCCCCGCGGACCTGGAAATCGATATTCTGGTACACGCTGCTGAACAGCACCGAGAACGTGTTGTGCAAGGTGTCGGTCAGGACGAACGTCCCGGAGATGAAGGTGACGCCGAGCACGATCGCCAGCCCGGTCAGGGCCAGCCGGAGCTTGTGGGCGAGCATGCCCTTGATGGTCACGTTCCGCATGTCAGGTCCCCAGCGTCCGCATCCGTTCCAGGATCGAGTCGGCGGTCGGCTTTTCCAGCTCGCTGATCATCTTCCCGTCGGCCAGGAAGACGACCCGGTCCGCGTACGCGGCACTCCGCGGGTCGTGCGTCACCATCACGATCGACTGACCCAGCTCGGTCACCGACCGGCGCAAGAACGCCAGCAAGTCCGCGGAGGAATTGGAGTCCAGGTTGCCAGTGGGCTCGTCGGCGAAGATGAGGTCCGGCTTGTTCATCAGCGCCCGGGCGCACGCCACCCGCTGCTGCTGGCCGCCCGATAGCTCACCGGGACGGTGCGCCAGCCGGTCGGCGAGACCCAACTGGCCGACCAGGTAATTTAGCCACTCCCGGTCGATCTTGGCGCCGGCCAGGGCCGCCGGCAGGGTGATGTTCTCGGCCGCGGTCAGCGTCGGGATGAGGTTGAAGTACTGGAACACGAACCCGATCCGGTCCCGGCGCAGCTGGGTCAGCCCGGCATCATCCAGGCTCCCGATGTCGAGGCCGCCCACGAACGACTGCCCCGACGTCGGCCGGTCCAGGCCTGCCATGCACTGCATCAGCGTCGACTTCCCCGAGCCGGACGCACCCATGACGGCCGTGAACCGCCCGCGCTGGAAGGTCACGCTGATACCGGCCAGGGCATGCACGGTGGCTTGTCCCGTTCCGTACGTCTTGCGGAGGTCGACCGAATGCGCAGCCGGGAAGGCCTGGCCGCCGTCGGTCGATGCGTCCGATTCTGGCGCCATATTCTTCTTCGTAAAAGTTTTGAGCGCCATGTTCTTCCCCGCAATCCTGATGTTAATACTTGATGCATGACCGTAATCGGCGAAGGACTCATCGCCCCGCAGGTTTGATTTCCGTGTGCCAGCAGCATGAGTCGTGGCGAGGGACATTTCCTGCCTGCTCAGGCATCTCGTGAACGGTCGGCGTGCCCCGGCGAAGGGACTACTTACCGGCCTGAGCACCCGCTGCCGAACCCGAATGTTTGACGGGTGCAGCGCCCGCAAGACTGGTCCGCCAAGGGCCCGTCACCTGCGGTCCCCGGCACCTAAACGGGTGCTCACGGGTTGTCGAATGCCGTGGTCACGGCGTTTCGCCGCCAGCTCGTTTCGCCGCCAGCTGGGAGGCGTCGAGCCCGTGCGGGGCGACAGACCGCGGGCGGTCGTCCTGCCCGAACTAGGCGTCTCATGAATCAATCGGCGCTACCAGGGTCCGGAGCAACGCTCCCGGATGCTGCTCAAACTGCCTAAGCAGAAACCAACACGGCTACGGGATATTTGTCGTGCTGCAACTCACGCTACATCAGGCCATATCGCCCATCAATAGACGCCGAACTTATTTCTAAGTGAGTGTTTGATTGATCGGCTGTGGTCGGCTGGGCGAGGCGGCGGGCTATGTGGGTGATCATGGCCTTGGCCAAGGCGACCAGGATGGCCGGGAACTGGGCCAGCAGCCCCCGCTCACCGAAGTTCCGCAGCATCCGGAAGGTCTCCGCGGCCGAGGGCATCTCCTCCGGGCGCAGGTCCAGGTCCCCGCCTTCTATGAGAGCCGCGCGCAGCGACCCGGACGAGGCGGGGTGCAGGCGGCCGCCCCGGCCGAGTGCACCATCGTCGATCCGCCGTGGTAGCTGGGCACGCCGAGGTTCCACAGCCAGCTCAGCAGGTTGTGTTGTCGCTGTACCCGCGAACGGCTTGGGGCGGGCGACCACCACCCCCGGATCGAGATGAGGCAGTACGGTGATCTGGTCGTCGCCGCCGATCGTGGCCAGCACCGCCCGGATGCCGGGATCGGTGAACGCGGCCATCAGATCCGCCGCGCGGTCCTGCGGGCGCAGGGCCGCGACAGAACGGAGGCGAGCATGAACGACCCGTACGACCTGCAGCGTTTCGTTGCGGCCCAGGACACGGGCGGCACCTACGAGCGGGCCATCGCCGAGCTCCGGCGAGGCCGGAAGCAGAGCCACTGGATGTGGTTCATCTTCCCGCAGGTCGCAGGCCTCGGACAGAGCCCCACGTCGAAGCGGTTCTCGATCTCTTCGCTGGACGAGACCCGGGCGTACCTGGAGCATCCGGTCCTCGGCCCGCGGCTGGCCGAGTCCGCGCACGTTCTCCTGGCGGGCCAGAGCACGGACGCGGACGACATCTTCGGCGGGCTCGACGCTCAGAAACTGAGGTCCTCGATGACGCTGTTCCTGCGGGCCGCCCCGGACGACACCGTGTTCGGGCAGGTGCTCGGCCAGTTTTTCGGCGGCAAAGCTGATCCAGCCACCGACCGGATCCTCGGCACCCCGGCGTAAGCGCGGCGGCCGCCGGGCAACGGGCAGCCGCTGCGGAGCGGGCGGGCGTCAGGCCAGCCGACCGGCGTCAGGCCAGCGGGCGGGCGTGAGGCCAGCGGGCGGGCGTGAGGCCAGCGGGCGGGCGTCAGGCCAGCCGGCGCGCGTCAGGCCAGCCGGCGGGCGTCAGGCCAGCCGGCGCGCGTCAGGCCAGCGGGCGGAACGAGCCGCGCGGCGGGGGTACCGGCTTCGGTGGGGCCGGGCCGGGATGCGGGCGGGACAGGCGGTCCTGGCGCTGGGAGTGCATCGGCTCGTCCAGTCTCATCAGCGTGAAGCCGAGAGGCCAGTCGTCCGGACTGTATCCGGTGCCGAGATCGCAGTGGTGCAGTTCGACCTCGACCAGCCGCCGGATCAGCAGCTGGGACGCCGGAAAGGGCCCCGAGCCCAGGATGCGGACCGGGAACGCCCAGGCCTCCTCGGTGAGTTGCCGGGCAATCGTGCGGAAGGCCATCGCGGAGTCGGCCAGGCCGGTTACGAGATCCTTGGCCGGGGCCCGCGCGCCCTGCTCGATGTCGGCCTCCCGGGCCTCCGCGCTGGGATAAGCCGGCCGGTCCTCGCCAGAACGCGCCCCGACCAGCAGGTTGCGCATGGCGTCGGCGTTGCGGGCCACGTGGGCCAGGACGTGCCCCCGGGTCCAGCCCGGCAGCAGCGACGGCTGGCGCAGGTCCGAGTCTGTGATCAGCCGGGCCGTGCTCAGCAGGCGCTGGGTCGCGTCGTCGATCTGGTCGTTCAGGCCGCTCTGCGCGTCGTCCATCCGCCCACTGTACGGCCCGCAATGTCAGCGGCCCGGCGTAGACCCGAGGCATGACGTGGACACAGATAACGGCCGACCAGCCGGCGCTCGGCAGGGTCGTGCACGATCGGATGATCAGACCGGGGACCTTGTTCGCGGCCGACGTCGACGACGTCACCGTGATCGGCTCGGAGAGCGAGACCGGCGCCCAGTACGTCGCACGCTGGCCGACCGGCCAGGAGTACCTGCGCCCGGCGACCACCGCGACCAGCCTCGGGCCGCCGGAACCGGTGCGCCGCTTGCTCAGCGTCCGCTAGGTCGGCAGCGCGGCGGCCAGCTGGCCGGGTCAGCTACGCCAGCGCGCGGCGGAGGAGCGGGACGGCCGCCTCGGCCCAGCGTGCCATCGGGGTCTGCAGGTCAGGAAACTCCGGCTCGGTGACGTACAGGCCGCGGGACGGCACCGCCGCGCCCAGCTCCACCAGCAGCGGACGAAGATGGACCTCGACCGCGAGGGCATGGATGGGCGCGCCGCCGGTCATCAGCGGTACCGCGACCGAACCGGCCAGCCCGTTCGACCCGTGCCGGTCGAAGAACGCCTTCAGCATGCCGGTGTAGGTGGCCTTGTAGGTCGGCGACGCGGCGATGATCAGCCCGGCGGCGGCCACCTCCGCGGTGAGCTGCGACAGCCGCGGCGCGCCCCAGTCGAACAGGTCAGTGGCGTGCTCGGCCAGGTCCACGATCAGGTGGCTTCCGGCCACGCCGAGCTCCGCCGCCAGCGTGTCGGCCACGGCGGTGGCGACCCCGAGCGTCCGGGAGCCCGGCTTGGGATTCCCGACAACAACCGCGATATGCACGCTGCTCCCTTCT
>Ga0302184_10003242_pt1 | contig 10161 bp, 5 predicted proteins | sample I_Palsa_N3_3_FD_200233 | JGI IMG/M metagenome (GOLD analysis project Ga0302184, IMG submission 200233) | Peat permafrost microbial communities from Stordalen Mire near Abisko, Sweden - I_Palsa_N3_3 | ecosystem: Environmental > Terrestrial > Soil > Palsa > Peat permafrost | place: Sweden: Abisko...
CTGAGCTGCTGGCGCACTGCTACCGGATGCTGGGCTCGGTCCACGACGCCGAAGACCAGGTGCAGGAGACCATGATCCGTGCCTGGCGGTCCTACGGCGATTTCGAGGGGCGGGCGTCGCTGCGGACCTGGCTGTACCGGATCGCGACCAACGCCTGCCTGCGCGCGCTGGAGAACAGCAGCCGCCGGCCGCTGCCGTCCGGCCTGGCCGGCCCGGGGGAGTACCCGGAAGCTCCGCTGGCCGCGGCGCGGCCGGAGGTTCCGTGGCTGCAGCCCATTCCCGACGCGCTGGTGAGCGCCGGGTCCGGCGATCCGGCCGAGATCGTCGCATCGCGGCAGAGCATGCGGCTGGCCCTGATCGCCGCCTTGCAGTACCTGCCCGCCCGGCAGCGCGCCGTGCTGATCCTGCGTGACGTGCTGCGCTGGCGGGCCGCGGAGGTCGCTGAGCTGCTCGGCACCACCACCGCCGCGGTGAACGGCATGCTCCAGCGCGCCCGGGAGCGGCTCGAGCAGGTCGCCCCAGGCGAGGACCAGCTGCACGAGCCTGCCGACCCGCGGGACCGCGCCCTGCTCGACAGGTACGCCTCGGCCTTCCAGAACGCCGACATCACCGCGGTCATGCAACTACTGCGCGAGGACGTCGTGTTCGAGATGCCGCCGCAGCCGACCTGGTTCGCTGGCCGTGAGCTGATCGGGCGCTTCCTGCAGTCCCAGATCCTCACCGAGCCAGGCCGCTTCCAGATGATCCCCGCGGCCGCCAACGGCCAGCCCGCTCTAGCGGCTTACCTGCGCAGCCCCGACGGCGCCTACCGCGCACACGCGATCCAGGTGTTCACCATCGCCGCATCGCGCGTCACACGGGTCACCTCGTTCAACGACCCGCACCTGTTCGCGGCCTTCGGCCTTGCGCCGGCCGTCCCCGCCGCCGCGGCCCTGGTGCCGGGTCGATGACCGGGACAAGGTCGATGACTGGGACAAGACGGTGCACCAGGCCCGGACAAGACGGCCCGTTAACGCACCGTACGCTCGCTGGACAGGTATTTGTCCTGCATGCTCCCCCTATTGCCGTCGACACGGGCCGTCGAACAGGTGAGACTGGCCACATGGATCGCCGTAGATTCCTCGCCCGGGCTGGTCTGCTCACCGTCGGTGGCGCGGCTGGGGTCGGTGCGGGGTTGGCGGCCGAGCAGCTTCTGACGCAGGAGGGACCGACCGCGCGGACCGCGCGCCCGGCCGGGCCCGCGCGGTACGTGGCGACGACGACGTTCCGGACCGAGCTGTCCGCCAAGCTCATCGCGCTCACCATCGATGACGGCCCGACCCGGGAGTGGACGCCGCAGGTGCTGAGGATCCTGCGCAGGCGCGACACGAAGGCGACGTTCTTCAGGGTCGGCAGGCGGGCTCAGGCCGCGCCTGGTCTGGTGATACAGGCCGCAGACGAAGGACACGAACAGGGCAATCACACCTGGGCGCACGACGACCTGACCCGGCACGACGAGACCTTTGGCCGCGACTCCCTGGAGCGCACCGCCGAACTCCTGGCCAAACTGACCGGCCAGGCGCCGACGTTGTGCCGGCCGCCTTACGGCCGCATCGACAGTGTCGGACTGGCGGTCTGCGCCGGCCTGCACTACGGCGTGACGTTGTGGTCGCATTCCATCACCGGCGTCAACGCGAAAGTCGACGTCGACGAGGTCTTGGAGCAGCCCTTGCCCGGTAGCATCGTGCTCCTTCATGACGGCGGGCCGGAGCCCAACGCCACCCTCATGAAGCAGCTTGACCGGCTGACGGGGTCCATGACGGACGCCGGATACAGGTTCGTGACGGTCAGCGAACTGCTGGCGGCTTCGGCGCCAGCAGGCGCCGGTGGCCCTCACGTCACGGAGTCAGTTCCCGCTAGATGACCGCCAGCGGACCGATCAAGCTGGCCGCCCGTGAACGGCACGACCGAAGGGCGGCCATCCGGCTGATCGGCGCCGCCCTGGTGCTCGCGGTCGCGACGGCCACCGTGACTACCGCGGCGACCAGGCAGTTTGAGCAGCCTGGGCTCACCATCGCCGGTATTGCTCAGGACCCGTGTCAGCCGCAGCGGGCGCTGCCGGTCCCGGCTCGGCTAAGCGGCCAGTTCGAGCCGGACTCCAGCATCCTGCGCACGGCCGGGGGAGTCTACGTGGCGCCCGGACGGGCGGCCCCGCTGAGCCCGGCCGAGTCGGCCTGCGTCGCGGCCACGGAACGGGCCGACCGCAACTGGCTGGACACTGGGCGTGTCCCGGGTGTCACCGCGACGCAGCGGTCCATAGCCATCAGGGCATTGCTCGAGCTGAGGCTGGCCGTCCGGCCGGATGGCGCCGTGCTGGCCGGCTGGCGGGGCGGCCAGGAGTATGAGTATGCGTGGCCGCGTGACTCAAGCTGGGTCGCGGTGGCCGTCACCGACACCGGGCATCCGGCGATGGCCTACCGGATCCTTCAGTTCCTGCAGCGCATGCAAGGCCGTAACGGGATCTGGGCCGCCAGGTACGCCCCCGATGGCTCGGGTCCGGTGCGCGACGGCCGGCCCGCCGAGCTTGACGCGGACGGCTGGGTGCCGTGGGCCGTCTGGTCCTGGGCCGTCACGCAGCCGCTGACACCGGACAGCGGACCGCTGACACCGCAAAGCCAACCGCGCCGCGAGCTCACGCTGCTGTGGCCGATGGTCGCCCGGGCCGCCGACGCCGCCGCCCGCTCGCTGACCGGCGACGGACTGCCCGGTCCGGCCATGGACTACTGGGAGAACTCGATGCAGGTCACGCTCGGTACGGCCGCCCCGCTGCTTGTCGGCCTGCGCGCCGCCGCTGACCTGGCCACCGATGTCGGCGGCGCGGCCGCCGCGAGCGATGGCCGCCGCTGGACGGCCGCCGCGGCCCGGCTGGCGAGGGCGATCGCGGCGACGTTCGGCCGGACCGGCTATCAGCGCACGCCGTCGCCCGGGTCGGGTGCCGACGCGGCGGTCACGTTCCTCGGGCCGCCTTTCGCGGTGCCGGACGCCGCGGTGCTGCAGGCGGCCAGGTCAGCCCAGCGAGCGCTCACTGTCTCTAACGGCGGCCTGCGGCCCGGCACGAGCTGGCCAGGCACGCCCGACGTCGCCTGGACCCCGGAGACCGCATTCTTCGCTCTGTTCGACGCCTCGACCGGGCAGCACGGCCAGGCGGCGACCCTGCTGGCCTGGCTCGGCGCGCACCGGACGAGGCTGGGCTCGCTCTCCGAGCAGGTCAACTCGGCCGGCCGGGCGGCCTCGGTCGCCCCACTGGCCTGGACGGACGCGGTGACCCTGCTCGCTCTGCTGGCCCAGTCCGGGCCCCTCCCGACCGTCCCGGTACCACCCCCCTCCTAACAGAGCATCATCCAATCCGCCCCAGGGCGAACGAGGCCCCCGCCTCGGCTCGCAGTGTGGCCGTCAGCTGCGCAACGCCGGCCCGGATGTCGGTGCCGACCGGTATCGTAAGCCCGCCATGTTCATCGCCGATCTGCACATCCACTCCAAGTTCTCCCGTGCCTGCAGCAAAGACTGCGACATCGAGCACCTATCCTGGTGGGCCCTGCGCAAGGGCCTGACCGTGCTCGGCACCGGCGACTTCACCCATCCCGCGTGGTCCGCGGAACTGAAGGAAACCCTGGTCCCGGCCGAACCCGGCCTGTTCCGCATCCGCTCCGACCTGGAAAAACGCCTCCTCCGCGACACCCCGGCCGTCTGCGTGGGCCCGGTCCGCTTTCTTCTCTCCGTCGAGATCTCGACGATTTACCGCCGCGACGACCGCACCCGCAAGGTCCATCACCTCCTCTACGCCCCGAGCTTCGAAGCCGCCGACAAGATCACCGAGGCGCTGGCCAAGATCGGCAACCTGGCCTCCGACGGCCGCCCCATCCTCGGCCTGGACTCCCGCGACCTGCTCGAGATCACCCTGTCAGCCGATCCGGGCTGCTACCTGGTCCCCGCGCACGTCTGGACCCCGTGGTTCGCCGTCCTCGGCTCCAAGTCCGGCTTCGACGCGGTCCGCGACTGCTACGCCGACCTGGCCGAGCACATCTTCGCGGTGGAGACCGGCCTGTCCTCGGACCCGCCGATGAACTGGTCGTGCTCCTCTCTCGACACCTACCGCCTGGTCAGCAACTCCGACGCGCACTCCCCGCCGATGCTCGGCCGCGAGGCCACGGTCTTCGACACGGACCTGGACTATTTCGCCATGGCCGCGGCCCTGAAAACCGGCGACGGCCTGGCCGGCACGATCGAGTTCTTCCCCGAAGAGGGCAAGTACCACCTGGACGGCCACCGCAAATGCGACACCCGTTTCGATCCCGAACGGACCCGCCAGCTCGCTAAAACCTGCCCGGTCTGCGCTAAGCCGCTGACCGTCGGAGTGCTGCACCGTGTCGCCGAACTCGCCGACCGCCCGCCCGGGTTCCGCCCGCCCGGCGCCGCGGGCTTCACCAGCCTGGTCCAGCTGCCCGAGATCATGAGCGAGATCCTGGCCACCGGCCCGAAAAGCAAGAAGGTCGTCGGCGAAGTCGGCCGGCTCGTCGCCGCCCTCGGCCCGGAGCTGACCATCTTGCGCGACGTCCCCCTCGACGACCTCCGCCGCGCGGGCGGCTCCCTGCTCAGCGAGGCCATCGCCCGCCTGCGCCGCGGCGAGGTCATCCGAGACGCCGGTTACGACGGTGAATACGGCACCATCCGCCTCTTCAAACCCAATGAACGGAACGAACCCGGCCTCTTCTCCCTGCCCAACCCCCCAGCTCCCCACCCCAAAACCGCCAAAACCCCCACCCCCGAAGCCCCCGAAGCCCCCAAAGCCCCACGGGTCGCACCACCCGCCACTTCCGCAACACCAGCCCCTCAGTCCCCACCCGCCACCGGATCCGTCCTCGACGGTCTCGACCCCGACCAATACGCCGCCGCGACGGCCCCCGGCCCCCTCCTGATCATCGCCGGCCCCGGCACCGGCAAGACCCGCACCCTCACCCACCGCATCGCCCACCAGATCCTCGACCGCGGCACCCCGGCCGGGGAGTTCCTGGCCATCACCTTCACCCGCCGCGCCGCCCAGGAGATGCGCGATCGCCTAGCCGCCCTCTGTCCCCAGCAAGACGACGAGCCCACCGTCACCACCTTCCACGGCCTGGGCCTGCGCGTTCTCCGCGAGCACCACGCCGCGGCCGACCTGCCCGCCCAGTTCGGCGTCGCCGACGAGGCGGCCCGGCTCGCCGCCGCCACCGAACTAACCGGCTCCGACCGCGCCGCTCGCAAGCTGCTCGCCGCCCGGCCCGAAGATCCCGACGCCAAGCAAGCCTTCCGCCGCCACCTAGCCGCCCGTGACCTGGTCGATTTCGACAGCCTGGTCGAGCTGTCCGCCGCCTTGCTCGGCGAGCACCCCGCCATCGTCGCCGACCTGCGCGTCCGCTGGCCGCGCATCAGCGTCGACGAGTACCAGGACATCGACCCTGTCCAGTACGCCTTGCTCCGGTCCCTCGCCGCCGCCGGCACCGGCCTGACCGCGATCGGCGACCCCGACCAGTCGATCTACGGCTTCCGCGGCGCCGACGTCGACATCTTCACCAGGTTCGCCACCGACTTCCCCGGCGCCACCACCGTTGAGCTCACCCAGAACTACCGCTCCGCCCCCGCGATCGTCACCGCCGCCATGCAAGCCATCGCCCCAACCACCCTGGTCCCAGCCCGCAAGGCCCCGCCCGTAACCCCCGCCGCCGCCCAGGACCCCGCCGTCACCTTCCACGAGGCCCCCGACGAGCACGCCGAGGCCGCCTGGATCGCCGCCCAAATTGACCAGCTCCTAGGCGGTGCCTCCTTCCACTCCCTCGACAGCGGCCGGGCCGACGGCCACGGCCACGGCAAGCTCGGCCTGGCCGACATCGCCGTCCTCTACCGCACCGACGCCCAGGCCACCCCCCTCGGCCAGGCCCTCACCAGAGCCGGCCTCCCGTATCAGAAGCGCTCCCACGATCTCCTAGCCCGTCGCGCCGGCGTCCCCGACATCATCCGCGAAATGCGCCTGGAGACCCCGGCCAGTCCGCAGACCCCGGCCAGTCCGCAGACCCCGGCCAGTCCGCAGACCCCGGCCAGTCCGCAGACCCCGGCCAGTCCGCAGACCCCGGCCAGCGGCGATGCCCTGCAGCAGCTTCGGGCCGCGGTCCAAGCCCTAGCTGCCGCCCGGGGCGAGCGCGACGCGACCGTCATCGACATCCGCGCCGCCGGTGAACTGCTCACCCCTCTAGCCCGCCGCTGCGGCCCCGACCTAGACCGCTTCCGCACCGAGATCTCCCTAGGCGCCGAACCAGACGCCCTCGACCCCCGAGCCGAAGCGATCACCCTCCTCACCCTGCACGCCGCCAAGGGCCTGGAGTTCGACGTAGTCTTCCTGGCCGGCTGCGAAAAGGGCCTCCTCCCCCTCCGTCCCACCGAGACCGATATTGCCGAAGAACGGCGCCTCCTCTTCGTCGGCCTCACCAGAGCCCGCGCCAGACTCCAACTCACCTGCGCCACCCGCCGCACGAGGTACGGCACCGACCGTCCCGCCGGCCGATCCCCTTTCCTGACCGCCATCGACCCCGCCCTCTTCGGCCCGCCCACCCCCCAACGCCCCCGCAAGCCCGCCGACCGCCAACTCCGCCTGCTCTAACCCCGCGTCCTCAGTCTGCGGTTGTGTTCAGCACCACTGGCACCGTCTCGCATCCCGCCATGGAAGCACTCACGTGATCGCGAAGCCTTCACAGTCTGTGCAGACTGTGAGCCCTTCGTGATCATGGCGGTTGAGCGGCTTACCGTCGCTTACTGCTGGCCGCGCCGCCGAACACCGCCCAGCCCTCACACGAAATCGCGCTGCCTATATCCGCTATCGCGGCAGCAGCATGGCCAGGTTGATGGCGTTGGCCATGGCCTGGTAGCCGGCGTCATTGGGGTGCAGGTGATCACCGGAGTCATACGCCGGGTTCAGCCTCAGCGGGTCGGCCGGATCGCGCATCACCTTGTCGAAGTCGATGACGCCGTCGAAGGCGCCGCTGGTGCGGATCCAGTGGTTAACCGCCTCGCGGGTGGCTTCGCCCGCCGCGCTGTAGTACCCGGCTCCCTGGAACGGCAGCAAGGTCGCGCCGAAAATCCGAAGCCCCCGGGCGCGCGCCGCCGCGATCAGCTGCCGGTACCCGGCGATAATCTGAGCCGCGCTGACCCCGGTGCCCGGTCGCGGAACCTCCCCGAGGCGCGGCCCACCCGCGCTGAACCCGATGTCGTTGATCCCCTCGAGCACGATGACATCCCGGACCCCGGGCTGGTCCAGGACGTCCCGCTCGAACCGTGCCTCGGCGCTGACACCATAGAACGGCGAGTCGGTCAGCACCCGGTTCCCGCCGATGCCCTCGTCGGCTACCGCCAGCGTGGGACCGTTCACCGCGTCCAGCCGGCGGGCCAGGTCGTTGGGCCAGCGGGCGTTAGCGCCGACGGCCGAATTCACGCCGTCGGTGATCGAGTCGCCGATGGCCACCACGGTCCCGTCCGCCTGGCCCGAACGCACGATGAGGCCGCTGAGGTAATACCACGACGTGGTCGGGACGACGAACGCGCTCGCGTCCTGGTCAGCGGTGTGGTCACCGGTCACCGACACCCAGTTGGCCTGGTAGGCGTCCAAATGATACGTCGCCGGGCCCGTCTCGTCCGGCAGGTACACGCTCACCGCGAGTTCCTGCAGCGGCCACACCCGCATGGCCACCGGGTCGCTGAGGACCTGCGCGCCCGCCGGGATCTGGAACGATGCGCGGCCGCGATAGGTCACCGAGTGGGTCGTACCCGGCGCCAGCCCGCCGTCCGGGCCCGCCACCGCGACCGTCACCCGGCCGATCCGGAGTGGCGAGGCCCCGTAGACGTTCGTCAGCTCCAGCCGGATCGGATCACCGCCGACGCTGGTGAAGATGACGTCGCGGACCGTCTGGTTGTCGAAGCCGACGGCGGCGAGCGTGTCGCGCCCAGCAGCCTGCGGGCCGGCGCCCCAGCTCGTCACCCAGCCGACCGCGTCGGGCCTGCGTCCGGCCGCGGCGGCCGGGCGGGAGCCCGCGAAGACGGCAATCGTGGCCGCCAGGGCCAGCAGCAGGGCGGTGCCGAGCAGCCAGAAGCGGATCAGCCGGGTGACTTTCCGCCGTCCGGCCCAGCTGGCACCGATCACGGTGTTCTCCTTGCTCGCCCCGCCAACACCGAAGAGCCCGCCTTCGCTTCCTATCTGGTGTTATCCCACGTTTCGGCTGCTCGCAAGGTTAACGATCGGTGATGTCCGGAAGGTTTCACCAGTGCCCGTTCCGCCAAAATCCACGGAACGGGCTCTCATCCCGCCCCCGGATCGCCTAGAGCTTGCTGCGGACGGCGATCTGGTAAAGCTCGGGCAGCCGCGACTCGGCCGCGCGGGCGGCGGCGCGCCCGCCGATCCAGGCCAGCGCGAGGCCATATCCGGCGGCGCAGACCACGAGCACCGGCATCCGGACCGTCGCCGGATCCGAGCGGGTGAACACGACACCGAGCACGACCGGGATGACCGCCACCGCCGTGCCGACGAGGCTGCCGAGGGTGCCCCCGAGCCTGTCGCCCGTGAATCCGTCGGCGGGCCTGGGCACGGGACTGCCGGCCCGCTTCTCCATCGGGTAGGGCAGGGTGACGCTGAAGATGTCGCCCAGCCCCAGGCCCGCGCCGATCCCGGCGAGGTCCACCGCCATGCCGACGAACCCGTCCACCGGATGCTTGGCCACGGCCGCGAGGCCGAAGGAGACCACCGTGAGCAACGGCACCGCGATCATGCCGAGCGCGATGTTCTGGCCGGAGACATAGGCGCGCAGCGCGCGGCGTCCGGTCAGTGTCATCGCCTCGAGGCCGAAGCCCGGTCCGCTCAGCCCGATCGAGTTGGAGTGCAGCGCGCCTACGAAAGCGGACCCGAAGACTGCGCTGGTGAGCAACCCACCGAGATACCCATGGGTCAAGATGGTCCGGATGGACACCGCGACCATGATGACCGCGGTAATGCCCCAGTAGATGAGCGAGCCGGGTTCGCGGCGCTGATAGATCCAGAACCGGGCGGCCACCGTGCCGCGCAGCCCGTACCGGCCGAACGGCAGCGCCACCCCGCGCACCGCCGACGACTGCGTGCTGGTATCGCTCGTCACCAGGCCCCGGCCGAGCGACCTGATCCACAGTCCGCCCAGGACGACGACGACGGCGGCGAGTAGCGCCAGTCGCAGCAACGCGGTGCCGGGGTGCCCGGTGGAGGCGTCCTGGATCGCGTGCGCGGCCAGGCCCGGCGGAATCCAGCGCATCCACAAGTCGACCCCGGCGAAGCTGGCCGGCGTTAGCCTGCCCTCGCCGGCCAGCTTGGGTACCAGCTGGGTGAAGATCTCGTACAGGGCGAAGATCGGGATGATCAGGAGGGCGGCGAAGTCCTTGCCGCGCCGTGAACGCAGCATCCCGGCCAGGCTCGCGGTCACGAACCGGGCCAGCGTGATGCTGAACAGCACCTCGAGCACCACCGCGAGCAGGGCGATGAGCAAGCCCAATCCGCCGCGGGCCAGCCCGACGGTCACCCCGAGCAGGCCGACCAGGTTGGCCAGTGGCCAGGCCCCGGTGGCCGAGGCGGCCAGCAGCCCCACCGCGAGCGGGCGCGTCCGCAGCGGGTAGAGGGCCAGCGTGGCCGGGTCCAGGGTGTCGTCGAGGCCGAAGGCCACCAGCGGCAGGATCAGCCAGCCGAACGCGAACAACGTGAAGATGACCGTGGTCAGGTTCACCGAGGCGCTGTTGCCCCGCAGCGCGGCCAGCCCGGCGAAGGTTCCGGCCGCGACCAGGACCGCGGCGATCAGGCTGACGATGAAGCCGGCCTTGGCCTGCGAGGAAGAGCGCAGCGCGTTGCGCAGCAGGCGCAGTTTCAGCTGGACGAGGAGCCGAGCCACGACAGTCCCTCCCCGCCGTCGGCCCGCGAGCCGACCAGGTCGATGAACGCCTGCTGCAGGGTCTTGCCGCCGCGCACCTGTTCGGTGGTGCCGGTGGCCACGATCCGTCCCTTGTCGATGATCGTGACGTGGTCGCAGACCTGTTCGACGAGCTCCATCACGTGGCTGGAGAACAGCACGGTCGAGCCGGAGCCGG
>Ga0302184_10003243_pt1 | contig 10160 bp, 11 predicted proteins | sample I_Palsa_N3_3_FD_200233 | JGI IMG/M metagenome (GOLD analysis project Ga0302184, IMG submission 200233) | Peat permafrost microbial communities from Stordalen Mire near Abisko, Sweden - I_Palsa_N3_3 | ecosystem: Environmental > Terrestrial > Soil > Palsa > Peat permafrost | place: Sweden...
CGAGGTCAGCACATTGCCCAGGACGTATCCGCCGACCCGGCTGAAGATCTCATCTGTCAGCAGGATCGTGCGGGGCCGCCGGGAGGCGGGCACCAGCCGGTAGGCGAAGAGCTTGATCCGGGGCAACCCGCCCAGGAAGTACACGGTGAGCACGAACACGAGGAGGAAGGAGGAGACCGCGCTCACGACCACCTCCCCGACGCTGAGCACTCCCCCGACCAGGGAACTGCCGTGACTGGAGATCAGCGTGGACAGCTTCGATTCGATGCCGTACTTGGCGTTCAGCTTGCCGAGCTCGGAGTTGTGGTTCTGCAATTCCTTCGCGTAGTGCGGCAGCTGGTTGACCAGCGCGGTGGCCTCCGCCGTTACCCGCGGGATGGCCAGCGCCAGGAACACCGCCAGGATGCCGACCAGGCCCAGCAGCGTGATAACCACGCCCAGCCAGCGTGGCACCCGGTGCCGGGTCAGCCAGCTCACGATGGGGTCCAGGCCCGCGGCGATGAACAGCGCCATGCCCACCAGGATGAGGATCGAGCCCGCCTTGATCAGCAGCTCGATAACCCCGACCGTGACGGCCACACCCGCCGCAGCGGTCATCCCGATGAAGAACGGCGACCGCCGGTTCAGCGGCCGCCCCGGGCGCCCGAGGCCACCGGTCTCCTCGGCCATCCGCTCGGCCTGCTGGACCGCTTCCAAGATCGGTGGGTCAGCTTCCGCATCCGCCTCGGCCTCGACGGGTTCCACGCGGTCCTGAACGACAGACGCGGCCTGGCCGGTGCGGTTGGCCGGTTTCCCGTCGGCTTGTCTATCAGGTGAGTTAGATTCCATGACGACTTTTCGTGCTCTCCAGCCCTCGCGCCGCGCTGTCCCGGACAGGCCGATCACGCGGATCCGTGCCTGGTAATGGCGGTCCCCCGTCGACGCGCGGCTACCCGGGAAGCGGGCTGCTAACCTTTCTCGGGCCGCGCGCTGATGTCTCTGCCCGACTAGCCGGTCGCCTGACGCGGAAGGCACCCGGACGGAGCGGGGTACCGAGCACCTGGCTGACGAGAGCGCGATGGGCGGCGTGAAGGGTGCGGACGGCGGCCGGCGTGAGGCCTGGCTTGACAGGCTCCTGACCGCCTCGGGGCCGGCCGGGCTTGGTCGGGATCCACAGGTGACCAGGGTCGCTGCCCTCGAGCTCGGCGATGATCGTGGCGCGGACAGCGAGCCACCGAGTTAGGATCTGCACGGTCGAGGCGCTGAGAGGGTAAAACACGTTAGCGAGTTCGACGCGTGCCTCGCCATCGAGGTGCAGCGCGCTGACTTTGAGCCGTGCGAGTTCGGGAACGGTCCGGCTGGTGTCGGCGACGAGTGAGGCCACGGCGGCGGTGCGCAGCGAAGTCGCCGCGTTGGCATGGATGGGCCTACGGACGGCCAGGTCGTGGAGGAGGCGCTCGGTGTCGCCGGGAGTGAGGTAGTAGCCCCAGGTAGGCGGCTGACTGTCATGGCGCTCGGACAGGCGGAGGAATTCGGCGAAGGCGTTGTACGAGTCGATGCGCACCCGCATCGAGTTGGAATAGGCGGCTGCATCGGGCCCGCGGAGAGTGTTGCGGGTGCGGGTCTTGCCGGCAGCCGCATCAGAGAGCCATGCGTCGGCCCGCGCAGGGTCCATGAGCTCGCCGACCGCGATATCGATGGTGCCAGCGCCCTCCTGGGCGTGCTGCAGGTACTCGTCGAGGTAGTGCCTGCGGATTCGCCTGGTGGTGACGGTGAACTGGCGGTCGGCTAGGCGGCGGATGAAGTCGTCAATGGCTTCGCGTGCCGACCTGTCCCCCGTCGCTGGCATGCCGGAAGAGTACCTGTCTCGCGTGATAACAGCAAGAAGCGAGAGGCTCTGAAATGTTGTGATTAGCTCTCGGTGGTGTGTCAGGTCCGGAACGAACCGGAGCGGATCGGTTCGGTTCGGAGTGGTCCGTCCCGGACCACTCGAGGCGCCGTAAAGGGACGCGCCGGGTGGATTTAGTGCACGCTTCTTGCTGTTATCACCATCGTGCACAACGGGACGCTGATAATGACGCCTTCATCGCTTCAGCCGCTAACCGGCTTCCCGCGCTGCCTCTCGGGCCTGCTCCAGCTGATCAATACTGACCGGGCCGGCCTCCGGCAGGCCCGTAGCCGTCCACGCCTGCTGGGCACGCGACACGTCACCAGCTGCCTCTTGCAACACCATCTTCTTCGCCGCAGTGTTGGGCACAGCTCCGTCGACGCCGAGGTCCATGAGGTGCGCCAGCATCCGGACCGACTGGTTCCGTTGCCCTGTCTTCCGTTCGTTGTACCGGTAGACGAGGACCCAGCGTCCTTCCAGGGAGCGGGCCCGCTCGATCAGCGCTTGTCCGCGGTCGGTGTCCTTCTGTTCGGTGCGGATCGGCTCGCTCTCCCCCGACGGCAGGCGCAGCGTGAGCAGCCCGCGACGGCTCGATTCCTCGATCTCGATCTTCTCCAGGAACGCAATGAAGGTTCGTGCCGACTCAAGCCGCTCGATATCCTGCCTCGCCTGCTGGGCGATCAGGTGCAGGTCCACCGTCAGGCCGTGTACCCGGCGGCCCCACGCCGCCTCTCCACCGGGAGGACACGGCCCAGCAGCCTGGGCGGCCGCGATGACAAGGCTGTAGTGGCTGTTGTCCACGCCGCCCATTATCGCCCTCGGAACTCGCCATTCGCGGACGCCCGAAGATGAGTCTCACCAGGAAGACACCCGCGATCGCGTCAATGCAGGAGCAGGCCTAATCTTTCAGCGTCAATGCTGGCCAGCTCGGTCAGCTCGGCCCCGGAAAGGGTTAGCGCGGCGGCGGCGGCGTTGTCACGCAGATGGGCAATGGATGAGGTACCCGGGATAAGCAGAACGTTCGGGGAGCGGTGGAGCAGCCACGCCAGTGCGATGCCCATCGGCGTGGCGCCCCGCCGGGCGGCAACCGATTCCAGTGTGTCGGACTGCAGTGGCGAGAAGCCCCCAAGCGGGAAGTAGGGCACGTAGGCGATGCCCTGTGCGGCGAGGGAGTCGATCAGGTCGTCGTCCTCGCGGTGGGACGGTTAGCCGACTGTAGTCCCGGTCAGCAGATCAGCCGGTACCTGCTGATTGTTCTTCAGGTCGTTGAAGAGCTGCAGGGCCTCGCTGCGATTCCACAGCAGCGCGTCGCCCGCGTTCGCCGTCTCGTAGTTGGAGTCGGCGACCGGGACCGTGCCGGTCTGCGGGTTACGCAGCGCCAGCGCGGCCTGGATCAGGTCGTACAGGTGCGTGCCCTGGTCGACCGAGATCGAGCTCGCGGCGGCGGAGCCGAACGGCAGGGCGACGAACGGGTTGAGGTACACGCCCGGGCTAGTGGCCTTGTCGAGCAGGGCCTTGAGGAACGCCCGCTGGTCCTCGATTCGCTGCAGGTCCTCGTTGGCGAACGAGTGACGGTCCCGGACGAAGGCCAGCGCCTGGGCGCCGTCCAGGTTGTGGCAACCCGCGGGTATGTTGGCGCCGGAGTCGTAGTCGTGCAGCGCCTTCGGCAGGCACATCGTCACCCCGCCAACCTGGTTCACCACGCTGACCAGCCCGCCGAACCCGATCCCCATGTAATGGTTGATCTGCAGTCCGGTGACGTTCTCCACGGTCTTGACGAGCAGCGCCGGCCCGCCGAACCCGAGGGCGGCGTTGATCTTGTTGTCGCCGTAACCGGGGATCGGCACGTAGGAGTCGCGCGGGATGCTGATCAGTACCGGCCTGCCGCTGCCGATGTGCAGCAGCATCAGGGAGTCGGAGTTCTCGGTCCCGGTGACGTCGCCGACATGCAGGCTGACTATCTGCTGCTGGGAAAGCCCCTGCCGGCTGTCCGCACCGGCGATCAGCCAGTTCTGCCCCGCGGACTGGCCGGAAAAGGCCGGAAGCGTGACCGACCGGTTCAGCTTGGAGTCTACGTAGAAGTACGAACCCACGAGCGCCACCACGAGGACCACCACGACCAGACCAACGATCAGGGCGATCCGCCGCCCGCGATGGCCTGACTGGCGCCGACGACCGGTTCCCGGTCCGGCCGGCCCTGGCCGCCCCGTCGCGGGCAGGCCTGGTCCCCGCCGCGCTGGCGGCTGCTCGGGCCATGCGGCCCGACCGCCGCCTGCTCCACCGGACGGTACCTGACCTGTCCCAGGCTGTCCGGGTTCCGGCCGGTACCAGCCGTCCTGCCAATCGCTCATTTTCCGGCACCCTTACCCGCCCACACCTTGCCTGGTCGTCAACACCTTAGGCGAGGTGAGGCCCCACTCGGGCCGGTCGTCCGAGTTATCCAGAAAGATGGAAGTTCTGATCCGCGGGGCGCCCGGGCGATGCACCCGCCTAAACGACAGCTATGTCATTCACGCAGGCCGATCGGCTCTCCCAGGTCGGCATCCTGCCATGCGTCTGATCCGGGCTCGGCGTGAGAAGGCGGGCCAGGCTGGTAGCTCAGCAGCTCACCGGGCTGACATTCCAGCACCTCGCACAGCCTGGCCAGGGTGCTGAACCGGATCGCCCGCGCTCGGCCGTTCTTGAGTATCGACAGGTTGACGATCGTGATACCCACCTGCGCCGACAGCTCGGTAAGCGTCATCTCGCGCCGGCTGAGCAGTTCGTCAAGGTGCAGCCGGATGGCAGCGGCCTCGTCCTCCCCCGCCTTCTCGTTACTGCCGCCGGGGCCAGCATCGGTTCGCCGTCTGGTCACACCGTGCCCTTGATCTCGTCGTCCATGGCCGCGCCGACCCGGATGATGCGCGCAAAGGTCAGCAGCGCCGCTCCTGTCAGGGCGGCTACTGGCAGCAGGGCGTGGAACGGCAGTGTGATCAAGTTGAAGAAGCTGGTCGGCGCGAGCATGGTGTGAAGCAGCTCGTCCAGGGCGAATCCCTGGATCAGGGCGGCGGCCGCGCTACCCGCGATGATCAGCCAGCCAAGCCGTCGCATGGCCGCGGCGGCCTGGGGCGTGAACGGACCGGTCCGGCGGACGGCTCCGATAACGCGCCAGAGCAGGAACAGCACGCATCCCCACACCAGCCAGGCCGGCAGGTCGGTCATTGTGTACAGGGCCCGCTGACCGATATCGGGATGGTCAATACACGCCTGAAGGGCGCCGTTGACGTAGATCGACGTGCCCGGGCGGGCGGTAATTCCCAGATGGGCAGTGGTCCAATCGCTAGATCCGTAGGTACCGGGCTGGGTCGCGCAGATCGGCGTGTGGCCGAAGCCCCAGAGGGAACCCGAACCGGTCAGGGGCGACGACGATCCCGAGCAGCGTGAAGGCCAGCAGCAAGCCGCCGAAGAGGACCGTGACGCTTCCTAGCGGCTCGGTCAGCTTCCGTCGTTCTGTCGTTAGCATCGGTCCACGTCCTTCGCCGCGCGGACGTGCGCGCGGCCATCCGCGCGTTCAGCGGCTTATTGATATTCGATAATAACGACAAACGATATGGTCTTGTCAAATCGTCCCTCTCCCCGCTTAGTTCCCGCCGCGCGGGTAGATGAGGAACGATCACGGCGGATAGCTCGATGAGACCGGGAGGATGCCTACCATGGGCCGTCGCAGTGCCGTAGCTTCCGTCTTCGCCGTCCTCGGCCTGGCGGCGGGGATGCTGGCCGTGGCCGGCTGCAAGGTGGAGGCGCCGACCGCCGCTCAGGCTACTTCCTCGGCCGCGGTCCAGGCCCAGTCGGCAACCTCGGCCGTGACCCGATCCGGTCCGCTGATCATCGAGCCCGGCGCCGGGTTCTCCCCGGTCTACAGCCTCATCAAGGGCGCCAAGCACACCATCGACGTGACCATGTATGAGTTCGCCGACACCACCGCGGAGCATGACCTGGCGGCGGCGGCCAGCCGCGGTGTGCGGGTCCACGTCATCCTGGACCGGCGCGAGCAGAGCGAGAACGCGACCGCGTACTCCTACCTCGGCTCCCACCGGGTCATGGTCACCTGGTCCTCGCCGAGTTACCACTACACCCACCAGAAGACCCTGATCGTCGACGGGTCCGAGGCTGTCATCATGACCGCCAACCTGACCGGCGAGTACTATCCGACCTCCCGGGACTTCCTGATCCTCGACACCAACCGGTCCGACGTCTCCGCCATCACCGCGGTGTTCAACGCCGACTTCGCTCACCGGGCCGTTCATCCCGGCAACGGGAGCGATCTCGTCTGGTCACCGACGGACGCACAGGAGAAACTGCTCGGCCTCATTAACGGGGCCACCAGCAGCCTGCGCATCTACAGCGAGGAAATGGGCGACACGACGGTGGAGAACGCGCTGATCAAGGCGGCTAAGCGCGGCGTCGACGTGCAGGTCTGCGGGGAGAACGAGGACGGCGAGTATGACAGCGCGTACGCCAAGCTGGCCCGGGCGGGGATCCACATCAGCTATTACAGCTCGTCCACCGGCTTCTACATCCACGGGAAGGTCATCGAGGCGGACTACGGCACCTCGCACGCGAAAGCCTTCGTCGGCTCGGAAAACTTCTCAAGCACCTCGCTCAACGACAATCGCGAGCTCGGGTTGATCATCTCCAACCACGCGGTCCTGTCCGCGATCGCCAGCACGTTCGCCGCCGACTTCCGGAGCGGCAAGCACTGGTCGTAGCTTCCCCCGGGCGGCGGCGGGATTCCGGGCCAGCCTGGATGACCCTCGCCGGGATAATAAGAGCATGCTCGGAACTGTGGCCACGCTGCGCCGGTATCCGGTCAAGTCCATGCTCGGTGAGGAAGTGGACACGAGCGAGGTGAGCCTGGTCGGCCTGGCCAGGGACCGGCGCCTGGCCGTGATCAGCCGCAGCACGGGCAAGGTCGCGAGCGCGAAGTACCCGCGGCTGTGGCGCGACCTGCTCACCCTTTCGGCCCAGGCGCTGGACCACGACGTCATAAGGATCACCCTGCCGGGAGGCAAGACCGTCTGGAGCACCGACGCCGACGTCGACACGATCTTGTCCGAGCTGCTCAATGAGCCCGTCACGCTGACCGACACCCGGCCGCCCGCCGCGTCCCTGGACCGGGCCGTTCCCGAGGCGGTGCTCCGGGCCGGCATCAACGCGCAGGTGCCCTTCGAGGTCAGCGAGATGGGCACGGGTTCCCCGCCGGGCACCTTCGTCGATTTCGCGCCGCTGCACCTGCTGACCACCTCGACGCTCGGGCGCATTGCCGCGCTCAGCCCGTACCGAACGGCCCGGCTCGAGCGCTACCGGCCGAACATCGTCATCCGCACAGCCGCCGCCGGCTTCACCGAGAACGACTGGCTCGAGCGGATTCTGCGCATCGGCGAGGAGCTCACGCTCCGCGTGATCGCCCGGACGCCGCGGTGCGCCGTGCCGACCCTGGCGCACGGCGACCTGCCCCGCGACGCCGAAGCCCTCAGGGTTCTGGCCCGGCACAACCGGGTGGAACCGCTGACCTCACTCGACCCCGAGCCTTGCGCCGGCGTCTACGCCGAGGTGCTGAACCCGGGCCGCATCCGCACCGGCGACCTCGTCCGGATGGCCTGATCCCCTCCCCCGCCGCCCCGGCCCCCGCGGCCGTCAGCTGCGGAAGCGGCGGTGCAGGTCATGGACCTGCTCGTCGAGGCCGGGCACTGGACCTTGCACGACCAAGCCGGGAGCGACCTCGTCGATGGCCAGCGGGCGCACCGGTGACGGCCCCACGCCGAGTTCGGTGAGCCAGGCCGTCAGCTGCCGGGACGAGCTCACGTACACGATGCGGCCCAGCCCGACCCAGGCGTGCGCGGCGGAGCACATCGGGCAGTGCTCGCCCGAGGTGAAGACGGTAGCGGCGGCCCGGTCTGTCGCGGTCATGTTCTCCGCGGCCCAGCGGGCCAGCTCGAACTCCGGGTGGCGGGTGGCGTCACCCATGCTCACCTCGCGGTTGCGGTCCTCGGCGAGGACCCGCCCGTCGGCCGCGACCAGCACCGAGCCGAACGGGAAGTCCCCCGCGTCCACTGCCTCGCCCGCCAGCTCCACACAGCGGCGCAGGTGAGGCAGTTCTTCCGGGGAGATGTCTCCCGGGCTGGCTGTCACTTGGCCATCATGTGTCACCACGGCTCCGTTTCGAATCAACGTCGTGTGTTTCTTGCTGGGCCCAGCGGTCGGCCACCGCCGCGAGGGCGTGCCACGCTGCCTGCGGGCGGGCCGTCTCGCGCGGATCGCCGTTGAACGGGTCGAGCACCACGGTGCCGGCGCCGAGCAGGCGCAGCCGCTCCAGGTCGTCGGTGATCTGCCTGATCGTGCCGTGCCCGGCCAGCCGGTCCTCGCCGGTGACCGGGGCAGCGGTCAGCTGCAAGGCGATGCGCGGCATCAGGGCGGGCCGGGGCCTGTGCTCATCGGCGGCGGCGGTCGTGAGGCGGTCCACCGCGCTGGTCAGCCAGCCGGGGGTGAATCGCAGCGGGTGCCAGGCGTCGCCGAGGCGTACGGCCCGGCGGAGCGCGGCGTCGCTGTTGCCGCCGATCCAGAGCGGGATGTGACCGCTGCGGTAGTCCCGGTCGTCGCGCCAGGCGGCCCGGATCGCGAGCAGGTGCTCGTCGGTCAGCCTCCCCCGCTGTCCGAAGGCCACGTCGAGCGCGTCGAACTCCTGCCGGGCCCAGCCGACGCCGACGCCCAGCACCAGCCGGCCGCCGCTGAGGTCGTTGAGGTTGGCCGCCATCCTGGCAACCAGTAGCGGGTGCCGGTAGGGCACGATGAGCACCGTCGTGCCGAGCCGAACCCTGTGGGTGAGGCCGGCCAGCCAGGCTAGCGTGGTGAACGGCTCGTAGAACGGCGCCGGGTACTGTTCCGCGACGTCAGGGGTCACGGCGATGTGATCGGAGACCATCAGCAGGTCGAAGCCGAGACCCTCCACCGTCTGGGCCCAGCGGGCCAGCGTGTCCGGACTGGTCCCTGGCCCGAAGTTCGGGACATTCACGCCTAGTCGCACCGACTCAACCTATCGAGTGACCCGGCGGCCGCCACGGCCGGGAGCGGTATGCTTGAAGAGTGAACAGTTACGGACTCCAGGTCATGATGCCCCGCTCGCGGGGCCGCTGACGCGTCCGGACGTTTCGATTTCCGAGGCCCTGCTACTGGGCCTCGATGTGTTTAGGCGCTCGGAGCCCCCCGAAGGAGGCTGCGATGACCGCGCCGCAGACCTATATCACCACCACGATCCCGTACGTCAACGCGCGCCCGCACATCGGGTTCGCGCTTGAGCTGGTACAGGCCGACGTGCTGGCCCGCCACCGTCGCGGGCGCGGGGAAAGCGTCAGGTTCCAGGCCGGGACCGATGATAACTCGCTGAAGAACGTGCTCGCCGCCCAGGCGGCCGGCCAGCCGGTGCGGGAATTCGTCGACCGCAATGGCGACGCGTTCCTGGCCCTGGACGACGCGCTGTCGCTGTCCGTCGATGACGTCATCCGCACCAGCCGCGACCCCCGCCACCGGCCGGGCGTCGAACGTCTCTGGCGGGCCTGCGCCGACGCCGGTGACCTGTACCGTAAGCGGTACGACGGGTTGTACTGCACGGGCTGCGAGCAGTTCTTCCGGTCCGCCGAACTCCGTGACGGCCGCTGTCCCGAGCATGAGACCGTTCCGCAGCAGGTCACCGAGGAGAACTGGTTCTTCCGGCTGTCCCGCTACGCCGAGCCACTGCGTTCGGCGATCACCTCGGGGCGGCTGCGTATCGAGCCCGCCGGGCGGCGGAACGAGGTGCTCGCGTTCATCGACAGCGGACTCGAGGATTTCTCGGTGTCCCGGCCCGCCGAACGGGCCGGAGGCTGGGGCATCCCTGTACCTGGTCACCCGGACCAGGTCATCTACGTGTGGTTCGACGCCTTGTGCAACTACCTCACGGCCCTCGGCTATGGTACCGGCGATGACGAGTACCGGCGATGGTGGCACGGCGGCGGACGCCGTGTCCACCTGCTGGGCAAGGGCGTGCTGCGGTTCCACGCTGTCTACTGGCCGGCCATGCTGCTTTCCGCGGGCCAGCCGCTGCCCACCGACATCTTCGTCCACGACTACCTGACCGCCGGCGGCCGGAAGATCAGCAAGTCCGCTGGTGCTGCGGTCTGCGAGCCGGCCGCGCTGGCCGCCGAATACGGCGCTGACGCGGTCCGCTGGTGGCTGCTCCGGGAGGTGCCGCGGGTAGGTGACGCCGATTTCACCGTCG
>Ga0302184_10003278_pt1 | contig 10103 bp, 10 predicted proteins | sample I_Palsa_N3_3_FD_200233 | JGI IMG/M metagenome (GOLD analysis project Ga0302184, IMG submission 200233) | Peat permafrost microbial communities from Stordalen Mire near Abisko, Sweden - I_Palsa_N3_3 | ecosystem: Environmental > Terrestrial > Soil > Palsa > Peat permafrost | place: Sweden...
CACTCAGAAAGCCCTACACAGCGGGGCTTTCTCTTTGTCACAAGCATGTTCCCGATGTGGGATATGTTCCGAAGATCCGCGTAGATTGTCCGCATGGCGGGCGCTTTCAACCCTCCGACGGGCTACGTCTACCGAGTCGGTCGAACCCGCGGTCCGGTCTGGTATGCGAGTACCGGCTCACCAACGGTCGGCAGGTCCAGAAGATCGGTCCCGCGTGGACGGAACGGGGTAGGCCAGCGGCCGGCTATGTGACCAAGCGCCTGGCGGAGGCGTGGCTTCGGGAGACGTTGGATCAGGCGCGGCGCGGAACACTGCCCGGCACGGTGCGGACGGGGGCGACCTTCGCCGAGGCGGCGGCTGAGTATCTGCGCTACGTCGAGCACGATCGTGAGCGCAAGCCCTCGACGGTGCGCGGGTATCGGTCGGCGATTACCGCTCACCTGGTGCCTGCGTTCGGCGAGCTCCCCGTCGAGGACGAGACGCCCGCGGTCATCGAGCAGTGGATCGCCGGCTTCGAGGGCTCAACCCGGACGCGCAGCTCATCCAGCTGCATGGGATCCTCGGTCGAGCGAAGAGGACCTACGGCCTGGCTGGCAACGCCGCGAGTGAGGTCGAGAAGTTCCAGCAGACCAGCAGCGGCGACATCGAGGTCTTCTCTCCGGAGGAGATCTGGGGGCTCGTTCGGGCCGCCGACAACGAGCAGGACGCGGCGGTGCTCCTCACAGCGGCATTCACAGGGCTGCGCATGGGGGAGCTTCTGGCGCTGCGCTGGCGCGACCTCGACTTCGCGAGCAACGTCGTGCGGGTGAGGGCAAGCTACTACCTCGGTCAGCTGACGACGCCGAAGTCCGGGAAGGTCCGGGCGGTGCCCTTGGCGCCGGCCGTCGCGACGGCGCTTGCCCAGTTTGATCGGGTCTGTCACCAGCGGTTGATGGCCAAGCTCGCAGGGCGAATCCATGACCGCCGGGTGCTCGTGCTGATCGGCAGGCTGATCAGGGCCAAGGTGGTCTTGCCAGACGGTGTCGTGATCGCGAACGAGCAGGGCGTGCCGCAGGGCTCGCCGCTCTCACCGCTGCTCTCGAACATCGTGCTGGACGAGTTCGATCGAGCGCTCGTCCGGCGTGGCCACCGGTTCGTTCGCTATGCCGATGACTGCAACGTCTACGTGCGAAGCGAACGAGCTGGGCAGCGGGTGATGGCCAGTCTCGCCGGGTTCATCGAAGGACGGCTGCGTCTGACGATCAACCAGGAGAAGTCGGCTGTCGCTCGTCCGGAGGATCGCCATTTCCTCGGTTTCCGGTTGCGGCGAGATCCGCGGACCGGGACGGTGGAGGTTCTGCTCTCGCAGCGCACGATGCGCAACGCGATGGACAGGATCCGTCAGCTCACACCGCGCAACTGGGGTGACAGCGTGGATCGCTGCATCGCCTCGATCAACGCGTGGCTGCGTCGCTGGCACGGCTTCTTCGGGGTCGCCTCCGTTTCGGAGATACAGATGATGCGCAAGATCGACGGCCATATACGGCGTCGATTGCGGGCGATCATTCTGCGCCACTGGAAACGCCGACGCACGATCGCGCGCAAACTCATCGCGCTCGGTGTCAGGCGAGAAAGCGCGTGGCGGCAGATCTACCAAGGCCGGAAGTCCTGGTGGGCTCTCAGCCACACGCATGCTGTCGATAACGGTCTGCGCCGGGCGTTCTTCGCCCAGCGCGGTCTGATCTCCGTGGTCGACATGCATCGCGCCAAACGCCAGCCGCGTCGTCGCCCCAGAATCGCCAAAGCCGGCGCCATGGGATAGATCGAGGTCGAGAACCGGCCGGCGGTGGGGTTCACAACCCGCCGTCCCGAGGAGCCGTGTGCGACGACCGCACGCACGGTTCTGTGGGAGCCGGGGCGGGCAACCGCCCCGGCTACCCGATCGCAGGCCGAAGGCCCGACGTTGACGGGCGCGACGCCGATGCGACCACCCTGGCGAGTCCGGGAGGGATCGCACAGGATGTCGGCCTCGTGACACGGAGTCCGAGCAACGTGAGCGGGCGCGAAACGATCCCGTCGTCGCTTCGCGACTCGTTCGCCAGGCCCACGAGCCGACGATTGCTCACGCGGGGCAACGCGATCCCCCGACGCCGGGCGCGCGGAAGATCCCATGTCACAGTAGGTCGTGTGCGATCTGACCGTCCGGTGATGAAGGCGATGGTGCCGACGGCACCGCAGCTCGCCGGAGAGATAGCTCACGAGAGAGGGTCGTCTGGATGTCCGTTGGTCCTGGGTATCGAACTCAAGCATCAGCCCGCGCTGAGCCATAAGCTCGAAGTCATGCCTCGCGGTGGACCTTTTAAGCCCGAGGAGATCGAGACATGGCAGATCCGGGCCGAGGCCGAGCTCACCCGCCTGCGGTCGCTCACCGCCGCGCAGTTAGGCGCCGAGGTCATGCGCCGCGGCTTTGCCGACCTCCCGGGCGACGGTGAACGGACGCGGATCGGCCTGTCTAACAGCCTCTGTCCTGACGCTCCGCCGGTGGTCGGCGGCGATGACATCAATGTCGTCGAGCAATACAACGGGTTGCTCGTCCCTGTCCTCAGCGCTCTAGAGGATGCCGGGCTTCTCTCAAGCGAGCCGCGCGGACGATCCGCGCTGCGGTTCTACAGCTTGACGACCCGCGGACGATCGGCCCTGGGGGACGACGGCGTCGAGACGATCCTCGCGGTTCGGTCCTAGTGGAAGGCGTCGCCGAGCTGGCGACGCGGCCGCGGGGGCGCTCAGCGAGGCCGGAGAGATGATCACCAGGTCCGTGCTCTCGCTGCTCCATGTCGTCGAGAGGAGGAGTGTCCGTATCGCGACAGAGAGTTCTCCTGGGGGCGACAAGGCGGAAGTGGGCGTTGCGTTGCTCTTGCTTGACCTGAGAGTTCCCGTGAGGGACCGGGCGGGTCTATATTTGACTGACTAGACACTCTTTTATATGGTGGGCGTGTGGCCAGGCCCCGGAGCGAGAATCGGCGCAGCGCGATCTTGTCGGCAGCGACCCGCGTGATCGCGTCCCAGGGGCTAGCGGCGCCGACAGCAGCGATCGCGAAGGAGGCAGGCGTCTCCAACGGCTCGTTGTTTGTCTACTTCGACACGAAAGCGGCCCTCCTCAATGAGCTCTACGTCGTCCTGAAGACCGAGATGGGGACGGCGGCGACCGCCGGGCTTCCCGCCGGCCGCGAACCCCGCGAGCAGGTCGGCCATATGTGGACACACTGGCTGCACTGGGCGACGACCACTCCGGAGAAGCGGCGGGCGCTCGCACATCTCGAGGTGTCGGATGAGATCACCGCCGAGAGTCACCGGACGGTGGGTTCTGCGCTGGGCGGCATCGCGGAGCTACTGGAACGCAGCCGGGCCAACGGGCCGATGCAGAACGTGCCGTTGGGATTCGTTCTGACCCTCACGACCGCGATCGCTGACGCGACGATCGACGCGATGCTCCGCGAACCCGCGGAGGCCGAGGCCCGCAGCAGCGTTGCGTTCGACGCCATCTGGCGGGTTCTCGCCGGCTCCTCACTTCCGGCGACGACCTGATCTCCACCACCACTGCAAGGGAAATGACATGCCGAACACCGGCCACAATGCACCACCCGCCAACGCGTGGGTCATCACCGGGCCGACTTCGGGAATCGGTCATCGCACCGCCCTCGAGCTCGCCAAGCACGGCACGGTTGTGCTGGTCGGTCGCGACCCGAACAAGCTCCGCGCGGTCCAAGCCGAGATCGACGCGCAGCCCGGCGGTCACGCGCTATCGATCGTCTGTGACTTCTCCGACATCGTGAGCGCACGGCGTGCGGCTGCGGAGATCATCGCGCTGGATCTTTCCCTTGCCGGCGTGCTCAACAATGCCGGCGTCATGCCGACCCATGCCGAGCGGACCCCACAGGGATGGGACCTTGCGTTCGCGACCAACCACCTTGGACCGTTCGCGTTCACCGAGGCGCTGATGCCCCATCTGCCTGACGGTGCGAGTGTCGTCTTCATCTGCTCGGGCGTCGAGGATCCCGAGCGCAAACCCGCCGTCACTGCTGGTTTCCGCGGTGGTCGCTACATCTCGGCAGAGGCCAGCGCCCGCGGTGAATGGGAACCCGGCGGCTCATCAAAGCCGGGCTTCGATGCCTACGCCACCTCCAAGCAGTGCAACCTCGCCACAGTTCTGGCGTTCGCGCGCACGACCCCGAGGCTTCGCTTCAACGCAGTCGAACCCGGTTTCAACCCGGGCACCAGTCTCGGCCGGGACGCAAACGTTGCTCTTCGGCTCTTGGCGAAGTACCTGCTCTCGCCGCTAGCACCCTTCATCAAGTACTGGAGCACCCCAAAACAGGCCGCCCGGGTGATCACCGAAGTCCTGAGCAACACGTCGGACCGGACAGGGCTCTACTACGACGAAAACGGCAAACCGATGGCCGGCTCCGCCCAGGTGCGCGACCCTGCGTTCGCTGACCGCATCGTCGCCGAAACCCGCGAGTTGCTCGCCAGCAGTCCAATCCACACGGCGCCCGCCGGTCTCTAGGTCAGTCGATCCGCGACTGACGCATCTTCGAAGCTCCGGACGTCTCGACTGGCGATCCGGCCCCGGCAAGCTGCTGCTCTATGTCGGCGACCAACGGAAGCGGAAGTCCCGTGTCCGTGGCTGCACCGGCGACTGAGCAGGTGCTGACCCCGCGCATCTCTGCATCTTGGCCATCACCGACCCAGACCCGAAGCCCAAACCTCGAGGATCTCGTCAAACCAGACGGCGACGGTCTCGGGTCTCGCGTCGGTCTCGCGTCGGTCTGGAGCAGATACTTGATCGTTATCGCGTCGATAGCGCCAGCGTGTACGCGCCGCTGTGGATCGCGATAAAGCGCTGGACGGGGTCGGCGCCGTCGAGGTCCGCCCGCGCGATGCTAGGACTGATCAGCCTTCCGGGCCGGTGGTGCGGCCGCCGGTGGGCGCCATCGGTCCAGTAGATGTAGTCATCACTGACCGCGAGCCCAGACGGGTTGAAGGCACCGGTGATAAAGCTCTGGTCGACGCCTGTCCCGTCATAGTTCGCACGGCCGATCGTGCCGCCCTGGTTGTTGCTCCAATAGATATACGCGCCGTTGAGCCCAGGCACCACCCCTTCGGGTTCGTTGGCGCCGGTGATGAAGCTCTGATCGACTCCGGTGCCATCGAGGTTCGCCCTCCCGATAGTGCCGCTGGCGGGATTGGTCCAGTAGATGTAGTTCAGGTTGACCGCCACGCTGCTCGGCTGGTTCGCGCCGGTTATGAAGTTCTGTACAGCACCCGTCCCGTTGTAGTTTGCCCGCCCAATCTCGTCGGGGTAGCTGTTGGTCCAGTAGATGTACGCGCCATTGCGCCCAAGCGCGATCGCGGTCGGCCCGTTGGCGCCTGTTATGAAGGTCGAATCGACACCGCTGCCGTTGAGGTTCGCCCGTTCGATGGTGCCGGCGATGTCATTGGTCCAGTAGATGTAGTGACCGTCGACCGCGACTCCTACCGGATGACTCAAGGCGCTGATGAACCGCCCCCTGATTCCCGTGCCGGCGAGTTTCGCACGCCCGATGGCGCCGCCGTCGGGACTACTCCAGTAGATGTACGCGCTCGCCTGAGCCGCCCAGCACCCCAAGCTGACCAGCGCCGCCACCACAGCCAGCACGAGCCGCGCTGGACGAGCCTCAGAACGCCACGCCGCTATCGCCCTAGCCATGAACGCCTCCCCGACGGTGCGACGCTCAGCCAGAAAGCCGAACGCCCATAACTCGGACGATACCGCGAGCAGAGCGAAGTTCAGCACTAAATCCGATCGCGAGATCGGACGACTGCGCGGACCGGCGGCCCTCAAGGACCCCGTGTCCGCTCGAGCGATCCCGAACGCCGACAGACCATCAACATCGACCGGCTCCTGTTACCTGGCTTCCCTTCGACGAAGCGTGGCCACGACGTGACGATGCAGCTGTCAAGGCCGCGGACTTCCGCTCCAAGCCGACCCCACCCTGAACCAGCGGCCGCGAGCTCACGGCCGGTTCGGCGACGATGGGGAGGCGGCTGCAGCCAACGACGAGAGTGCCGAGTCGGTCCTGAGGGGAGCCGGACCGAAGTCGCCGCAGACTGCTGGTTGCCCTGTCGTTGGCACGAAGTCTGCAAGCACATGGTCCCTCGTACTGGCGAGGACCAGCATGAGCACCGCCAGACTTCCGCGTCGACCGGATCGGTAGCTGCGAAGCTGCTAGCACGCAGATCGACGCGTGCGCGGTTTCCGCGCATACTGGGCCTGTCGCAGCGCGCAGGTCGTGCCCTGCAAATCGCCAAATCCGCGCTCGGGTGCTTGCCACGCTCGCAGCTGGCGGACGGGCGATGGAGAAGTCTCGGCAAATCGCGATCGTGCTATCGCATCCACGAGGCTGCGGCAGCTTCGCTCCGCGTCGGCAACTCCGGCCGGGCTGCTGCTCCTAGCCGGCCCACGAACGAAGCGGAAGCGCGACCCTCTTGGCTGCGTCGGTGACGAGTACCCGGCAGCTAGCATTATGGAGGCCGGCGCCGTGGCACCCGACGGTGCCGGGTGCCACGGGACCAGCCAATGCGTCAACTGAGCTATTTGGGGAGCGGGCGGATGGTCGTCGAGGAGGTGGAGCCTCCGACGGCGCCAGCAGGCTGCGTGCGGATAAAGGTCGACTCCGTCGGCGTCTGCAAGTCCGACGTGTATGGCTATGGGCAGGTCAACGACCGCCGAGACGCGGTGCTGGCGGACGGCGAGATCCTGGTGATGGGTCACGAGCCATCCGGCATCGTCGACCAGCTCGGCCGCGGCGTCGTCGGGCTCGCGATCGGAACGCCCGTCGCCGTCAATCCGGTCGTCGGCTGCGGCCACTGTAATCGCTGCGCCACTGGGTTGGAGAACCTCTGCGATCGACGGGTCGTGATCGGATGCGTACCGGCGGCGCCCGGCGGGTTCGCCGATTTCATGGTCGTGCCGGCTGGGCAGGTCATCGAGCTGACGGGCGGGATCGCGCTCGAGCTGGGGGCTTTAGCCGAGCCGCTGTCGGTCGGTGCGCACGCCGTTGCGCTCGCGTCACCAAAGCGCGCCGACGATGTGCTCGTGATCGGCGCCGGCATCATCGGAATCGGGGCGGCACTCGCGGCGCGCCGCCGAACCGATGGCGATGTGGTCGTGCTGGAACCGTTGGGCGAGCGGCGGGATCTCTGCAGAAAGTTGGGGCTGACGGCCGCCGCCCCCGACCAGGTCCTGGGTCGCGGTCAGCAGTTCGATGTCGCGCTCGACTGCGTGGCGCGGCCGGAGACGCTGGCACGAGCGATCGACGCTGTGCCGCCTCGCGGAGCGGTCGTTCTGGTCGGGATCTGGGAGGACGAGATACCCCTCCCGGTGAGCGAGGTCGTCGGGCGCGAGACCCGGATCCTCGGCTCCTACGGGTACACGCGCTCGGAGTTTGCCGGCGTCGTGGACTGGCTGTGCGGCCGTGAAGTCGACGTCTCGATACTGATCGAGCATCGCGTCGGGTTCGACGGCAGCGTGGCGGCATTCGACGGATACATGGACGGCTCGCTGACCGCCGTTCGAACCGTGTTGCAACCGACCCGATGAATCTTGACCTACCCAGGTGACGTGCTGCGCTGACCCGCGTCGGCTGCTTCCCAAGCGCTCGATCACCGGCCGGAGGGACTCTGCACCACGATCTGCCGGCCGGTAAGCGCAGAGCTAGATTCCTCACTTCTCGACCCAGCGCGCGGACGCGCATCCGTTCGGTGACGCGGAGCTCGGGTTCTGTGTTTCCATCACGGGGTGTCTGCGCATAAGCCCCACCTGGGGCTAGAGCGGCAGTCTCGTCGGCACGACCGCGGAGGCGACGATGCGCCACTGTCTGCGCTCGCGGGCCTAGCCGGAGCGACGGGCCGAGGCGCCCTCACGACCGGGTTCGAAACCGAGCGTTGCGAGGTGGTCCACGATGTCGACCAGGGGTCGCGTGGCGTCGATCTCAACGGTGCAGGTTCGGCGCAGCAGTGGCTCGACTTCGGCCAAGTCGCGCAGGATCCGCTCCCGCTGCTCGGGTGTCTTGCCATAGCTGTTCGTCGCGCGAGCCTCGATGCGTCTGAGCAGCACCTCAGCGGGAGCGCTCAACAGGACGATCTCATCAAACCGCCGATAGAACCTGCCCTGATTCGACACCGTCCCGGACACGTAGAGAGACGGTCCGCCGCTGCCGGCCAGGAGGTCGGCGATTCGGTCCTCGCGCCAGACGAAGCCGTCCTCGTTGTCTGACCACTCAGTCCACCCTGGCTCATCGGTATCGACCACTTGGAAACCGAGCTTGCTCAGCTCGACCAGCACGCTCGACTTGCCGGTTCCCGACATGCCGGTGACAAGAACTCGCCGCACGGGCTCAGCGTAACTTCGGCACGGCAAGACGACGGTCATCAGGCTGCCGCGCCCCTTCTACTTTCTCACGAATCAGGGGTCGTCTCGCTCGCCTCAGCGGGCGGCGTCCTCGCTTCTGCCTCGCATCGGCGGCGGGCCGAAGCAGCAGTCACAGATTCGCGGCCGCTGCGCCGACAGAGCAGCAGCTGTCAATCACGTCGCGGTGGCCTGGGGCGGCATCGGAGGCGATCGATCGCGTTCGGCAGCCATTAGGCTGCGGAGATGACATTCGACCGCCAGCAAATCCGCGAGTCGATCGAGCGTGCGGGCGACGAACACTGGGAGACGCTCGTTCGCCACCACACCGAGGTCTACCCGGAGAGCAACCCGACGCCAGGCGACGTCGCGCGCGAGGAGGCGGAGCGACTAAACGCGCTCGGCTTCGGTGATCGCGACGACGTCCGACTCGTCGAGAGCCGAGTGCAGGAGGTCTCGCCGGCGGTGCGGATCACGCACGTGTTCGAGGAGCGCGACACCGGCAGGCGGTTCGAGACAGAGCCGTTCACCGGCTACGAATAGCCCGCGGCAAACTTGCACTGGGACGCCCGCGATCGCGGCAGCTGCCGCTTTAGGGTCTTGGGCAGATCGTCGGCCCAGACGAGCGTTGGCACTGTCCCCTGTCCGTCGCGGCGACTGGCGGGTTCAGGGTGCGTTTTGAGCCGACCGCAGCTGCACGCTTGCCCGACTGAGCTTGTTGGGGCCGCGCGGATCTGCGAACTGTTGAGGACCGCCACCACGATTTTCTCGGCGTCGCCGGCATGCAGAGTCGCGTGCAAGGCTGGTATGAGAGCGGTCCGGTCAGGCTGTGGATCGACAACGCAGGACTGGTGCGCCGCGTCAGCTGCGCGCCGCTTCCTCCTCCCGACCCGCTCGGGCAAGATCATGCGCCGCCTGCTCCACGACATCGCCGAGGGCCGTGCGCTCGGCGACGTCACGACGCTGCGCGACCCCGACGTGATGGCCCAGCTCGAGGGCAAGATCAACGAGGAGCAGGCCTCAGAGAGCTGATCGCGCCGAGGGCCGGCCCGCCTCTCAGCCGCGCCGGCCCTCCAGCGCGTGCAGCGCGAGCAGCGCGAAGATCCCGCCCTGCACCGGCCGGGCCTCGAAGCCGTACACCTGATCGCCCGAGATCGTGCTGTACAGATCGCAGAACGGAACGCGGCTCTGGGTCGTGTTTGCGTACTGGTACTCGCGCTCGATCAGCTCCTGCCCGATCGGGTAGCGATGCAGCCAGGCCGCCAGCCACATCTCCCAGTCGGTCTTGCCGTAGCTGTGCGGAGTCTGCAGCGGCAGCCCGAACCGGTTGATCTTGGTTCGGTAGAACGCCGCCTGCTCGGCCGCGACCGACTCGGGCACGAGGCCGGTGCCGAGCAGTGCGTCGGGATAGGCGTTGTAGGTATTTCCCCATTCGCGCCTGCCCGGGCCGCGATAGGTGAGCCCGAGGTGGCTGTGCCCGGGCGCCTGCGCGTGTTTGAGCCAATAGGCGATGAATTGCCTGGCCTTGCTGCGGAAGTGGATCGCGTCCGCGTGCTCGCCGCACCCCTGGGCGATCTGACCCATCGCCGCGACCGCGACGATCCCCTTGAGCGCGAGGTTCACGCTGTGGGCGATCTTGCCGGCGAAGTCATCGGTCTGGTTCTGCAGACCGGGGTCC
>Ga0302184_10003279_pt1 | contig 10101 bp, 11 predicted proteins | sample I_Palsa_N3_3_FD_200233 | JGI IMG/M metagenome (GOLD analysis project Ga0302184, IMG submission 200233) | Peat permafrost microbial communities from Stordalen Mire near Abisko, Sweden - I_Palsa_N3_3 | ecosystem: Environmental > Terrestrial > Soil > Palsa > Peat permafrost | place: Sweden...
GTGCCGCACGCCGCCTGGCCCGCGGCGAGAGCTGGGAGGAGAGCGCGTGGAACTGGTGCATTCCGGGAAGGTCCGTGAGCTTTACTCCGACGGCGACGACCTCATCATGGTCGCCTCCGATCGGGTGAGCATCTACGACGTGGTGCTGCCCACGCCGATACCCGGCAAGGGCAAGGTGCTGACCCAGCTCTCGCTGTGGTGGTTCGACCAGCTCAAGGACGTCATCGCCAATCACGTGATCTCCGGGACCGACGTGCCGGAGCAGTGGGCGGGGCGCGCGATCAGGTGCCGCCGCCTGCGGATGCTCCCGGTGGAGTGCATTGCCCGCGGTTACCTGGCCGGACTGGGGCTGACGTCCTATAACGAAACCGGCACGATCTCGGGCGTGCGGCTGCCGCCCGGCCTCAGCGAGGCTTCCCGGCTGCCCGAACCCGTCTTCACGCCCACCACCAAGGCCGCAGCGGGTCACGATGAGCCGATGACCTATGCCGACGTCGCCGCGTTGGTCGGGGCACCGCTGGCGGCGGAACTCCGGCGGGCCACCCTGGAGGTCTACCGGCAGGGAGCGGAGCTCGCCGGCGCGCGCGGCGTCATCATCGCCGATACCAAGCTGGAGTTCGGGCTGGCAGAGGACGGGACGCTGATGCTGGCCGATGAGGTGCTGACTCCGGACTCCTCCCGGTTCTGGCTGGCCTCGGAGTGGCGGCCGGGCCGCCCGCAGCGCTCGCTGGACAAGCAGTTCGTGCGGGACTGGTCGGCCGGCCTCGACTGGGACCGGCGCCCGCCGGGCCCGGTCATCCCGCCGGAGGTCGTCGCCGCGACGCAGGCGCGTTATGAGGAACTGCTCTCGCGGGTTACCTCGGGCAGTTAGCAGGGCTCCTCGGGATACGCTCGATCCACCATTACCGTATAATCCATTTCCATGATGTCCGGAAATGAAGTAACCGGAAATGAAGTAACCGGATCCGGGAGCGGGCTGCCTGGGGCCGCGGGCGGCTTGCCTGGGGTCGTGCTCGCCCTGCAGCGAACCACGCATCACACCTTGCACGCGCTGAGCGCCGCGCTGGCCGACCTGAGCCTCAACGCCGCCGAGATCAACGCGCTGGCCAACCTCGGCGACGGCGGCACCGTCAACGTCCGCGAGCTCAGCGACAGGACCGGTACCAGGGCCAGCACGCTAACCGGGGTCCTTGACCGGCTGGAGAACCGCGGCTACCTCACCAGGGAGCTCGATCCGGCCGACCGCCGCTCGTTCCGGCTGCCCCTGACCGAAGCAGGCCAGGCGGTGGCCAGACGCGTACGCGCCGCCGTCGCGGACCTGGAACGCGGCGCGCTGGGTCGCCTTTCCGCCACCCAGCTGGCCGGCTACCACGCCGTCACCACCGCCCTGCAGGAGGCCTGCTGATGCCCGATCACCAGATGCCGCCCGAGCCGCACCGCTCGCCCGATCCCGAACTGGCCGCGATCTTGGCCGCGATCACCGGCCCCGCCGGGCAGTTCCGCCACCGCCAGCACATCAACCTGGCCTTCGCGGCCGTACGGCGTTATGGCATGCCCGCTGCGACCGGCAAGATCTGCACCTGGATCCGTCACATCGCCACGTACGAGCAGGCCCCGCAGAAGTACCACCACACGGTCTCCCGCGCCTGGGTCGAGATCGTCGCCCACCACGTCGGCGCGGACCCGGATTGCGCGGACTTCGACCTCTTCGCCGGGCGGAACCCCGCGCTCCTGGACAAGCGCCTGCTCAGCGGGCACTACCGGTCGGCCACGCTGGCCTCCGGGCCGGCCCGGGACGGCTGGGTCGAGCCCGATCTCCTGCCGTTCCCCTGGTCCGCTCACGGCACGGCAGGCTGAGCGATAACCCAAGCGTCCGAAGCCCGCATCTTCTCGCGATCACCCTTAGCGACGACCCTTCGCCTGAGCGGAACAGCCACTCATGCCCATTTAAATTCCTGAACGCAGTCATTATTGTTGTCCTGTCGGATATGGAATCGAAGCGTCTGGGTGACTTTGGGGGCAGCGTGGTCAGGGGATTGCAGCCTGGAGATCCACAGACGATCGGTCCGTACCGGCTGGTAGGCCAGCTCGGCGCCGGCGGCATGGGACGAGTCTTCCTCGGGGTCTCCGCGGGCGGGCGGCCGGTGGCGGTGAAGGTCATCCGGGCTGAGCTGGTCGCAGACCCGGAGTTCCGGATGCGATTCGGGCGGGAGGTCGCCTCGGCGCGCAGGGTGAGCGGCGTGTTCACGGCTCCGGTGGTGGACGCGGACGTCGACGGTACGCCGGCCTGGCTGGCCACGGCTTATGTTCCGGGGCCTTCGCTGTCTGAGGCGGTAGCCTCCCACGGGCCGCTGCCGGCCGGGGCGCTGCTGACGCTGACCGCAGGCCTGGCGGAGAGCCTGAGCGCGATCCACGCCGCGGGCGTTGTGCACCGGGACCTCAAGCCGTCGAACGTTCTGATTGCGGAGGATGGCCCGCGGGTCATTGATTTCGGCATCTCCCGGGCCGCGGAGTCCACGGCGCTGACGCAGGCGGGCCTGGTGATCGGCTCGCCCGGGTTCATGTCCCCCGAGCAGGCCGCGGGTTATGAAGTCGGGGCGCCGACCGACATATTCAGCCTGGGGGCTGTCCTGGCCTTCGCCGCCACGGGCGAGGGGCCGTTCGGTGCCGGGACGACGGCAGCGCTGCTGTACCGCGTGGTCCATGGCACCCCTGGCCTTGATCAGGTACCGGCCGAGGTGCGGCCGCTGATCGAGCGCTGCCTGGCCAAAGAACCAGGGCAGCGGCCCACCGCCAATGGCCTGCTCGCCGACGTGGGTGCCCTCCAGCCGAATGCGACCTGGCTGCCCGAATCGATCATCCGTGCGTTCGCCCAGGATGCCGCGCCAGGTCCCGCGCCCGCCACGGCTGCGATGCCGTTCGGGTCCGACGCGGCGCTCGAGGCGGCGACACGGACCACGGCGGCCAACTCCGCGGCGCAGGTAACTGGCGGGGAAGCCCTGCCGGTAGCCTTCGCGGGCATTTCCCAGGCCGCCACTTCGGGGAGCACGCCGGTGCCTACCGGCGATACGCCTCCTCCAGGGGACGCGTATCGTCAGCCCCCGGGAGGCGGAGCGAACCGGCCGCGGCGCCGCTGGCTCCGGCCGCTGGCGCTCGCGTGGGTCCTTGGCTTCCTTGTCGCTGCGGGCGTAGCTATTTTCGCCGTGACCGCTTTCAACAAGCACACACCCACCCCGGGTCAGTCCCCGGCAGCACAGATTTCCGCGCCGACAGGATCCACGTCGGCCGGACAGACGCCCTCCGGCGTGTCTACCTCCCGGGGTGCGTCCCCCTCATCGAGAGCATCGTCGAGCGCATCATCGTTCCCGGGCACATATCAGTCGGCGGGCGTGTCTGCATCCCCATCGGTGTACTCATCCCAGTCGCCGACCGCATCCTCATCTCCGTCCGCCTCCCGGACCCCGACGCCGACCCCGACCCCGACCCCGACCCACCCGACCCCCACCCCGACTTCTCCATCCACGTCCCCGTCGGCATCCACGCCTACGTCACCGTCCGCACCGGCTTCGTAGTGGAGCGGTTGCCGGGTGGGGGCGCTGTCTTGTGGACCACCGGCGACCGTAAGGTAGGACCGAAGATCCGCTGCGAAGGAGGAGCGCGATGACGCGCACGCCCGAGGAAATTTTCCAGCATCATGCCCAGGCCCTTGGCGCGGGCGACCTGGATGAAATCGTCGCCGACTACGCCGACGACGCTGTCTTCATCACGCCCGCAGGCGTCAAGCGCGGCATAGACGGCGTCCGGGAAGGGTTCACTCAACTGCTGGCCGATGTGCCGGACGCGGCCTGGGATCTGAAGACACTGATCTTCGAAAACGACGTGCTCTTCCTGGAATGGGCCGCGGACGCCGGGGCGACCAGAGTCGATGACGGCATCGACACCTTCGTGTTCCGCGACGGCCTGATCCGGGTGCAGACGGTCCGCTACTCAGTCTTGCGCCCTTAAACGGGCTAGGCCTGCGCGACCAGGGCGGCGACCTGGTCCTCTAGCGTCACGGCGGCGGCGAGGCGGTTATCGACGGTGACGTGCGGCGCGGCGGGTTCGGCGCCGAGCCGCATGCTGGCGCCGAACTGCTCGAAGTTCGCCAGCTTGGCCGAATCCCGCTCCAGCCCGCGAGCGGTAAGCCGGTGGCGCAGGGTGGCCTCGTCCGAGGAGATCCAGACCAGCCGCACCGTCCCGCCACCCAGCTCGGCGACCCAGGACTGCCACCGCTGAGCGTCGTGGATCTGCCCGGTGAAAGGGCCGGATAGCACGACCGGGCATCCATGGGCCCGGATCTCGCGGGCGGTAGCCGTCATTCCGGCGTACTCGTGCACCTTGATGTGCTCGTCGTACCACGGGCCCTCGCGCTCCCCCTCGGGGCGGTGTGCGGACGCCAGCAGGGCCGCCACGAACGACCCGTACATCGTGTCCTTGTCGAGCAGGGCCGGCGTCGGTTCGAGCAAGGCGAGCAGGAGGTCGGCGACCGCGGTCTTACCGGCGCCGGGCGGCCCGGCTACCACCCACGCTGGGGCAGGAACGCTCATCAGCTCAGGATGCTCCAGCTGTGCGCGGGCACGGATGCGGGGTCTTCGGGCTTGATGCCCGGTTCGGGAGTCTGCGCCACGGCGAGTGCGCCCACGTCGACCGGGAAGCGGAATTCTTCGTCACCGACGTTCAGCAGCGTCATTATCTCGGCGCCGTCCGCCGTCGCCCGGAAGGCGGCAGCCTCGTTGGCCAGGTGTTCCACGGTGATACGCGCGCGGACCAGCCACGGGTGGCGACGGCGGAAGCCGATGAGGCGCTGATGGAGCCGGTACGTCGGCCAGCCCTCGGGTGCGAGCTCAGCCGGGCTCGCGGGGACGGCCGGCCGGATTTCGTCATCACCGCCGGCCCGGTCTTCCTTGATGCCGCGGAAGGCCTGCTCGTCACCGTAGTAAACGCTCGGTATGCCGCCGACGGTGAACAGGACGGCCAGCGCATGGCCGATGTGCCGTTCGTCGTTGAGCTGGCTGGCCAGCCGGGTCACGTCATGATTCCCGAGGAACGTCTGCGGCGTGACGCCGGGGAGGATCTGGTTGTGCCGGTCAAGGGTCCAGGCCAGCTCGAAGAAGTTGCGGTCGTTCAGCGAACTCCAGATGGCTTTCCACAACTCGTACTGGGTGACCGAGTCCAGGCCGCTGTCCTTCGCGTACGCCAGGTAGTCGCCGTGGATCACTTCCCCGACGAACCAGGCGTCGGGATGCGCTCGCCGGACCCTGGGCAAGGCGCTGGCCCAGAAACTGGGCGGCACCGCGTAGGCGGCGTCGAGCCGCCAGCCCGCCGTGCCCCGGTCAAGCCAGTGCGTCATGACCCGGACGACGTAGTCGAGGACCTCGGGCTCATCGTGATTCAAGGTGATGAGCTGGTCATGGCCCTCGAACGTCTCGAAGTCCCCGCTTTCGGGATTGCGCCGGAACCAGTTAGCGGCGGCCGAGCCCGGGCCGTCGGCGAGCGCGGCCGCCAGCGCCGGGAACGAACGGCCGACGTGGTTGAACACCCCGTCCAGGACGATCCGCAGGCCACGGCGGCTGGCCTCGGCGACCAGATGGTCGAAGTCCTGCTGATCGCCGAGGCGCGGATCTATCTGGAAGTAGTCGGAGGTGTCATAACCGTGGGTCTCGGCCGCGAAAATCGGTCCAAGCAGCAGGCCCGAGCAGCCGAGTTCGACCGCGTAGTCCAGCCAGTTCTCTAGCTGCCGCAACCGGTGCCGGACGGGCTCCCCCGCCGCCAGCGCTTGCTTTTCCGCGCCGGTGAAACCCAGGGGATACACGTGCCAGAAGATAGCGTGATCGGCCCATGACGCCATCGGGCCACCATAGCGGGCGGGAGGCTACGGCCGCGTCCTATCGGATGGTTACTTGGCGACCAGGCGGGCCAGGGTTATGCTCATTTCAGGTGCGCCGGGAAGCCTGGTCGGTACGACATTCGTGACCTTCGAAGTCGTCCACCAAGGAGCGAGCGATGACCACCCAGAACGCACCTGTCAGCGTCCCCGTCGACACAGGCCCGACAACAAACCCACCGGCTGCGGCCGCCTCGCCGAGCTTGGCATGGCTTAAGGGCGCGCTGCTTCTGGCTGGTGCCGCGCAGCTGATCACCATCTCCGCGCTGACGAGCGCCGATCCGCTGGCCGTGACGTGGTCGTCGCTGTTGCTGGCCATCGCCATCCTGTTTTCTGCTCACCGGCATCGCGGTGTCGCAGCTCGCCGCTCGTGCCCGGCGTCTGAAGGTCATCACGATCGCGGACACCGATTACCTGGCGCAGATCCACCAGACGGCCTCGCTGGCGAAGTCGGCTCTCGCCCCTGATGTCGCAGTCGATCTCGTTAAGAAGCAGCTCGTCGGCCTGCTCGGCCTGCAGGGAGCACGCTTCGAATACGGAATCCTGATGGGTCACCCGCCGCGGCTGGAGCAGGACGGCACCGTGACGGTCGGTCACTCTTCGTGGGACGTCGAGCTGTCGGGCCTGCCCGCCGACGAGATCGAGCTGCGCACCTACGGCAACGGCCAGTACTACGGCCGGTTCATGCTCAAGGCTAAGCCCGGCTCCAGACCGTCACTGCAGGCACGCCTGGTCGCCGTCACGCTGGCCGATCAGGCCGGCCGTGCGTTCGGCGTCAGCCGGACCGCGCAGAGCGCGTCCTTACCTGGCCGCCGGTCATGTCCGGCGATTCTGGCCGCCTTAGCCGATCGCCTAGGTGCTGACGGCGGCAGTTCCCCGCCGGAGCGCCTCTGCTGCCGTAGCTCGAACAAAGTAGCTCCGGCGGTGCACAAGATCATCAGATCGATACCGGTCGCGAGGACCGCCCCCGCGAGGAGCGGCCCGTTACCGGCGAACCAGGCGATCAGCCACAAGGCCACCGTCACCGTGGTGGCCGCGATGATCACCGCTACGGCCGTCTTGGCGCTGCTATTCATCGGCGGCCAGCCCCGCGCCCCGGCGGCCTTGCGCGGCGGCTGGGCCGCGGTCGGCTCGGCCGGGATGTCGGCCGTGACCACGGCCAGCTCCGCATAGGTCCGGGCGGTGAACGCCTCGCCGACCCGCAGGTCCAGTTCGTCTTTCGTCAGACGACCCTGAACGAACGCGACCTTGAGCATCCCGATCACCTGCTCGCGGTCGGCGTCCGACGCTCGCATCTGGCCACGGCCCGCCGCGGCCATCTCATCTCCCGGCCCTGCCATCACGGTGCCTCCACGAGCACAACCTAGAAAAAGCCTAGCTCGTTACCTGGAGCCGGCTCGCCCGGGGTCACCCGGCTAGCGGGCACAATGACGGGATGGCAACACACGTCGCACTGCTGCGCGGTATCAACGTCGGAGGACGGAACAAGGTGCCGATGGCGGACCTGCGCGAGATCGTGACCTCGCTCGGGCACACCGGGGTGACGACCTACATCCAGAGCGGGAACGTGCTGTTCAGCACGGCCAACACCAGCACCGGCGAGCTGGCCTCGGCGCTTGAGTCCGCGATCACCGGCAGGTTCGGGATCGATGCCTCGGTCGTGGTCCTGTCCCGCGACGACCTCGCCCGGGTCCTGCAGGACAACCCGTATCCGGACGAGCCGAACCCGAAGCTGGTGCACGTGGTGTTCCTGAACGGCGAACCGGCCGCCGGCCTGCTGGAGCGGATCGCGACCGTCCAGAGCGCGGCGGCCGCCAAGGGCAGGCACGACACCGTCACCGCGATCGGCCAGGCCCTGTTCCTGCACACGCCGGATGGCTTCGGTGACAGTGAGCTGGCCCAGTCCGTGTTCCGCATCGTCAGCCCGCCGGCTAAGCAGAAGCGTGAAGGCCTCGCCGCTACGGCCAGGAACTGGGCCACGGCCACCAAGCTGCTGGCCCTGTGTGACGAGGGGTAGGAGAGAGTCTTGGCGAAGCGAGCAGTATTGGTGACGGGGGCGTCTAGGGGCATCGGCCAGGCGGTCGCGCAGGCCTTCGCGGAGCGAAGCGACCGGGTGGCGGTGCACCACCGCGATTCTGCCGGGCTCGCCCAGGCCGCGGGGCGCTGGACGTGCTGGTGAATAACGCCGGGATCTACCTCTGGTACCCGGTCACCGAGGTGTCATATGAGCAGTGGCAGGACGCGGTCGGCACGGTGGCGCCGGGATACGTCGAGACCGAGATGGCCGCGCCCGACCTGTTTTCCGCCTGCGAGGGGCCGCTACTTCGTCATCCGGCTGCAGAGCCAGGCGAGTGACATCGGGTAGCGATAGTCAATGCCCCCGTGCCCGGCGTCGAAGAGCTCGAAATGTACCAGGTCATCGGCTACACCGACGTCCCTGAGCGCGGCGCGGAACGCTCCGGCGCCGAGGTCAAGATGGTATTCGTCCCTTTTGCCTGCGTCGATCCAGATCGCCCGCAGTCCTCGCAAAGCCTCCGCGTGGGCCGGCACCATCCGCACCGGATCCCAGTCCAGCCACCGCTGCCACACAGCCGGCCGGATCACCCCGGTGGCGGGATCGAACGGCAGCTCCACGGTCCCGTCCGGGTGGGCGGAGAAGCATGATGCCACGCCGAGCAGGCTGAGCAGCGAGATGTCTTCTTCTTTGGTGAAGGCGACCCGGGCGGAAAAGTCCCGCCACCAGCGCCAGATGTCTCCGTCGTAGCGGCGCAGGTGCCTAGCGGCGGTGGCGAACTCGGGTATGTAGCAGTACTCGTACAGCGTGTCGCCGGCGTGCGTGGCCAGGCCGCCGAACAGGTCGGGCCGGAGCATGGGCGTGATCATCGCGCCGAACCCGCCACTCGACTTGCCCATGATCGCCCGGTGCGCGGCCTCAGGCAGCGTACGGTACCGTGCGTCCACCCAGGGCACGACCTCGTCGCAGAGGTAAGAGTGGTAAAGCCCGCTTCCTGGCGAGTCGACGAACTGGCTGCCGCCATAGCTCGTCCACGCGTCGACGTACACCACGATCGCCGGAGGAGCTTCGCCGCTGGCGAACACGGCGTCGGCCGCCTCGGGGAAAGGCAGCCGGTAGGGTGACCGGTTCCGCCACATGGCCACGTGCCCGGTGTACCCCTGGATCACGTACACGGCCGGGTAGCCGCGGTGAGGTTCGTCGTCATATCCCGGCGGCAGGTACACGAAGATCGGCCGCTCGTGCGGGTCGCCGAGCGGGTTGCCCCGGAGCAGCTCACTGCTGATGACATGCTCGTCGATGCGGCCAGCGAGATCGGCAGACCAGGGCAGCACGGTTTCCTCCAAGGCTCGGCCCGGACAGATTTTCCTCCTTTCTATGCGGAACGGTCGGTGGCTCGACAGATCCTGGCCCTAATTGCCCGCGAGGTGAGCCAGGATGGCGTCGCTGACCGGGCCCGGCGTCTGGTAGGGAGCCAGGTGGGAGGTGCCCCGGATCACAGTCAGCCGGGAATCCGAGATGCCGGCGGCGGTCACCGCGCCCTGCCATGGCGGCGCGGCGGAGTCTTCGGCACCCGCGATGACCAGCGTGGGCGCCTTGACCGAGCCGAGCGCGGGACGCAGGTCTACCTCCGCGATCGCCTCGCCGCAGCCCGCGTAACCCGCGGGGTCGGTGCTGTTCAGCATGTCCATGACGAACGAGACGGCACCGGGCTGGCGCGCGATGAAGTCCTGGGTGAACCAGCGCGGCGGGATCATCTCGCTGATCGCCGCCATCCCGTCCGAGCGCACCAGTGCGGCCCGGTCCAGCCAGGCCTGCCGCGACGGCATCGGGGTGATCGCGGTACAGCAGACCACCAGGGACGAGATCCGTTCCGGGGCGTTGGCGGCGAGCCAAAGTCCGATCATCCCGCCGATGGAGATACCGCAGTAGGAGGCGGCGGTGACGCCGTATTCGCGCATCAGGCCAAGCACGTCCGTGCCGAGCTCGGCGATGGAGTAGGGCCCGGGCGGGGCATCGGATCGCGCGCCAGGCTCTCCGTGCCCGCGCAGCTCGAACCTGAGCAGGCGGTAACGGTCCCGTAGCACCCTGGCCTGAGCGTCCCAGATCGGCCTGGTCGTGCCGATCGGGTTTGCCAGGATGACGATGGGTGCGTCGTCCGGTC
>Ga0302184_10003285_pt1 | contig 10094 bp, 8 predicted proteins | sample I_Palsa_N3_3_FD_200233 | JGI IMG/M metagenome (GOLD analysis project Ga0302184, IMG submission 200233) | Peat permafrost microbial communities from Stordalen Mire near Abisko, Sweden - I_Palsa_N3_3 | ecosystem: Environmental > Terrestrial > Soil > Palsa > Peat permafrost | place: Sweden: Abisko...
GATGGTGAACCCGGCCTGCTTGAAGTAGCGCACGTAGCCCGGCGGATCCCGGAACGCGAAGCAGTGCGGATCCGGGCCGCTCACCGGGCCGCACTTGCTGGCCTTCGAGGTCGTGAGCGTGCCTTCCAGGTTGCCGAACACGATCTGGGCGCCCCGGTCGAGGGTCGATTCGACCGCCTTGAAGTACGACGCCGGGTCAGGCGGAAGATTCGGCGTGTCCCCGAGCATGGTGTCGCCCACCGCGGCGATGGTCAGCGACCCCGCCGTCGCGGCGGCCCGTGAGCCGGCACTTGGCTCAGGTGCCCCGGTGGTGACCGCCGCGGTGCGGGCCGAGAGGCTCGGTGCGCTGCCAGAAGCCGCGCCGCCATCAATGGCCGAACAGGCCGGAAGGGCCAGAATGGCACTGACCGCGGCGATCGCGCAGAATGCTCTCACGGTATCCCGCATGTGGCTCAACCTAGCCTGGCACTGCTATGACCAGAGGTTACGACGCGCTGCAGCAGCACGTGGAGGTACCGAAGGCTAGCTGGGATAACAGTTCTACAGTACTGTGGATGTTATGACCGCGGCCTATGACGATGTGCCCTTCAGCGAGTTGCTGCACCATCCCGCGGCGACCGCCGAACGGCTGGACACCGTCCGGGCGCTGCGGCTGCGACGGCGAGACGCCGGCGACCTCGCCTTGATGCGGATCGAACAGCTCGAGCGCGACACGAGCGTGGTGGACTTCACCACGCGCCTCCTCGCAGGCCTGATCAGGTCCGAGAAGAGCGAGGTCATCCGCGGGCTGCTCCGCGACGCCCTGCCGTGGGTGACCTTCCTGCCCGAGGTGGACGTCGACACGTTCGTGACCGAGCTCGTGACCGTCACCCGAGGGGCAGTAGAGCTGGGGAACCTGGCTCCGGTCGCCGTGCTTCTCACCCAATGGCGGCACTCGGCAGAGGTGTACGCAGACCCCGTCCTCCTGGAGATCCTGACCGCCGAACCCGAGGGGGACATGGGTCCCGTTCCGGCTCCGCCAGACGACGAATGAGCCCCCGTCGCGGCGAACGCGCGGCCCCGCCGCCGGTCGAGGGAGAGTACGACCTGCGGCGCGCGTTTGACGCCATCCGGGCTAATCCGCGATCCCGGTCTGCTCCAGAGCGCCATCACCGGCTCAAAGGCCGTCTGGGCACCGCGGCCTGGAAAGGCGAGTCGCTGGAGCAATGGCAGTACGAGGTGACCGCCGGCGGGCGAATCTGGTACGTCATCGATGACGCGCGACGTACGGCCTGGATCATCCATGCGGGGACCGGGCATCCCAAGGCCACGGACTGAAAACGCGTGCCGCGGGGCCGCGACTTTGCGGCTGGGCCACCAGGTGAAACGATCGGTGCCGTGATTCCACCGCAGCCAGGAGCGATCCAGGTCACGGACCGGCTGGAGCGCCGGATCCGCAAGCCGGTCGACTTGCTGCGCTGCGCCACCTCGGGCCTGGAGATCATCGTGCTGGTGGTGGCCGGCGTCGCGGCCAGCGCCACCACGAACGGCGTGGAGACCGACATCGTCGGCGCGAGCGCGCGGCTTCACACCCTGCTGGCGGTGGCCCGGCCCCTAGTGCTGTTCGCCATCCTCATTGTTCCCGTCGCGCTGGCCGTCCGCCAGCTCATCCGGCGCCAGGTACGGCGGCTCACCGAGGCCGTGGCCACCGGGATCCTGGCCGCGGTGGTGGCAGCCGTGCTCAACGTCGCGCTGGAGCGCGCGGTCGCGGCCAGGGTCTACGACGCGATCGTCATGTCCCGCCCGGCCGTCGGCCATACCGCGGTGCTGGACCCGTACGTGGCCGGCGTGGTGGCCTACGCGACGATCATCGGCCTGTCGGGTCGGCCGGGCTGGCGGAACGCCCTGTGGCTGGCCGTCGGCGTCTACTCGCTCGTCCACCTGGTCGACCTGGATACCACCGTCCTGTCGTTCCTGCTCACGCTGCTCGTCGGCCGGACGATCGGTCTCGGCGTCCGGTACGCGGCGGGCAGTCCCTCGCTGCGGCCCAGCGCGGTGGACATCGCGACGGCGCTGAACAGCGCGGACCGGCAAGTGACCGAAATGACCCGGCTCCGCTGGGCGCCGCGGACCGCTGACCGGGCCGGATCGCGTCACTACGCCGCGGCCACGAGCACCGGCACCTGCCTGGACGTCACCGTCTACGACAAGGACCAGCAGGCGGCGGGCGCCGTCTACCGGCTGTACCGGTACGTCCTGCTGCGCGGGCAGGTCTCTCGCGGCGCGCCGCTGTCGGCGGACCGGACCATCGAGCGCAGGGCACTGCTGTCCTATGCGGCCGAAGACGCGGGCGCGCCCACGCCGGGACTGCGCGCCGTGGTCCGGGTCGGGCCCGAAGCCACCGTGCTCGCCTTCGATCACCACGAGGGGACCACGCTCGCGGAGCGGAATCCCGGGGTTACCGACGCCGAGCTGCGGAACATCTGGGACGCCGTGCAGGCGCTGCACGAGCACCGGGTCACGCACCGGTCGCTGACCGCCGACCGCATCCTGCTGACCGGCAAGGACCAGGTCATGCTGCTCGACCCGGGCGACGGTGACGTGGCCGCAAGTGACCTGCAGGTGCGCCTGGACGTGGCCCAGCTCCTGGCCGAGCTGGCGCTCTACGTCGGGCCCGAGCGCTCCGCTGACCTGGCCCTGGAGAAGGCAGGGGCCGGCGAACTGGTCGGCGTGGTGCCGCTGCTTCAGCGCGTGGCCCTGGCCCGCTCCACCCGGGCCGAACTGCGCCGTCGGCGCAAAGTGCTGCCCGAGCTGCGCCAGCGGCTGCTCGCCGCCGTCCCGGGCGGCGAGGTGACCCCCGTCCAGCTCGAGCGGATCCGGTTCCGCAGCGTCATCACGATGGTCGCGACCGTCGCCGCCGGGTACCTGCTCGCGGGCGAGCTCGCCCGGGTCAGCCTCGGACACGTCCTGCACCAAGCGGACTGGCGCTGGGGCCTGGTAGCGCTGGCCCTGTCGGCCGTGACCTACGTCGGCGCCGCGCTGGAGCTGTCCGGGTTCGTGGCCGTCCCGCTGAGCTTCACCCGCACGATCATCGCCCAGCTGGCCGGGTCGTTCGTCACGCTGGTCACGCCCGCCGCGTTCGGCGGCGCCGCGGTCAACATCCGCTACCTGCAGCGCAGGAAGATCCCGGCGCCGGTCGCGGCGGCCAGCGTCGGCGTAAGCCAGGTAGTGGCCTTTGTCCTGCACATCTTGTTGCTGGTGGTGTTCATCGCCATCGCCGGGGCCGCCGACAAGCACCCGTTCCGCCCGCCCACCTGGATCTACTTCGTACTGGCCGGGCTGGTCGTGGTGGCCTTGGCCGTGCTTGCGGTGCCCGCTGGACGGCGGCTGCTGCGCGCCCGGGTCGCGCCGACGCTGGGCCAGGTGCTGCCGCGGCTGCTCGAGGTCGCGCAGCAGCCGATCAAGCTCATCCAGGGCATCGGCGGCGGGCTGCTGCTCAGCGTGGCGTACATCTTGTGCCTGTCCGCCTGCGTGCAGGCCTTCGGCGGGTCGGTGGCCATCGCTGGCATCGCCGTGGTCTACCTGACCGGTAGCGCGCTCGGCTCGATCGTCCCCACGCCCGGCGGGGTTGGCGCCGTGGAGGCGGCCCTGACCGCCGGGCTCGTCGCCGCCGGGCTGCACGGCACCGAGGCGGCCAGCGCGGTGCTGCTGTTCCGACTGCTCACCTTCTGGCTCCCGGTACCGATCGGCTGGGTTGCGCTGAACTACCTGGAACGCAAGGACGCCATCTGAACGGGTTGGCACCGGCTCGCCTCGGGTAGCGTGATGAGCGCAGGCTCTGTCGTACCGGGAGCGTGAGATTCCTTCATACCTGCGGTGGACCAGGAAGGCTGTCCTCTACCTCGTCACTTTCCTGATCATCACGGCCGGCTCGATCTGGCTGGCGCTGCAGGTCGCGCCCATGCAGACGGTCTCCGCGGCCGGCCAGACCGCCCAGGTCGGGGCGGTGATCTCGTCCTTGAGCTGGTCAGGCCCGGGCGAGCTCGACCTGTTCGGCCAGAACATCCCGACCAAGCCGCAGTTCGAGGGACCTATCCGCCCGTTGCTGCAGCTCACCCACATCACCATCGACCGCCAGGTCGCCCAGCTGCTCCGCTCGGACAACCCGCGCAAGCTCAAGCTGAGCCTCAGCCAGCAGCTGGCCCAGGGCTGGACCCGGTACTTCGTGTGGGAGACGCTCATCGCGGCCGGCTTCGCTGTCGTCGCTCTGCTCGCGGTGGCCGGGGTGCGCAGGCAGTCCCATCTGACCATGCTGAAGACGGTGACCGCGGGGCTCGCCGTCGTCTGCGCGGTGAACATCGGGGGCATGCTGCTGACCGCCTCCAGCACGCCACGCGTGCTGCGCAGCGTCAAGACGCTCGACGACCTGGTCGGCACCGATCCGCTCCAAGCCGTCCCCAGCCCGGCCGACCGACGGCTGCCTGGGGTGCAGGCGGTGGTGATCGGCGACTCGACCGCCGCCGCCGTGGGCAACCCGGCCCCCGCCAACGCCACCCCCTTGGACCTGGCCTGCGGCCGCAGTGGCGAGTCCTACGCCGCCGACTTGGCCGCGGTGAACGACTGGAACGTGCTGAACCTGGCTTGCAGCGGCGCGACGATCCAGAACGGCCTGCTCGGCGTGCAGGTGCTCGGCGACGGGCAGGTGGCGCCGGCGCAGTTCTCCGAGGCCGAGGGGGCCACCCACGCGAAGGTGGTCATCGTCAGCGTCGGCGCCGACGACGTCGAATGGTCCATCATGACGCGCCTGTGCGCGGCCAGCGCAGTGTGCAACGACGCGGTGTCCTCCGCGTACTTCAGCGAGCTGCTCAGCGCCTTCACTACCAGCTACTACCAGCTCCTCGGCGACCTGTCCGACCTGCCCGGCAGTCCTGCCGTGCTGGTCAACGAGTACTACTCGCCATTCGGCCAGAACATCGGCTGCCTGGCCCGGTACGGCCTCACCGCGGCCAAGGAGAAGGTGCTGCTGGCCCGCCTCGGCCAGCTGAACACGGTGCTGGCCTCCGGCGCGCAGACCTTCGGGTTCGGCGTGGCCGATCCGCCCTTCGCCGGCCACGAGCTGTGCACCGCTGACCCCTACGTCCAGGGCCCGGACGACCCGGCGCCACTGCACCCGACCGCGACCGGCGAACTGGCCATCGCCCTGGCCGACCAGCAGGCGCTGGCCAAGCTGCTGCAAAGCCCGGCCCCCGCCGCATCGGCCTCGGCCGGGGCGGGCACCGACTAGCCGACCAAGCATTGACACGCAGAGTGACCTTCTGTCACTATACGTAATTAACCCTGGTAGATCGGGGGAGGCTGGCCGGGCTGGCGCGTGCGATAACCGCCCGGACCGGGGAATTCCGCCTGGCGCTCCGGCACCCTAGCCCGCGCATCGACCAGCACCCATGAATCCTGGATATCTCGAAACGGGGGGGCAATGGCCCTGAACTCGCTTGACATCGGCACCGTAGGCCCATTCATCGGTGCAGCCTGGAAAAAGCAGCTGAACACTGGCGAAGACCCCGCCAACGGCCGGTGGTACGTCAACGGCGCCAACGGGGACGCCATAGGCCTCTACGGCGGCCTCTCGGACGCCGTGCCCACCGGCCTGGTCTTCAACGACAGCGCCATGACCTACATTCCTGGTCAGATCATGGCCGCGTCGGCCATCGTGGACAACAGGAACGGTCTCACGCCACAGTCCACCGTCCAGCTCACCTATTCCTACACGAACTCATCCACGACCAGCAGCACGATCGCGCACTCGGTGAAGATCGGCGTGGGCCTGGACATCAAGGCGAAGGCAGACTTCATCATCGCCAGCGCCGAGGCGACGGTGAAGATGAGCGTCGATTACACGTTCAGCTACAGCAGCACGACATCGAACACGAAAAGTGAGACGGTCACCGTTTCCCAGAGCGTTCCGGTCACGGTCCCCACCGGGAAGGTCTACAAGGCTCTCCTGGCCGCGACATCACGGTCGCTGCGCGTGCCCTATACGGCCACCATCGTGGTCACCGGCACGTCCGAGACCTGGTTCGAAGACCGTATCAACGGCCACTACAACTGGAGCTCGGACGCTGGCACCGTGTGGGGATGGATCAACCAGTATCGGACCGCCGGTGACGACTCCACCCTCTTCCAGAACCTGGGTGGCGGTCGCGGCGGCGTGGTCGTTTCCGGTGTACTCGACGCCTCGCAGGTAGCGGACTTCCAGGTCCAGGTGTACGACGTCACGAGCGCCTCCGGGGAGCAGCTCAAGCGGGCCATGGCCGCCACCGCGGTCGGCAAGTCGCTCGTGCCGGAAGGCACCCTGGTCAACACCATCGACATCTAGCCAGGTCAATGCCGGCCGCGGCGCAATCGTCACGCGCTGCGGCCGGCCCCGCCCAGCCGGGGAACTCCTCGCGATAACGCTTTCAGGGCCGGAATGATCTCGCCGCCGTAGGCGGCCAGGGTGTCCTCCTCCTGGTCGTGCATCAGGTACAGGGCGAACTGATCGGCGCCGGCCTCGGCCAGCTCGCGCAGCCGGTCCACGTGCGCGGACGCCGGACCGAGCAGGCAGAACCGGTCCACGATCTCATCCGGCACGAAGTCCACGTCCGGGTTGTCGGACTTGCCGTGATGCGCGTAGTCGTAGCCCTCGCGGCCCGCGATGTAGTCGGTCAGCACGCGGGGCACCGGCCCGTCCGTGCCGTACCTGCCCACCAGGTCCGCGACGTGATTGCCCACCATGCCGCCGAACCACCTCAGTTGTTCCCGCTGGTGCGGCAGGTCGGTCCCCACGTAGGCGGGCGCCGCCACGCACATCGTGATCGACGACGGGTCACGCCCCGCCTCCTTGGCCGCCTCCCGCACCGACCCGATCGTCCAGCGGGCGATGTCCGGGTCGGCGGTCTGCAGGATGAACCCGTCGGCCTGCTCGCCGACCAGCCGCAGCGCCTTCGGCCCGTACGCGGCCATCCAGATCTCCAGTTTGCCGTCGCGCACCCACGGGATGCGCAGCGGCTGACCGTGCAGGCTGACCTCGCGCCCCTCGGCCAGCCCCTTGATCACGGTCATGGCCGAGGCCAGCGTGGCCAGCGACATGGGCGGCTGGCCGATCACCCGCCGGGCCGAGTCCCCCCGGCCGATCCCGCACACGGTGCGGTTGCCGTACATGTCGTTCAGCGTGGCGAACAGCGACGCGATGACCGACCAGTCCCGGGTCCCCGGGTTGGTCACCATCGTCCCCACGGTCAGGCGGGAGGTCGCGGCCAGCACCGCCGAGTAGATCACGAACGGCTCCTGCCACAGCACGTGCGAGTCCCACGTCCACCCGTAGGAGAAGCCCGCGTCCTCGGCTCGCCGCATCATCTCGACCACCCGGCTGGCGGGCGGGTTCGTCTGCAGGACCACACCGAATTCCATGAAACCCCCTTTTTATGCCGAACGAACGTGGTTCCTGCTACAGCAGATACTGATTCAGCCCGCGAGCCAGGAACGTCCCGTGGCCGGTGCTCCCCAGGTACTGGCCGTCATCGATCACCACGCGCCCGCGGGACAGCGTGGTCACCACCCGGCCGGTGATCTCCAGGCCCTCGTACGCGGAGTAGTCCACGTTCATGTGGTGGGTGGCCACCGACAGCGTCTGGGTGGCCCGCGGGTCATAGATCACGATGTCGGCGTCCGAGCCGGCCGCGATGACGCCCTTGCGCGGGTACAGGCCGAACATCCTGGCCGGCGTGGTCGCGGCCACCTCCACCCAGCGCGGCAGGGACAGCTGGCCCGCCACCACGCCCTGGTGCAGCAGGTCCATCCGGTGCTCGACGCCGGGCATCCCGTTCGGGATCTTGGAGAAGTCCCCCCGGCCCAGTTCCTTGCCGTCCTTGAAGCAGAACGGGCAGTGGTCGGTCGAGACCACCGACAGGTCGTTGGTCCGCAGGCCCCGCCACAGCGAGTCCTGGTGCTCCTTGGGCCGCAGCGGCGGGGAGCAGACGAACTTGGCGCCCTCGAAGTCCGGCCGGGCCAGGTCGTCCAGGGACAGGTACAGGTACTGCGGGCAGGTCTCGGCGAACACGTTCTGCCCGGCGTCCCTGGCCTCGGCCACCGCCGCGAGCGCCTGGCTGGCCGACAGGTGCACGATGTACACCGGGCAGTTCGCCACCTTGGCCAGCGTGATGGCCCGGGACGTCGCCTCGCCCTCGAGCTCGGGCGGCCGGGTCAGGCCGTGGTACACCGGGTCGGTGTGGCCCGCCGCCAGCGCCTGCGCGACCAGCTGGTCGATGGCGATGCCGTTCTCCGCGTGCATCATCACCGTCGCGCCCGAACGGGCCGCCTGCTGCATAGCCAGCAGGATCTCCCCGTCGGTGGCGTAGAACACGCCGGGATAGGCCATGAACATCTTGAAGCTGTTCACCCCGGCCGCGATGCAGGCGTCCATCTCCTTGAGCGTGGTGTCGTTGACGTCGGACACGATCATGTGGAAGCCGTAGTCGATCGCGCAGTTGCCGTCCGCCTTGGCGTGCCACTTGTCCAGGGTGGCCAGCAGCGAGGTGCCCTTGGCCTGGACCGCGAAGTCGACGATCGTGGTGGTGCCGCCCCAGGCCGCGGCGCGGGTGCCGGTCTCGAACGTGTCCACGGAGAACGTGCCGCCGAACGGCATCTCCATGTGCGTGTGCACGTCGATCCCGCCCGGCAGCACATACTTGCCTGTAGCGTCGATGATCCGGTCCGCGGTCATGCTGACCTCAAGGTCCGGCTGCCGGGCCAGGATCACGGCGATCTTCTCGCCCTCGACGAGCACGTCGGCGTCCTGCGTCCCGGACGCCGACACCACCGTCCCGCCGACGATCAGCGTGCTGCTCACGGCTGGACCAGCAGTTCGTACTGGTCGGGGCGGCGGTCGCGGTAGAACTGCCACAGGTTCCGGACCTCGGCCAGCTGGTCCATATCCAGATCCCGGACCACCACCTCGTCCTTGTCGTCGGCGGCGGCATCGCCGACGAGCTGGCCGCGCGGGTCCACGAAGTAGGTCTGGCCGTAGAAGTCGTTGTCGCCCAGCGGCTCGATGCCGACCCGGTTGATCGCGCCGATGAAGTATTCGTTGGCCACCGCGGAGGCGGGCTGCTCGAGCCGCCACAGGTACTGGGACAGGCCCCTGCTGGTGGCCGACGGGTTGAACACGATCCGCGCGCCGGCCAGGCCCAGGGCCCGCCAGCCCTCGGGGAAGTGCCGGTCGTAGCAGATGTACACGCCGATCCGGCCCGCCGCGGTGTCGAACACCGGGTAGCCCAGGTTGCCCGGCCGGAAGTAGAACTTCTCCCAGAACCCCTTGACCTGGGGAATGTGCGTCTTGCGGTACTTGCCCAGGTAGCTGCCGTCGGCGTCGATCACCGCCGCGGTGTTGTAGTAGATGCCCGGGTGCTCTTCCTCGTACATCGGCGCGACGATCACGATGCTGTGCTGCCGCGCCACGTCCTGCAGCAGCCGGGTGGTCGGCCCGTCCGGGATGGCCTCGGTGTAGGAGTAGTAGTCGGCGTCTTGCACCTGGCAGAAGTACGGGCCGTAGAACAGCTCCTGCAGGCACACCACCTGCGCGCCGGCCGAGGCCGCGGTCCGGATGTGGTCCACCGCCGCCGCGATCATCGATTCCTTGTCCCCGGTCCAGCGCTGCTGGATAAGCCCGGCTCGGACGATCTCAGCCATCGGCTCCTGCCCTCCTGATATCTGGCGTGAGTCCCCATCTTCCCGCCTGACCAGCCGGTAACGCTACTCGGGCCGGGCCACGTAGGGCAGCACCAGGGCGGCGGCGGCGATCAGCGCCGCAGCCGCCACCAGCCGCAGCACGGCCGAGCCGGCCCCCGCCCCGGCCGCGGGCAGCATCCCGGCGCCCGCGCCCAGCGCGAGCAGGCCCGCCCCGACGGCCAGGACCTGGACCTGCGGCCGCAGCACGGCGGGGGAGGCGTCAGTCTCGGCCAGGTGCACGGCCAGCAGGTAGGCGATCAGCGCGGCGCCGAGCACCGCGGTGTGCCAGGGCGGGGACCGGTGCAGCACCTCCAGCCACACGATGGCCAGCAGCGCGCCCTCCTCCCACG
>Ga0302184_10003289_pt1 | contig 10090 bp, 9 predicted proteins | sample I_Palsa_N3_3_FD_200233 | JGI IMG/M metagenome (GOLD analysis project Ga0302184, IMG submission 200233) | Peat permafrost microbial communities from Stordalen Mire near Abisko, Sweden - I_Palsa_N3_3 | ecosystem: Environmental > Terrestrial > Soil > Palsa > Peat permafrost | place: Sweden: Abisko...
CAGCTCGTCGCACAGATGCGATCCGAGGAATCCGGCGCCGCCGGTGACCAGGCAGGTGGACATGCGGGCAGGATACCCGTGTCGAAAACCGCCAGCCCGCGCGCCGGCCGCACACCGGCCCGCCTGCCCGCCGCACACCGGCCCGCGTGCACACCGCGCGCCGGCCGCGGGTTCCATCACCGTGCGGTCCTTATCATCTGCGACATGGCATCGACCGAGGAGCACCTGACCGTCGCGCCGATCGTCGGACCGGACGATCCGCGCCGCTTCACCGACTCTGGCATCGAGATCTCCGAGCTGTACACGGAGGCGGACCTGCCGGAGAGCCTCGACCTGGGCGAGCCGGGCGAGTTCCCGTACACGCGCGGCGTGCACCGCGAGATGTACCGCAAGCAGCCGTGGACGATGCGCCAGTACGCGGGCTACGCGTCGGCGAAGGAGTCGAACGAGCGCTACCGCTACCTGCTGTCGAAGGGCTCGACGGGGTTGTCGATGGCGTTCGACCTGCCGACGCAGCTGGGCCTTGACTCGGACAACCCGCGCTGCCTGGGAGAGGTGGGGCGCACGGGCGTGGCGATCGACACGATCGACGACATGCGCACGGCGTTCGACGGCATCCCGCTCGACGAGGTGTCGACGTCGATGACGATCAACGCGCCGGCGGCTTGCCTGCTGCTGCTGTACGAGCTGGTGGGCGAGGAGCAGGGCGTGCCGTCGCAGATGCTGCGCGGCACGACGCAGAACGACGTGCTGAAGGAGTACATCGCGCGCGGCAACTACATCTACCCGCCGGAGCCGACGATGCGCCTGACGACGGACCTGTTCGCGTACTGCCAGGAGCGCGTGCCGCGCTGGAACACGATCTCGATCTCGGGCTACCACTTCCGCGAGAAGGGCTGCTCGGCGGTGCAGGAGGTGGCGTTCACGCTGTCGTCGGGGATCGCGTACGTGCAGGCGGCGATCGACAAGGGCCTGTCGGTGGACGAGTTCGCGCCGCGGCTGGCGTTCTTCTTCAACGGCCACAACAACGTCTTCCAGGAGGTCGCGAAGTTCCGCGCGGCGCGGCGCATGTGGGCGCACATCATGCGCGAGCGCTTCGGCGCGACGAACCCGAAGGCAACGATGCTGCGCTTCCACACGCAGACGGGCGGCGTGACGCTGACGGCACAGCAGCCGGAGAACAACATCGTGCGCGTCGCGCTGCAGGGCTTCGCGGCGGTGTGCGGCGGCACGCAGTCGCTGCACACGAACGGCTTCGACGAGGCGCTCGCGCTGCCGACGGAGCGCGCCGCGAAAATCGCGCTGCGCACGCAGCAGATCCTCGCGCACGAGTCGGGCGCGACCGACACGGTCGACCCGTTCGCGGGCTCGTACTTCGTGGAGGCGCTGACCGACGAGATCGAAGCGCGCGCGAACGAGCTGATCGCGAAGGTCGACGCGCTGGGCGGCTCGGTGCACGCGATCGAGTTCATCACCGGTGAGATCGACGAGTCCGCGTGGGGCTACCAGGAGCGCTACCGCATCGGCCAGGACATCGTCGTCGGCGTCAACGCGTACAAGGAGGACGACATCGAGGTCCCCGACCTGCTGCGCGTCGACCCGGAGTCCGAGCGCGAACAGGTGCAGCGGCTGAAGGATTTTAAGTCCGATCGTGATGGTCGGTTGGTTGAGCGCCGCCTGGGCGAGCTGCGCGACGTCGCACGCGGTAGCGAGAACCTGCTCCCGGCGATCCGTCAGGCGCTGAAGGACCGCTGCTCGCTCGGCGAGGTGTGCGGCGCGATGCAGGACGTGTTCGGGAAGTACTCGCCGACGTTCTGAGCGTCGGAGACATTCCCGGCGGTAGCGATTAGGGTGCAGAGCATGCCCACCGACCCAGCTGCGTCCCTATTTGAAGTCGTTCTGGCGATCCACATCATGGCTGTGGTGGTGGCGTTCGGCGTGACGTTCGCCTACCCGATCATGTTCACGGTGGCCGTCCGCCAGGACCCGCGCGGCCTGCCGCTGGTGCACCGCATCGAGTACACGATCGAGCGCACGCTGATCAACCCCGGCCTGCTGCTGGTGCTGCTGGCGGGCATCTACCTCGCGAGCAAGGGCCACTACTGGAGCGATTTCTTCGTGCAGTGGGGGCTCGCGGCGGTGGTCGTCATCGGGGCGCTCGTCGGTGGGGTGATGATCCCGACGGCCAAGCGCGCAGAGCTCGCGGCGGCGCGCGACGTGGCCGCCGGCGGCGACGGCGAGATCGTGCTGGGCGATGAGTACCGCGCGCTCGTGCGGCGCCTGACGGTTGTCGGCACGCTGCTGAGCCTGATCGTGCTCGTCACGATCCTGTTGATGGCTCTGCACGTCGGCTCCTGAGCGGGATACCCTGAGGGCATGCAGGACGGATACCGAGTCGCGGTGGTCGGTGCCACCGGCCAGGTGGGCACGCTGATGCTCGAGCTGCTGCGCGAGCGCGGCTTCCCGGCGCGCGAGATCGTCCCGTTCGCGTCAGAGCGCTCCGCCGGGCGCGTCCTCGAGGGCGCCGCGCCCGACGGCGGCGACCTGATCGTCCAGGCCCTCGACGAGGGCTCGATCCAGGGCTTCGACCTGGCGCTGTTCTCGGCCGGCGGCTCCACCTCGGGCGAGTGGGCGCCGAAGTTCGCCCAGGCGGGCGCGACGGTCGTCGACAACTCCTCGCGCTGGCGCATGAGCGACGACGTGCCGCTGGTCGTCAGCGAGGTCAACCCCGACGCGCTGGAGGGCCACCGCGGGATCATCGCGAACCCAAACTGCTCGACCATGCAGATGGTCGTCGCGCTCAAGCCGATCCACGACGCCGCGGGCATCGAGCGCCTGGTGATCAGTACCTACCAGGCGGTCTCGGGCACCGGCAAGCGCGCGGTCGACGAGCTGCTCGACCAGTCGCACGCGCTGCTGCACGAGCGCGACATCGAGCCGCCGGGCGCGTACGCGCACAGGATCGCGTTCAACGCGCTGCCGCACGCGGGCTCGTTCGCTGCCGGCGACGACCACACCGACGAGGAGCGCAAGCTGATCAACGAGACGCGCAAGATCCTCGGCGATCCCGACATCCGCATCTCCGCCACGTGCGTACGCGTGCCCGTCGTCAACGGCCACTCGGAGGCGGTCAACGTGCAGACCCGCAGCGAGCTCTCCCCCGAGCGCGCGCGCGAGTTGCTCGCCGCGGCGCCCGGCGTGACCGTGCTCGACGACCCGCAGGCCGCGCTGTACCCGCTCGCGATCGACGCCACCGGCAAGGACGACGTGTTCGTCGGGCGCATCCGCCGCGACCCCGGCTACGAGCGCGCCCTCGACATGTGGATCGTCGCCGACAACCTGCGCAAGGGCGCCGCCACCAACGCCGTGCAGATTGCCGAGCTGTTGCACGAGCGCGGGCTGCTGCGCCCGCTGCCGGCGCCGTCCGCCGCGTAGCTCGCCGCCCACGGAAGGACTCGCTGGAGTCCGCTCGAATCTTGCAAGCGATGATCTCCTCGGAGGTGCAGCGCACGCTGGTCAAGTCGCCGCCCGAGCTGTGGGCGGAGCTCAGCGACCCCGCCGCCCTCGCTCGTCATCTCGGCGAGCTCGGCGACATCCGCATCGTCCGCACCGAGCCCGAGCGCACCGTCGAGTGGGCCGCCGAGAACACCACCGGCACCGTCTCGATCAAGCCTTCGGGGTGGGGCACCAAGGTCACGCTCAGCGTCACGCGGGAGGTCGCCCAGTCAGAGGCCGCGCCCGAGGCCGAGGCGACGCCCGCGCTCGAGGCAGCATCTGCGCCCGAAGCCGAGGCGACGCCCCCGCCCAAAGCCGAGGTGGCGCCCCCGCCCGAGGCCGTGACGGCGCCCGCGCCCGAGGCCGCACCAGAACTGCGAAGCGAGCCCGAAGCCGCCACCGCGCCCGAGCCGGGGAGCGAGCCAGAGACCGCGATCGCACCGGACCCTCAGAGCGAGACCGAACCGCGTCGCGGCTTCTTCGCGCGCCTGTTCGGACGTCGCCGCCGCGAGGTGCCGTCCGCTGCGGCCGTCCAGACGGTCACGGTGGGGCCGGCAGACCAGCCCTCCCAGGAGGAGGCTTCCGACGCGCCCGTCGCGCCTGACGCGTTTGCCGCCGTGAGAGAGGTGCTCGCGCCCGAGACGTTCGCGGCCGAACACCCGTTTGTCGCTGCTCCCGAGATCAAGGAACCTGACCCAACGCCGATCGTGGCTGTGCCCGGGCCTGCAGGGATAGGCCCCGAGCCGATGGGAACCGAGCCCGAGACGACTGCGAGCGAGCCCGAGGCGAGGGCCGGCTCGGAGAGCACTGACGGCATCGCGGCCGAGCTGATGGCGGCCGAGGAAGCTGGCGCCGAGGAAGTCACGGCGGTGCTCACCGCCGTGCTCGATCGCCTCGGAGCTGCGCACCACCGTCCGTTCTCGCGCAGCTAGACCTGCTGTATCACGCGTGATACCATCGGGTGATGGCGGATGTGAGCATCAGGGATCTGCGCAACCACGGTGGCGATGTTGTCGACCGTGCCGCCCGCGGGGAGAGGATCACGGTCACGCGTTCGGGCAAAGCGGTCGCCGAACTGAAAGCTGTCGCACGCACTCCCCTATCGGCAGAGGCCCTACTGACCAAGTGGCGAGGGCTGCCTCCAATTGATCCGAGCGCACTACGCGCCGACCTCGACGAGCTTCTGGACGCCCACGTGTGAGCGAGGAGCCGGAGGCGACGGAGGAGCCGGAGGCGACGGAGGTGCCAGCGCCGGTCCGCGGGATTCTCGACACCTCGACACTCATTCTGCTGCCGCGCCTGGCAGATGCAGAGACGCTGCCCACCGAGCCGCTCATCACCACCGTGACGCTCGCCGAGCTGTCGGTCGGGCCGCTCGTGACCGACGACCAGAGCGAGCGGGAGGCGCGCCAGGCACATCTGCAGCAGGCCGAGGCAGATTTCGACCCGCTGCCCTTCGACGCCAGCGCCGCCCGCGCCTTCGGACGTGTCGCCGCCTCGCTGCGGCGGTCCGGACGTAAGTCGAGCGCGCGCGCATATGACGCGATGATCGCCGCCATCGCCGTCGCCAACCATCTGCCGGTCTACACGTGCAATCCAGCTGACTTCCGCGGGATCGACGGGCTCGAGATCGTGGCCGTGACCGTACCCGAGCCAGACGGAGACGCGGCATAGCCGAGCCGGCTGGCTCGACGCGGATAACATCCTGCGCCGAATGGCAAGCACCCCACACGACCGGCAGACCGACGCGGCGCTCCTGGCGGCGTCGCGCAGCGGGCACCGCAAGCCGCCGCGCAAGAAGGCGCCGGAAACGTATGAGGAGAAGCTCGCGCAGCTGGAAGAACTGCGCGAGGCGGCGCTGCACTCGGCGCCGGAGGCCGAGGAGAAGCAGCACGCACGCGGCAAGTACACGGCGCGCGAGCGTGTCGAGAAGCTGCTCGACCCGGGCTCCTTCCAGGAGCTCGACACGTTCGTCACCCACCGCACCTACGACTTCGACATGCAGAAAAACCGGCCCTGGGGCGACGCGGTGGTGACCGGTCACGGCACGATCGACGGCCGTACCGTGTGCGTGTTCAGCCAGGACTTCACCGTGTTCGGCGGCTCGCTCGGGGAGGTCATGGGCGAGAAGATGTGCAAGGTCATGGACCTGGCGGCGAAGATCGGCTGCCCGGTGATCGGCATCAACGACTCCGGCGGCGCGCGCATCCAGGAGGGCGTCGTCTCTCTGGGCTCCTACGGCGACGTGTTTCTGCGCAACGTGCGCTGCTCCGGCGTGATCCCGCAGATCAGCCTCGTGATGGGGCCGTGCGCGGGCGGGGCCGTGTACTCGCCGGCGATCACCGACTTCATCTTCATGGTCAAGGAGACCTCGCACATGTTCATCACCGGCCCCGATGTGATCAAGACGGTCACGGGCGAGGAAGTCGGCTTCGAGGAGCTCGGCGGCGCGATCACGCACAACACCAAGTCCGGGGTCGCCCAGTTCGCCTCAGAGGACGAGGACGCGTGCCTTGAGGACTGCCGCTACCTGCTCAGCTTCCTGCCGTCCAACAACCTCCAGGGCACGCCGCGCGTGGCGCCCACCGACGACCCCGAGCGCATGGACCCCGAGCTCGACCACGTCGTCCCCGACAACCCCAACAAGCCCTACGACATGCGCGACGTCGTCGCGCGGATCGTCGACGACGGAGAGTTCTTCGAGGTGCACGAGCTCTACGCCAAGAACATCATCTGCGGCTTCTCGCGCCTGGACGGGTACACGATCGGCATCGTCGGCAACCAGCCCGCGCAGCTCGCCGGCGTGCTCGACATCGACGCCTCCGAGAAGGCCGCGCGCTTCGTGCGTACGTGCGACGCGTTCAACATCCCGCTGCTGACCTTCTGCGACGTGCCGGGCTTCCTGCCGGGCACCGCGCAGGAGTGGGGCGGCATCATTCGCCACGGCGCCAAGCTGCTGTACGCGTTCGCCGAGGCGACCGTACCGAAGGTCACGATCATCACGCGCAAGGCTTACGGCGGCGCCTACGACGTCATGTCCTCCAAGCACCTCGGCGCCGACTTCAACTTCGCGTGGCCGACGTCCGAGGTCGCCGTCATGGGTCCTGAGGGCGCGGTCAACATCATCTACCGCCGCGACCTCGCCGCCAGCCCCACGCCCCAAGAGCGGCGCAAGAAGCTGATGGACGACTACAGGGCGCGCTTCGCCAACCCGTACACCGCGGCCGAGCGCGGCTACATCGACGACGTGATCGTGCCGCACGAGACGCGGCCGCGGCTGATCGTCGCGCTGCGCACGCTGCAGGGCAAGCGCGAGCCCGGGCCCAAGCGCAAGCACGGCAACATCCCGCTGTGAAGCTCGTCGCGCCGAACGCCTCGCCGGAGGAGGCAGCTGCGATCGTGGCTGCGCTGGAGCGCTTCATGCGCGACACCGCGCCCGCAGCGTCCGCGGGCACACCGGGGCCGTCCGACGCCTGGCACGCAGCCGCGATCCTCGAAGGCGTCTCGAGGGACCCGTGGGCTGGCTCGGCGGACGCCTGGCTTGCCGCCCCCGGACACACCCCTGGATAAATACCTAAAAGCCGCTAGGCTTTAGCGCAATAGCTGTCCACCGACCGTCGTCGTCGAACGCGATTCGGGCCAAGCGCGTTCGGACCAGGAGGTTTTCGCACCCATGGAGCCAGGTTCCATCTCCGCCCAGCGCGGCACGCTCGAGGACCCGGAGGTCCTGCAGAACGTCCCCGGGCACGTGATTCCGATCCTCGAGCAGGAGTTCGACGACTTCAAGACCGAGGCGGGCAGGTTCCTGGCGGGCGACATCCCGGAAGACGAGTTCATCAAGTTCCGCCTCAAGCAGGGCGTTTACGGCCAGCGCCAGCCGGACGTGCAGATGATCCGCGTGAAGCTGCCGTTTGGGGGCATCACACCCGAGCAGATGGAGTCCTTCGCGGACGTGATCGAGAAGTACGTGCCGCTGAACAAGGGTCACATCACCACGCGCCAGAACGTGCAGATGCACCACATTCCGCTGCCCGAGATCGAGAAGGCGATCCGCGAGCTGGCGGAGACGGGCCTGTCCAGCCGCGAGGGCTGCGGCAACACGGTCAGAAACGTCACCGGCGATCCCTGGGCGGGCGTGGCGGCCGACGAGCTGTTCGACATGACCCCCTACGTGGGCGCATACGTGCGCTACTTCGTGCGCCATCCGACCACGCAGGCGATGCCGCGCAAGATCAAGACGGCGTTCGACGGCTCCGAGCAGGGCCGCGCGATCTCCGAGATCCACGACATCGCCTACCGTGCTCGCGTGCAGCAGATCGAGGGGCGCGGCGAGGTGCGCGGGGCGCAGATGCTGGTCGGCGGCGGCACGTCGATCATGCCGCGCGTGGCGCCGGCGCTGTACGAGTTCGTCGAGCTCGACAACGGCGACTACCTGAAGATCGCCGAGGCGGTGTTCAGGATCTTCGACCGCCAGGACTGGCTGCGCGTCAACCGCGCCCGCGCGCGGATCAAGGTGTTCGTGGACAAGTTCGGCATCGACGAGCTGCGCCGCCAGGTCGAGGAGGAGCTCGAAGGCGACTGGGTCTCCGAACGCGACTTCGCGGTCGAGCACCGCCTGTTCGTGGACGACGAGCGCGAGAGCGCGCCGGCGCCCCCGCAGAGCTACGGCACGCCAAACGGCGACGCCTCGGAGTTCGAGCGCTTCCGCCAGGCCAACGTGCAGGCGCAGAAGCAGGAGGGCTTCGTGACGGTCGAGGTCAAGGTCACCCGCGGCGACCTCACCCCAGAGCAGTTCCGCGGCCTCGCGGCGATCGTGCGCTCCCACGCGGGCGGCTACGCGCGCACGACGGTGCAGCAGAACCTGCTGCTGCGCTGGGTGCGCCACGAGAGCGTGTACGACGTGTGGCGCGCGCTGGGCGAGCTGGGGCTGGCGGATACGGGCACGCGCGAGATCACCGACGTGGTGTCGTGCCCGGGGACCGACTCGTGCAAGCTCGGGATCACGAGCTCGATGGGCCTCAACCAGGCGGTCCAGGAGCGCGTGCAGGCGATGGATATCTCAGACCCGCTGACGCGCGACATCCACATCAAGATGAGCGGCTGCCCGAATGGCTGCGCCCAGCACCACGTCGCCGACATCGGCTTCTACGGCGCGTCGATCAAAGTCGGCGAGCACACGATTCCCGCGTACATCCCGCACGTGGGCGGCGTCTACGAAGGCGCGCCAGTCGCTTTCGGCCAGCGGCTGAAGCTGCGCCTGCCCGCCAAGCGCGTACCGGAGGCGATCGAGCGCTGGATCCGCCACTATGAGTCCAACCGCGAGGACGGTGAGGCGTGGGGAGCGTTCGCACAGCGCGTCGGCACGAGCGAGCTCGAGGCACTGGTCAAGGACCTGTCGATGCCCGTCGACTTCGGGCTGGAGACGATGAACACGTTCATCGACTGGAACCGGAGCGTCCCGTTCGAAGTCCAGCGGGGCGAGGGCGAGTGCGCGGTGTAGCGCTGATGCGCGGTACAGACTTCAAGACTTCGATGAAACGAGACGACCAGATCAGATGCCCCCACTAGAGACCCACATTGAGCCGGTGACCTCCAACCCCGACCCGACATTCAGCCTCACGCACACGCTGCGCGAGGCGGCACGCCACGGCGAGCGCGCGGTGCTGCTGTGCTCCTTCCAGAAGGAGGAGTCGGTGCTGCTCGACGAGCTGCTGCAGCTTAATGAAGAGATGTCCCCCACCGCCCCCGGCAAGGCGGTGCGCATCGTGACGATCGACACGGGCGTGCTGTTTCCGCAGACGCTGGAGACGTGGCGGGCGTTTGAGCAGCGCTTCGGGGTCGAGATCGAGGTGCAGGACGCGAGCAACCCGGAGAATCCGTGGAGCGGCCCAGAGCACTGCTGCTCGGTCGCGAAGGTCGCGGCGCTCGAGAGTGCCCTGGGGGGCGCCGAGGGATGGATCACGGGCATCCGCCGCGAGCAGGGCCCGACGCGCGCGAGCACCGAGCTGATCGAACGTGACGAGAAGCGCGGCCTGTGGAAGTACAACCCGCTGGCGCACTGGACCGACAAGGACCTGTGGCGGCGGATCCACGAGCGCGGCCTCCCCTACAACCCGCTGCACGACCAGGGCTACGAGTCGATCGGGTGCGCCCCGTGCACCCAGCCGGGCGCCGGCCGCGAGGGCCGCTGGGCAGGCACCGACAAGACCGAGTGCGGCCTCCATGTCGACGCATAGCTGCGCTGTCCGGCGTCCTCGGTCGCTCGCGTGCGCAGCACGCCACGCTCCCTGCGTCCTTGGTCAGCTTGCTCTGCGTCACCATGGATCGTCGTGGTTGAGATGAGCGTAGCCACCCGCCCACAGCTGAGCCACCTGCGCGCGCTGGAGTCCGAGGCGATCCATGTGATGCGTGAGGTCGCGGCGGAATTTGAGCGTCCGGTGTTGCTGTTCAGCGGTGGTAAGGACTCGATCGTGCTGTTGCGTTTGGCGGAGAAGGCGTTTCGTCCGGCGCCGTTTCCGTTCCCGTTGATGCACGTCGATACCGAGCACAACTTCCCGGAGGTGATCGAGTTCCGCGATCGGCGTGTGGCGGAGCT
>Ga0302184_10003294_pt1 | contig 10088 bp, 9 predicted proteins | sample I_Palsa_N3_3_FD_200233 | JGI IMG/M metagenome (GOLD analysis project Ga0302184, IMG submission 200233) | Peat permafrost microbial communities from Stordalen Mire near Abisko, Sweden - I_Palsa_N3_3 | ecosystem: Environmental > Terrestrial > Soil > Palsa > Peat permafrost | place: Sweden: Abisko...
CCGGCAGCCGGTCAGGGCCGGGTGGCGAACCGTTGAGCACCGCGTCGGGCACGGCGGCCAGGACTTGGTGGATCAGGTCATCTCGCAGCTCAGCCAGCCGCGCGGCCTCATCTACCCGGCAGCGCGCGCATTCCGCGGCCGCCACGGCGAACGCCCGGATGGCCGGCGTGTCGAGCGTGCCCGAGCGGATATCGCGTTCCTGCCCGCCGCCGTGCAGCACGGGCACCGGAGCCACCCCGCGGCCCAGGATGAGGGCGCCGACGCCGACCGGACCGCCGAGCTTGTGACCGGTGACGGTCAGCGCGTCCGCTCCGCTGGCCGCGAAGTCGACGGGCAGCTGGGCGGCTGCCTGGACCGCGTCGGTGTGGAACGGCACGCCGTACTCGTGTGCCACCGCCGCGAGCTCGCTGACCGGGTTCACCGTGCCGACCTCGTTGTTCGCCCACATCACGCTGACCATAGCCACCTGATCGCTGGCCTGGTCGATCGCGACCCGAAGCGCCTCGGGGCGCACCACGCCGCCGGAGTCGACACCGAGCCAGACGGCATCGGCCCCCTGGGCTTCCGAGAGCCAGCGGACCGAGTCAAGCACGGCGTGATGTTCCACCGAGGTGGTCAGCACCCGGCGGCGGGAGCCCTGGTGCCGCGCCCAGTACAGCCCCTTGACGGCCAGGTTGTCCGCCTCGGTCCCGCCGCTGGTGAAGACGATCTCGCTCGGCCGCGCCCCGAACACCTCGGCGAGCTGCTCCCTGGACTCTTCCACCACCCGGCGGGCGCGCCGGCCCGCGGCGTGCAGCGACGAGGGGTTGCCGAGCCGGGCCAGCTCCTCGGTCATCGCAGCGATCGCCTCGGGCCGCATCGGCGTCGTCGCCGCGTGGTCCAGGTACACGGGACTTGTATTGTGCGAACTCATGGCTGCGTCCAGCCTAGTCGTCGCGCAGATACGGAAGATACAGATGTAACGGGCAACTATGAGCTACTTGCGCTTTCCGATCTCCTCGAGGAGCTGCGGGACCACCTTGAACAGATCACCGACGACCCCGAAGTCGGCCAGCTCGAAGATCGGGGCCTCCGGGTCCTTGTTGACGGCGATGATCGTCTTGGAAGTCTGCATGCCGGCCCGGTGCTGAATGGCGCCGGAAATGCCGATCGCCATGTACAGCTGCGGCGAGACGGTCTTGCCGGTCTGGCCGACCTGAAACTGGTGCGGGTACCAGCCCGCATCGGTCACGGCCCGGGACGCGCCGACGGCCGCATTGAGCGAGTCCGCCAGCGTCTCGATGATCTGGAAACCCTCGGCTCCGCCGGTGCCGCGCCCGCCGGAGACCACGATCGACGCCTCGGTCAGGTCGGGACGCTCGCCGCGCTCGGCCACCACCCGGTTGGTAACCTTGGCGCCCTTGGCGTCGGCGGCCAGCGATACCTGGGAGATTTCCGCCGGACCCGGCTCGGGCTCGGGCGCCACCGCGTTGGGACGCATCGCGACGATCGGCGTTCCGCGCCGGACCCGCGAGTGGACGATCGTCGCGCCGCCGAAGACCGATTGCTCGGCGACCGGCCCGTCGTCGCCGGGCTGCAGGTCCACCGCGTCGGTGAGCACGCCGGAGTCGATCTTGACCGCGAGCCGGCCCGCGACTTCCTTGCCCTGCGCCGTGCCGGCCAGCAGCACCAGCACGGGGGACTTTTCCGCGACCAGCTGGGCCAGCAAATCCGCGGCGGGCGCCACGACGTAGTCGTCGAAGGCCGCATCGGCGGCCACGTAAACCTTGGCCGCGCCGTACTCGGCGCAACGCGCCTGGCCCTGTTCCGCTCCCGGCCCGGTCCATACCACCGAAGGCTCGCCGAACCGGCGGGCCAGCGTGATCAGCTCGAGCGTGACCTTCTTGACATCGTCGTCCACGTGCTCCGCGAGCACCAGGATCTCAGTCATGCCGTTTCCCCTCCGGGCCTTTAGATGAACTTGCGCGCGGCGAGGAACTCGGCGACCTTGACGCCGCCGTCGCCTTCGTCCTTGACGATCGTGCCGGCCTCACGCGGCGGCCGCTGGGTGTGATCGACCACCTCGGTGGCCGCGCCGCCGAGGCCCACCGCGGCGAGATCGATGCCCGCGTCAGCCAGGGACATCGTCTGCACCGGCTTCTTCTTCGCGGCCATGATGCCCTTGAACGACGGGTAACGCGGCTCGTTGATCTTCTCGACCACGCTGATCACGGCGGGCAGCGTGGAGGAGACCTCGAAGTACCCGTCTTCGGAGACCCGGCGGATGCGGACCGCCGAGCCGTCGATCTCCACTTTGCTGGCCAGCGAGACCTGCGGGACGTCCAGCCGCTCGGCCAGCATCGCGGCCATCACGCCCATCCGGGCATCGGTGGACTCTGAACCGCAGATCACCAGGTCGAAGCCGACGGCGCCGAGAACCTGGGCGAGCGCGTACGAGGTCGACAGCGCGTCCGAGCCGGCCAGGCCGTCATCCAGCAGGTGCACGGCCTTGTCCGCGCCCATGGACAGCGCCTTGCGGATCGATTCGGCGGCCTTCTCCGGACCCATGGTCAAGATGGTGACCTCGGCCTCGTGGCCCGCCGCACGCTGGGCCTCGGCGATCTGCAGACCCTCCTCGATGGCGTACTCGTCAAGCTCGTTGATGAGCCCGTCCACCGACGCGCGGTCCAGCGTGCCGTCCGCGGGCTTGAGCTTGCGTTCGGCCCAGGTATCTGGCACCTGCTTGACCAACACGACGATGTTCATCGACTACACCGACCTCCTTCGTTGCTGGCATACAGCCTGCCAAATCACAAAGTACCGCCCGGCACCGGGGCCACGCCAGCTATGTTACTCGTCAGTAGATCAAGCCCCAAGTCCGCGGCCGAGATACGGGAAGCGGGGAGCCGGAGGCGGCGCCGAGAGATGGCTTGACGTCCGCGTGTCCTCGCTTGGGTTCTGCAGCGGCCGGACCAGCGGGGTGGCGTGCACCGGCCTGACGGGCACTCCCAGCACGGGCGGCACTGGCGACGCTCGGCCGGGCGAGGAGATCCTGCTCGCGCCGGGGACCTATGACGGCAATTTCACCGCTTCCCACTCCGGCACGTCAGCCGCGCCGGTTACGCTGTGCGGACCCCGCAGCGCGGTCCTTGACGGCGGCAGCGTCTCGCGTGGGTACGTCTTCTACCTGGACCACGCGTCCTGGTGGCGGCTCATAGGGTTCACGTCGAGGACGGCCAGAAGGGAGTGCTTGCACGACACCGTCAGCCACTGCATGGTCAGGGACGCCGGCCCGCTGGTGCATTTCTTCGGTGAGGGCCGGTACACCCATTGCCAGCCCGGGTGAACGGGCCTGGGCACGGATTCTTCGTACCGAACGACAGATTGCAGACGGTTGTGGCCTGCGACAACGAGGTGAGCGGCGCCGCACTCGGCCTTTCGACCATCGCCTGCACGCCCGCATGATGGGCCAGATCCACTAGGGAACAAAATTATGGGTATGAGCGGCCAGTTGGCTCGGATCACCGTCATCGGGACCGGATACCTCGGTCTTACCCACGCCGTCTGCATGGCAGACCTCGGGCACCAGGTCCTAGCGATCGACGTCGACACCGAAAAGCTCGCAAAAGCCGCGGCCGGGGAGGCGCCGTTCTTCGAGCCGAGCCTGGAACCGCTGCTGCGGAAGAACCTGGATTCCGGCAGGCTTCGGTTCACCACCTCCTTTGCCGAGATCGGAGACTTCGGTGACGTCCACTTCCTCTGTGTGGGAACCCCTCAGGGCGAGTCCGGCCAGGCAGATCTCAGCTTCGTCTACGCGGCGGCTGACGCGCTCGCCCCGTATCTGGCGTCGGAGTGCCTGATCGTCGGCAAGTCGACCGTCCCTGTCGGCACGGCGCGGCAGGTGATGAACCGGGTCCGCAGCATGGCCCCCGCCGGTGACCTGGTTGAACTGGCCTGGAATCCGGAGTTCCTGCGCGAGGGGTTCGCCGTGCAGGACAGTCTCACCCCGGACCGGATCGTGTTGGGGGTGACGTCAGACCGGGCTGAGGAACGGCTGCGCCAGGTTTACGCCACGCCCCTGGCGGCGGACATCCCGTTGCTCGTGATGGACCTCGAGACGGCCGAGCTGGTCAAGGTGGCGGCGAACGCGTTTCTCGCGACCAAGATCTCGTTCATCAACGCCATGGCCGAGATGTGCGAGGCCACGGGCGCCGATATCATACCGCTCGCCGAGGCGCTCGGATACGACGCCCGGATCGGCCGTCGGTTCCTGTCTCCCGGCCTCGGTTTCGGCGGCGGCTGCCTGCCCAAGGACATCCGCGCGTTCCGCGCCACCGCTTCTGACCTGGGAGTCAGCTCGGTGGTCAACATGCTGACCACCGTGGACGCCATCAACCTGGGCAGGCGGGACCGGGTCCTCGCGCTGGCTCGCGAGACCGCCGGGGGCACGCTCGCGGGCACGCGAGTGGCCGTGCTCGGCGTCGCGTTCAAGCCCAACAGCGATGACGTCCGGGATTCCCCCAGCCTCGCCGTCTGCGCCGCTCTCGCGGCCGAGGGTGCGCTGGTGTCCGTGCACGATCCGGTGGCCATGCCCAACGCGGCCAGGAAGCAGCCAGATCTGCAGTACGCGGGATCCGTCTTCGGTGCAGCCGAGGGCGCCGACATCGTCCTGCACCTCACCGAGTGGGCCGACTACCGGGCCATCGACCCCGCCGCGCTGGCCAGGGTGGTCAGCCGGCGGGTGCTCATCGACGCCAGGTGCAACCTGGACGCGGGGCTGTGGGGCGAGGCGGGCTGGACGGTACACGTCCTCGGGCGGCCGTGACCCGGTCAGGCCCTCCGAGCGCGCCGCACAAGCACACCCTCAACTGGCTTGTGCCCTACAACTGGTATTCCGCGTGGCTGAGGTACGTGGTCGCCACCGGTCACATGTGATTCAGCCCGCTTCGGCGGCTTCGACCACGTTGGCCAGCAGCATGGCGCGGGTCATCGGGCCGACGCCACCCGGCATCGGGGCCAGCCATCCGGCCACCTCGGCGACGTCCGGGGCAACGTCGCCGACCAGCCTCGGCGGGTTATTTGGGGCATTTGGGTCGGCGTCGGTGCGGGTGATTCCCACGTCGACCACCGCCGCGCCGGGCTTGATCATGTCGGCGGTCAGCAGGCCGGGCCGACCCGCGGCCACCACCACGATGTCCGCGTTCCGCGTGTGCGCGGCCAGGTCCTTGGTTCCTGTGTGGCACAACGTCACGGTGGCGTTCTCGCTGCGCCTGGTCAGCAGCAAGCCCAGGGCGCGGCCGACGGTGATCCCGCGGCCGATGACGGTGATGTCCGCGCCCGCGATGGCCACGCCGTAGTGACGCAGCAGTTCGGTGATGCCGCGCGGCGTGCAGGGCAGCGGGCCCGGCTCGCCGAGGACCAGCTTGCCGAGGTTGACCGGGTGCAGCCCGTCCGCGTCCTTGACCGGATCCATCCGGTTCAGGACCGCGTGGGCGTCGAGCCCGCCGGGCAGCGGCAGCTGGACGATGTACCCGGTGCAGGCCGGGTCGTCGTTCAGCTCGTCCACTACCGCCTGGACCTGGGCCTGGGACGCGTCGGCCGGCAGGTCCCACCGGATCGACGCGATCCCGACCTGGGCGCAGTCCCGGTGCTTGCCGTTCACGTAGGCGCGGCTGCCCGGATCATCGCCGACCAGGACCGTGCCGAGTCCGGGCACGATCCCGCGCTCGGCGAGCGTGGCCACCCGCCGCGTCAGCCCGGCCCGTATCTCCGCCGCGAGGGCCTTTCCGTCCAGCACCTGTGCGGTCACGTCCGTCCCCTCAGTGGTAGAAGTGCCGGACGCCGGTGAAGTACAGCGCGACGCCCGCGTCCTGCGCGGCGGTGATGGTCAGGTGATCGCGGATCGAGCCGCCCGGCTCGGCCACCGCGGCCACCCCGGCCTCAGCCAGGATCTCGAAACCATCCGCGAACGGGAAGTACGCGTCGCTGGCCGCGACCGAGCCCGCCGCCCGCTCCCCCGCGCGCAGCACCGCCAGCCGGGCCGAATCCACCCGGTTGACCTGGCCCATGCCGACCCCGACCGAGGCCCCGCCGGAGGCGAGCAAGATGGCGTTCGATTTGACCGAACGGCACGCCTTCCACGCGAACGCGAGATCGGCCAGCTGCGCCGGGGTGACCGCCGGCCCCGCCTTGAGCTCCCAGTTCGCCGGATCATCCCCGGGCTCCCGCACCCGGTCCACAGTCTGCAACAGAATTCCGCCGCTGATCTGCCGCAGTTCCAGCCCAGCCAGCAGGTTCCCCCCCGAAGGGAGGGCCGGGGGGCCTGAGGGGAAGGTTCCCCCCAGACCGGGGGGGGTCTGGGGGGGGTCGTCCCCCCCGAGGCGACACAGCAACAAACGGACGTTCTTGCTCTTGGACAGGATGTCCAGGGCCTCGGCGTCGAAACCGGGGGCGATCACCACCTCGGTGAACACCTCGGCGATCTGCCGGGCCAGGGCCGCGGTCACCTGGCCGTTGGCCGCGATCACCCCGCCGAACGCGGACACAGGGTCGCAGGCGTTCGCCTTGGCGTGCGCGTCGGCGAGGTCGGTGCCGATGGCGATGCCGCATGGGTTGGAGTGCTTGATGATGGCCACGCACGGCTCGGCGAAGTCGTACACGGCCCGCCGGGCCGCGTCCGCGTCGACGTAGTTGTTGTAGGACATGGGCTTGCCGTGCAGTAGTTCTGCTGCCGCGATGCCGCTGGGCTGGCCGGACTGGGTGAGCCCGGCTCGTTCCGTAGAAAGGTCTTTATACAGGGCCGCGCGCTGATGCGGGTTCTCGCCGTAGCGGAGCACGTCGGCGCGCCGCCACAGGGCCCCGGCCACCTCGGGCCAGCCGACGTCCCGGCCGATCTCGTCCGGGGCGTAGGAGGCCGCGAACCAGGACGCGACCGCGAGGTCGTAGGCGGCGGTGTGGGCGAACGCCTCGGCGGCCAGGTGCCGGCGCTGGTCCAGGGTGAAACCGCCCTCGGCCAGCGCGGCGAGCACGTCGGCGTAACGGGCTGGTTCGGTGATGACAGTTACCGAGCCGTGGTTCTTGGCCGCGGCCCGGACCATGGCGGGGCCGCCGATGTCGATCTGCTCGACGCACTGCTCCGGCGAGGCGCCCGAGGCGACCGTCGCCTCGAACGGGTACAGGTTCGACACGACCAGCTGGAACGGCTCGATGCCGAGCTGCGCCAGCTGGGCTTCGTGCTCGGGGTTGGCGGTGTCCGCGAGCAGCCCCGCGTGCACCGCGGGATGCAGGGTCTTGACCCGGCCGTCGAGGCACTCGGGGAACCCGGTGAGCTCCTCCACCTTGGTGACCGGCACCCCGGCGGCGCTGATCCTGGCCGCGGTGCTGCCCGTGGAGGTGATCTCGACGCCGGCCGCGTGCAGCCCGGACGCCAGATCCTCTAGGCCGGTCTTGTCATAGACGCTGATCAGTGCTCGCCTGATGGGGGTTTTTGGGCCCCGCCCGCTCGTGATCTGATTCAACTGCCGATCCTCACCTTTCTGCCCCGGACGGACCAGCCTTCGCGGACCATCCTGCCCACCGTGCCGGCCAGCAGCGCCCGCTCGGCCACCTTGATCCGCTCGTGCAGCGTGCCCTCGTCGTCATCGTCGGCCACCGGGACGCTGGCCTGCGCCACGATCGGCCCGGCGTCCACGCCGTCATCGACGAGCAGAACGGTGCAGCCGGTGACCTTGACCCCGTGGGCGAGCGCGTCACGCACGCCGTGTTTGCCGGGAAACGACGGTAGCAGCGCCGGGTGCGTGTTCACGCACCGCCCGGCGAACGAATCGAGGAACGGCTTGCCGACCAGCTTCATGAACCCGGCCAGTACGACCAGGTCAGGCACGTACCCGGCGCACGCGCGAGCCAGCGCCGCGTCCCACTCCTCGCGATCCGGGTAGTCCGCCAGGCGGATCACAAAGGTCGGGAAGCCGGCCCGCTCGGCCCGGGCCAGCCCGTTGATGTTGCCCCGGTCGGCGCCGACCGCGACCACCCGCGCCCCGTAGTCCGCGTCACGGGCCGCGTCGATCAGGGCCTGCAGGTTGGTCCCCTCGCCGGAGATGAGCACCACCAGGTTTGCTGGGTCTCCTGGAGGGCTCACGGGGCCACCTTAAGGCACGTGGCGGGGTGGTCGGGGAAGGGGGCAGAATAGAGTTCGATGGCCAGATATCAGCCGTCGGGCGGGCGCGGGCCGGAACCGAACCGAGCGCCGTCGGCTCGGCAGCTTCCGCCTCCCGATCCCGCGTTGCGGCAGCGTGCCCTGGCGGCCATGGCCTTGGGCCTGCTCGGCCTGGCGCTCGGGCTCGGCAACCTGCGCCGCGGCATCTACGTGGCCGTGCTCAGCGTCCTGCGGAACGGGCACTGAGAACCGCTGCTGGTTAGCTTTTGGTTACCAGTCGTCCGGGCGGGCCGGCGGATCCTGCGCTGACCAGTCCGCCTCGTTCTCCTGGTCGTCCTCAGCTGCGGCCCAGGGGTTGAAGTAGATCCGGTGGCCGTCGGCGTCGTCACTCTCATCCACCACACCCGTCAGGACACCCGTTTTCGCGCGCCCGGGCCAGGGACGGGAGCCAAGGCCGGGGTCGGAACCCGGTCCGGAATCTGGCGCGGGCGGCGTGCTGCTGGATTTGCTCGTGCGCCTGCCGGAGCGGCGCAGGATGAGCCAGTTCGCGGCGGCCGCGGCCAGCGCGGCCGTGACGCCGACCTCCAGGATGGCCACCAGGCCGACCTCGAATCCGGACGGGCCGACCGCGGCGAGGCGGCCGTCACCGAGCGGGCCGCCCGAGAACGCCGCCGCCAGGCCCGCGAGCCCGCCCGCCGCGGCCCCCGCGGCGAACCCCCACAGCGGAGCCGCCTCGATCATCGGCGTCGGCGCGATGCGCACCGTCACCACCCCGGCGAACACGCCCGCCACATAGGGCATCGCCAGCACCAGCACCGGCAGCCAGGCTGGTCCGCCCGGGTGAACGCCTGACGGCAGCGCCGCGAGCATCGGGAAGGCGGGAACCGCGCCCAGCACCGTGCCGGTCGGGGCGACGACCGTCCCCGCACCGAACGCGAACCCGGGGCCCAGGGTGTAGGCCACCGCCCAGATGATCGCGTTCGGGACATAACTGAGCTGCGCCAGCAGCAGCAGCGCCGCGCCGCCGAGGCCGGGACCGAGCGCGTCGCTGGCCGCCCTGACCCCGGGCAGGTGCGCCGCGAGCGAGACGGCCGCCAGCACCGAGCCCACCAGGCCCAAGATGGCGGCCGCGCCGAGCATGCCCAAGATGATCGACCGGGGCCGGGCGGGCAGCAGGTGGGCCAGCCGCGACCACGGAGCCAGTCCGCGGGCGGCGCCGAGCCCGCCCGCCACGAGCGCCAGCAGGAAAGACGCGGCCACCGCCTGCAGCAGCGAGGGGGCCGCGACGGCAGTGCTGCTCGCCAGCGCCAGCGCCCCCGCCAGCAGGGCGTAAGGAAAGGCCAGCGCGACCGCGGCGTAGCCGACGTGCCGCAGCCGGGTGACCGAGCCGACCCGGACGACCCACCGGCCGGCCATGACGAGCAGGGCGCCGGGCAGCAGCACCAGCCCGAGCGGGAGCATGCCGATCCGCCCGGCGCCGCGGACCGTGAAGCCGACATGGTGCGCTACCAGCCACAGCAGGGCCGCGGTACGCAGCACCCCGCCAAGGCCAGTTCCGATACCGACGTGCGGTGCGGTGATCCAGCCGATCGCGGTCAGCGTGACGAGAACGGCCAGCCCGCTGCCGACGGCCGCGCAGGCGGCGATGCCTCCGGTGACGACCAGCGGCCGGGGCGGCTGGGTACCGGCCGCGCCCCCAGAGCTCCCCGGCGCCCCGGAAACTCCCGGGTCTCCCGGTTCGGGCACCGGCCGTGGTTCGGTGGAAACACTCACAAAGCCGATCCTGGCAACGATCGCCCCTCACCCGAGGGAGGCGCGCCGCCGGGCTAACCCTTACTTCATGATGTCGCGGACCAGGCCGGCCGTCTCGCTGGGAGTCTTGCCGACGCGGACGCCCGCCTTCTCCAGCGCTTCCTTCTTGGCCTGCGCGGTGCCCGACGAACCCGAGATGATC
>Ga0302184_10003295_pt1 | contig 10085 bp, 8 predicted proteins | sample I_Palsa_N3_3_FD_200233 | JGI IMG/M metagenome (GOLD analysis project Ga0302184, IMG submission 200233) | Peat permafrost microbial communities from Stordalen Mire near Abisko, Sweden - I_Palsa_N3_3 | ecosystem: Environmental > Terrestrial > Soil > Palsa > Peat permafrost | place: Sweden: Abisko...
GGGCCAGTCGGCCGCGCTGCCGTACTCGTGGCGGGCGATGCCGGACAAGGTGTCGCCCGGCCGGGCGACATAGTGCGCCGGGGCCGGGGGCGCCGCCGCGGGATGCAGTGAAACCGTCGCCACGATTAGCAACTTCGCCAGTGCGGGAACTGCCATACTGAACATGTCGGGGTTGCTCCTAAGGTTGGTCCGACACAAGGTCCCGGCTGGGTGCTGCGAACACCTGGCCGGGGCCGCCTTGGCTAGCAGGCGATGCGCGTGAAGGTCATCTCCCGCCCACCTGGGGGGAAGGTGTAACGCGGTATCACGGCTTTCTCCCTTGACTCATGCTCACCTGCAGCCCTTTGACCTGCCAAGGGTAACGCCCTGTGGATAGGCCTGTGGATGATTTGGGTAAATACGCTGGTAAGTCCCCTGTGCATATGTGGACGAGCGGGGCTGTGGACATGTGGATAACCGTGGCGGCACAAAGCCCCTGCCAGGTCCCTGGGCTGTCCCTGACCCCGCCGGGTGATCATCCGGCGCCGGAATGCGCCGGTCCCGGCGACCCAGCGCCGCCCGGTCACGCTGCGCCGGTGAGCGGAACGGAGCCCGCCGCTGGCCAAGACCGGACAGGACGTCCTCAGATGCGCCCCATCCGGGCTATGCGAATGAGCCGCGGCCCGGGCCCGCAGGGAGCCGGGGTACCGCAGGCTGCGGGACCCGGTCACCGGGGGAGCCGCACGTCGAGCACCCCGCCCACACCGATCGGCGCCCGCACCAAGCACCGGATACGGCGGGGTCCAAGCCAGACCCCATGCAGTCCATCGCGAAGCATGCCTGGGCGCAGGCTTCGGGCTACCCGCTTGCGAATGTGACGCCCGGTCCCGCGTCTCGGACTCGAGGTCATAGATCGTGCAGCTCCTGGTTTCACTAACCAGGATGTCAAAACCGCGCATGACGCGGGCATCCGCGGGTACTGGCAAACTCCAGTTGGCTGAGAGGGGTCATGCGCATCATGGCAGAAGGCAGTTGCAGCATCGACATAGCCGCGATCCGGACCGAGCGCAGCAGAAAATGGATCATGGGCCGGTGACCGAGTCATGGTGACCGAGTCATATGGCAAGCGCGCTGACGCGGCAGGTCCTGCAGCGGTGACAGATGCAATCGCAGGTTTTCAAAACGGAGAGAGCATGGATGAGTCCCCGGACAACGAGGCGCGTCGCCCTGCGCCTGCTGACTGGCAGGGCTGGGAGCGATGGACAGAAGGGGTCGACTGGTCGGACTGGCGCTCCTGGCTACGCCGGCTCGCCGCGACTGATTGGGCCGCCGCTGGGCCCGGCGAGGTGCCGTGGGAAACGCCGGCCGCCGGGTCTACCGCGCTGACACTGTCGGCGTATCAGGAGGACTTCCCCGGCCCCCGCATGCGGGAGCAGCTCGCCGGGATCTGGCCAGCCTTCCACCGGTGGTGGTCACAGGGGGGAGTCCATGCCCGCCCCACGACGGCCGAGGCGAGGGCGCGGCTCGAGGAGCACATGCCCCAGCTCGTGGGAACCTGGGAGCAGCTTGCCGGGATGCTTCCGGGAGACCCCGACGCCGGGGCAGCGTTGTCGTTGTGGAATCCCCCGCCCTTTCTGACCGGGTGCTCGCAGGCCGTGGTGCTCGGGGGCGGCCCGGCCCTGGTCCGCAACTACGACTGGGACCACCGGCTGTTCGACGGTGTCGTGTCCCAGACGGCCTACACCGGACGCCGCGTGCTTGGCATGGCCGACTGCCTCTGGGGGCTGCTCGACGGCGTCAACGATGCGGGGCTGGCGGTCTCGCTGACCTTCGGCGGCCGGCGTGAAGTCGGTGAGGGGTTCGGTATCCCCATCGTCGTGCGCTACGTACTCGAGGTGTGCCAGACGGTTGACGAGGCCGTCCGGGTGCTCAGCCGGATTCCCGTGCACATGTCGTACAACATCACCGCGCTGGACCGGGCCGGCCGGTTCGCCACCGTCTATGTTGCTCCGGACCGCCCGGCACGGGTGACTGACCGGGCCGTGACCACAAACCATCAGGGCGAGGTGGAGTGGGCGCCCTACGTCGCGGCTGTCCGCAGCGTAGAACGGGAGCAGCAGCTCGAAGCGCTGCTCGCCAACTCCGCCGACGTGGCCGACGTCGTCGCGGCCTGCCTACGGGATCCCCTCTACGCGACCCACTGGGACCGCGGGTTCGGGACGCTGTACACCGCCGAGTACCGCCCGGCCGACGGCCTAGTGCGCTACCACTGGCCGCACCGCACCTGGCAGCACTCGCTGCGCCGGCCCGACAACGGCAGCATCCAGCTGCACCTCGGCACGGATCGCCGCCGCCCTGGCGCTGGCGGCCAATGAGCGGCTGGCTGCACGAGTCCGGAGCTTCCGCATAGGCGCGTCGGAGAAGATCCACGACAGCACCGAGAATGCCTTTGCGTGCCCGGGCAGCTGCTGGCAGAGCGTGAACGCCTCGACCAGGGGTCCGATCGCTTCACCAGGGCGGGCTCCTTCGATTAGTGGCACGTGGCCAGGAGCCGCAGCGCTTTGAACGTGGTCGGGCAGGTAGGCGTCCTGGTCGGGTCAGTCCCCGACGTTCTCGATTTCTGGTGGCGGGCGCCGGAACCCTCGGGTCAGGTAGGCGAGGTAGAGCACGCCGCAGGTGAGCCAGGTGACCCCGAGCAGCTTGGCCTTGCCGTCGAGGTGCAGGAGAAGGTACACGTCGACCACGGCGCCGATCGCCGGGAAGACGACATGGGGCACGACCCGCTGCGATGGGCCGTGCTCGCGCCGCTGGCGGATGAACGTGGCGATCACGCAGAGGTTCACGCACGTGAACGCGGTGAAGGCGCCGAAGTTGATGAAGGAGGTCGAGGTGGCCACGCTCAGCTTGAGGGCGATGAGCCCGACCGCCCCTGCCAGCAGCACGTTGATCGCCGGCGTATGGAACTTGGGGTGGAGGTAGCCGAAGATCCGCTTGGGGAAGACGGAGTCGCGGCCCATGGCGTAAAGCAGGCGCGCCACGCTGGTCTGGGCGGCCAGGCCGGAGGCAAACTGGGTGACGACGAGGCCGGCGAGGAACAGGGAAGAGAACAAGTCCCCGCCGATGGTCTTGGCGATCGTGAAGGCAGCTGAACTCGCGTCGGCGGAGGGCCCGCCCGGACGCACAAGCTGGGTTGAGTAGGTGACGACGAGGAAGATGCCGCCACCGATGAGCAGGACCAGCATGATGGCCCGCGGGATCGTTTTCCTCGGCTCAATGGTCTCCTCGGTCAGCGTGGTGATCGCGTCGAAACCTAAGAACGAATAGGCGGCCAGGGCAGCGCCGGCCGACACCGCCGAGATGGTCGTCCGCGGATTGAGGAAGGGCGTGCTGCTCAGCAGCGCCCCGGCGCCGCCCGTGTGGAACACATGGCGCAGAGACAGCGCCACGAAAAAGGCCAGCACGAGGATCTGGAAGCTCATGAGGAGCAGGTTGGCGTTGGCCGCCGCCTTGATGCCAATGACGTTGAGGATCGAGGAGATGATGATGAAGCCCACGATCCAGATCCAGTTCGGAACTCCGGGGAACTTGGCCGACAGGAAGGCGGCCCCGATCAGCCAGATAACCATGGGCAGGAAAAAGTAGTCGAGCAGGACAGCCCAGCCGACGAGGAAGCCGACACGGGAGTCGATCGCCCGTCTGGTGTAGGTGTAGGCCGAGCCGGCGACCGGGAACCTGGCCGACATCTTGCCGTAGCTCATAGCGGTGAAGAACAGGGCGACAAGGGCGAGCAGATACCCGGTCGGCACCGTGCCGTGGGTCTTCAGGGCGAGCACCCCGAAGGTGCCGAGCACGATCATCGGGGCCAGGTACGCCAGACCGAACAGGACGACGGACCGCAGGCCGAGCGACCGCTTCAGCGTCACCACGTTCGTGTCCGCCGGCGCATCGGTAGTGATGGTGCTGCCCTCCTCCGGATCGGTGGCTGGGCCCGGCCGCAGGTCGTCGCCTGGGCCGGGCTGGGTGATCCCGGCGGCGGCACGACGGCGGTTAACGTGCTAACGCATCAGGTTGCCGACGATCCCAGCCGTCCGGTCCCGTTCCTTGTCACGCCAGCGGACATCGCGGTGATGCAGCCGGTGGCGGTCGGGGCGGTGGACACCGCGCTTGCCCCTCCGGATGTCGTGCCGGCGAAGGTGACGAAACCGCCGGTGGAAGGCTGCGGGAGAACCGCGCCAGCGTGCTGCCGGGCGGGGCGATGGCCGCAGCTGCGACCGCGATGGCCAGCGGCGGAGCCAGGCCGGCCGTGGCGGCGATCAGCCCGAAGCCTGATGAGAAGCTCATTGCCGGGCCGTGCTGGCCATCGCCGCTGCCGGGATGCCCGTGATGGCGAGGGCGGAGGCGCCGCCCGCGTCCGGCGCCGGCCGGCGGGCTCCTGGGCTCGACGAAGGGCGCAGGTTCTTCGCTGCTCACGGCCGGCCCTCCAGATGCTCTGGCATCCGCACGTGCCTCATTGCTGACGTGCCCGTTTCATTCACCAGATCAAGCCCGTGTGAGGTGTCCAGCCGATGCAGGTAAACATTGGATGAAATGGGTGACACCACGCCCCCCGAACGCCGTTCAGGGGGTTGCCCTCCCCGCTTCGGCTCCGGCTGAGCCAGCGGCACCGTGATTGACCCGCCAGGCAAGGGCCATCGTCACTAGGTGGCTGCCGCGACGCTGCCGGCCGGACACCGACGTGATCGGGATCGAGCGGGCCGCGGACCTGATGAGCACCCTGCTACGAGCGCAGGTGCCGGCGGGATTCGTCCCGGCCTGCCTGGTCCGCCTGGATGCGACGTTACTGGCCGCCGGATTCGAACAGGCCCTCAAGGACGCGCTGAAACCGGCAGACCTGCTGGGCACCGACCAGTCCCCCGCCCCGCTGACCGCCGAAGCTACCGGGCAGGAGGACTGCGGCAACCCGCACGTGTTACAGGGTGCGCACCGTGCGTATCCACCGGCGCGGCGGGGCGGATCTGGTCTGGTACGGCGCGGCCGGCAACCGCACCAGGCCCGCCGTCACCGGCCTCGGGATCCTCGGCGGGTTCCGCGGGATGCTGGTGCGGGACGGCTACCTCAGCTACGACACTCGGCCGGCCCGTGCCCGGCAATGCCTGGCCCACCTCTGCAGCCGGAATGCGAGCCGGGGCGGCGACGGCGCTGCCCGGCTGAGGCCACCGGCCCTGGATGCCGCGCGCTCACTTCAGGTACGCGATGGGCATAACGGCCGGAGGCTGCTCGATGGGCTCGGTGACGTACCAGGAACGGATGCCGTCGATGTAACGCCGGCACTGGCCGGTCAGGCCCGCGGCGGTCTGCATGCGGCCTTTCGTGACGAGGATGCCGAGGTCTGCGCCTTTGAAGCGGTAGTCGCCCGGGCCGTACACGCGCAGGAAGAAGCACTCGTCCTCGCTGGTCAGCGGGTGCCAGTCGTGCGACGGCCGGAGAAAGGTCAGCTCCCCGTCCTTGCTGAGCTGGTAGGTCCCGGTGCGCGGGGCGGCGACGATCCGTTCGACGGAGTCGTTGGGCTCCTTCATGATCAGTTGCGCCCAGACGTCCCCCGCTGCCAGCTCGCGCCACCGCTGGTTGATCTCCTCGACGTCGACGGCGTAGTCGACGTCCATGTACTCGAGCAGGTGGAAGAGGAAGAGCGGGATGTCGGCGTACGCGCCCGCCGTGACGTTGGTCATCGACGACACGCCGGAAATGCGGGGGTTCAGCTCACCGAGGTAGACCTCGTCGGTGTCCAGGTCGACGAGGACGTCGACCTCGAAGAAGCCCTTGTAGCCCTCCTGCCCGAGCCGGCCGCCGAGCAGCCGGACGAGTTCGGTCGCCTTGGCCCGGTGCTCATCCGACAGTGCCTCCGGGAACAGGTCATTGCCGCACCACCCGCCCTGGTACGGGGTGAGCTCGGGGTAGCCGGTGAGGTCGGTCATGAACGGCCCGACGACCGTCCCGTGCCGAGTCAGCACGGCCTCCACCGCCACGGCCTTGTTGCTGATCCGCTTCATCACCTTCGCCTCGCGGCCGACGATGCCGCCGGCGTGGGAGGCCCAGTCTGACTCCGAGGCGATGAAGAAGGTGGTCTTCCCCGAGTCGCCGTAGGCGGTCTGCACGACGAGGTCGGTGCCCAGTCCCGCATCGACGGCGACGTGGACCAGCGTCTCCCACGAGCCGACCTCCACGAGCACGTTCGGCACGCTTTGGGCGCCGGCTTCGTTACCGAGCACCGTCGTCACGATCTTGGAGTCTAGGCGCCGGCGCAGCGCGTCGGACGGGAGGATCATCTCATACCCCAGCTCTGCGCAGATCCGCTCCGTCTCCTCGTCGAAAAACACCATCGCCACCTTCGGACGGCCGCCGCGGGAGGCGATGAAGGCCTGCACCTCCGGATCGCGGAGCAGGTAGTTGTTGATCTCCTCGCTGCTCTCGAATTTTACGTACGGCTTGTGCTTCGGGCTAAACACCCGCGGGTGCCCGCCGTCCCAGGAGTCGAAGTAGGCGACGTAGCTGAAGTTGCGGACCCAACGGTCGATCCCGAGCAGGTTGAAAGCGGTCGCCCCGAAAAAGTAAACGGGTGCGGTGTTCTCGCGGAAGAATCCGCGGATTTCGGAGATCCCGTTGAGGTGTCGCCGAGCGGCGGACGGGACACCGCACGACGGCTCGCTCACTGGCGCACCATCCTTGTGTCAGTGGTCTTGGATGGATCACTGACACCCCCGTGGCGCCGCCAGGTCATCGCCCTGCCCGCTTGACGTTCTTGACGTCCACCGTGAGTTCTGCGACGCCTGGCGGCTACCCGGGACCCGCCGGCCGTCGACAGGCCTGAGCGCCCCCAAGCGCCGGAACCGGTCACCGTCGCGTACCCGAATACCACGTAGCTGACCGCCATGATCGCTGTGGAGGCGAAGACCGCACGAGGCACGTTGCGCCGCGGGTCGCCGACCTGCCCGGCCAGGGCAGCGGAGTCCTCCCAGCCGGTGAACCGGCAGACAGCGACCGGGAAGCCGGCGGCCAGGGCGCGGAGGCGCCGCCCGCGTCCGACGCCGGCCGGCGGCCTCCTGGGCTCGACGAAGGGCGCAGGTTCTTCGCTGCTCACGGCCTGCCTTCCAGATGCTCTGGCATCCGCACGTGCCTCATTGCTGACGTGCCCGTTTCATTCATCAGATCAAGCCCGTGTGAGGTGTCCAGCCGATGCAGGTAAACATTGGATGAAATGGGTGACACCACGCCCCCACGCCGCCCCCGCGGTGAGCGGCGAACTCCCCGACCGGACCCTGATCCTCGGCGGAGCGCAGCCTGCGCGCCCGCGCGCCCGATGATCACGTCACCGTGAGCCTGCCGCCTTCGCCATTGCCGGCCCAAAGATCGAAACATAGTGCAGGCAGGCATTCGCGAGGGTGGCCGCCTCGGGCCCGTAGGTAGTCCTCATCCTCCGGCCTCCCGGTCTGTTTCGGCTTCCCGCTCGGCGGCGAGGGCCTCGTGGGCGGCGCCGGGTTGCCGCAGCACCTCCGGGACGCTGGCGACGGCCCGCCGGTCATCGTCGGCCTGGTCTACGGCCCTGACGAGCTCGGCAAGGCGGCCGGTCATCTTCCGGCCTCCAGCTCCGCACGGGTGGCCTGTTCCCCCAGCCGGACGAGACGGTTCATGCCTGCGGCGATCTTAGCCTCGATTGTGGCGTAAGCATCGCGTTCGTAGGTATTCCTGGCTGGCAGCCGCGAAGGCTGGCATAACGTCACGGTCGCGCAGTCCCCCGGCCGAGGATGCGCAGATCCCGGTAACCGCAGACGCTGCTCTTTCCTGCGCCGTCCACGACATCCTGCAGTCCCCCGATGCGGTGCGGAACATCATGAGCAAGCTCCGTCCCGGCGCGTGGGTGGCCGCGGGCGAGATCGGTCGTCATGCCCGCATCGGCACAGCCCAGATCGAGTAGCTCGGCTAGGGCCTGGAGCGCAGCGCCCCGGGGCCTTCAATCCGGGCGCCGTACCGACCTCGCCATCCAGATCGACAGTGGGATTGGCCCTGGGCCGCACGCCCACGCGCAAGTAGCCGCCGACCTGGGCGGTTCGGGCGGGGCAGGCCTGCGCCTCACCTGCCCACCGTCGAAATGGGTAGATCTGCCGATGCTGCGGCCAGGGTGTCTCGCGGAGAGTGGCCATACGCCGGCTGACCGGACGGCGATCACCGAGATCCGCAGCGATCCGAATGAAGGAGATCATCATGATCCTGGCCACCACGACTGTCGAGGACGTCGAGCGATTCCTGGAGGTGTTCGGCACCAAGGGTGCTGACAAGCGCGCTGAGCACGGGTCGAAGGGCGCCACCGTGTTCCGCGACCCGGCCGAGGAGAACCGGATGTGGGTGCTGTTCGAGTGGAACGAGGAGGGGTGGGCGAACTTCGTGTCCGATCCCGAGGTCCCGCCGATCCTGAAGGAAGCCGGGCACCTGGGCAAGCCTCAGGCGGCGTCGCTGCTCGGCCAGTACCAGGCGTAGGCGAGGAGACCCACGATGACCAGCCTCATCAGCCGGCCCGCACGCGTCGGCCTGATCACCGACCAGACCGGGGCGCTGTCCTTCATGGGCGTCGCCAACGTCAACCTGGCCAAAATGGTCACCGATGACATCAATGCCCACGGTGGCCTGCTCGGCCGTCCCGTCGAGCTGTACGTCGAGGACAGCGCCACCGACGACGAGGTCGCGCACACGGCGGCGGCCAGGCTCGTCCGCGAGGCCGACGTCGATGTCGTCATCGGCGGCATTTACAGCTCGACCCGGCAGGCGATCAAACGCCCGGTGGTCGACGAGGCCGCGAAGCTCTACATCTACCCGGAGCAGTACGAAGGTCAGGAAAGCCATCCCCTGATCTTCTGCACCGGTCCGGTGCCTGCTCAGCAGCTCGACCCGTTCATCCCCTGGCTGATGCGCCAGACGCGAGCGGGCAAGTTCTACATGCCGTCGGCCGACTACATCTGGCCGCACACGCTGAACAAGAAGGTCCGGGACCTTGTCACATCGCGGGGCGGCGAGATCGTGGGTGAGGAGTACTTCCCGCTCGACCACACCGAATACACCCGGATCGTCGCCGACATCATGGCGTCGGGCGCTGAGGTCGTGTTCAATACGATCGTCCCGCCCGGGCTGACCCCGTTCCTCGCCCAGCTCCACGACGCCGGGTTCCTGGCGCGCGGCGGGCAGCTCGTATGCACCTATTTCGACGAGAACTTCCTCAATCTCGTGCCGGCCGAGCACGTCGAAGGGCTATACGGGTGCCTCGACTACTACCGGGACGTCCGCGACCCGTTCAGCGTCGAGCTGCTCAACCGCTATGACGCGCGGTACCCGGGCAGCGCGATGTTCACCGCCGGGTCGGCGTGCTCGGGCACGTACCGGGCACTCAAGATGTGGGCGGCAGCAGTGACCGAGGCCGGCTCGCTCGACCAGGACGAGGTGATCGCCGCCCTTGACCACGCCAGCATCTCCGAGGGTCCGGGCGGCCCGGCCGAGATGGTGCCGGGGGAACACCACGTGCGGATGAACATGTACATCGCACGCTCCGAGGGAGGCACGTTCAAGGTGGTCGAGAACCTTGGCTGCATCGACCCCCAGGAACGCCAGGTGACGGCCAGCTGACCGATGATGGTCCGGGCCGGTCCTGCCCGCTGCCAGCGGCAGCCGCGGGACCGGCCCGGATTCGCGTTCAGGGGCGGCGGCCAGTGAAGGCCAGCATCCTGTCCTGCGGGCTGGCGTCGGCGGGCACCTCGACAGCCGCGGCCATCATCTTCTGGCCGAGCGGGTTGGTGCCGCGGAGCAGTTCGGGTGGGACGTGGCGGAGCAGTTCGGGTGGGACGTGGTGGAGGCCGATCGTCGTGGCCTCGACGGCGTCCGGCGGGAGTGCCTCATCGGCTCCGACCGAGCGGGCGAGATCCCAGCTATGGATTAGCCCGAAGTTGCGGCTGGTTTGACGCGTGATCTTGTGCCTGAGCAGCGGGTATGGTGAGCCGACACGCCAGAAATGTAGACACTAGAATAGTTGAGTTACCGACCTGGCTTGTGCGAGAATATCCCTG
>Ga0302184_10003296_pt1 | contig 10082 bp, 9 predicted proteins | sample I_Palsa_N3_3_FD_200233 | JGI IMG/M metagenome (GOLD analysis project Ga0302184, IMG submission 200233) | Peat permafrost microbial communities from Stordalen Mire near Abisko, Sweden - I_Palsa_N3_3 | ecosystem: Environmental > Terrestrial > Soil > Palsa > Peat permafrost | place: Sweden: Abisko...
CCCGCAACCGCGCGCCCTCATGCCAGAACCCGCCACCGCACCCGGCCGCCGCGGCCCGGTGACGAGCCCGCGATAGCCCGCCCCACGATCCTGCACCACTTACTTGTGTGCAATACTTGCTTGCATGCAAGTAACTACCGAAGCGGACGCGCAGATGCCGCCCCCTGCGCAGATAGAGACCGGAACCGAGACCGAGACCGGAACCGGAACCGAGACCGGAACCGAGACCGAGACCGGAACCGAGACCGAGACCGGAACCGAGACCGAGACCGGAACCGAGACCGGGACCGGGACCGGAACAAGCAGAGCCAAGGCCGAGACCGTAACCGGGACCGGCACCAGAACCGAGACCGAGACCGGCGGCGCCGACGATGGGGCGTCCACCGACCTGGCCGCGGATCTCTATGCGCTGGTGGTCTACCTGCATAAGAACTGCACCGCCGACCTGTTCGAGGCCCTGGGGGCGCTGGACGTGACGATGAGCCAGACCAAGCTGCTGCAGAGGCTGGAGCACGCCGACGGTGAGCTGACGCTCAAGCAGGCAGCTGAGATGCTGCGGCTGTCGCTGCCCGCCGTGTCCCGCGCGGTGGACGATCTCGTCCGGCGGGGGATGGTGGAGCGCCGCGAGGACGTCGAGGACCGGCGGATGAAGCGCATCCGGCTGACCGACACCGGCCGGTCGATCATCAGCAAGCTGAACGGGGCTCGGCTGCAGGGGCTGGAGCAGTTCACACAGACCTTGAACGAGGACGAGCGCCGGGCGCTGGTTGGAGCGCTGTCGGAGTTGCTCCAGCGGCCTGACATGGCCGTCTGCCGACCGGAAGGAAGCCTGAACCCATGACCAAGAGAATGCTCGACCGGCGTCACAGCCTGATCACCGACGAGAACAGCCGCTGGTGGACGCTGGGCGCGATGTGCTTCGCGCTGTTCATGATCATGCTGGACAACACGGTCGTCAACGTGGCGTTGCCGTCGATCCAGCGTGACCTGCACGCGTCCCTGTCAGCGCTGGAGTGGACGGTCAACGCCTACACGCTCACGTTCGCCGTGCTGCTGGTCACCGGCGGCCGTCTGGGCGACATCTTCGGCCGGCGGCGGATGTTCCTGTTCGGCGTGGCCGTGTTCGGCATCGCCAGCGCCGCGATCGGCTTCGCCCCGTCAGACAACGCGCTCGTGGCCTTCCGGGCGGTGCAGGGCATCGGCGCGGCGTTCATGATGCCGGCCACCCTCTCGCTCATCACCCAGGCGTTCCCGCCCCATCAGCGCGGCACCGCCATCGGCACGTGGGCCGGCGTCAGCGCGCTGGCGCTCGCCATCGGGCCGGTGCTCGGCGGCTTCCTCACCCAGCAGGTCAGCTGGCGCGCGATCTTCTTCATCAACCCGCCGATCGCCGTGATCGCGGTGGCGGTGACCCTGTTCGCGGCGCGGGAGTCGCGTGACGAGACCGTCAGCCGCAAGGTCGACTTCCCCGGCATCGCGTCGATCACGATCGGCCTGACCGCGATCGTGCTCGCCCTTGTCCAGGGCAATGCGTGGGGCTGGGGCTCAGCCCGGATCGAGGCCCTGCTCGGGACGGCCGCGCTGGCGATCGTGGCGTTCATCCAGATCGAGCGGAGGACCGCGGCGCCGATGGTCGACTTCAACTTCTTTCGCTCCCGCACGTTCCTGGGGGCCAACCTGGTCGCCTTGGTCGTCTCGTTCGCCATGCTGGCGCAGTTCTTCTTCCTGGCGCTCTACATGCAGAACATCCTGCACTACTCGCCGCTGCAGACCGGCGTGCGCTTCCTGCCCGCGACGCTGGTGATCATCGTCATGGGCCCGCTGTCGGGCCGGCTGACCGACAAGGTCGGCCCGCGCCTGCCGATGACCGCCGGACTGCTGACCGTCGCCCTGGCGCTGTTCATCCAGTCCCACGTCACGATCCACACCGGCTACGGGCTGCTGCTGCCCGGCTTCGTGCTGATGGGCCTGGGCATGGGCCTCACGATGTCGCCGATGAGCACCGCCGCGATGAACGCGGTGGATCGCACCAAGGCCGGCGTCGCCTCCGGCGTGCTGGCGATGAGCCGGATGGTCGGCGGCACCTTCGGGGTGGCGGTCATCGGCGCGCTGGTCACCGCGATCGGCAAATCCAAGCTCGATCAGGGACTCCCCCACGTTTCGGCCGCGACCCGCTCGGCCATCGCCAACGCCCTCGGCTCCGGCGCGGTGCCGGCTCACGCCGGCGCGCACGTCGCCGCTGTCACGCGGGAGGCGTTCGTCTCGGCCCTGGGCACCGGGCTGACGATCGGGTCCAGCGTGACGCTGGCCGGCGCATTCGTCGCGCTAGCGCTGATCCAGCGCACCGCCAGCCGACCGGCGGCCGCTCCCGCCGAACGCGAGACCACGCCCGACGGCATCCCGGCCGAGCGCCCGGCCACGCCAGCCGGCGCCCACCTCGCAGGCGAGGGCGGCGGCGCCGAGTCTGCGGGTGAGCTGACGCTGATCTGAGTCTGGATCAGCCGACCCGGCGGTCGTGCGCCATCGGACTCGCCCGGCCTGGTTCCGGGTACGATCCGGGGACCGTCGACCCCGATCAGGAAGGTGCAACCCGAGTGGCCGTCGATCTGAGCCAAGTCGCACATGTGGAGACCGAACCGGGCGAACTGCCGCCCACGATGGCCGCCTGGGTGATCCGTGAGGAGCGCCAGGGCGAGCCGGTCGACGCATTTGCGCTGGAGGAGATTGAGGTGCCGGAGCCGGGTGCGTTCGAGGTCATCGTCCGCGTGATGGCTGCCGGGGTGAACTTCAACAACGTCTGGGCGGCGCTGGGCGAACCGGTCTCGGTGTTCCGTTATCACCCCAACGAGGACCATCACATCGGCGGCTCCGACGCCTCCGGCATCGTCTGGAAGGTCGGCGAGGGCGTGACCCGGTGGAAGCCCGGCGACGAGGTCGTCATGCACTGTAACCAGGCGTCCTACGAGGACCCCGAGGTCCACGGCCTGGATCCGCTCGCCGCCCCCAGCCAGCAGATCTGGGGCTATGAGACCAGCTGGGGCTCATTCGCGCAGTTCTGCAAGGTCCAGGCGCAGCAGCTGCTGCCCAAGCCCAAGCACCTCGCCTGGGAGGAGGCCGCCTCCTACGGCCTGACCTACTTCACCGCCTACCGGATGCTGATCGACCGCTGCCAGCTCCAGGCCGGCCACCGGGTGCTGATCTGGGGCGCCGCCGGCGGACTGGGCGTGTTCGCCACGCAGCTATGCGCGCTGACCGGCGCCGACGCCGTCGGCGTGGTCTCCAGCGACGACAAGGGCCACCTGATCGAGCAGCTCGGCGCGGTCGGCTACATCAACCGTGGGGAGTACAACGGCATGATGCGCCTCGGCGGCGAGACCGCCGAGGAGGAGAAGGCCCGGTTCAAGGAGTCACGGCGCTTCTGCAAGGCCGTCGAGAAGCAGCTCGGCGGCCCGCCGGACATCGTCTTCGAGCACGTCGGCAAAGCCACGTTCCCGACCTCCGTGCTGGCCGTCAAGCCGTTCGGAAAGGTGGTGATCTGCGGCGCCACGTCCGGCTACCAGCTGGATTTCGACGTCCGCTACCTGTGGATGCGTCAGAAGGAGATCATCGGGTCGCACTTCGCCAACGCCTGGCAGGCGATGAAGGCCAACGAGCTGATTGAGGAGTCCAAGATCCGGCCGGTGCTGTGGAAGACGATGGGCTTTGAAGGGGTGGCGGAGGCGCATCAGCTGCTGCGGGACAACCGCCACCTGGGGAAGATCGCGATTCTCGTCGGCGCGACCGACGAGGGACAGGGCCGGACCGCCGAGGGACCCGGCGCCATCCGGGCCGAAGTGGGAGCGTGACATATGGCTGATCTCATATGGGTTTCGTGGTACGCGACGGTGCTGCGACAGGATTCGTTCGCCGCCGAGGTGGCCCGGGCGGCGCCGATCGCCCTGCGCTACGGCGCCACCCAGTACCAGGTGCACGTCAGCAACGATGACCGCTACCGGATCACGCAGATGACCTGGATGACGTCCAAGAGCGACTGGTACCGGTACTGGGACGGCCCTGAGATGATCGAGTTCCGCGCGCGCAACTCGGGGCGGTATCAGATCCCGATCACGTACGGCTGGGCCGATCAGATCGCCTCCGGCGCGCTCGGCCCCCAGGTGCCCAACGGAGCCAACGGCGAGCCGTCAGCACCGGAGCCCGTTCCTCCGTCGACGCCTCAGGTCGCGTAGCCCAGCCGGACCCGATCTAGTCGGTCTCGGGGACGGGTGGGGTCTCGGCGTCGGCGACACGCAGCGCCACCTCCAGCCAGAAGCGTGAGTCCGGTTCGTCCAGGGCGTGGCCGAGGAGGTCCCGAAGCCGGCCGACCCGGTAGCGCGCCGTCTGTGGGTGGATGCCCAGCCGCTGCGCGACCGCGCCCAGCCGCCCTTGCTCGGCCAGCCACACCCGCAGCGTCTCGGTCAGCCGCTCCCGTGATCCCGGGGAGAGCTGGGCCAGCGGCGCCAGCCGGTCGGCGGCGAGCTCGGCCGCCAGCCGCGGATCGCTGCGTAACAGCAGCTGGCCGGCGTTCTCGCGCGCGGCAACGAATGTGCGCTCTCCGGTGGTCAGCTCCAGGGCCGCCTGGGCCCGCGCGAAGCTGACGCGCGCCTGCGTCCAGTCCACCGTGGTGCCGAGCCCTGCCCGGGCCTCGACGCCGAGGATCGCCCGTTCGATCGCCGCCCGCTGGCCGGGTCCGTCGGGGTCGGCCACCAGTGCGCAGATCACCTCGCCGATCGCCTCTCGGATCGTGCCGGCGGGAAGACGAGAGGCGGCGGCCTCACGCTGATCGCCGCTGATGGCCACCACCGCCAGATGGCGGGGCAGCCCCCACCCGGCGTCAGCGGCCGCGGCCTCCAGCGCGTCGGGATCGGCCGGCGACTCGCGGACGAGCATGCGCACGAGCCGCCGCCGGCGCAACTGCGCCTCGCCGGCGACCGCCGACTGCTCCAGCGCGTGGCCCTCGGCCGACTCGGCCGACAGAACGTCGATGTAGGCGAAGATGGACTCGGCGAGGAGGTACAGGATGTCGGGGTCAAGCCCGGCCTCGACACCGAGTGCCGCAAATCGGCGCCACGCCACCCGCGCGCCGATCCGATAGGCGCTCAGCAGCGACTCCAGGCTGCGACCGGCGCGCATCTCGCCCTGACCGAGCGATCGATAGACGTCGCCCCGGTCGACCGGGCCTCCGGCCTCGATCTCGGCCAGGAAGTGGCGCAGGGCCTCCTGCACGCCGGCTCGGATCCCCTCCCCGAACGGTCCCTCCAGCGGACGCGAGTACGCGGGCACGGTGCCGACCGCCTCCATCATCTCCCGGGCCACATCGTCGAGTGCCGGCCGCAGCACGGCCACGACGCTGCTCGGAAGTTCATGCCAGGGCTGATCGGCCAACTTTCATACTCCTGAAACAAGAACCATGGCGACAATCATGCTCCGAACAGTAGAAAATTGCGCGCTCCAGACGTACCCTTAATAATGACCATGAGCCGCGCACACAAGATCACAAACCTCATCGGGGTGCCCCTGCCGCTGATCGGGCTGGTGGTGGCGATCGTGCTGCTCTGGAACCGGGCGATCGGCCCGCTGGAGCTCAGCCTGCTCGTCGGCCTGTACATCGTCACCTCATTGGGGGTGACGCTGGGATTCCATCGCATGTTCACTCACCGGGCGTTCGAGTCCAGCCGCACCTTCAAGGCGATCGTGGCGGTGATGGGGTCGATGGCGGTCCAGGGATCGGTCATCACCTGGGTGGCCGACCACCGCAAGCACCACGCGTTCACCGACCAGGCCGGCGATCCGCACTCCCCGCATCTCAGTGGCCCCGGTTTCGGCGGCGCTGTCAAGGGGCTGTGGCACGCCCATGTCGGCTGGCTGTTCGAGTCCGTGGGCATGGCGGAGCGGGAGCGCTTCGCGGCGGATCTGGTCAAGGATCGCGTCGTCCGCGGCGTCGACAAGCTGTTCTGGGCGTGGGCTCTGCTCGGATTCGTGATCCCGTTCGCGCTCGGCTGGATCGTCGGGGGCGGGATCGGCACGGCTCTGACGGCATTGCTGTGGGGCGGCTTTGTCCGGGTGTTCCTGCTGCACCACGTGACCTGGTCGATCAACTCCGTCTGCCACTTCTTCGGGCGTACGCGATTCGACATCCAGGACGAGTCACGCAACGTGTTCTGGCTGGCGCCCCTGTCGATGGGCGAGGCGTGGCATCACAACCACCACGCCTTCCCCACCTCGGCCTTTCACGGTCTGCGCTTTTGGGAGCGCATGGCCGACCCGACCGGGTTGGTGATCACCCTGTTGGAGAAGCTCGGGATCGTCTGGAACGTGGTCCGCGTCAGCCCCGATCATCAGGCGGCGAAGATGCTCCCGACCGCCCCGGGCTCGAAGGCGCTTCCGGCCGGCCGAGCCTGACGCCTGAGGCTCAGCCGGCTTCCAGTGGAGCCATCGTCAGACCGGCATCGTCCAGCGCGGCCCAGTAGCTCTCAGCGTCCTCCCGGGGGCCGCTCCACACGATTGCGCAGCCGGTGTGGTGGATGCGATCGGCGATCCGGTAGCCGTCGGCCAGCGCCACGCCCGGGAGCACGCGGGCGAGCGTCTCCGCCACGTGATCAAACGTGTTGTGCTCGTCGTTGAGGACCACGACCCTCCAGAGGCCGCCCAAGCCGCTTCCAGGTAGGCCGGTCCGGGGCAGCTCGACCGTCACGGACATCGCTTCCGAGGATAGCGACGGGCGGCGGCCGCCACCACCCTCAGACGCGCTGGCTCCAGTACCGCTCGTAGCCCGCGTACAGCTGCTCCGCCGGGGCCGCCTGCTGATAGGTCGCCGATTGCTCCGCGCTGCCGTGACGCCGGATCTGCGCCTGCACCGTGGCGATGAACGCGTCCCGGTCGCCCTCCCGGGCCAGCCCGGCCCACTCGTCCAGCCGCGCGTCCAGCTCCGACAACTGTGCATCGACGTCCTCGCTGGACCCGAAGTGGGTCATTGCCAGCCGGCGTGGCCGCCAGGCCCTGACGGTGGCGATGGACTCATGCCACGCCTCGACGTCGATGTCGGGTGGCGGCGTCGGCGGGATCGTCATCGAGGTCGGCGTGATCCGCACCCCACCCACATCGCCGACAAAGGCCGTGCCCTCGTGCAGATAGGAGACATGATGGGAGGCATGGCCGGGGGTGTAGGCGACCTCGAAGCGGCCCTCATGTACGGTCTCGCCGCCGACCAGCACCTCAAGATTCTCCTGTGGCACGGGAAGCATCTCACCCCACAGCCGCTCCATGTCATCACCGTACAGGCGTCGGGCGCTCTCATACAGCCGGGACGGATCGGCCATGTGGCGCGCCCCCCGTTCGTGCACGTACACCGGGAGGTCCGGCCAGCGCTCCACCAGCGACCCGGCGGCGCCGGCGTGATCGAAGTGGATGTGGGTCAGCAGCAGGGCACTCGGGCGCTCATCGCCGAGTGCCTCCAGCAGCGTCGGGAGACAGGACGAGGGGCCTGGGTCGATGAGGACGTCGTCAACCTGCCAGCAGCCGATCACGCGGGCGCGGCCAAGATGCATGAGATCGATCACGCGCACGGGCAGGACGGCGTGGTGGACTAGTGGTTCGGGGCCACTAGTGAGTGTGGCGGCGGTTGCCGGCTTGAGATGCCGGCGGGATCACGGCGGTGGAGTCGTCATCGGTTGAGCCGCGGGCGCCGTCGCCACGACCCGTGGCGTCGTCCATCGCCGGCAGCTCCGCAGCCGGGGGCGCTTCAGCCGGGGGCGCTTCAGCCCCGGGCTCCGCAGCCGGGGGCGCTTCGGCCACGGGCTCCGCAGCCGGAGTGTCCCGCTCGGGATCTGTCGGCTCCAATGGGACGAAGGCCACGGTCCGCTCGATCTCGCTCTGCTCACGCGCGGGATCGTCCTCGTCCTCGTCCTCGTAATACCGGCCGTCCTCGTCCTCGAAATACCGACCGCCGTCATCCTCGCCCTCGCCCTCCGCACCGGCCGCAAACCGCGCCGGCACCGCGTCGGTCGGCTCCTGGAGCTCGTCGTCATACGGCAGCGTCGCCGTGGCGCCGTCAGCCTCGGCGTCGGCCGGGAACCGCTCGGCGGCGGTCTTGGCCAGCCCCAGCAGCTGGCCGGCCAGATCCTCGGCGTCAGCAACGATCCGCTGGCGCTCCAGCCAGATCCGGTCGGTGTCGGCGTCGAGGTCCCGGACCCGTTGCTCGGCTGCGTCGGTGATCTGGGCGGCCTCGGCCCGCGCCAGCTCCAGCCGGTCCTCGGCCTCGCTGCGTGACTGGGCGGTGATCTGCTCGGCCGTGTCGTGGGCGCGCTGGAGGATCCCTGAGATCTGCTCACCGACCCGCTCCAGGGCGCGGCGCACCGCCGCCTCGGGCGAGCGGGTGGCCTGCAGCTCGGCCACCAGCCGGCGGGCCTGGCGCACGTATTCGTCCACGGCCACCCGGTCGTATCCGCGCAGCGCCGTCGCAAAGTCCGCGTCAACCAACGCGAGCGGATCGTCGGGCAGCGCCTCAAGGGGCCGGGTGATCTCCTGGAGGATCGCGTGCTCGTTTGCGGCTGAGCTCTGATCTGGCATCGGTGATCTGCGGCCATTGTCGCAGGTCGCTCCGTCGCCCGGCCATACAATGCTCCAGATGCCAGAAACCGTGCACCTGCCGGAGCGCGACCGGCCCTGGATGATGCGGACGTACGCCGGCCACTCCGACGCCGAGCGCTCCAACGAGCTGTACCGGCGCAACCTGGAGAAGGGCCAGACCGGGCTCTCGGTGGCGTTCGACCTGCCCACCCAGACCGGTTACGACCCCGATCACGAGCTGGCTCGCGGCGAGGTCGGCAAGGTCGGCGTCTCGATCGCCCACGAGGGAGACATGCGGGCCCTGGTCAAGGGCATCCCGCTGGACCAGATGAACACCTCGATGACGATCAACGCCACCGCCGCCTGGCTGTTGGCGCTGTACATCGTCGCCGCCGAAAACCAGGACCCGCCCATCCGGGAGTCCGATCTCCAGGGCACCACCCAGAACGACATTCTCAAGGAGTACCTGAGCCGCGGCACGTACGCCTTCCCGCCCGCCCCGAGCATGCGCCTGATCGCCGACACGATCGCCTACACGGTCAAGAACGTCCCCAAATGGAACCCGATCAACATCTGCTCCTACCACCTCCAGGAAGCCGGCGCGACCCCGGTGCAGGAGATCGCGTACGCGATGAGCAACGCTGTCGCCGTCCTGGACGCCGTCCGGGAGCGCGTCCCCGACGATCTGATGGGCAGCGTCTTCGGCCGGATCTCGTTCTTCGTCAACGCCGGGGTGCGCTTTGTCGAGGAGCACGCCAAGCTGCGCGCCATGTCCCAGCTGTGGGATGAGCTCGGGCAGCGGCGCTACGGCGTGCGGGACGACAAGCACCGGCGCTTTCGCTACGGCGTCCAGGTCAACTCACTGGGCCTGACCGAGGCCCAGCCGGAGAACAACGTCTACCGGATCGCGCTGGAGGCGCTGGCGGTGACGCTCGGCCGTGACGTCCGGGCCCGGGCCGTCCAGCTGCCCGCCTGGAACGAGGCTCTCGGCCTGCCCCGCCCCTGGGACCAGCAATGGTCCCTGCGGCTGCAGCAGGTGCTGGCCTACGAGACCGATCTGCTGGAGTACCCGGACATCTTCGAGGGTTCGCACGTCATGGAGGGCCTCGTCGCCGAGCTGGTCGCCGGCGCGCGTGAGGAGATGGCCCGGGTCGCCGAGCTCGGCGGCGCGGTGCAGGCGGTGGACTACATGAAATCCGCCCTGGTCGACTCCCATCGTGAGCGCTGGCGCCGGATCGAGTCCGGTGAGCTCACCGTCGTCGGCATGAACCGCTTTCAATCGACCGAGCCCTCGCCGCTGACCGCCGACGCTGACGGCGGGATCCTGGTCGTGGACCCCGCGGTCGAGGCCCAGCAGCAGGCGGCACTGGAGCGCTGGCGCGCGCAGCGTGACCAGGCCGCCGTCGACAGCGCGCTGGCCGAGCTGGGCCGCGTCGCCCGTGACGACGCCGAGAACATCATGCCGGCGACCATCGCCG
>Ga0302184_10003297_pt1 | contig 10081 bp, 10 predicted proteins | sample I_Palsa_N3_3_FD_200233 | JGI IMG/M metagenome (GOLD analysis project Ga0302184, IMG submission 200233) | Peat permafrost microbial communities from Stordalen Mire near Abisko, Sweden - I_Palsa_N3_3 | ecosystem: Environmental > Terrestrial > Soil > Palsa > Peat permafrost | place: Sweden...
CCCCGCAGCCGGCCACGGCCAGACGGGCGGGAAGCTGTTTCAGCGCCCAGGCCTCCTCGGTCCCGATCACCCGCCCGCCGAACTCGACCCCGGGGATCGCGCGCGGCACCGAGCCGGTCGCGAGGATCACGGTCTGCGCCGAGATCAGCTCCCCCTCGACGCTCACCGCACCGTCGGCCGTCAGCGTGGCGTCGCCCTCGATCAGGTCGATGGCGTCTTTCTTGAACAGCCCGGCCACGCCCGAGGTGAGCGTGGAGACGACCCTGTCGCGGCGGGCCTGCACGGCGGCGTAGTCGACCTCGACGCCGCTCACCTTCAGCCCGTACTCCTCGGAGTCGCGGATCTCCGAGAGCAGGTCGGCCGAGCGCAGCACCGCCTTGGCGGGGATGCAGGCGTAGTTCAAACAGCGCCCTCCGACCTTGTCGCGCTCGATCACCGCGGTCTTTTTCCCGAGCTGGGCGGAGCGGATCGCGGCGACGTAGCCGCCCGGGCCGGAGCCGATCACGATGCAGTCATACGTTCGAGCCGCCATTCGCGCTGAGCCTATCGTTCCCCGGCTTGGATTCGCCCCATCACCCGCACGAGCTTCCAGAACAGCCACCCGCCGAGTGAGATGCTGAGCAGGCACGCCGCCGCCGCCGCGATCGTCGAGGCGACCACGAGCGCCAGCGAGGTCACGATGATCTGAAAGGTGAGCAGCGCCTCGAAGCCCAGCACCGCCCAATAGCGCCGGCGGTACATGCCCTGCGCCAGAAGCGCAAGCACCAGCGCCAGGAACACCGCGCCCGGAAGCGACCCGCCATGGCGGCTGAGGTCGTGCACCGTCGCCGCCCCGATCAGCACCGCGATCGCGAGCACCACGCACACCGCGACGGCGACGAGCAGCGCCCGCGGCCGCTCGTCCTCGCCCAGCGGCTCGAGCGGGGCGGGGCCGCCATCCTCGCCGCGGCCCTGCCCGGCCCCTGCGCCGGTGCGCTCGCCCGGTCCTCCCGCCAAGTCAGGACTCCGGCGGGGGGGCGGCGTCGAGCAGCTCGCGCAGCGCCCGCGCCGCGCGCTCGGGTTCCTCGGCGGCGGCGATCGCGCGCAGCACCACGGCCCGCCGCGCGCCCGCCTCGATCGCCTCGCCGAGGTTGCTCACATCGAGGCCGCCGATCGCGAAGAACGGCACCGGGGAGTGCTCCGCCGCGTAGCGGATCAGCTCGAGTCCGACGGCCGGGCGCCCCGGCTTGGTGGGCGTCTCGTGCACCGGGCCGACCCCGATGTAGTCCGCCAGCGCCGCGTCCTCGGCGTCGATCTCGCTGCGGGCATGCGTGGACAGCCCGATCAGCATGTCCGTGCCGACCATCTCGCGCACCTCTGAAACCGGCATGTCTTCCTGGCCGACGTGCACCCCGTCGGCTCCGGCCTCGAGCGCCACCGTGGGACGGTCGTTGACGATCAGCAGGGCGCCGAGCCGCTCGCACAGCGCCCGCGCGGCGTCGGCGACGGAGAGGAGCTGCTCGTCACCCAGGTGCTTCTCGCGCAGCTGCACGATCTCGACGCCTCCGGCGACCGCGGCGCGCAGCAGGTCCGGAAGCTCGCGGGCCTCGGCGCCCGCAGCGTCCGCGCCGGAGCGATCGACGGTCGCTGCGCACACGAGGTACAGACGCGCGGCGGCGAGTCGAGCGCGGCGCTCGGAGCCGAGGTCGGCGAGGGGCATGCACCCAAGTCTTACACCGCACTAGCATCAGCCTCAGTGTCAGCGCCCGCGAATCGCCACTCGCCCGACATGGTCGTCATCGGCGGCGGCGTGATCGGCCTGTCCGTCGCCTGGCGCGCGCGCCAGCGGGGCATGTCGGTGACGCTGCTCGAGCGTGACGCGATCGCCCAGGGCGCTTCGCGCGTTGCCGCTGGGATGCTCGCGCCGGTCGCCGAGGTGGAGTTCGGGGAGGCCGGCCGCCGCATCCTCGATCTCGGGCTGCGCTCGGCCGAGATGTGGCCCGCCTTCGCGGCGGCGCTCGAGGCGGTCGCGGAGACCGATGTGGGGTTGCTCTCGACCGGCACGCTGCTCGTCGCTCGCGATGACGACGAGGCACGCGAGCTCGAGCGTCAGATCGCCTTCCGCGAGTCGCTCGGGCTGCGCGCCGAGCGCCTGCGCCCGAGCCAGGCGCGCGAGCGCGAGCCGGCGCTGGCCCCGGCGGTGCGCCTGGCGCTTGAAGCGCCCGATGATCACTCGGTCGATCCCCGCAGGCTGCTCGCGGCGCTGCGCGGCGCATGTGAGTCGAGCGGGGTGCGGCTGCGCGAGCACACGCGCGTCCTCGGCATCGACAGCGACGCCGGTCACGGTCGCGTCGCGGGCGTGACGCTCGCCTGCGAGCACGGCGTCGAAAAGCTCCCAGCCGCGCAGGTTCTCGTCGCAGCCGGCGCATGGGCCGGGCAGATCGAGGGCCTGCCCGCGGATGCGCGCGTGCCGGTGCGCCCGGTCAAGGGACAGCTGTTGCGCCTGCGCGACCCGGCCGGCCCGGGCCTGCTGCGGCGCGTCGTTCGCTTCGCGGGCGGCTATCTCGTCCCGCGCGCGGACGGCCGCTACGTGCTCGGCGCCACGATGGAGGAGCGGGGCTTTGAGCAGCATCCCACCGCCGGCGGCGTCCATGAGCTGCTGCGCGACGCCCACGAGCTCGTGCCGGGCGTGTCAGAGCTCGAGATCGAGGAGCTGTGCGCGGGGCTGCGCCCGGGCACGCCGGACAACGCGCCGGTCATCGGCCCGGGCGCGCTCGACGGCCTCACCTGGGCGACCGGCCACCACCGCAACGGCATCCTGCTCGCCCCTCTGACGGCCGAGCTCGTCGTCGGGCTGCTCACCGCTGGGCATCCGGCCGACCCGCTGCTCCGCTCATGCACGCCTCACCGCTTCACCTCCGCGCCGCCGCGCCCGCGGACGGAGCACGCCCCGTCGGCGGCGGCGGCCGTCTCATGATCAGCCTCAACGGGGAGACCTCGCAGGTGCCTGCGGGCGAGACCGTCGCCGGCGTGCTTGAGAGCCTCGGCGTCTGGGGCGACACCCGCGGGATCGCCGTGGCGGTCGATGGCGAGGTCGTTCCCCGCGCCGCCTGGGAGTCGTTCGTGCTGGCAGCGGACGCGCGCGTGGAGGTGCTCACGGCGATGCAGGGGGGATGACCGGGTGATGAGCGACGGCGTCGACCCGCTTGCGGCCTCCCCGCCCCTTCGCAACGGCGCCGCGCGGGCGGCGGAGACGTGGACGATCGCGGACAGGACGCTCCACTCGCGGCTCCTGCTCGGCACGGGCGGGTTCCCGTCGCTCGAGCTGCTCGCCGGGGCCATCGCGCAGAGCGGCTCGGAACTGGTCACGGTGGCCCTGCGCCGCCTGGACCCCGCCGGGCGGCTCGCCGGCCAGGGGTCGCTGATCGACGTTCTCTGCGCTGCGGGGGTCCAGCTCTTGCCCAACACCGCCGGCTGCCACACCGCGCGTGACGCCGTCATCACCGCCAGGCTCGCGCGGGAGGCCTTCGCCACCGACTGGATCAAGCTCGAGGTGATCGGCGACGAGGACACGCTCCTGCCCGACGCCCCGGAGCTACTGCGGGCTGCCGAGGAGCTCGTCGACGAGGGCTTCGTCGTCCTGCCCTACACCACCGACGACCCAGTCCTCGCGCGCCGGCTGGTCGACATCGGCTGCGCCGCCGTGATGCCGCTGGGCTCGCCGATCGGAAGCGGCATGGGCATCCGCAACCCCTACAACATCGCCCTGATCAGAGAAGCCGTGGACGTGCCGGTGGTGCTCGACGCCGGCATCGGAACGGCCTCCGATGCGGCGCTGGCGATGGAGCTCGGCTGCGACGCCGTGATGGCCGCCTCAGCCATCTCCCGCGCGCAGGACCCGCTGCGCATGGCCGCGGCGATGCGCGCGGCGGTGCAGGCGGGACACCTGGCCCGCACGGCCGGTCGCATCCCCCGCCGCCTGTATGCGAGGGCCTCGACCCCCGGCGCGGGCCTGGCAGACCTCGGCCCCGCCTGACGGGATCGCGCGCGGCCCTGCGCGGCGCTGCGCGATCCCGGCTGCCCGGTCCCGCCCGGCGGCCGCAGCTACTTGACGACTTCGATCGTCCCGTTCATCGACGCCGGGTGGATCGTGCACTCGTAGTGGATCACGCCCGGCCTGGTCAGCTTGACTTCGTAGGTGCCGCCTTCGCCGAAGTCGGCCGAGGCGAAGTGCTGGGGGCCGCTCTCGCTCGTCACGTTGTGTTCGACGGAGTCGTAGTTGGTCCACTTGATCGTGCTTCCCACCTTCACCTTGAGGGTGTCCGGAGCGATCGTGATGTTGCGGTAGGCGACCTGGACGATCCCGCTCTGCACCGCGGCCGAGGGCGCCGGCGTGCCGTATTTCGGCGTGGTCGTCGTTTTCAGTTCGCCGCTCGTCGACGTGGGCGTCGAGGCGCTCGACGAGCTGGACGGGGTGGTCGAGCTTTTCGAGGACCCGCACCCGCCCGCCAGCGCCAGTGCGGAGCAGGCGATCGCTATCGACAGGCCTCTGCTCATGGTTTTCGGACCCTAGCCTAGACTGGCTCCCCCATGTCGCGCCACTTCCTGACCGGGGCCGAGCTGAGCGCGGCCGAGCTCGCGGCGCTGCTCGATCGCGCCCTCGCGCTGAAGGCGGCGCCGCTCTCCTCGCAGGAGCTCGCCGGCCTCAGCGTCGCGCTGATCTTCCAGAAGCCCTCGACCCGCACCCGCGTGTCCTTCGAGGTCGGCATTCACGAGCTCGGCGGCCATGCGGTCGTGCTGCGCTCCGATGAGCTCCAGCTCTCGCGCGGCGAGCCGCTGCGCGACACCGCGATCGTGCTGTCCCGGCATGTCGCCGCGATCGGCGTTCGCACCGGCCCGGACGAGCTCCTGCAGGAGCTCGCCGAGCACAGCTCGGTGCCCGTGGTCAACATGCTCACGGCGCGCCACCACCCCTGCCAGGCGCTCGCCGACCTGCTGACAATGCACGAGGCCTGCGGTTCGCTCGAGGGGTTGCGCGTGGCCTACGTTGGCGACGGCAACAACGTGGCGCGCTCGCTCGCCGTGCTGGGCACGCTCGCCGGGATGGAGGTCGCGGTCGCCTCCCCTGCCGGCTACGAGCTCGAGCACGACCTCGAGCTCCCCGCCGGCGCCTGCGGCTCGCTCACGCTGCACTCCGATCCGCGCGAGGCCGTGGACGGCGCCTGCGCCGTGTACACCGACGTGTGGGTGAGCATGGGCGATGAGGCGACCGCCGATGCGCGCCGCGCCGCGCTGGCGGGCTACCGGCTGGACGACGCCCTCCTAGATGCTGCGGCTGCCGGCGCCTTTGCCATGCACGACCTCCCCGCTCATGCCGGCGAGGAGATCACCGCACAGGTTCTCTACGGCCCGCGCCAGCGCATCTGGGACCAGGCCGAGAACCGGCGCCACGCACAGAAGGCCCTGCTCGAGCTGTTGGTGGCCTCGCCATGAGGGACTCGCCGACGCCCCTCGATGTCGGGGACGGCGAGGAGGCCGCCGCGCAGGAGGACGCCCGGCCGCGCCCCAAGCGCGGCGATGAGCTCGAGCTTCAGATCGAGTCGCTCGCCTTCGGCGGCGAGGGCGTCGCGCGGCTTGGCGACAGCGGGTACGTGGTGTTCGTGGCGGGCGCGATCCCGGGCGACCGGGTGCGCGCGGTGGTGCACAAGCGCAAGCGCAGCTACGCGCACGCGCGCACGCTCGAGGTGCTGGACCCCAGCCCCGAGCGGATCGAGCCGCTGGCGGACCATCCCGGCGTTCCCTGGCAGGTGCTGCCCTACGAGCGCCAGCTCGAGGTCAAGAGCGCCCAGGTCGACGACGCGCTGCGGCGGATCGGGCGGCTGGACGGCTATCAGCTCGAGCAGATCGTGCCCGCCGTCGAACAGTGGCGCTATCGCAACAAGCTCGAGTACTCCTTCGGCGCCGCGGCCGGCGGGCAGCTCGTGTGCGGCTTCCACGTCTCCGCCGGGGGGAACCGGGTGGCGCCGATCGCCGACTGCCTGCTCGCCTCAGAGCGCGGCAACCTCGCACGCGAGGTGGCGCTGCGCTGGTGCCGCGAGCAGGGGCTCGAGGCGTGGGATCGCGGCGCTGGCCGCGGCGCGGGCCGCGGCGCTTCCACCGACCGCGGCGGCGCGGGGCGGGTCGCGGAGGGTGCGCGACTGGACCGCACCGCGCCGGCGGCGGACGGGCGCGCCCGTCTTCGCAATCTCGTCGTTCGCGAAGGCCGGCGCACGGGCAGGCTGCAGGTGCGCATCGTCACCACCGAGGGGGAGCTCGAGGCCGGCCTGTTCGCGGCCGCGCTGAGCGAGGCGCTTGCAGACAGCCTCAGCGGCGTGCTGTGGACGCGCTCGCGCAGCCTGGCCGAGACCACCGCGGGCGGCGACACAGAGCTCGTCTGGGGCGAGGCCGGCCTGCCCGAGCGACTGGGTGAGCTCGACCTGCTCATCTCCCCGGAGGCCTTCTTTCAGACGAACACCGAGATGGCCGAGCTCCTGTACGGGGTGGTGGTGGAGTACGCCGCCCTTCAGAACTGGGAGCGCGTGTATGACCTCTACTGCGGCATCGGCACGATCGCGCTCACGCTCGCGCCGCGCGCCGGTGAGCTGTGGGGGATCGAGCTGCTCGAAGAGGCCGTGGCCGACGCCATCGCGGGAGCGAGTCGCAACGGCATAATGAAGGCCCGATTCTTCGCGGGCGACGTCCGTCTGGCGATGCCCGAGCTGCTCGAGCGGGCCGGGCGCCCGGACCTGGTCGTGGTCGACCCGCCCCGAGCGGGCCTGTCAAAGAAGGTGGTTCACCGCATCATCGACGCCTCGCCCAGGCGCATCGTCTACGTCTCGTGCAACCCCACGACGCTCGCCCCCAACGCGGCCGAACTGGTGCAGGCCGGATGGGTGCTGCGCCGGGTGCGTCCCGTCGACATGTTCCCGCAGACCCATCACGTCGAGTGCGTGGCCCTGTTCGAACGGGGCGAGGGCGCCGCGCCGCCGTCGGGGTAGGGTTGCGCAATGCGCGCCGTCACCCTGCGCGAGCAGGCGCTCGTGATCGAGGAGCATCCCGATCCCGTTGCGGGCACGGGGGAGGCGCTCGTGCGTGTGCATGCCGCTGGCCTGAACGGGGCCGACATGATGCAGCGGCGCGGGCTCTACCCGGCGCCGCCCGGCTCGCCGCAGGACATTCCCGGCATGGAGTTCGCTGGAGAGGTGCTGGCCCTCGGAGCGGGTGCGACGCGCTTTGCCGAGGGCGACCGGGTGATGGCGATCGTCGGTGGCGGCGCCCAGGCGGAGCTGGTCACCGTCAACGAGCGCCAGCTGATGGCGGTGCCCGCCGTCCTGGACTGGGTCGCGGCGGGGGGCCTGCCGGAGGTCTTCACGACCGCCCACGACGCACTCTTCACCCAGGCCGAGCTGCGTCCCGGCGAGCGGCTGCTCGTGCACGGCGGCGCCGGCGGAGTCGGCACCGCGGCCATCCAGCTGGCCCGCGCCGCCGGGGCCCGGCCGACGGCGACGGTCCGAAACGTTCAGCAGCGGGAGGCCGTCGCCGCGCTCGGCGCCGAGGTGATCGCCCCGGAGGGGTTCGCCGGGCACGGCCCGTTCGACGTGATCCTCGAGCTCGTCGGCGCACCCAATCTCGCCGAGAACATGCAGGCCCTCGCGACGCGCGGGCGGATCTCGATCATCGGCGTGGCGGCCGGCGCGAAGGGCGAGCTGAACCTGCTGGCCCTGATGGGCAAGCGTGCTCGCATCCACGGCTCGACGCTCAGGGCCAGGTCGCTGGAGGACAAAGCTGTGGCGGCGCGGCTTCTCGAGCGGGAGGTCCTGCCGCTGTTCGAGGCCGGCGAGCTGCGCGTGCCGATCGCCGAGACGTTTCCCCTTGCCGAGGCGGAGGCGGCCTATGACCACTTCGCGGCCGGCGGAAAGCTCGGCAAGGTAGTCCTTGAGATCTAGCGCCCCGCGCCCGCGCCCGCACGGCCGGCCGCCGCGGCGGCCGGGTCAGTAGGGCGGCTGCGAGGCGTACCAGTCTCCGAGCGTGCGGAAGGCCGACCAGAACGCCCGCTTTGAGTCCTGCTCGTCGAGCGACTCGTCGATGTTGGGAACGTACAGGGCGTCGATCATCGGGGTCAGCTGCTGGATCTCGCCCAGCATCGGCCGCAGCTCGCGTGCGAGCGGGATGTCCATCTCCCCGAGCGCCGCCAGCGCGTCCGCGCCCATGACCACGACGATCTTCGGCTGCACGATCGCGATCTCCGCGGCCACGCGGGCGACGCAGGCGAAATCGGCCAGCGAGGCGTCGCTCAACGGGCACTTGACGCACAGCGTCCCGTACACGGCGAGCGGATCGATCGAAAGGCGCTTCAGCGACTTCATCAGGGCCCCGCCGGCGCGACCGTAGAACGCAACCCCCTCCTCGATCTCCGACGGCAGCGGCGAGTACTTCAGAAGCATCACGTCCGCCTGAGGGTGCCCCGAGCCGAGCACCGGCATCAGGTTGCCGCGCGGGCAGTGCGGGCACGCCTGCAGCTCGCGGGTGAGCGTATTCAGCTCGCGAATGGCCCGCTCGAGGTACTTCTCTCTGATCTCGTCATCGGTCACCGGCATCGACCCGAGGGATTTGACGGCGCCGGTCCTTGTCCTTGGAGGTGCACCAGGAGTTGCGCGCTTCATCTGCCTCCTCCGCGCTTTCCGGAGCTGCGCTTGACGCGCTTGACGCGCTTCACGCGCCTGGCCCTGCTCGCTTCCCGGGCCGCCGGCGGCGTCGCTCTGGTCTGCAGGAACTTCAGCGCCTGCACGTACAAGAGCGACGATGGGCGCGTCAGGATGTCGGCGTCGCGAAGCGACTGCAGGAACTCCTGCGAGGAGTCGAACTCGCGCATGCGGATGCGCACCGAGCCGAGGCCCTGCGCCACGTGCGAGTCCGAGCCCGCACCGGCGAGGATCCGGTACTTCGCCGCGAACCGCGCCGCCTCCTCGTTGAAGGCTCCGATCGCCACCCGCGGGTTGAACACCTCGATCGCGTCCACGTCGTCGAGAATCGTGAGCAGATGCTCGTAGTCCGGGACGGAGTGCATCCGGTCGAAGGGGTGCGGCACATACACGAGGCCCCCCTGTCGCGAGATCTCGGCGACCGTCTCTGCGAGGCTCAGCCCGCGCGGGATCTTCTCCTCGATGAACAGCCCGATCACCTCTCCCTGGCCGGCGGTCTTGACCTCCTCCCCGACGATCACTTTGACGCCGGCCTCCTCCGCCTGCGCGCGCGCCTCGAGGGCTCCTGAGATCTCGTTGTGGTCGGTCACCGCGATCGCCCCCAGGCCCTGGGTGTGCGCGGTCGCCAGCAGCACCTCGACCGGCGTCGCGCAGTCGTGCGAGTGGTCGGTGTGCATGTGCAGGTCGACGTCTATCAGCGCCCTCTTGGACAGCCGGCGCTTGATGGCGGGATCCCCGCTCCTCTCATGGCGGCGCGCGGCGAGCGTCTCATAGATCTCCTCGAGCGCATCGGCGGCCCCCTCCGTGTCGGGGATCAGCTCATAGTCACCAGGGAAGTGGCGGGCCATCAGCTCGACCGTCTCGGGAAGGCTCGCCGTGCGGGCGTCGAGCCGCCCGAAGAAGGTCTCGACGAAGCGCCGCGCCACGAGCGTCGACAGCAGGCGCTCGTTGGGCGCATGGAAGGAGCCCACGTTGAGCGCGCGCGAGTGGCGCAGGGCGGCGTTGGAGGTGCTCGGCGCGAACGGCTCATGCAGGTGCACGAAGTCCAGCTCGACCGTCGTCAGCAGTTCCTCGACCGTGCGCGCCACGTCGATCGACAGCGCCGAGGTGCGCCGGCGGGCGCTGCTCGGCACGTCCAGCACCTCGCCCACGGCGATCACCGCGGGCGTGCCTGCATCGGTTCCCTCGAGCAGGCTCTGCGGCTGCGCGCGCAGGGCGCGCAGCTTCCTGCGCGAGGCCCGCACGCGCTCCTGCGAGCGCGACGGCGCCAGCACCAGCACGCGATGGCCCCGCCGCGAGAGCTCCGAGCTGACGCGCTCGACGTAGGCGTTCACCTCGTTCTCCTGAGCCTCCCACGGATA
>Ga0302184_10003310_pt1 | contig 10064 bp, 10 predicted proteins | sample I_Palsa_N3_3_FD_200233 | JGI IMG/M metagenome (GOLD analysis project Ga0302184, IMG submission 200233) | Peat permafrost microbial communities from Stordalen Mire near Abisko, Sweden - I_Palsa_N3_3 | ecosystem: Environmental > Terrestrial > Soil > Palsa > Peat permafrost | place: Sweden...
CTGCCAGGATGGCGCGCGCGGCCGTGAAGTGCCCGGCCCGGGCCCACGCGTCCCGGCCCTCCGGGCTCGCGAACAGCTCCTCAGGCTTGCCGCCTGGCGGCGCGACCACCGCGTACACCCTGCCCGCGGATGCGGCCACCTGCTCGACCGCCCCGCCCAGGGACACGGTGCGCCAGCGCGTGCCGCCGTCACGGGTGTACCGCAGCCCGGGGCCGTACAGCCACCCGTCCGCCGCGCTGGCGAACACGACGCTGCTGACCGCGCCGCCGACCCTGACGTCAGGGGCGCCAGCGAAGTGCCACCGCCTACCGCCGTCGATCGTGACCGCCAGCCACGCCCGGCACCCCCGGCCAGGCCGGCCGGCCCGGCCGGGCCGGCAGCCCATGCCGCCCAGGACGTAGCCCGAGCGGGCGGAGAAGAAGCTGGCCGAAGCCGGCTGGAAGCTGGCCGGCACCGCGGCGGCCTGCCCTGCCTGGTGCGGCCGTAACCCCGGCACGCTGGCGTGCGCAGCCGGGCGGACGGCCGCGACCGCGAGCAGTCCCGCAACAGCCAAGACGGGCACGGCACGCCGCACGATTGTGGTGATCATGGTGGTTCCCTCCATAACTGGTCCTTTTCCTGCGCCTTGAGACGGCGCCGGACCCTCCCCGGTTGCGCCCGTTTCCCGGATGCCGCCGGGGCTGCCGGGCAGCCCGCATCAGAAGGCCCTTCGACGCCCGCACGTGTGACCCGCACGCCGGGCGCGGTCACCACGGCCGCCGGGCTGACCGTCCCGTGCTCAGCAGCCGCCAGGACCGCCAAAGCGGCCAGGAGCCCCGGATCACGGGTCAGGGAAGCTTGTGCTCCGCCGCAGCCCTCTCGAGCTCGGCGGCTTCGGCCTGAGCCACGCGGGTCTCGGCCGCCACATCGATCGAACGGCTGAAGACGTAGTACAGGATCCCTGCAATCGGCAGCCCGATGAAGAACGAGATGTCCGCGCCTCCGAGCGCCTTGGCGGCTGCACCTTCATAGAGCGTGCCGACGTGGAAGAAGGGTGTCATGGCAGCGAAGCCGATGGTATAGGCCAGGATTCCCCGCCAGCCCCAGCGGCCGTACATCCCATCGGGTTTGAAGATCTCGGCGATCGCGTAGTGACCTCGCCGGACGATGTAGTAGTCGACCAGGTTCACGGCGGTCCACGGGACGAACAAGTAGAGGATCAGCAGCAGGAAATTGCTGAAATTTCCGAGGAAGTGCGCGGTCGCGGCGAGCGCGCCCACAAGTGAAAGCAATGCGGTCACGCCTATGGTGACGACGCGCAGGCTAAGGGTCGGCCGGACCCTCGTGAACGAGTCGATCGCGCTGATGAGCGTCAGCGAGCCGCCGTACATGTTCAGCGCGGTGACAGAGACCAGGCCGAGCGTGGCGAGGATGAGCACGATGGCTCCGAAGCCCACGAAGACGTGGTCGCCGACCTTGTTCAGCTCGGCGATGCCGGTGCCGTCGAAGCTCTTGCCTGCCCAGGCTGCGAGGACGGCACCCACGATCATCATCCAGGCGCCGCCGATCGCGGATCCCCAGTAGGTCCAGTAGAAGGTCTTGCGCACGGTCACTTCCGGCGGCAGGTAGCGCGAGTAGTCCGAGACATAGATCGCCCAGCTGATCTGGTAGCCGGCCACCACGCCGAACTGGCCGAGGAATGGACTGGCCTTGAAGCTGCCAACGTCGAAGGTGCCCGCTGGGTAGTGGATTACGAAAAGTGCGATCGTAAAGATTCCGAAGATTATCAGCATCGAATAAGTCAGCCACCGCTCGGCCTTGTGGATGAGGTCATATCCGACAAGGGCAATGACAAACGCCGCGACCGTCACTATGACGACCCACAGCTTGGCCGAGCCATGCGCCGTGAGGCTCATGGCATCACCGCCGAGGATGGTGTTGAAAACGTTGAAGCCGGCGTATTGCACGTATGCGAACAGCCAGACGAGCAGCGCGCCGACGTAGCCAAACTGGGGGCGCGACTGGATCATCTGCGGCAGGCCGAGCTGCGGACCCTGGGCGGAGTGAAAAGCCATGAACAAGGTGCCGACGAGCGTCCCGGCCACGATGGCGAGCACCGACCAGAAGAGCGATAGGCCTTGGGTGATGCTGATCAGGCCGACCGCCAGCGTGGCGATCTGCGCGTTCGACATGAACCACAACGGGCCCAGATGCCAGATCTTGCCGTGCCGCTCGTCGAGCGGCACGTAGTCGATCGAGCGGACCTCAATCCCACCCACACGCGGCTGCGTAGTTGTCATGCGAACACTCTGACGTGACTTTGCCCGCGAAGGAACCACTTCTGGGCAGGCCTTGTGGACATGCACAAAGCTCTATGAACCGGAAGGCCTACCGGCACATCGGGCCCACGGACAGAACCTGACGCGTTCCCGCCGGTAGACGCCCCGCGATCGGCCACCCCGCCGACTCCTACCGCGCGCGGCAGTTGCTGCTCGTGCCCGTCCTGGCAAGCATCATGATCCGGTTGGTGACGCGGCCACCGTCGGCGGCGCGGTCCCGATGTCCGCGGCCAGCTCCCGCATGGCTCCCGGATGAGGAACGTGAGTTCAAAATATGTATTTTGAGCTGCGCCCCGAGCGCGACTCGAACGCGCGACCTACTGCTTAGGAGGCAGTTGCTCTATCCGCTGAGCTATCGGGGCTGACATGGGCCGGCTCGCGGCCGGACCAAGCCTAATGGTAGCTACCGTGCCAGCCCGAAAGGCGGACTCGCGCCGGGCGGCAGCCGGGCATCCGGTCGTAGGGTGGATAAGGCCCGAGGTGATGAGGAGCGGTGCGGTGCAGGTTCAGGACGTGATGACGCAGGCTACCGTCACGGAGTCGCCATCCGACAGCCTCCGCTCGGCGGCCGAGCGCATGTGGCGGCAGCAGACCGGCTCGCTGCTGATCACTAGTGACGGCCGCCTCACCGGGATCATCACCGAGCGAGACGTGCTCCGCGCGGTAGCGCTCGGCGCAGACCCCGACCGCTGCTCCGTCGACGAGGTGATGACGGCCGAGGTGTTCACCGTGCCGCCCGACATGCCGCTGCAGGAGGCGGCCAGCGAGATGGCCACGCGCTGGATCAGGCATCTGCCGATCGTCGAGAGCGGCCGCATCCTCGGCGTGGTCAGCATGCGCGACGTGACCGGCATCTTCGCCGCGCTCGCGCCGGGGAACGTCACCGTGGAGCACGAGTTCGACCAGCTGGTGCGGGAGCGCCGCCTTGCCCGCATCGAGCACGGCGACCTCGACTAGCGGCAGCGACCAGGCCCGAGCGACCAGGCCCGAGCGACCAGGCGCAGGGTCCACCCGCGGTCAGGGCAGCAGGAAGGGCAGCCGGATGTCGTCGAGGGCGCGCGGGCACGGGCAGTCCCGCTCGGCGGGGAGTTCCTCGATCGTCCGCATCAGAAGGTGCCGCAACCGCGAGATGTTCTCGGCGAACACGCGGAACACCTCAGCGTGCGTGACTCCCTCCCCCTCCTCGACTCCCGCGTCGGTGTCGGTGACCAGGGCGATCGTCGTGTAGCACAGCGCAAGCTCACGGGCCAGGGCAGCCTCGGGGCTGCCGGTCATGCCGATCAGCGTCCAGCCCTGCGCCGCATACCATCGTGACTCCGCCCGGCTGGAGAACCGCGGCCCGTCGATGACCACCAGCGTGCCCGACCCGGCCGGGGCCCAGCCGGAAGCCCGCGCGGCGGAGATGGCGGTGGCCCGGCCGCGCGGGCAGTACGGGTCGGCGAAGGGGACGTGCACCGCGCCGCCCTCGTCGTAGAAGGTCTGCGCGCGGCCCCGGGTCCGGTCCACGAGCTGGTCGGGGACGGCCAGCGTGCCGGGTCCGTAGGACGGGGTCAGCGAGCCAACCGCACTCGGCGCCAGCACCTGCCGGACGCCGAGCGAGCGCAGCGCCCACAGGTTCGCGCGATACGGGATGCGATGCGGGGGAAACTGGTGATCGCGCCCGTGCCTGGGCAGGAACGCGACCTTCCGACCGGCGACGTCGCCGATCACGATACGGTCGCTCGGCGAGCCGAACGGAGTCTCGACCGTCACCTCCTCGGCAGCCGAGAGGAACTCATAGAGCCCTGAGCCGCCGATGACGCCGATGCTGGCCTGGCCGGCCACGGTGGCTCAGGCGACCTTCGAGCCCGGGCCCGAGGAGGAGGAAGACCGCTGGCCGGCCGCCGAGGAACCAGCCGCGCCCGAGGACGACGAACCCGAGGACGACGACCCGGAAGACGACGAACCCGAGGACGACGAACCCGAGGGCGACGACGAATCGGAGGACGAGGAAGAACCAGAAGACGCGGCCGCGGCCGCCTTGTCGGCCTTCTTGTCGCCGGACGACGACCCGTCCTTCCCCGCGTTCTTTGCCCCGTCCGACGAGCCTGACGAGTCCGCGGCTGAGGAGTCCGCAGCTGACCGGGACGAGCCGGCGCCTGCTCCGTTCAGCGCCTTTTCCTTCGTGGCGCTGGCACGCGAGTCGTTCCGGTAGAAGCCCGACCCCTTGAAGACGATGCCGACCGGCGAGAAGACCTTGCGGAGCCTGCCGCCACACGTCGAGCACACCAGTAGCGGCTCGTCGGTGAACTTCTGCACCACCTCGCTCCGCTCCGCACAGTCGGTGCAGGCGTACTGGTAGGTCGGCACGATTCCTCCTCGGTGGCGTTAGCACTCGCCGGGTCCAACTGCCAAATGGTAGCAACGGCTACGGCAGCCTGGTGATTCCTTCACCAGGCCGGGCGGCCAGCCGCACCGGGAGGTCGTGCGGGCCGATCGGCAGCTCGTCGAGCAGCTCGTCGTCGTACAGCAGCGCGACAGTCGGAACGGGCGCGCCGACGCGGGCCAGGGCGCGGTCGTACGAGCCGCCGCCTCGGCCCAGCCGGTAGCCGCGGCGGTCCACGGCGAGCGCGGGGACGATCACCAGGTCGGCGCTGGCGACGGCGGCCACCCCGCGCGGCGGCTCGGCCGGCTCGAGCAGGCCGAGCGGCCCGGCGGCCAGCGAGTCCGGGCCCTCGTACGAGGCCCAGTTCAGGTCGCCGCCGGGGAGCAGCAGCGGCAGCAGGACGTACGTGCCGCGTTTCCACAAGGCGTAGATCAGGCCGCGGGTGTCCGGCTCGGTGCCGACCGAGTAGTAGGCGGCCGCGGTGCCGGCCATCTGCGCCTCGGGCAGGGCGAGCACCGCGTCCCTGAGCCGGCGGCCGGCCTCCGCGCGCAGGGCGTCGGTCAGGTTGCCCCGGGCGGCCACAAGCCGGCGCCGGAGCGCTGCCTTTGCCGGGTCCGAGCGGCCGGAAACACCCGCTCCGCCTGGATTGCCAGCACCTTCTGGTGGCATGCCGTGCACAAGACCTCCCGCCGAGTAGCTAGGGTTCTCAGCATGGCCGACACAGCCGCCGTGACCAAGGCAGTCATCCCCGCTGCGGGCCTGGGCACCAGGTTCCTGCCCGCGGCAAAGGCCATCCCCAAGGAAATGCTGCCGGTCATCGACACCCCCGCGATCCAGCTGGTGGTGGAGGAGGCCGTCGCCGCCGGGCTGCGCGACGTGCTGATGGTCACCCGCCGCGGCAAGTCCGCCATCGAAGACCACTTCGACCGCGCCAGCGAGCTCGAGGAGGCGCTGGCCGCCAAGGGCGACCAGGCCGGGCTCGCCCTGGTCCGTGCGTCCAGCAACCTCGCCGAGATGCACTACGTGCGCCAGGACGGGCCCAAAGGGCTGGGCCACGCCGTCCTGTGCGCGGCCGAGCACGTCGGCAACGAGCCGTTTGCCGTGCTGCTCGGCGACGACCTCATCGACCGCCGCGATCCGCTGCTGGGCCGGATGATCGACGTCAGGCGGCGCTACGGCGGGAGCATCGTCGCGCTGATGGAGGTCGAGCCCGACCAGGTATCGGCCTACGGGTGCGCGGCGATCAAGCCGACCGACGAGGACGACGTGGTCGCGGTCACCGACCTGGTGGAGAAACCCGATCCGGGCCAGGCGCCGTCCAACTGGATCGTGATCGGGCGTTACGTGTGCGACCCTGCCATCTTCGGCGTGCTGCGCGATACGCCGCCCGGCCGGGGCGGCGAGATCCAGCTCACCGACGCGCTGCGGACGCTGGCCACGGCCGACGGGGCCACGGCCGACCGGAGCGGGGCCGACCGGAGCGGGGCCGACCGGAGCGGGGCCGGCCAGGACACGGCCGGCCAGGGCGGGGCCGGCCAGGGCGGGGCCGGGGACGGCGGCGGCGTGCTCGGCGTGCTGTTCCGCGGCCGCCGCTATGACACCGGCAACAAGCTCGACTACCTGCGCACCGTGATCCAGTTCGCCTGCCAGCGGGAGGACGTGGCCGGCGAGTTCGTGCCGTGGTTGCGCGGCTACCTGGACACCCTGTAGGCCGGGGCGGCATGGACAACGTCGACCGCTACCTGGCCGAGGTCCTGGCCGCCATCCGCCCGCTCGCGCCGCGCGAGCTCAGCCTGGAGGACGCGGACGGCGGCGTGCTCGCCGAGGACATCACGGCGCAGTGGCCGCTGCCGCCGTTCGACAACTCCGCCATGGACGGGTACGCCGTCCGCGCCGCGGACGTAGCGGCCGCGACCACCGACGCCCCCGTCACGCTGCCGGTGACCGGGGAGATCGCGGCCGGCGACACCCGCGATCATAAGCTCGTCCCCGGCAGCTGCCTGCGGATCATGACCGGCGCGCCGATGCCGGCCGGCGCGGACGCGGTGGTGCCGGTCGAGCTGACCGACGGCGGGACCACGCAGGTGGCGATCGGCGGAGCGGTCGCCGCCGGCGACTCGGTCCGGCGGGCCGGCGGCGACGCCGCGCCTGGTGACGCGCTGCTCGCGGCGGGCATCCGGCTCGGCCCCGTGCCACTCGGGCTGCTCGCGGCCGCGGGCCGGGCCTCGGTCCTGGCCAGGCCCCGGCCGCGGGTGGCCGTCTTCTCCACCGGTAACGAGCTCGCGGTGCCGGGCACGCCGGTAGTGCGCGGCCGGATCTGGGAATCCAACAGCTTCATGCTGGCCTCGGCCGCGCGCGCGGCCGGCGCCGTCGCCTACCGGCAGCCGAGCGTGCAGGACGACCCGGGCCAGGTGCTGGCCATGATCGAGGACGCCGCCGGGCGGGCCGACCTGCTGGTGACCAGCGGCGGCGTGAGCATGGGCGGCGAGCACGACGTGGTGAAGGCTGCGCTCGAGCGGCTGGGGACGGTCAGTTTCCGCAAGGTGGCGATGCAGCCGGGAATGCCACAGGGCTTCGGCGTGGTCGGTGCGGCCGGCACCCCGATCCTGACCCTGCCCGGTAATCCAGTGAGCGCATATGTCTCGTTCCAGCTGTTCGTGCGGCCCGTTCTGCGCGCGCTGCAGGGCAAGAGCGACGGCCACCACCGGACCACCCGCGCCGCGCTGACCGCCCCGTTGCGGTCGCCGAGGGACAAGAGATCGTTCCTGCGCGGCGTGCTGGCTGACGACGAAACGGAGATAACGCCGCTATCTGGGCAGGCATCACATCAGCTGGCAACTCTCGCCCGGGCGAACGCGCTGATCGTCGTGCCGGAGCAGGTGACCGGCATGCAGCAGGGCGACGTCGCGGAGGTGATCTGCCTCGATGACTGAGCAGCTCAGCCACCTCGATTCGGCCGGCCAGGCGCGGATGGTCGACGTGTCCGGCAAGAACGTGACCGCCCGGTCGGCCCGGGCATCAGGGCGGGTGCTGCTTTCGGCCGCCGCCGTGGCCGCGCTGCGGGCGGGCCAGATGCCGAAGGGCGACGCGCTCGCGGTGGCCAGGATCGCCGGGATCCAGGGCGCGAAGCGGACGCCGGACCTGATCCCGCTGTGCCACCCGATCGGGCTGCACTCGGTCACCGTCGACCTGCAGGTGCAGGACGACGGCGTGCGGATCGTGGCCGCGACGCGGACCGCCGACCGGACCGGCGTGGAGATGGAGGCGCTGACCGCGGTCACCGTCGCCGCGCTGGCCCTGATCGACATGGTCAAGGCGGTGGATCCGGCCGCGGTGATCAGCGACGTCCGGGTCGAGGAGAAGATCGGCGGCAAGACCGGCCGCTGGGCCAGGCCATGAGGCGCCGGGCCGGGCCATGATCAGGGCTCTGGCCATCACCGTGTCGAACCGGGCCGCTGCGGGCGTCTATCCGGACGCCTCCGGACCCGTGCTCGCGGAGCTGCTGGCCGCCGCCGGCTGCGAGGAGGTGGACGGCCCGCGGGTCGTCCCCGACGGCGAGCCGGTGCTGGCGGCGCTGCGCGAGGCTCTTGCCGACGGCTACGACGTGGTCGTCACGACCGGCGGGACCGGGCTGACGCCGGGCGATCGCACCCCCGAGATGACCAGGGAGGTGATCGACCGGGAGATCCCCGGCATCGCCGAGGCGATCAGGTCCGCCGGCGCCGCTGCCGGGATCGTCTCCGCCGTGCTGTCTCGTGGCCTGGCGGGCCTGGCCGGCCAGACGCTCGTGGTCAACCTGCCCGGGTCGCGCGGCGGCGTGCGGGACGGGATGGCGGTACTGGCCCCGATCCTGGCGCACGCCGTCGACCAGGCGCGCGGCGGCGACCATCCGCGTTCGGCATAAGGGCCGCCTCGGGGCCGGGTACGGGCGGTCCCGGGCTCGGCTCGTCGTGCCACCCTGTGGTTTCACTTAACTTTCATAGGGTGACCGAATGGCGTTCAGCTACGTGACAGGGGAATGATGGTCTCGTGGGACGCATGCGCGGATGGCCGGTTACGCTCACCGAGCCTGACCTTCTGGACGCCCCGGTCGGCCTGCGGCCGGTCCGGGTCAAGGACGCGCCCGTCTGGCGCGAAACGCGGATGCGGAACGCGGCCTGGCTGCGGCCGTGGGAGCCCACCAACCCGGAGACCCCGCTGTACCAGACCAGCCTGGGCCCGTACGTTGCCATGGCCCGCACGATGCGGCGGGAGGCTAGGCAAGGGCTGACGCTACCGTGGGTAGTGGAATACGCCGGGCGCTTTGCCGGGCAGCTGACCGTGGGCAGCATCGTCTGGGGATCGGCGCGCTCGGCGCAGGTCGGCTACTGGATCGACGAGAGCGTGGCTGGCCGGGGCGTGGTCCCGACGGCTCTGGCGATGGCCGTCGATCATTGCCTCTTCGTCGTCGGCCTGCACCGTGTCGAGGCCACCATCCGGCCGGAGAACCAGGCCAGCCGCAGGGTGGTAGAGAAACTCGGCTTCCGCGAGGAAGGATTGCGGCGCAGGAGCCTGCATATCGACGGATCCTGGCGCGACCACCTGTGTTACGCGCTGACGGCCGAGGACGTGCAAGACGGCCTGCTGCCCCGCTGGCGCAGTGCCGTGTCCGCGTCCCGGTCGCGAGCCCGCTAAGGCTATCTGGCGACACACCGGGGTTGATGCTCGTCAACACGGGCGGCTGGCCTTACCGTGCGTGACGTGAGCACGCCCATCTTCGCAGCATGCCGACCGGGGGGAGTCCCGGCGAACTGCCGTTGGCGCGCTCGCGGGAGAACGCCTTGAGCAGCGCGATTCTCTACCTGGCGATCGTCGCTATCTGGGCCGGGGTACTCGTACCCCGGTGGGTACGGAGGTCACACGACGTTCCTGGCACGGCCGATAATCCATCCGGCCATGGCTCGGAGACCCTGGCGGACTCGGGGCCGGACGCCGGGGATGCAGCGATGCTCGACTACGACACGGCTGCCGAGTCCGGCGCCGCCGTTGATTACAGCGTGCCTGCCGGGTACCGCGCAGCTGCCGAGTCCGGCGCCGTGCTCGACCGTGGCGCCGTGCTCGACCGTGGCGCCGTGCTCGACCGTGGCGCCGTCGAGGATGACGTGGCCGGAGGTACGGCAGCGCCGGACGAAGCCGCCGAGGTTGGGCTGTGGCTGCGCGGACGGCCACTGTGGTCCGAGGGACCTGGCTGGCACCCGTTCGGCTGGCACCCGTTCGGCTGGCACCCGTTCGGCTGGCACCCGTTCGGCTGGCGCCCGTTCCGCAGGCCGGACCGGCCCCGCCCCGCTGTCAGCAGGCAGAGCGCGCTGCGGGCACGACGCCGGATGCTGATTACTCTGCTC